>Ga0187802_10000093_pt1 | contig 19071 bp, 12 predicted proteins | sample NC_wetland_sal_i_FD_130584 | JGI IMG/M metagenome (GOLD analysis project Ga0187802, IMG submission 130584) | Wetland sediment microbial communities from Neuse River Estuary, North Carolina, USA - Control_2 | ecosystem: Environmental > Aquatic > Freshwater > Wetlands > Sediment | place: USA... | reverse complement strand
GCCGGTCACGTCGGTGGTGCGGAAATAGAATTGCGGCCGGTAATTGGTGAAGAACGGCGTGTGCCGGCCGCCTTCTTCCTTGGTGAGGATATAGGCCTCGGCCTTGAACTTGGTGTGCGGCTTGACCGAACCGGGCTTGCACAATACCTGGCCGCGCTCGACTTCCTCGCGTTTGGTGCCGCGGAGAAGACAGCCCACGTTGTCGCCGGCCTCGCCCTGATCGAGCAGCTTGCGGAACATTTCCACGCCGGTGACGACCGTCTTTTGCGTCGGGCGGATGCCGACGATTTCGACTTCCTCGCCGACCTTGATGACGCCGCGCTCGATACGGCCGGTGCAGACAGTGCCACGGCCGGAGATCGAGAATACGTCCTCGACCGGCATCAGGAACGGCTGATCCTTCGGACGATCCGGCTGCGGGATATAATCGTCCACCGCCTTCATCAGCTCGAAGATCGAATTCTTGCCGAGCTCCGGATTCTTGTCTTCGAGCGCCATCAGCGCCGAACCCTTGACGATTGGAATCTTGTCGCCCGGGAAGTTGTATTTCGACAGGAGCTCGCGAACTTCGAGCTCGACGAGCTCAAGAAGCTCCGGATCGTCGACCATGTCGACCTTGTTGAGATAAACGATGAGCGCCGGCACGCCGACCTGACGCGCCAGAAGAATGTGCTCGCGGGTTTGCGGCATCGGGCCGTCCGCGGCGCTCACTACCAGGATCGCGCCGTCCATCTGCGCGGCGCCGGTAATCATGTTCTTGACGTAGTCGGCATGACCGGGACAATCGACATGCGCGTAGTGGCGCTTGTCGGTCTGGTATTCGACGTGCGCGGTCGCGATCGTAATGCCGCGCGCCTTCTCCTCCGGCGCCTTGTCGATCTGGTCGTAGGCGGTGTAGGTCGCCTGACCTTTCTCCGCCAATACCTTGGTGATCGCCGCCGTCAACGTCGTTTTGCCGTGATCGACGTGGCCGATCGTGCCGATATTGCAATGCGGCTTGGTGCGCTGGAATTTTTCTTTGGCCATGAGACTCTCCGTTCCGGCTCCTGCTCTAATCCTTTGTAAATGTTGATCAGGCGAATTTCGCCTGCACCTCTTCGGCGATGGCTTTGGGTACTTCCGCGTAGTGATCGAATTGCATCGTGAACGTGGCGCGCCCCTGGCTCATGGAACGCAGATTGTTGACATAGGAGAACATGTTGGCGAGCGGCACCATCGCGGCAATGACATTGGCATTGCCGCGCATGTCCTGACCTTGGATCTGGCCGCGCCGCGAATTGAGGTCGCCGATGACTGAGCCGGTATAGTCTTCCGGCGTCACCACCTCGACCTTCATGATCGGCTCGAGCAGCACGGGCGCACCCTTTTGCAGCGCCTCGCGCAGCGCCGCGCGTGCGCAAATCTCGAACGCCATGGCCGACGAGTCGACGTCGTGCGAGTCGCCGTCGATCAGCCTGACCTTGAGATCGACCACCGGGAAGCCAATCACTACGCCCGAGCCCAGCATCCCCTCGAGGCCTTTTTCCACGGCGGGGACGAATTCCTTCGGCACCGCGCCGCCGACCACTTCGTTTTCAAATTCGAATCCGGTGCCGGGCGGCCCCGGCTCGGCGACGATCTTGATGCGCGCGAACTGGCCATGGCCGCCGGTCTGTTTCTTGTGGGTGTAGTCGACGGTGGCCGGCCGCGTGATCTTCTCGCGATAGGCGACTTGCGGCGCGCCGATATTGGCGTCGACCTTGTAGGTGCGCTTGAGGATATCGACCTTGATGTCGAGATGCAGCTCGCCCATGCCCTTGATGATGGTCTGCCCGGATTCCTGATCGGTGGTGACGCGGAACGACGGATCTTCGGCCACGAGCTTGGCCAGCGCGACGCCGAGCTTTTCCTGATCGGCTTTCGACTTCGGCTCGATCGCGATCTCGATGACTGGATCGGGGAATTCCATTTTTTCCAAGATGACGGCCTTCTGCGAATCGCACAGCGTGTCGCCGGTGCGTACTTCCTTCAGACCGGCCAGCGCGACGATGTCGCCGGCATAGGCTTCTTTGATGTCTTCGCGATTGTTAGCATGCATCAATAGCATGCGGCCAACGCGCTCCTTGCGGTCCTTGGTCGAATTCATCACCCCAGTGCCGCTTTCGAGCTTGCCCGAATAGATGCGGCAGAAGGTGATCGTGCCGACGAATGGGTCGTCCATGATTTTGAACGCCAACAGCGCCATCGGCTCGGTATCAACAGGTTTGCGCTCGACTTCGTTGCCCTTGAGATCGATGCCCTTCACCGGCGGAACATCGAGTGGCGAGGGGAGAAAATCGACCACGGCGTCGAGGAGCGGCTGCACGCCTTTGTTCTTGAACGCGGAGCCGCACAGCACCGGGAAGAACGTGCCGGCGATCGTGGCTTTGCGGATCAGGCGCTTGAGCGTGGCGACGTCGGGCTCTTTGCCGTCAAGGTAGGCGGCCATGACGTCGTCATCGAGCTCGACCGCGGCCTCGATCAGCTTCTCGCGATATTCTTTCGCCTGCTCGACCAGCTCGGCCGGGATTTCGATGTCGTGATATTTGGCGCCGAGCGTTTCGTCGTCCCACACCACGCCGACCATGCGGATGAGGTCGATCACGCCCTTGAACTGCGCCTCCGCGCCGATCGGCAGCTGAACGGCGACCGGCCTGGCGCCGAGGCGGTCGACGATGTCCTTTAAACACTGGAAGAAGTCCGCGCCGATCTTGTCCATCTTGTTACAGAACACGATGCGCGGAACTTTGTAGCGGTCGCCTTGCCGCCACACCGTCTCGGTCTGCGGCTCAACGCCCTGATTGGAATCAAGAACGCAGATCGCGCCGTCGAGCACGCGCAGCGAGCGCTCCACCTCGATGGTGAAATCGACATGGCCGGGCGTATCGATGATGTTGAGGCGCTTGCCATTCCAGAACGCGGTGGTCGCGGCCGAAGTGATGGTGATGCCGCGCTCCTGCTCCTGCTCCATCCAGTCCATGGTCGCGGCGCCTTCATGCACCTCGCCCATTTTGTGGCTTTTGCCGGTGTAATAGAGGACGCGCTCGGTCGTGGTCGTCTTTCCGGCATCGATGTGCGCCATGATGCCGAAATTGCGGTAGTCCTCGATGGGGTGGCTGCGGGGCATGGGGGTTCAATCCTTCGCTGTCGCCGGCTTCACCAGCGATAGTGCGAGAACGCCCGATTGGCTTCGGCCATCCGATGCGTATCTTCGCGCTTCTTTACGGCGTTTCCCCTGTTATTGGACGCATCGAGCAGCTCCGCCGAGAGCCGCTCGGTCATTGTCTTCTCGTTGCGCTCGCGGGCGGCGGAGATGATCCAGCGGATGCCAAGCGCCTGACGGCGCGAGGTGCGCACCTCAACCGGGACCTGATAGGTGGCGCCGCCGACGCGGCGCGAGCGGACCTCGATCGAGGGCATGACATTGTCGAGCGCCTGTTGGAATACGGCGACCGGATTCTGCCGGGTCTTGCCTTCGATCATATCCAACGCGCCGTAAACGATGTTCTCCGCCACCGACTTCTTGCCGGCATGCATCACCGAGTTCATGAATTTGGTGACGACGACGTTGCCGAATTTGGGATCCGGCAGGATGTCGCGTTTATCGGCCCTGTGGCGGCGGGACATATTCTCTTCCTTCGTCATGGCCGGACTTCCGGCCATCTCCGTCTTTCCTTTTTTCTCTTCCTCGTCATGGCCGGGCTTGACCCGGCCATCCACGTCTTTAGTTCCTCGCGAGATCCCCGGATCGCGCTCGGCTTTGCCTCGCTTGTCCGCGGATGACCCTCGCTATGCTCGGGTCACTTCGGCCTCTTTGCTCCGTATTTCGATCGCCGCTGCTTGCGGTTTTTCACGCCTTGCGTATCGAGCACGCCGCGCAGGATGTGGTAGCGCACGCCGGGCAGATCCTTGACGCGGCCGCCGCGGATCATCACCACCGAGTGCTCCTGCAGATTGTGGCCCTCGCCGGGAATGTAGCCGATCACTTCGAAGCCGTTGGTCAGGCGCACCTTGGCGACCTTGCGCAACGCCGAGTTCGGCTTCTTCGGCGTCGTGGTGTAGACGCGGGTGCAGACGCCGCGTTTCTGCGGGCTCTGCTGCAAAGCCGGCACCTTTTTCTTCGCGTGCTGCGTCACGCGCGGCTTGCGAATGAGCTGGTTGATGGTCGGCATCCGTCGTCTTCACTCCAAATTAAGGCTCGCGCCCATTGCGCCGCTGACGCGAATCCATCCGCGCAAAACCAAACCGCGCCATCCGCTTCCCGGGGCGGAGCGGCGCTTGGCCTTGGCAGAGGACCGCGAGGCGGCGCGGTCATGCACCGATAATCTGACTTTCCGAAGTCAGAGGCAGCGTTTGAGCTTCCTTCGTCGAGGCGTCGCGCCGCAGCCGACGAGCTTAGAAAGCACTTACTTTCAAAAGCTTATGGGGCCAGGCAGGCCGTTCCGACTGGCGAAGCTCACCGCCTGCCGAAAAGTGGGCGGTATGTATCGGCGCTGCCGCCCCAAGTCAAGCCGATATGGGCATAAAAGCGCGATGGCGCAAGCATTTCCGCCCGTCCTCGTCATTGCGAGGAGCCTAAGCGACGAAGCAATCCAGTGTCGAAGGCCCAGACTGGATTGCTTCGCTTCCGCCTGCGCGCTCCGCGCTTCGGCGGACTCATGCCCGCCGTAGCTCGCCCAGCGAGCGAAGGCGGGTCGCTCGCAATGACGGTCCAAGTTGATGGAAGCGGCGCTAGGCCGGATCTAAGCCATTGGCGCGCATAAGCTGTTTCGCATCTTCGCCGCGCATGAAGGTAACGAAGGCCATGGCCGCCGCCGCATCGGCGCGCGATGACACTCCGGCGGCATAGATAATGACATTTTGCAATTCGGCCGGCAGCGGTCCGACCAATTCTGCGCCCGCAACCGGCAGGATGGCGATGATCTGCTGCATGCCGATTTCCGCCTCGCCATGCGCGACGAGTTCGGCCACCAGGCCGCTGGTGAGCTTGACCTTGGCCGCGACCACCTCGGCGATCCCGAGCTTCGCCAATAGCCCCGCGACATAGGCGCCGCTCGGACCGTCGCTGTAGGCAATGGAACGAGCCGCCACGAGCGTATGCCGAAGCGCGTCAACGCTACCGATGTCCGGCTTCGGCGCGCCGGCGCGCACCGCAAGCCCGACGGTCGAGCGCGCCACGTCGGCTATGCTGCCGGGCGCGATTGCGTCGCTTTCGGCCAAGTCGTCGAGCTCGGGACGCGGCAAAACTGCGATATCAAATGACGCGCCGCCCTCGATCATTTGCTTTAATGCAGCGCTCAGACGAAATTCGATCTCGACCGCCACCCCATGCGCGCGCTCGAATCGCGGCACAATTCCGGCCATCACCGGCCGCATCGCACCACCGCTGAAGATTTTGATCTGCCGTCCTAGCGACACGATTGCCTCTATTTCGTCATGGCCGGGCTCGTCCCGGCCATCCACGTCTTAACGGGTGTAAAATATAAGATGCCCGGTACATAGGCGAGCCAACGGGTCCGGCCCGAAGTGGCCGGCCCGATGACAGGCTCCGCGACGCCGTTCTTCGAGCGGCTATGGCCGGGCATGACGAAACGAAAAGGGCCGCCAGCAGGCGGCCCTTCGCTTCGTTTTCGCTTGCTGCTCACTCCGCCGCGGGCAAAGCAGCCGGCTCGGCCGCCGCTGCGGCCGCCGCCTCGGCCTTGACCGCAGCTTCTTTCTCGCGTTCTGCGAGGATGAGTTGATCGCGCTTGATCGCGATCTCGCGGAGCTTGTTCATCATTGCGCCGGTCCCGGCCGGAATGAGCCGGCCAACGATGACGTTCTCTTTGAGCCCATCGAGCGTATCGATCTTGCCGTTGACCGCGGCCTCGGTGAGCACGCGCGTCGTCTCCTGGAACGATGCCGCCGAGATGAAGGATCGGGTCTGCAGCGACGCCTTGGTGATGCCGAGCAGCACCGGATGCGCAGTAGCGGGCTTCTTGCCTTCCGCCACCACCCCGGCATTGACCTCGTCGAACTCGATCTTGTCGACCTGTTCGCCCTGGATCAGATCGGTTTCGCCGGAATCGTCGATCTCCACCTTCTGCAGCATCTGGCGCACGATCACTTCGATGTGCTTGTCGTTGATGCTCACGCCCTGGAGCCGGTAGACGTCCTGGATCTCGTTGACGAGGTAGCCGGCAAGCTCCTCGACTCCTTTGATCGCCAGGATGTCATGCGGCGCCGGGTTGCCTTCGACGATGAAGTCGCCCTTCTCGATCACGTCGCCGTCCTGCAAGTGAATGTGCTTGCCCTTCGGTACGAGATATTCTCGGGCCTCCTCATCCTTGTCGGCCGGCTCGATGGCGATGCGCCGCTTGTTCTTGTAGTCGCGGCCGAAGCGAACCGTGCCGGAGATTTCCGCAATGACGGCGGACTCCTTCGGCCGGCGCGCTTCGAACAGTTCGGCGACACGCGGCAGACCGCCGGTGATGTCGCGGGTCTTGGCGCTTTCGGTCGGGATGCGGGCGATGACGTCGCCGGCCTTCACATGCGCGCCGGGATCGACCGAGATGATCGCGTCGACCGCGAGCATGTAGCGGGCTTCGCCGCCGCGGCTCAGCTTGAGGATCTTGCCGTCCTTGTCCTTGATCACCAAAGCCGGGCGCAGATCCTGCTGGCCGCGGGCCGAACCCGAGCGCCAATCGATGACGACGCGCTTGGCGATGCCGGTGGATTCGTCGAGCGTCTCGGTCAGGGACTGGCCTTCGACCAGGTCCTCAAAGCCGACGGCGCCCTCGACCTCGGTCAGGATCGGCCGGGTGTAGGGATCCCACTCGGCAATGCGCTGACCGCGCTTGATGTGGTCGCCGTCGGATACCTTGAGCCGCGCGCCGTACGGAATGCGGTGCACGGCGCGCTCGGTCCCGTCGGGATCGAGCACGGCCACGATCAGATTCCGGTTCATCGCGATCAGATCGCCGTCCGAATTGCGGGCGACGTTCAGGTTCTTGATCTTGATCGTTCCTTCGAAGTTCGATTCGACGAACGACTGCTCCGAAATCTGCGCGGCGCCGCCGATGTGGAACGTGCGCATGGTGAGCTGCGTGCCCGGCTCGCCGATCGACTGCGCGGCGATGACGCCGACCGCCTCACCCATATTGACCGGCGTACCGCGGGCGAGATCGCGCCCGTAGCACTTGGCGCAGACACCGTTGACCGTGTCGCAAGTGAGAACCGAGCGGATGCGTATTTCCTGCACCCCGGCAGTAATCAGGCGCTCGACCTGCGGCTCCTCAAGAAGCGTCGCGTTTGGCACCAGGACTTCGTTGCTCGTCGGGTCGCGCACCTCTTCGGCCGTGGTGCGGCCGAGGATGCGGCTCGCCAGCGAGGCGACGACCTGTCCGGCGTCGATGATGGCGCGCACCTTGATGCCGCGCGCGGTCCCGCAGTCCTCATCGGTGATGATGCAGTCCTGCGCGACGTCGACCAGGCGGCGCGTCAGATAGCCGGAGTTCGCGGTCTTGAGCGCGGTGTCGGCGAGACCCTTGCGGGCGCCGTGGGTCGAGTTGAAGTACTCGAGCACCGACAGCCCTTCCTTGAAGTTGGAAATGATCGGGCTCTCGATGATCTCGCCCGAGGGCTTGGCCATCAGGCCGCGCATGCCGGCAAGCTGGCGCATCTGCGCCGGCGAGCCGCGGGCGCCGGAATGGGCCATCATGAAGATCGAATTAACCTGCGCCTCGGCGTCCTTCTCCGGCGCGGGCTTCGCGGCGGAGATTTCCTTCATCATCGCTTCGGCGATTTCCTCGGTGCACTTCGACCAGGCATCGACGACCTTATTGTATTTCTCACCCTGGGTGATCAGGCCGTCATTGTACTGCTGTTCGAATTCCTTGACGGCTTCGCGCGTCTTCTCGACGATCGCTCGCTTGGTGCCGGGCACCACCATGTCGTCCTTGCCGAATGAGATGCCGGCCTTGAACGCATGATGGAAGCCGAGCGCCATGACGCGGTCGCAGAAGATCACGGTCTCTTTCTGTCCGCAGTGGCGGTAGACGGTGTCGATCATGCTGGAGATTTCGCGCTTGGTCATCAGCTTGTTGACCAGATCGAAACTCACCTTGACGTGCTTGGGCATGACCTCGCCCAAAAGCGCGCGGCCCGGCGTGGTCTCGTAGGTCTTGCGCACGGCCTTGCCGTCGTCGTCGACGCCTTCCCAGATGTACTTGATCTTGCTGTGCAGCCCGACCGTCTTTTCCTGCAGCGCGTGCTCGACTTCGCTGATATTGCGATAATAGCCCTGCACGATGTTTTGCTTCTTCGGATCGCGCTTAAGCTGCTCGGACGAATAGAGCTCGAGCTTGTACTGGCCAGGGCCGTTCTCGATCATCAGCGTGAGATAGTAGAGGCCGAGCACGATATCCTGCGACGGCACGATGATCGGCGAGCCGTTGGCTGGATGCAGGATGTTGTTGGTCGACATCATCAAGACGCGCGCTTCGAGCTGCGCCTCGAGCGACAGCGGCACGTGCACCGCCATCTGGTCGCCGTCGAAGTCGGCATTGAACGCCGCGCAGACCAGCGGGTGAAGCTGGATCGCCTTGCCTTCGATCAGGACCGGCTCGAACGCCTGGATGCCGAGGCGATGCAGCGTCGGCGCGCGGTTGAGCAGCACCGGATGCTCGCGAATGACCTCGTCGAGAATGTCCCAAACCTCGGGCTTCTCCTTTTCGACCAGCTTCTTGGCCTGCTTGACGGTGGTCGACAGACCCTTGGCGTCGAGCCGCGAATAGATGAACGGCTTGAACAGTTCGAGCGCCATCTTCTTCGGCAACCCGCACTGATGCAGCTTGAGCTCGGGGCCGACCACGATCACCGAACGGCCCGAATAGTCGACGCGCTTGCCAAGCAGGTTCTGCCGGAACCGGCCCTGCTTGCCTTTGAGCATGTCGGCGAGCGACTTGAGCGGCCGCTTGTTGGCGCCGGTGATGACGCGGCCGCGCCGGCCATTGTCGAACAGCGCGTCCACCGCCTCCTGCAGCATTCGCTTCTCGTTGCGAATGATGATGTCGGGAGCGCGCAGCTCGATCAGCCGCTTCAAGCGGTTGTTGCGGTTGATGACGCGGCGATAAAGGTCGTTGAGATCGGACGTGGCGAAACGGCCGCCGTCGAGCGGCACCAAGGGCCGCAAGTCGGGCGGAATCACCGGCACATGCGTGAGGATCATCCATTCCGGCTTGTTATTGGACTGGACGAACGCCTCGATCAGCTTGAGCCGCTTGGCGAGCTTTTTCGGCTTCAACTCTGAGGTCGATTCCGCGATCTCCTTGCGCAGGTCCGCAGCCATCTTCTCCAGATCGAGGGCTTTAAGCATTTCGCGGATCGCTTCCGCGCCGATCATCGCCGTGAAGCTGTCGGCGCCGAATTGATCCTGCGCCTTGAGGTATTCCTCCTCGGACAGGAGCTGGCGGTCCTTCAGCGGGGTGAGGCCGGGCTCGAGCACGACATAGTACTCGAAATAAAGGATGCGCTCGAGATCCTTGAGCGTCATGTCGAGCAGAAGGCCGATCCGGCTCGGCAGTGACTTCAAGAACCAGATGTGTGCGACCGGCGCGGCGAGCTCGATGTGGCCCATGCGCTCACGACGCACCCGCGACAGCGTCACCTCGACCGAGCACTTCTCGCAGATGATGCCCTTGTACTTCATCCGCTTGTACTTGCCGCACAAGCATTCGTAATCCTTGATCGGCCCGAAGATGCGCGCGCAGAACAAACCGTCGCGCTCGGGCTTGAAGGTGCGATAGTTGATCGTCTCGGGCTTTTTGATTTCGCCGTAAGACCAGGACTGAATCTTCTCCGGGCTCGCGATCGAAATCCGAATCTGGTCGAAGACCTGAGCCGGCACTTGCGGGCTGAAAAGATTCATAATCTCTTGGTTCATCGTATTCTCCGTTTGGAGTTTCAGAGGCCGGATGCCGAATGCTCTCACTTGCCGCTCATTCCCGCGAAGGCGGGAATCCAGAACTTGACCGTAAGCTGGGTCCCCGCTTTCGCGGGGACGAGCGCATATGATGGCCTCTGCTCCGTCCTCCGTCGTCTATCCTCTGTCGTCCGTTACTCCGCCGCCTCGGCAACCTCGCCGCCGCCGCGCTGCTGCTTGGAATTGTGCAAGTCGACATTGAGGCCGAGCGAGCGCATCTCCTTCACCAGCACGTTGAACGATTCCGGAATGCCGGATTCGAACGCATCATCGCCACGCACGATCGACTCGTAGACCTTGGTGCGACCGGCGACGTCGTCGGACTTCACCGTCAGCATTTCCTGCAGCGTATAGGCCGCGCCGTAGGCTTCGAGCGCCCACACTTCCATTTCGCCGAAGCGCTGGCCGCCGAACTGCGCCTTGCCGCCCAGCGGCTGCTGGGTAACGAGGCTGTAAGGCCCGATCGAGCGCGCGTGGATCTTGTCGTCGACGAGGTGGTGCAGCTTCATCATATAGATGTAGCCGACCGTGACCTTGCGATCGAAAGTATCCCCGGTGCGCCCGTCAAACAGCGTCACCTGACCCGAATGATCGAGCCCGGCAAGATCGAGCATGTGCTCGATATCGGCTTCCTTGGCGCCGTCGAACACCGGCGTCGCGATCGCCACGCCGTGGCGAAGATTGCTGCCGAGTTCCATCAACCCTTTCTCGTCGAGCGACTTGATGGTCTCGTCGTCGCCATAGACCTTTTTGAGCAACTCCTTGAGCGGCTTGGAATCCTTCTTGCCGTTGTGAAGATCGACCGCGTGACCGATCTTCAATCCCAAGCCCGCGCAGGCCCAACCCAAGTGGGTTTCGAGAATCTGGCCGACATTCATGCGGCTCGGCACGCCGAGCGGATTGAGCACGATGTCGACCGGCGTACCGTCGGCGAGAAACGGCATGTCCTCGCTCGGCACGATCTTCGACACCACGCCCTTGTTGCCGTGGCGGCCGGCCATCTTGTCGCCGGGCTGGATCTTGCGCTTCACCGCGACGAAGACTTTCACCATCTTCATCACGCCGGGCGGCAGTTCGTCGCCGCGCTGCAATTTTTCGACCTTGTCGAGGAAGCGCTGTTCCAGCCGCTTCTTCGATTCGTCGTATTGCTTGCGGATGGCTTCGATCTCCGCCATCACCTTGTCGTTCGGTGAAGCGAACATCCACCACTGCGAGCGCGGATACTCTTCCAGCACCGCGCGCGTGATCTTGGTGTCCTTCTTAAAGCCTTTCGGCCCGGCAATACCCTGGCGGCCCTCGAGGAGTTCGGCGAGGCGGCCATAGACGTTGCGATCCAGGATCGCCTGCTCGTCGTCGCGGTCCTTGGCGAGCCGCTCGATCTCTTCACGCTCGATGGCGAGCGCACGCTCGTCCTTTTCAACGCCGTGGCGGTTGAACACGCGCACTTCGACGACCGTGCCCTGCACGCCCGGCGGCACGCGAAGCGAGGTGTCGCGCACGTCGGAGGCTTTTTCGCCGAAGATCGCGCGCAGGAGTTTCTCCTCCGGCGTCATCGGGCTTTCGCCCTTGGGCGTGATCTTGCCGACCAGGATGTCGCCGGCGCGCACCTCGGCGCCGATATAGACGATGCCGGCTTCGTCGAGGTTCTTGAGCGTTTCTTCCGAGACGTTCGGAATATCGCGGGTGATTTCTTCCGGCCCGAGCTTGGTGTCGCGCGCCATCACCTCGAATTCCTCGATGTGGATCGAAGTGAAGACGTCGTCTTTGACGATGCGCTCGGAGAGAAGGATCGAATCCTCGAAGTTATAGCCGTTCCACGGCATGAACGCGACCAGCGCGTTGCGGCCGAGCGCCAGCTCGCCGAGATCGGTCGACGGACCGTCGGCGATAATGTCGCCGCGCCTGACCTGATCGCCCACTTTCACCAGCGGCCGCTGGTTGATGCAGGTGTTCTGATTCGAGCGCTGGAATTTCTGCAGCCGGTAGATGTCGACGCCGGGCTTGGTCGGATCCTGTTCGTCGGTTGCGCGAATGACGATACGGGTGGCGTCAACCTGATCGACCACGCCGGTGCGGCGGGCGGCGATCGCCGCGCCGGAATCGCGCGCCACGATGCCTTCCATGCCGGTGCCGACGAACGGCGCCTCGGCGCGAACGAGCGGCACCGCTTGGCGCTGCATGTTGGAGCCCATCAGCGCGCGGTTGGCATCGTCGTTTTCCAGGAACGGGATGAGCGCCGCGGCAACCGAAACCAGCTGCTTCGGCGACACGTCCATGAAATCGACCTTGTCCGGCGGAATGAGCTGCACGTTGCCGGCATGCCGCACCACCACGAGATCGTCGGTGAAGCGGCCGCGCGCGTCGATCGCGGAGTTGGCCTGCGCCACGGTGTAGCGCCCCTCCTCCATCGCCGACAGGTACACGACCTCGTCGGTGACGCGGCCGTCCTTGACCTTGCGATACGGCGTTTCGACGAAGCCGTATTTGTTGACCCGCGCATAGGTCGCGAGCGAATTGATCAGGCCGATATTCGGCCCTTCCGGCGTCTCGATCGGGCAGATGCGGCCGTAATGGGTCGGATGCACGTCGCGCACTTCGAAGCCGGCGCGCTCGCGCGTCAATCCTCCCGGCCCCAGCGCCGAAAGCCGGCGCTTGTGGGTGATCTCCGACAGCGGATTGGTCTGATCCATGAACTGCGACAGCTGCGAGGAGCCAAAGAACTCACGCACCGCGGCGGCCGCGGGCTTGGCGTTGATCAGGTCCTGCGGCATCACCGTGTCGATATCGACCGACGACATGCGCTCCTTGATGGCGCGCTCCATCCGCAATAATCCGATGCGGTACTGATTCTCCATCAGTTCGCCGACCGAGCGGACGCGGCGGTTGCCGAGATGATCGATGTCGTCGATGTCGCCCTTGCCGTCGCGCAGATCCACCAGCGTGCGGATCACCGCGAGGATGTCCTCCTTGCGCAGGACGCGCACGGTGTCTTCGGCGGTGAGATCGAGCCGCATATTCATCTTGACGCGGCCGACCGCGGAGAGGTCATAACGCTCGGAATCGAAGAACAGCGACTGGAACATCGCCTGCGCCGTGTCGATCGTCGGCGGCTCGCCCGGACGCATCACGCGATAAACGTCGAACAGCGCGTCCTCGCGCGTCATGTTCTTGTCGATCGCCAGCGTGTTGCGGATGTAGGCGCCGACATTGACGTGGTCGATATTGAGAAGCGGCAGCTCCTTGTAGCCGAGCTCGATCAGCGCCTTCAGTGATTTCTCGGTGATTTCCTCGCCGGCCTCGGCGTAAATCTCGCCGGTCTTCGGATTGACGAGATCCTCGGCGATGTAGTGGCCGATCAGCTCTTCGTCGGAGAGACGGAGCGCTTTTAATCCCTTTTCGGCGAGTTGGCGGGCCTGGCGAACCGTCAGCTTCTTGCCGGCTTCCAGCACCACTTTGCCGGTATCGGCGTCGACGAGATCGTTGATCGCCTTGTAGCCGCGCAAGCGGTTGGCATCGAACGGCACGCGCCAGCCGTCTTTGGCGCGCTTATAGATCACCTGCTTGTAGAAGGTGTTCAGAATCTCCTCGCCGGTCATGCCGAGCGCATAAAGCAGCGAGGTGACGGGAATCTTTCGCCGCCGGTCGACGCGGGCATGGACGATGTCCTTGGCGTCGAACTCGATGTCGAGCCAGGAGCCGCGATACGGAATGATGCGCGCGGCGAACAGAAGCTTGCCCGACGAATGGGTCTTGCCCTTGTCGTGGTCGAAGAACACGCCGGGCGAGCGATGCATCTGTGAAACGATGACGCGCTCGGTGCCGTTGACGACAAAGGTGCCGTTATTGGTCATGAGCGGAATGTCGCCCATGTAGACATCCTGCTCCTTGATGTCCTTGACCGACTTGGCGCCGGTTTCCTCATCGGTATCGAACACGATGAGGCGCAGCGTGACCTTGAGCGGCGCGGCGTAGGTCATGCCGCGCTGCCGGCACTCGTCGACATCGTATTTCGGCGCCTCGAATTCATATTTGACGAATTCGAGCATCGATGTGTTGGAGAAGTCGGAAATCGGGAACACCGACTTGAAGACGGCCTGCAGACCTTCGTTGGGCCGGCCGCCTTGCGGCTCCTGCACCAGCAGGAATTGATCGTAGGATGCCTTTTGAACCTCAATGAGGTTCGGCATCTCCGCGACTTCCTCGATTTTTCCGAAAAACTTTCTTACGCGCTTCCGACCAGTGAACGTCTGCGCCATCATGTCCTCTCGCTCAATCGAACCATCGGGCCCGCGACCTGTGGCTGCACCGCCGCAAGTTCGAACCATCGCCCCGGCCTGACGCGCCAGATGCCTTACATCCGCGCGCCCCGTTCCGAGGCAGCGAGGCGATCAAGACGACTCTCCAGAGGGCCGCAATCCATCGCGACCGTCGGGACAGGCGTCACTCGCCTTGTTGCTCCACCCTACTGTGGGCGATGAAAACGCGAATCGCCGCAATGCTTTGCCGCACTCTCCGGCCAGCGGGTCGCCGGCCGTCGCACTATGCGCTTATGGATTCCCCCGGCACTGCTCCGCTCGCCCGGGGGCCTCCCTTAAGTAAGCACCGCTTACTTAAGCTCAACCTTGGCGCCCACTTTTTCGAGCTGCGCCTTGATCTTGGCGGCGTCATCCTTATTGACGCCTTCCTTGACGTTCTTCGGCGCGCCCTCGACCAGGTCTTTGGCCTCTTTGAGACCAAGCCCGGTAATGGCACGGACCTCCTTGATGACCTCGATCTTTTTCTCGCCGGCAGTGGCCAGAACGACCGTAAATTCGGTCTTTTCTTCCGCAGGCGCCGCCCCCGGCGCTGCCGCTGGTCCGGCGGCGACCGCCACGGCCGCGGCGGCCGAAACGCCCCACTTCTCCTCGAGAAGCTTGGCGAGTTCCGCAGCCTCGAGCACGGTGAGGCCGGAAAGATCGTTCACGATTTTCTGCAGATCAGCCATGAGTTTTTCCTTCGGTTCCAACCTTGGCCGCGTCAGGCGGCCGCGTTTTCCGTCTTGCTGGCATAAGCCTGGACCACACGGGCGAGCTTCGCTGCCGGCGCGTTGACCACTTGGGCGATTTTGGTCGCCGGGGCTGTAATGAGCCCGACGATCTTCGCCCGCAGCTCATCGAGCGACGGCAGAGCGGCAAGCGCCCTGACGCCGTTCGGATCGAGCGCGGTGGCGCCCATCGCTCCGCCGAGAATGACGAACCGCTCGTTGGTCCTGGCGAATTCGACCGCCACTTTCGGGGCTGCGACCGGATCGCCGGAAAAGGCGATCAGAGCCGGACCCTTCAGGAGCGGCGCGATTGACGCCACGTCGGAACCTTCGAGAGCAATCTTCGCGAGCCGGTTTTTGGCCACCTTCACGCTCGCACCCGCCTGCTTCATTTGCCGGCGCAGTGTCTGCATTTGGGCAACCGTCAGGCCCGTATAATGCGCAACGACAACGACCTTGGTGGCTTTGAAAACCTCGCCAAGGGCTGCAACAAGCTCACTTTTTGCTGCGCGATCCAAAAGCTCTCTCCGGTTGGCGGTCCGCCTTGCGGCTCGCCGGGTTTGCCGACCAGCCATCCCGCTCATCCCCGCCAGCAGCGGGGTTTTGGGCAGGACGACATTCACCCTGCCCCTCGGACGTGCCTTCGCGCGCCCGAGCCGTCGAGGTCAGAACCGAAGCTGTCCCAGCTCGCGAAAGCCGCGACCCCTCGTCTCTTCACCCGTCTATGCAGGCCTTTGCGATTAAGCCGTGACCGGCGCCTGCAGTCTTGGACAGGAGCGCTTCCGACACGCCATTAAGCTCTTCGACTTCCTAGAGAATCCGAACCGGAAAACTAAGAAGCGGTCTCGCTTTGATGGTGTTTCGAGAAGCGCGTAAAGGCGCGCCGACAAATTGGGCCGGCACGCCCATAGCGCTTATGTAACGCACTAAGCCGCTAATGCCAAGCCTTTTGATGTACCAAACCTTTTAATGCTGCGGCTGGGCGCTCGCGAATAGGCTGGTGGGCTCGACCTTCACGCCGGGTCCCATGGTCGAAGAAATCGCGATCCGGTTGATGAAGTGACCCTTGGCGCCGGCCGGCCGCGACTTCTGCACCGCATCGGCAAAGGCGCGAATGTTCTCGATCAGCTTTTCGGCGCTGAACGAGGCCTTGCCGATACCGGCCTGGATAATGCCGGCCTTTTCGGCGCGGAATTCCACTGAGCCGCCTTTAGCGCCACGCACGGCATTGGCGATATCCATGGTCACGGTGCCGACCTTTGGATTCGGCATCAGCCCGCGCGGCCCCAGCACTTTGCCGAGCCGGCCGACCAGTGGCATCAGGTCGGGCGTAGCCACGACGCGGTCGAAGTCGATAGTGCCGCCCTGGACTTTCTCCACCAGGTCTTCGGCGCCGACGATATCGGCGCCGGCGGCCTTGGCCTCATCGGCCTTGCCGCCGCGAGCGAACACCGCGACCCGCACCGAACGTCCGGACCCATTCGGCAGGTTGACGACGCCGCGGACCATCTGATCGGCGTGACGTGGATCGATGCCGAGATTCATCGCCACTTCGATAGTCTCGTCGAACTTGGCCTTGGCGCGCTCCTTGACCATCTTCACCGCTTCGGAAAGCGGATAAAGTTTTTCGCGGTCGACGCCCTCGCGCGCTTCTCTCGTGCGTTTGCCCAGCCTGCTCATGGCTTCACCTCATAGCCCATCGAGCGCGCCGATCCTTCGATCATGCGCATCGCCGCCTCGATCGTGTCGCAGTTGAGATCCTTCATCTTCTGCTGCGCGATCTCGCGGACCTGTGCCTTGGTCACCGAGCCGGCAATGTCGCGGCCCGGCGTCTTGGAGCCGCTTTCGAGCTTCGCCGCCTTTTTCAGAAAGTGCGAGACCGGCGGCGTGCGCAGCTCAAAGGTAAAGGAACGATCGGCATAGACGGTGATGGTGACGGGGATCGGCGTCCCCTTCTCCAACTTTTGCGTCTGCGCGTTGAACGCTTTGCAGAATTCCATGATGTTCAGGCCGCGCTGGCCAAGCGCTGGACCGATCGGCGGCGACGGATTTGCCGCTCCCGCCGGAACCTGCAACTTCACATAGCCCGTGATTTTCTTCGCCATTCTTCGTTACTCCTTAGTGGTGCGGTTGTTGGCGGCTGGCAACCGCCTCACCTCCCACGCCTTGCGATCACTAAAGCTTCTCCACCTGCCCGAACTCGAGCTCGACCGGCGTGGCGCGGCCGAAGATCGAGACCGCGACCTTCACGCGCGAACGCCCTTCGTCAACCTCCTCGACCGTGCCATTGAAGGAGGCAAAGGGCCCGTCCGATACCCGCACCTGTTCGCCCACTTCGAACGTGACCGACGGCTTCGGCCGCTCGATGCCTTCCTGCACCTGCTGCAACAGCCGTTGCGCTTCAGCCTCGGACAGCGGCATCGGCTTGTTATCGGAACCGAGAAAGCCTGTCACCTTCGGCGTGTTCTTGATCAGGTGATAGGCCTCGTCGGTCATTTCCATTTTGACGAGCACGTAGCCGGGAAAGAACTTGCGCTCGGCGTCGACTTTGCGGCCGCGCCGCACCTCGACGACCTTTTCCTTCGGCACCATGATGTCCTCGAACAGGCTGGACAGCCCGCGCTGCTTTGCCTGTTCGCGGATCGATTCCGCCACCTTGTTCTCGAAATTCGAGTAAGCGTGGACCGCGTACCACCGCGTTGTCATGTGATGAATTCCAGATCGTTAAATTTGCTCATCAATGCAATTCACACACCTAGGATGAAGCTCACCGCAATCCGCATCACCTGATCGGCAAGCAAAAAGAAGATCGAAGCGACAGCGACCATCACGAACACCATGATCGTGGTGACAGTCGTCTCCTTGCGCGTCGGCCACGTGACCTTCTGCGCTTCCGCGCGCACTTCCTGCATGAACTTGAACGGGCTGACTTTCGCCATCACGCTATCCAACGGCTTCCCCGCCCAATTTTAAGGACGAGACCGGCCGCCGGTTCCTTTTGGGGATTAGGTTCGTCGCGGAAGTCCGTCACCGGGCCGCTGACGATGAGTGTTACCTACTGCCGGTCCGCCGGATCGTCAAGCGAGACCGGAGTCCAGTTGGAGGATCAAGCCCTTGGCGGCAGTCATTCGGCCTGAATATTGGCCTCGCGAATGACGCGGCCATATTCCTCCTGCTGCTTGCGCAGGTGCTCGGCAAGTTCGGCGGCGGGTCTGCCGACCGGTTCGAGTCCCTGTAAAGCCCATTTTGGCTTGAGCTCCGGGGCGAGCATCGCGGTTCTGCACCACTGCCCCAGTTGATCGATGACACTGGCGGGCGTGCCGGCCGGCGCGAACAGGCCATACCAGACGCTGACCTCGTAACCGGGATAGCCGGACTCGGCGATGGTCGGCACTTCGGGCATCCATTCGAGCCGCATCGGCGAGCCGACGGCGAGAGCACGCAAGTTTCCAGCCTTTATGTGCTCGGCCACCTCCGCATAGTTGGCCATGACCGCATTGACGTGTCCGCCGAGCAATTCGTTGACGGCGGGGCCGTTGCCGTTGAACGGCACGTAAATCATTTTGATGTTCGTGCGCAGCTTGAACAGTTCGAAGGCGATGTGCTGCGTCGTTGCCGGGCCGACGCTTGCGTTTGTCAGCTCTCCGGGTTTCGCGCGCGCGGTTTCAACCAGATCGGCGAGCGTATGGAACGGCGAGGCGGCATTGACGGCGACGACTTGCGGCGAGGTCGCAAGCCACACGATCGGCGCGAAGCTCGTGAGCGGGTCGTAGTTCAGCTTCTTGAAAAACGGATGGATGATGAACGAATTGGCGGCGATCAACACCGTGCCGCCGTCCGGCGCCGCGCGCGAAACAAATTCGGTGCCGACGATCGAGGCGGCGCCCGGGCGGTTTTCGACCACCGTCGCCACGCCGGCATTGCGTCCGATCTGCTCCGCCAACACGCGAACGAGAAGGTCGGCGCCGCCGCCGGGAGGAAACGGAACAATGAATCGGACGGTTTTCGGCGCCTGCGAGAAAGCCTGGCGGTCGGCAACCGACGGCAGCAATGTCAGCCCGGCGGCGGC
>Ga0187802_10000088_pt1 | contig 19513 bp, 17 predicted proteins | sample NC_wetland_sal_i_FD_130584 | JGI IMG/M metagenome (GOLD analysis project Ga0187802, IMG submission 130584) | Wetland sediment microbial communities from Neuse River Estuary, North Carolina, USA - Control_2 | ecosystem: Environmental > Aquatic > Freshwater > Wetlands > Sediment | place: USA... | reverse complement strand
GGACCCAGTATCTTGCCGCGTAGGTTCAGACGCTATCGTTGCCCGCGGGTGAGCAGGATCTGATTTGGGGCCCGCCTTCGCAAAGTCATCGTGCTCCGGCGCGCCGTAGCCAGTCGAGCAAAGGCAAGGCGGCAGACAGAAAGGCAACGTCAAAATCCCCCGTCAGAATGTTCCGACGTTTAATGTTACGGCAGGTGGCCCGGCCTTTCGCATCGGTGTTTCCCACAATTGGCCGCATCAGAGCGGGGATTACACCACTGAGGTAGTTGACGGTGAGGTGATTTGTGGTGCCTCGCTCTTGCATTTGTTTGTGAAGTGGAATTTGAGCCAGGTGCCCCAAGTCACCCACTACTTGCCAGCCGGTTTTTGGGGGATCTGTCCGCCAATCCACGGCCAGTCTACCGCGTCAATTTTGTAGTTCTGGTTGTACGTGTCGCGCAGCACCAGTTGACCCCGAAGAGGTTTGCCACGTTCTGCTTTCACTGGCGTGAGAAATAAGTTGAGTAATGCCCGCACAGGTACGTGAGCACGAAGCTCAAGGCTGTTAACCGATACCGTTGGACCTAGTCCGTCACCGGTCATGACCTGCACCATCATATTTGACTTGGGCTTTGTTCCTTTTAAGGATGCACTCGCTACAATTAACGTCCCAACACCATCGTAGGTAAATGTCCCACCTGCCCGCAAATCCGTCCTGCCGTCATTCCCGGCCCAACCGAAATTATATGTGTCGGGGACAAAATGAACCTTGCCTTTTGGTCTCCATCCCCTAACGACGTGCGTGATTGTTTCATATAAGCCGAACAACGCAACAAAGAGCGCAGCGGCAAATGCCCATGCCGGTACCGTGGCGTTTTTGAGCGTCGGTAGAAGCTCTTCCAGTTTTGTAAGACCGGTAAGTGGCTCCCCAGAAAGCAGCTTGGTCACAACGACAGTCGCCACAATTCCGACCAGACCTTTAAGGACCTTTGCTATCCATTTCTTCATTCTGTGATTGCCCCGCATTGTACACCAAGGAGTAATGGCGGATTCGCTAGGTGCAGTGGTCGGATGCCCTACCCTTTTCTTTCTAAAGGGTGGGAAGTTTTGAGGCTGCCTTTCGTACCGCTGGCATCCTGCCGGCGTCTTGCTTTTCTGTTTCTTGCCGTTTGCTCCGCACCTATAGGAAGCCCCGCCGGCGGACCAGAACAGGCGCTTGGGCCCGTCAGACAACAAAGAACTTAGCTGCCGCCGGGGCCCGTCCTCCACGAGATTTGACCCTGCATTAACCCAATATTGAATCAGCGTGGGTAAATGTGTGTGTCCAGCTCCGCAAAGCGTCTGCAATTGCGCTATCTCGAACCAGATAGGGATTGAAGGAGGATTCATGAGAAAGCTTCTCGTCGTGCTCGCGTGTATGGTGGCCAGCGGATTGGTTTTCTGTCAGCCAGCTCTCGGCCAAACGAATGCCGATGATGAATCGCATTCGGGTCAGGCAGGACCGGATTGGAAACACGACCACAATTCACATGTCGTTCCCATCGCGGCGATAGGAGTACCTGGAACTTCGGAGGCGGACCCCTTTGTCGCTTTCGACCAGATTCGCGCCGACACGAGATTACAACTGGTATTCCTGTCGAGCCGGTCGACAAAAGCCGTGGTCATCTACGACGCGCTCACGGACAGGCCAGTGGGCGAGACGGCGCCCATTTTCGCCGGCGTCGGGATTGACAGTCCCCACTCGGGTCCGGACGGAAACGTGGTCGCCGGTCATTTGCTCTTTGCTGGGGACTACCCGAGTCTCGTAAGAGTGTTTGACCTGAGCAAAAGCACTACTTCACCCCCCGAAATCGCGGAAATCAATACAGGCGGCGCGTTTCGAGCCGACGAGATGGACTACGATCCGATCGACGAAGTTGTGATGGTTTCGAACGGCGATTCACTTCCCGCTTTCGTGACTATCATCAGTACCAAGACACTTTCGATCGTGAAGCAAGTGACCTTCGATGGGACGAACGGCACGCCGGACACCTCGCAGGGCGGCATCGGCAGTGTGCTCTATGACAACCGCACGAACAAGTTTCTCGTGAGCATTCCGGAGGTTGGATCGGACTTGACCGCGGGCGCCGTCACCGAGATGGATCCGGTAACGGGAGAGGTGACGCAGGAGTTTTCGGGGCTGAACAACTGCATGCCGTCCGGAATGGCAGTGGGGCCTGGCGAAAATGTTCTGGTCACCTGCGATCCGGGGTTCCCGGCGCCTGATCCGGTGGCGTTCGCGCCGCGCACCTATGTGATCAACGGAAGGACGGGAGCCATCGTGGCCAATCTCACGCAAGTCGGCGGCGTGGACTTCGGCGCGTACAACCCGGGCGATCATCACTATTACCTGGGAGCGCGCGACTATTTCACGAGCCCAACGGCGACGACGGCGTTTCCGGTGCTGGGCGTCATCAACGCCGATACGAATGAATGGATCGAAAACTATCCTACGGGAACCAACGCCCATTCGGTGACGGCGAACCCCGTCAATAACCATATATTCGTGCCGATCGAAAATCCGAATGTGCTTTGCGGAACGCTGCCTGGATGCGTTTCGGTGTTCACGGACGCCCATCAGGGAGACCGCTGACAAAGAAATTCAGGTAGCAGGTAGCAAGCCTCCGCTCAGTTGGAGCGAAAAGCAATCTAGGGCCATGTGATCCGGGAATTGACCAACGGATCTCACATGGCCCTAGCACGTTTAGAGTCGCGCCTATGGTGCTGGCGGAAAGCGAAGAGCAAGAAGCGAGAGCCAAGCACCCACGCCAATCGGGAGCCTCCGGAAAGCGGCGGCCAAGGATTGGCGTTCCCGGGATAAGACTCAAGACGACCCGCCGCCTAGAGACAGCTAGGCGTTGGTGCCGCCATCGACCGTCAGATTGGCGCCGGTGATGTAGGCGGCTTCGGGACCGGCTACAAAGGCGACGAGCGCGGCGACCTCGTCAACGCGGCCGTAGCGGTCGAGAGCGGTGTTGGCTTTCTGGGGCGTGGCCCAGTCGCCCGAGGCGGGATTCAACTCCGTGTCGATCGGGCCGGGCTGGATGTTATTGACCGTGATGCTGCGGTTGCCGACCTCTCTGGATAATCCTTGCGAAAACATTTTGACGGCGCCCTTGGTGGCCGCGTAGGCCGCGAGGCCGGGCGTCATGTTGCGCTCCCCGACGCAGGAGCCGATCATGATGATGCGGCCGTCGTTATTCATGTGCTTGAGTGCGGCTTGCGTGGTGAGGAAGGTGCCGCGGATATTGAGGTTAATCAGGAGGTCCAATTCTTCCAGAGTGGCGTCCTCGAAGCGCTTGGGAATGGCCGTGCCGGCATTATTAACGAGGATATCGAGGCGGCCGAGCGTGGCGACGGTTCTTTCGACGGCGGCTTTGACGGCGCGCGCGTCGGTGGCGTCGGCCTGGATGGCGATGGCTTTGCGGCCGGCGCGTTCAATTTCCTTGACGACCGAGGCGGCTGCTTCGGCGCCTTTCGTGTAGGTGATGGCGATGTTGGCGCCGTCGGCGGCCAGGCGCTTGGCGATGGCGGCGCCGATGCCGCGCGAGCCGCCCGTGACGAGTGCATTCTTTCCATCGAGTTTGTTGGACATCGTTTGTCTCCTGGAGATGCGAGTCGGCTTATTGGATGAGTGGCGCGAAGATTCGGATGCGAGTCGTTCAAAAGGGGGAAAGGCGAAAGGGGAAAATCGAAAAGGGAAAATGGGAAAGAGTCGCGCGGGCGGAACGCTAGCCGGCGGGGCGCATGTGGAGGTACCAGAAGGCGAGGATGGCCAGGCCGGCGAGGATGCGGTAGTAGATGAAGAGCTTGAGGGTGCGGGTCTGGAGATAGTGGAGGAAGAAGGCAATCACGAGGTAGCCGACGACGGCGGAGACGGTGATGCTCCAGACGATTTGGGAGACGGGCAGATCGAATTGGCCGGCGTGCTGCATTTTGAGCAGCCTGGGAATTTCCTTGGCGGCGGCTCCGGCGATTAGAGGCGTCGAGAGAAGGAAAGAGAAACGCGCGGCGGCTTCGCGCGTGAGGCCGCGGAACAAGCCGGCGGTGATGGTGATGCCCGAGCGGGAAACGCCGGGGAAAAGGGCGAGGGCTTGCGCGGCGCCGATGACGAGCGAGTCGCCGAGCGAGATGCGGTCCATGTGGCGGTCCATGCGGGAGATGTATTCGGCGTACCACATGAGAAAGGCGATGGCGATCATGGCGCAGGCAATCGGAACCGGGTTGCGAAGATTTTCCTCGATCCAATGCTCGTAGAAATATCCGACCAGGCCGCCGGGAATGGTTCCGGCGACGAGATACCAGAACAATCGCTGATTTTGCAGGACCATTTGATCGCTGGCGCGCTTGGGGTAATGGAAGCCGAGACCGCAGAGCGTGAGCTGGATCCATTCGCGCAGAAAATAAAGCAGCACGGCGAGCAGCGTTCCGAAGTGCAGGGCGACGTCGAAGGCCAGGCCGGGGTCGGGCCAGTGCAGCAGATCGGGGATGAGAATCAGGTGCGCGCTGCTGCTGATGGGAAGAAATTCTGTGAGGCCTTGCACGATTGCCAGGAGGATCGCTTGCCACAGGTGCATGAGCTATGGTCTCGCTTTCGAAGCGGCCGCGGATTGCGCGAGCGTTTTAGTCATCGCGAAGGCGTCGCGCGGGCCGGGATAATAGTGCTTCCAAACGCCGCGGGTACGATATCCATGCTTCTGCCAGAAGGCAATCGCGGATTCGTTGTCTGTTGCCGTTTCGAGACCTATCTCTTTGACGCCTTGGGAGGCGAGGCGGCGCTCGATTTCGGCGAGGAGCAGGGTGCCGACGCCGTGGCGGCGGAATTCGGCGAGGACGTCGATGGTGATGATGTAGCCGCGCGCGTTTTGGTGGGCGGACATGCAGAAGCCGGCGATTTTGGCGGGGACTTCGGCTTCGGCGATGACGCAATCGCCCCCTGGAAAGCGGAGATAGTTGCGGAGCTCGCGCTTCGAATAGGCGATGGCGGGCTCGTAGCAGGCCTGGTCGATTGCGTAGAGCGCGTCGAAATCTTCCGTCGCGTAGGATCGCAGAGTGATATTCACAGCGGGGCTTAGACTTCGAGGATGACGGGGAGGATGAGGGGGCGCTTGGAGGTTTGCTTATTGAGGAAGCGCTTCAGGTCGGCGCGGATTTTTTCCTTGATGACGCCCCAATCCATTTTTTCTTCGGGGCTGGATTGCTCGACGGTGCGGAGGATGACTTCGCGGGCTTTGTTGAGAATTTCCTGGCCGTCTTCGGAGGGGAGGAAGCCGCGGGTGACGATTTCGGGCGGCGTTTCCATGAGGCCGGTGTGCTTGTCGATGGCGATGATGGGGACGACGACGCCGTCTTCGGCGAGGTGCTGGCGGTCGCGAATCACGACTTCTTCGATTTCCTCGAGCGAGCCGGAATCTACGCAGACGCGGCCGGCGGTGACGGGCTCGCGGCGGTAGGCGCTGCCGTCGGCCGTGAATTCGAGTGGCTGGCCGCTTTCGAGCAGGAAAATTTCGCCGGAGACCGCGCCGACCTGCTCGGCAAGGGCAGCGTGCTGGAAGAGCTGGCGATATTCGCCGTGCAGCGGGACGAAATATTTCGGGCGCACGAGCTGAAGCAGAATTTTCATTTCTTCCTGGCTGGCGTGGCCGGAAACGTGGATGGGAGCGGAGCGTCCGCCTTCGTAATAGACGAGGACGCGGCGGCGGAAGAGATGATCGATCATGCGGAAAATCGCTTTTTCGTTTCCGGGGATGATGCGCGCGGAAAGAATCACGGTGTCGTTTTCGGCGATGCTCAGCAAGCGATGATTGTCCACGGCGATGCGGGAGAGCGCGGAAAGCGGCTCGGCTTGCGTGCCGCTGGCGAGGACGACGAGTTTCTTCGGGTCGAAGCTCTTGATGTCCTGCGGGCGGACGACGCTGCCATCGGGAATGCGCAGCTTGCCGAGGCCGTGAGCGATTTCGACATTGTCCACCATGCTCCGGCCGACGAAGCCGATTTTGCGTCCGACCATGCGGGCGATATCAATCACCTGCTGGATGCGATGGACGGAGCTGGAAAAACAAGACACGACAACTTTTTGCGGCGCGGCGCGGAATAATTCCTCGAGGCGTACGACCACCGCGCGCTCGGAAGGCGTGAAGCCGGGGCGCTCGACATTGGTGCTGTCGCTGAAAAGCGCGAGGACGCCTTCCTGGCCGTAGCGCGCGAAGGCGTGAAGGTCGAATGGCTTGCCGTCCACCGGCGTGGGATCGATTTTGAAATCGCCGGTGTGGATGATGACGCCGACGGGCGTGCGCACGGCCAGCGCGACGCAATCCACGGTGCTGTGCGTCACGTGGAGATATTCGATCTGGAAAGGGCCGATGGTGGAGGTTTGGCCGGCGCGAATTTCGATGAGGCGGGCTTTGTCGAGTAGGGCGTGCTCTTCGAGTTTTTTTCTGACGATGGCGAGAGTGAATTCCGTGCCATACACCGGGACGTTCAGGTCGCCGAGGATGTAGGGAATCGCGCCGATGTGGTCCTCATGCGCGTGGGTGAGGACGATGGCGCGGACCATGCGCTTGTTCTGCTTAAGATAGGTGGTGTCGGGAATGACGATGTCGACGCCGAGCAATTCCTGTTCGGGGAACATGAGGCCGGCGTCGATGACGATGATGTCGTCGCCCGAGCGCAGGGCGAGCATGTTCATTCCGAATTCGCCGAGCCCGCCGAGCGGGATAGCCCACAAGGATGGTTTGCTCAAGATATTCTTCCGGCTTTCGCGTTTAGCACGATCGGAGGTGTCGCCAGCAGCGCTTGGGTTTTAGGTGAGCTCCAGGCGTGTCGAGCCCTTGATCTCGCGAGCAATCGTATCATACCTGGAAGAAGAACGGGTTCACTCCGCAGGCGAGGGGGTGTTTGCTGATCTGAAATGAGGCTACGGCAATGATGGTATCGAAGGAGAAGTTGCGCCAGAATACGCGGAAGAGATCATGCGCCTCTCGCTTGCCATCTTGATTATCCTGGCTTGTCCCGCGATTTATGCGCAGCAGACGAAGCCCGTCGCAGTACCGGAAATTCATCCCCCGGTGATTGGGAGCTCGATCGGGGAATATGAGCAACTGCCGGCAGATATGACGCTCGTGCCGCGCGGCGCGGGCGCGCGAGCAGGGCGACTATGGGTGCGGAATATTGGAAACGGCCTTCTAATCATCGGGGACATCGAGGGCGGCGCGCCTGATTTTCCGCGCAACAAGAGTTTCCTGCTCTCGAAGGACCACATCGAGGTCTGGCTCGCGGCGGGCAGCGACGTTGATTTGCCCGAAATCGGCTGGGGCAATCAGTTTGGAGAGACGCTGCTGCCGAAAGGGCCGAATTCGTGCGCGGACTACGTCACGAATCCTGCCCCTCAAGCGGACGAACTGAAGAAGAAGGAGAGCAAGTGCCGGGAGTGGGCCGCGACGCAGGAGCATTACCGCGGGTATTTCCGGCGGCTGTTTCTCCGGCAGTGGATTTTGACGCCGGATTATGCCGTCGAGTCGTTTGCCAGCCCCGCTTATGAGGAAATCACGCAGAAATTTGCGAGCGACCAACAGCGAAACAGTGCGGAGGTGCCGGAAGCGTTGAAACCGCAAGGGACCCCAAAGATTTGGCTGCAACCTTCGCCGAAGGGCTACACATTTCAAATTTTGGTGCCTTATGTTTTTTTCCCGCCGCTGCCGTCGCTGGAGGTGCGCGAGTTGAGATTGCTGGTGGATGTGTTTAGCCCTGCGCCGGCCGGCAAGAAGACTGGGCAATATTCCACGTCGTCCCCTGCGCGTGTGTGGGGAAAGCCTGAGACGTTTAATGCTCTGCGGCTCAATCCGCCGCGCGTCTTCCACCTGACGCCGTGCGACATGGCGCTGAAAGGTGCGGACGCGTATCGGGACGTGAAAGACGCGTGGTTCATACCGAAGTCCGGGCAGGAGTGGGAATACGAATCGGACGCTTTTCTGGTGGTGAACGGCAGCGGCGGCTACCGCTACGAGCCCGATGGGCTCTCGCCCGTAATTCGGCCGTTGCACTACTTCTCGCACAACGTCAGTCCAGGCGAGTGGGTCTGCGGGCCGCAACTCACTTACAAGAAGGGGCTGAAAACCGAAGTGTTTGGGGAGACGGTGGCGGAGCAAGGCTTTGACGCGCGGCGCGCCGAAAACGGCGATCTCCTGGTGAAGACGGGCCCGCGCGTCTACTACTCGGAATTTGGAACGGGACAGTGCGGCGCCTGCGCGCGAACCGAGCTGCGCATCTGGGAAATTACCCCGGACATGAAAATTTTCGAGGCCCTCGGACTGGGAGACATAGTAGATAGCGGAACAGGGGCATCACAGGATTTTTCGGTTTCTCCGGACTGGTCGCAAGTGACGGAGTACAATCAGGGAAACATGGACGAGGAGGGCAATCCGGCCTCGTGGTCCTCAACCGCCTGGTGTCTCGGGAAGGACGGCTACAAGGAGTGCGGGAAGAAGGACAATGTTCAGCCGCCTGATCCACCCGTCTTGAAAGAACTCCGTCAAGGGGAGCAGTGACCATCCCCGACAAGCGCGGGGAGACTTCCAAAAGAAATTAAGACGCCCTTTGCGGGGGCGGGGTCAGTCGTGGCCGCCGCCGGCGAATAGCCTCGCAATGGCGACCAGGAGAACCGCGCCGACGGTTGCGGCGGCGAGGCTGCCAAAAAATCCCCATACGACGATTCCGAGCTTCAAGAAAACCCAGCGGCCGATGATGGCACCGATGAGGCCCAGGATGACGTCCACGATGCATCCGAAGCCGCGGCCGCGCGTGAGATGGCCTGCAATCCATCCCGCGAGGAGGCCGATGACGATGGTGGCGATGAAGCCCGGCGAAGTGACTTCGACGTAAATCGTGTGCACCTGATCCTGCGATTGAAGCATGAAAGCAGCCAGCTCAAACATGGAAGAGCCCTCCGGGAATCAGCTCTGGCAAAAGATGTAGCCCAGACATTTGTAAACGAGCTTTGCGGCCAGGAAATCCGAAGCGTGGTCGCCAGGCTGGGGGAGGAGCTCGACCACGTCGAGGCCGACGACCTTTTTATGGTCCGCCACGGCGCGCACGAGGGAAGTGACCATATTCCAATCGAGGCCGCCGGGCTCGGGCGTGCCGGTGGCGGGGACGAGCGACGGATCGAAGCCATCCAAATCGATGGTGACGTAAACGTGCGGGCTGAGGTCGCCGAGAACTTTGGCGATCCAGCTTTTGAGAGGGGCGCGCACGATGTCCTTGGCCCAATAAACTTTGGTGCGCAGGTGCGGGATGGCCTTGGCTTCCTCGATGGAGAGGGAACGGATGCCGACCTGGACGGCGGGGCAGGTCTCGACGACGCGGCGCATGGCGCAGGCGTGACTCTTGGGATTGCCCTGATATTCGTCGCGGAGGTCGGCGTGGGCGTCGATTTGCAGGACACTCAAATCTTTAAATTTTCTGGCGACAGCGGAGACGAGCGGGGGCGTGAGGGAATGTTCGCCGCCGAGCGCGACGGAAAATTTTTCGTCTTCGAGAAGCGCGAGTTGCGCGGTGTAAAGCTCGGTCATCACTTCGTCGAGGGTTCCGTCCATGGTGTCGATCGGCGCGAGCGTGTGAATGCCGATCTCCTTGTAGGATTCGAGCTCGAGCTCCTCGTCGTAGAGTTCCATATTGCGGCTGGCAGCCAGGATCGCGGCCGGGCCATTGCGCGTGCCGTGCTCGTAGGTGGTGGTGCGCTCGAGCGGGATGGGGAAAATAACGGCGCGGGAGGTCTCGTATTGCGAATGCTCTTCGGGCAGGCCGCCGAAATTTTCGGGCGGCATCGGAGTGTATCGTGTCATCGTCGGTTTGTGCTCGCTGGAATAATTCGAAATTCTTCTATCACCCGCGGCCCCATTTGTAATATCAATGATGCGCGCGAGATCACTTTTTTGTGGCCGCGGCACCACAAGCGGGAATACATTACCTGCGAGGACGCTCAATGGCAAAGAAAAAGGGCGTGACGGGAAGAAATCTGCATGACCCGATAACCGACCACCTGAAGCCCATCTATCCGCTGGACCTGATCAAGATCAAGACGATCGATGATTTGGTGCGCGCGATGGGGCAGACGGCGTTCACGGCGCGGCAGATTGGCGACGCGGCGGACGTGGTGGAAGCGATGGCGCGCGACAAGGACTGCTTCGTGGTGATGACGCTTTCGGGCGCGCTCACGGTGGGTAAAATGGGGCTGGTGTTCTGCGATCTGGTGGAATCGGGCGTGGTGAAGGCGATTGTATCCACCGGCGCGCTGATGGCCCACGGGCTCGTGGAAGCCACGGGGCGCTCACATTTTCGGTACGATCCGAAAATGGACGACCGGGAGCTTTTTGTCGCGGGCTACAACCGCGTCTACGATTCGCTCGAGCCGGAGGTGAATCTCGACCACGTCGAAGGAGTGATGCAGCGCATCCTGGAGCGCTGGGACGCGAACGACGTGGTATGCAGCTGGAAAATCAACCGGCGGATCGGCGATTTTCTGGTGCGGCATTCGAAGGGGCGCGGCATCCTGAAGAGCTGCTACCAGCGCGATGTGCCTGTTTTCGTTCCGGCGTTCACCGATTCCGAGCTGGGAATCGATTTCGCGCTTCACCAGCGGCTGCGCAAGAAAGCAGGGAAGCCGCTGCTGCGCTTCGACCCGTACGAGGATTTCGAGCACTACGCCGCAACGATGCTGGCCACCAAGCGCATGGGAATTTTGACGATTGGCGGCGGAGTGCCGCGCAATTGGGCGCAACAATTCGGAGTCTACGCGGAATTGCTGGCGCGCCGTGGGTATGAAAAGTTGCCGCTGAAGCGCTACAACTATGGCGTGCGCATCTGTCCCGAGCCGGTGAATTGGGGCGGGCTTTCGGGGAGCACGTACACGGAAGCGGTGTCGTGGGGGAAATTTGTGCCGCCGGAGGAGGGTGGGAAGTTCGCGGAGGTTCTCGATGACGCGACGGTGGCGTTGCCGCTGATTGTCGGCGCGGTGCTGCATCGCATCGGCTACCTCAAAGCGGCGAAACGGCATTGAGACGTGGGCAGTGGGGTTCCGAAGTCTAAATTCTAAGGCGTAATTTAGTCGTCTTCGCCGAGGAGGATGGCGGCGGCGAGGACGGTGGTCCACAGGCCGCGCTTATCGCCGACCGCGGATTGAGTGATATTCATGGTGCGGACGATTTTATTCGAGATGCGATAGACCTCTTTTTTTTCGTCCCAGGACAAATCCGGATCGAATTCGACGTTCAGCGTGGTCGCGAGCATTTCGGCGGCGAGTTCCTCGGTGTATTCGCCCGCGATCTCTTCGCTCTCGCCGAAGGAATGGTGCTCGGACAAGTAGCCGAACATGGATTTATCGCCGGGGAGGGCGAGGCCGACTCCCGCGGCGATCAAGCGGTGCGGCTCGCGCGTCTGATTTTCGCTGATGACCGTGAAAGCCACCTGGCCGGGCTTCAGGTGCTTCAAGCCTTCGCTGCGGGAAATCAATTTGCAATACGGCGGAAAGATGGAGGAAACGCGGACGATATTACACGCGGCAATTCCGGCGTTGCGCAGGGCGAGCTCGAAGCTCGATAGGCGCTCGCGGTGTTTTCCGACTCCCTTGGTGAGGAAAATTTTCTTTGCGACGAACGCCATGGGTCTTGCCGGGTTGCGCTGCCTCCACTGAGCCGAGTCGGAAAAACGCGAGTGAAATTTAACAAGCGACCGCAGCGGAGTCAATGATTATTCATGATTCGGGGAACGAGTTTCCATGCGCGTGATTGATTCCGCGAGATAACTACACGGCGGCGCGGAGCAAGAGGCAGGGAGCGAGGGCTTCGGCAATCGTTTTGAGCTCGCGCAGCTCGCCGTGCGTGAAATCCGGGCCGGCATCGGCGGCCGTCTTGCCTTTGCGCGACACCTGGATGGCGCCGATCACTTTCTTCTCGAACGTGACGGGGGCGCTCATGATTTTCTGGATGGGGTCGCCGCGCTCCTCTTCGTTGAGCGGCACGCCTTCAAACACGGAGGCGTGCGGGACCACCGAGAAGTGGTTGATAATCTCGGGGCGCTTATCGCGAACCGTGCGCGCCGCGAGCGAATTTGTGCTGGTGAGAGGAATCTGGCCGACTTCTTTCAGTTTTTCAGGAATCACGAATCGCAGGAAACGGTCGTCCGGCGTCATGACAAAAATGGCGACCTCGTGCGGGCGCAGGGCGAAATTCTTGCTGATCAAGTCCACCGCGCGCGTGAGGCCCACAAAATCTCCGGCGGCATTTTTGCGGGCAAGTTCCGCCGCCCATTTTTTCAACTCGCTCATGTATTCGCTCGGCATCCGCCCTGACCCTCTGAGTCAATTCAATCTACCACGAGCTTCGGGCGGTCCCAGGTTTCACCTTGCCGGGGTGGCGCGAAAGCGTCAAGGCACGGCTTGGAGAGGCGGGTACATGCAGGCAGGAGTATGTGTTACGTGGGCTCCGGCATCTTGCAAACTTTCGGGCGGATGCCTATACTGACTCTTCAATCTTGTTTCTCAATTTGCCTCGGAGCGTGCATGCCGTCCGCAGCGGCCGATTCCAAAACAAGTTATCTCCTGGACAAACTGCATTCCCTCAGCGGAGTTATTCCCATTGGGGCCTATCTGCTGGACCATCTGTGGTCCAACAGTTACGCGCTGGTCAGCATCGACAAATACAATGAACTTTCGCGGGAGCTGCAGACCGTTCCGTGGCGCATTTTGATTGAAGCGGGAGTGCTTTGGATCCCGATTCTCTTCCACGGTTTTTACGGGATGTACATCTGGTGGAGAGGGAAGTCGAATGCGCTCGGGCATCCCTGGATGGCGAATTGGCTGTATGTGTTGCAGCGCTGGACGGGGATGGTCGCATTCGTATTTATCGGCTGGCATGTTTACACCGAGCGTTTCCTGGGGCATGGCATGACGACTTACGTGGACGTGGCGCACGCCATGGCGAATCCCTGGTACCTGGGTTTCTACATCGTGGGGGTTTCCGCCTCCGCATTCCATTTCGGCAACGGGCTCTGGAATTTCGCGTGCAAGTGGGGGATCGTGGTGACGACGCGAGCGCAGCGGGCGGCCGGATATTTCGGCGCGGCGCTCACTCTCGTGCTGACGATTGCGGGAATCGCCGTCGCGCTTGGATTGCACTACGCCTGGTTTCCCCTGGGGACCTACGCGCAATGAGACAACCGAAAGTCATTATTGTTGGCGGAGGCTTGGCCGGATTGATGGCCGCGATTCGCGTGGCTGAATCGGGTGTTCCGGTGGACCTTTTCTCGATTGTCCCGGTGAAGCGTTCGCATTCGGTGTGCGCTCAGGGCGGAATCAACGCGGCCAAGAATCTGAAGGGCGAGGGTGACTCCCCCTGGAAGCATTTCGACGACACGATTTACGGTGGAGATTTTCTGGCCAACCAGGGGCTGGTGAAGGGCATGTGCGAAGCCGCGCCGGCGATCATTGACCTGCTCGATCGCATGGGCGTGATGTTTAACCGCACGCCCGAAGGTTTGCTCGATTTCCGGCGCTTCGGCGGGACTCTCTTCAACCGCACGGCTTTTGCGGGCGCGACCACGGGGCAGCAGCTGCTGTATGCGCTCGACGAGCAGGTGCGACGATTTGAAGCCGAGGACAAAGTCAAAAAATTCGAGGGGTGGACTTTTCTTTCGGCCGTGATTGATGACGGGGGCGTGTCGCGCGGCATTTGCGCCATGAATTTGAAGACCATGGAGATTCGCACTTTCCCGTGCGACGCGGCGATTTATTGCACGGGCGGGATCGGCGCGGTTTTCGGGCGGTCAACCAATTCCGTCGTTTGCACCGGATCAGCGCAGTCGGCGCTGTTTCAGCAGGGCGTTTATTACGCCAACGGCGAATTCATCCAGGTGCATCCGACGGCCATTCCGGGCGAAGACAAGTGCCGGCTGATGAGCGAATCGGCGCGCGGGGAAGGCGGGCGCGTGTGGGTGCCGAAGCTCGCCGGCGACATGCGCGCGGGAAAAGATATTCCGGAGAGCGAGCGCTTTTATTTTCTCGAGGAGTGGTATCCGAAGTACGGGAATCTGGTGCCGCGCGACGTGGCCACGCGCGCGATTCACAAGGTCGTTTATGAGATGAAGCTCGGGTTGCCGGGCGATCCGGCTGTGTATCTGGATGTGTCGCACATTCCGCGCGAAGTTTTGGATCGCAAGCTTGAAGGCATCCTCGAAATCTACGAGAAGTTCGTGGGCGTGGACCCGCGGGAAGTGCCCATGAAAGTGTTTCCGGCGATGCACTACACCATGGGCGGCCTGTGGGTGGACAACACGGATCAGGCCACGAATGTGCCGGGAATCTATGCGGCGGGCGAGTGCGAATACCAGTATCACGGGGCCAACCGGCTGGGCGCGAATTCGCTGGTCTCTTGCATTTATGGCGGGATGCTGGCGGGTCCGGCGGCGGTCCGCTACGCACGAAATCTCGAGCAGGGCTGCGACAGCGCGCCGGCCGCCGTCTTCGAGCGGGAGCGCGTAAGGCAGCTGGACATCAACGACGCGCTGCTCAATCAGCACAAGGGCACGGAAAATCCGCTCACCATTTGGCGGGAGCTGGGCGAGACGATGACCGAGAATGTGACCGTGATCCGCTACAACGCCGCGCTCAAGAAAACGCTCGGAAAAATCGACGAGCTCAGCGAGCGCTTCACGAAGATCAATTTGCAGGATCGCACACAATGGGCCAATCAAACCCTGAATTTCGTCCGCGAGCTCGGGAACATGCTGATCTTGGCGCGCGTGATCACCCTGGGCGCGCTCGAGCGCAACGAGACGCGCGGCGCGCATTACAAGCCGGAATTTCCGAATCGCGACGACGCCAATTGGCTGAAGACGACGAAGGCCAGCTACAGCGCCGGAAAAATCAAGCTCGAGTACGAGCCCGTGGACATTTCGCAGATACCGCCGCGCGAACGGAAGTACACGGCGGCGAGCTGAAGGATTACGGAAGAAGATTCGTGGCGTGTTTTTTAGGTTTTTGCTGGGGCGGCGCGAGCAGCGCCCCTTGAGGCACCATGGCTGACAACACATTCATCGTTCGCATCAAGCGGCAGCAGCGCGCGGATGAGGCCGTTCGCTGGGAAGAATTCGAACTGCGTCACCGGCCGCACTTGAACATCATCACGTGCTTGCGGGACATTGCCGAAAAGCCCTTCACGCGCGACGGGCGCGAGTCCACGCCGGTGAGCTACGACGCCAATTGCCTGGAAGAGGTTTGTGGGGCCTGCGCGATGCTGATCAATGGGCAGCCGCGGCAGGCTTGCTCCGCGCTTGTGGATGACTTGGAGAAGCCCATCCGGATCGAGCCGCTGACGAAATTTCCGCTGGTGCGCGATCTGATTGTGGACCGGTCGCACATGTTCGAGAGCCTGAAGCGCACGCAGTGCTGGATCCCGATTGACGGCACCTACGATCTCGGCGAAGGCCCGCGCATGTCGCCCGCCGTGCAAGAAGTCGGCTATCCGCTCTCGCGCTGCATCACTTGCGGAAACTGCCTCGAGATTTGCCCTAAGGTGAATGAGCACACGCAATTTGTCGGTGCGGCCATCATCAGCCAGGTGCGCCTGTTCAACATGCACCCGACAGGGGCCATGCACGCCGCCGGACGCCTAGAAGCGCTGATGGGGCCGGGCGGAATCGAGGATTGCGACAACGCGCAGAATTGCGTAAAAGTCTGCCCCAAGGGAATCCCTCTCACGGAATCCATTGCCGCGGTGAATGGCCAGGTGCTACTGCATGCGGTGAAGAGTTGGTTCCGCGGGTAGGATTGACGAATACAATGCCGTGGCTCCCTCGCGCGCGGGGCAAGCTGCGCGCATCCGCGAGCTTGCAAGATCAGAGATTCGACTCACGATTTGATTTGTGCGCGGTACAAGGCTTCCCAGGAATTGAAGGGGTCCAATGACTCGTGTGGGATTGCTCTTGCTCGGTTGCGTGCTGGGAGGCTTACTGCCGCTGCTCGCACTGACGACGAAGTCCGATGTCTCGCTGAAGGCTCGCGCGCTACATTTTCGCTCGATTGTGGTGGACACGCACGACGACACCACGCAGCGGCTGCTGAATCCGGAATTTGATCTCGCGGCCCGCCATTCGGACGGCTGCATTGATATCCCGCGCATGCGCGAAGGCGGATTGAACGCGATTTTCTTCTCGATCTGGATTCCCGGAACCGTTACGGGCCCTGAAGCCGTGAAGCGGGCGATGGACCAGATAGATCTCGTGCGGCGGCAGGCGGCGTTGCATCCGAACGATATCGTGCTGGCCACGACGGCTGCGGACGTGCGGCGCGCGAAGGCTTCGCGCAAAATTGCCGCGCTGATGGGCGTCGAGGGCGGACACATGATTGACGACGATCTCGGCGTGCTGCGCAGCTATGCGGCATTAGGCGTCCGCTACATGACGCTCACGCACTTCCTGAACAACAATTGGGCGGATTCCTCGACGGACACGCCCGCGCATAACGGCCTGACGGATTTCGGAAAGCAGGTGGTGCGCGAAATGAACCGGTTGGGCGTGATGGTGGACATCTCGCACGTCTCGGACAAGACGTTTTACGACGCGCTGGAGACCAGCCAGGCGCCTCTGATCGCTTCGCATTCTTCCTGCCGCGCGCTTTGCGACGCGCCGCGGAACATGACTGACCATATGATCAAGGACTTGGCCGCGAAAGGCGGCGTGATTCAGATCAATTACCACGTCGGCTTTCTCAGCCAGAAATTCGCCGATACGGGCAAGGCGCATCCGGAAATCGAGAAGGAGATTGACGAGGAGACGAAGAAGCGCTGCGGCGACGGCGGCAATCCCGGCTGCCGCGACGTGATGCGTGAGGTGGTGACGCGCGAATTCATGGTGGAGGGCAAATTGCCGCGGGTCGAGTGGACGGAAATCATCGACCATATTGACCATGCTGTTAAAATTGCGGGCGCCGATCATGTGGGGCTGGGATCGGACTTCGACGGCGCGGTGATGCCATTCGGGATGGAGGACGCGTCGCATTTGCCGCAGATTACGAATGCGCTGCTCGAAAAAGGTTATTCCGAAAGCGACATAGAGAAAATTCTCGGTGGCAACACGCTGCACTTGATGGAGCAAGTGGAAGCCACCGCAAAACGATTGGGAGGAAACCCGTGAGACGATTCACACTCTGGCTCGGCTTTTTTATGCTCATTTGCCTTGTCCCGAATGCCCTCTGGGGACAAACGGAATCCACGACGACGAAGCCTCCAGCAACTTCAAAGACAAAGACAGCGCATGGGACCGACGAACAAGCCCTACTGCACCCGGAAACTCTGAAAGCCAAGGCGCCGGATGTTTACGAAGTGAAGTTCACCACGACGAAGGGGGATTTCGTGGTGCAGGTGACGCGCGCATGGGCTCCGCAGGGCGCCGATCGCTTCTACAATCTTATCAAGCATCACTTCTACGATCAGGCGAGCTTCTTTCGCGTTCTATCGGGATTCGTCGTGCAATTCGGCTTGAGCGCCAGTCCGCAAGTGACGAAAGCCTGGCAGACGGCGACGATTAAGGACGACCCAGTGACGCAGAGCAACAAGCCCGGCTATATTACCTTTGCCACTTCCGGGCCGAATTCGCGGACCACGCAGGTATTCATCAACCTGGGCAATAATGCGCAGCTCGATAGCATGGGGTTCGCCGCGTTCGGCCAGGTGACCGAGGGGATGGAGGTTGTCCAGCAGCTTTACAGCGGCTATGGCGAAGGCGCTCCGAGTGGACGCGGGCCTGACCAGGGTCAGATCTCTTCGCAAGGGAAGCCGTACCTGGATAAAAATTTCCCGAACCTCGATAGCATCAAGACGGCGAGAATCGTTCCACCCGCTGCCGGCGAAAAGCCGAAGCCCTAGTTAGTGAGGATTGAATGCCAGCAAACTCGAATTTGCTTAACCCTTCGGCGCTAACGGACAAGGCGCCGGAGGTTTACGAAGTAAAATTCACTACGACGAAGGGGGACTTCGTCGTGCAGGTGTCGCGCGCCTGGGCGCCCCTGGGAGCGGATCGCTTCTACAATCTTGTCGTGAACAAATTTTTCGACGAGGCAGCATTCTTCCGCGTCGTGCCGAATTTTATCGTGCAATTCGGCTTGAGCGCGGATCCCGGCGTCAATCGGGTTTGGCGCGCCGCGAATATCAAGGACGATCCGGTTACCCAGAGCAATAAGACCGGCACCATCACGTTTGCCACCGCCGGGCCACACACCCGCACAACACAATTGTTCATCAATTTCGGCAACAACAATTTTCTGGACGGGCAGGGATTTTCGCCTTTCGGGCAAGTGACACAGGGGATGGATGTCGTGAAGAAGCTACACAGCGGCTACGGCGAAAAGCCGGACCAGGGCGCCATCACCACTCAAGGCAAGACGTATCTCGAGAAGAATTTTCCGAATCTCGACAGCATCAAGACGGCAGTGATTATTTCGCCCGCGCCTGCGAAGTGAGCATTGCGGGCGGTTGACTTTTTTAATCGGCGGCCGAGCGGAGCCCGCGCAGAGTGCGAGACGGTAGCCTCCAGCCCGCATGAGCGGCACAAGCGTCCCCGAACTGGTCGAGCGCCAATTCGAGCGGCGTCGCGGGCGTGAATTTGCCTTTAGTGGGACGGGCATTCTCGCGTGCCTGGCGATTGCGAAAGTATCCCTCCATCTGCTTGGAATCGGGCACTACGGTTTTTTCCGCGACGAGCTTTATTACATTGCGTGCGGCCGGCACCTCGCCTGGGGTTACATCGATCAGCCGCCGCTCATCGCCGCCGTCGCGTGGCTTTCGCGGCATCTTTTCGGCGAGCCACTCGCGGCGTATCGAATTCTACCTATCGCCGCGGGTGGGGCGACTGTTTTCCTCACCGGCCTCCTGGCGAGGGAATTGGACGGCGGCCTCTTCGCTCAATTCCTCGCGGCGCTCGCGATTCTGTTTGCTCCGTTGTTTCTCGCGTTCGATAGCTTTCTCTCTATGAATGCGTTTGAGCCTTTGTTCTGGCTGCTTTGCGCCTGGATCGCCGTGCGCATCGTGAAGGGCGCGTCTCCGAGACTCTGGCTCTTGTTTGGGGCGGTTGCAGGCCTCGGGCTTGAGAACAAACACACCATGCTTGTGTTCGGATTTGCTTTGGTTTCTGGACTGATGCTGGCCCGTAGAGCCCGTTCGAGCGACTTAAGTTTGTTTGGCTCAAAATGGATTTGGTTCGGCGGACTGCTTGCGCTGGCGCTCTTTCTCCCGAACTTGATTTGGGAGGCGCTTCATGGCTGGCCGCAAATTGAAGTAGTGCGCAACGCGCAGCTCTTCAAGAACCTTCACGTTTCTCCGCTCCAGTTTCTTGCCGAGCAGGTTTTATTTCTGCAACCGCTGGCGCTTCCCATCTGGCTCGCGGGATTGTGCTGGTTCTTCTTTGCGAAGGCAGGGAAACAGTTTCGATTCCTTGGCTGGACCTACCT
>Ga0187802_10000087_pt1 | contig 19570 bp, 19 predicted proteins | sample NC_wetland_sal_i_FD_130584 | JGI IMG/M metagenome (GOLD analysis project Ga0187802, IMG submission 130584) | Wetland sediment microbial communities from Neuse River Estuary, North Carolina, USA - Control_2 | ecosystem: Environmental > Aquatic > Freshwater > Wetlands > Sediment | place: USA... | reverse complement strand
TTGCGCCATATGCCGCGCGGTCTTTCGCCGCTAGTCCAAATTGTCCATTCATCCTTTTATCGAGAACTTGTTTTGTCCGGGCGCGTCGCGCTACCTTGAAGATTCGAATCCATCCTTTGGGAGGCTTCATGCTCCATAGCAATCAAGTTTCGATCTCGGAATCCGCGCTGCTGGTGATCGACGCGCAGGATTCGTTCAAGACAACTGATCGCTGGGACCGGAGAAACAATAAAGATTTCGAGAAAAATGTGGCGCGGCTCGTCAGCCTCTATCGCGAACACGGCTTGCCGGTAATCTATTTTTTGCATTCTGATGAGGACCCCGGCTTTGAGACGACGAGTCCGCACTACAAGCTCATGGATTTTCTCTCGCCGCACGATTCCGAACATGTCATTCACAAAGTGACGCGCAACGTCTTTACGAGCACGGGGCTGCCTGCGCTGCTCCTGGAAAAAGGGGTGCGGCGCGTCGTGATCACCGGCATCCAGATGGAGCAATGCTGCGAGACTTCCGCGCGCATAGCCGCCGATCTCGGATTTGCTGTGGATTTCATCACCGAGGCGACGATGACGTTTCCCATTCCCAACCACGACCGGCCCGGCGAAGAGCTCGGCGTGGATGCAATTCGCGAACGCACCGAATACGCGCTGCGGCGCCGCTTCGCGCGGATTGCGACCGTTGCCAGTATCGCCCAGGAGCTTGCGGAGACTCTGCCCTCGGTTGCCGCGGCTAAAATATAATTTCTCGCCGTCCGGGTTCGAAGAGGTCTGCGTCCATGCGGATGCCGAGTGCTGGAATTTCGAGCCTCCCCACTTGCGTACGGCTATGAACGAACACAATGGAGCGCCGATGAAATTCACAATTCGCAAAATCGAACCGCGCGACGAGCGGCGCTGGCGCGAGCTTTTCGACGGATATACGCGTTTTTACGAGAGGGAGCCCTCCGAAGCGATGACGCAGCGGACCTGGGCGAACCTAATGGACGCGGCGTCCCCCGTTTGTGCCATTGTGGCTATAAGCGAATCCGGCGAAGTCATCGGCATCGCCAACTACGTCATTCACGAGAATACTTCCGCGCTCGCTCCGGCTTGCTATCTTCAGGATCTGTTTGTCGATCCCGCCAGGCGCGCCGCGGGTGCGGGCAAACTCATGATTGATTGGCTCGTAGAGGAGATGAAGGCGCAGGGATGGTCGCGCCTCTACTGGCACACGAAGGAAAATAATTATCGCGCGCGGGGCCTCTATGACAAATACACGCCGCACAGCGGATTTGTCCGTTACGTCATCAAAAATCCCGCGGCTTGAATTTCTCCCATGTGGTGCTACTGATCATCACTGTAGCGCTGCTCTTTGAAGGGGTCGCCGTAGATGTGATAGCCGTTCTGCTCCCAGAAGCCCGGCGCGTCCTGGGCCATGAATTCGATGCTGCGGACCCACTTCGCGCTCTTCCAGGCGTAAAGATGCGGAACAACGAGACGCACGGGATAGCCATGTTCCGGCGGCAGCGGCTCGTCATTCTCCTTTAGGGCAAACAGAGTGTCCTGCTGCATCAGGTCCGCGAGGGGAATATTCGTCGTGTAGCCATTCTCGCCGAGGGCCATGACGAATTTCGCTCCCGGCTTGAGCTCGACGAGCTTCATGAGTTCGCTGAAGGGCACTCCCTCCCAGCGAACATCGAAGCGGCTCCAGCGCGTCACGCAATGCATGTCCGCGGTAACTTCTTTCATCGGCAGCCGCGAGAATTCTTCCCAGGTGAGCCGCAGAGGCTTTTCCACCAGTCCAGTGACGCGAAAATCCCACGTCTTTGGATCAAAGCTCGGCACACCACCCTCGTGGAGCACCGGCCATTTCAATGTGAGCGACTGCCCGGGCGGCAGCCGCCCCGCATTGCGCATCGCACGTTCGAGCTGCTTTCGTTCCGAGCCTTCTCCGAAAATCACCGAGCATTCCTCCGGTTCCATGGGCTTGCCTCGCCACGTCCCAACTCAATCGCATTCGCCGCCCCGTTCCATCGATTCCGAAGAAACAAGAAAGTTAATCCGCGGCAAAATCGGCGGCGAGAACTTCCTTCTCCAATATTATGGGAATTCCCTCGCAACACGTCATGAAACGCGTCATGGCCTGCATCAAGAATAAATCCTGCTCGCTCTGGTGCACCGCCTCCGGCGAATCCCACAACGCCACCAGCCGAACTTCGGGAGCTTCCGGCCGGCCCGAAGTCAGAGCAATCACGCCAAAGTAGCCTTCCTCCTTGCGCACCAGCCGGATGACCGTGTCGAGCGCTGCCTTGAATTCGTTTATCATGCCGTGCCGGAGTTGAAGATGCCAGATACGTGCGTACATGGCGGCCTCCTGCGAGTGGAACCAGGCCCTTTATGGTGGTCGCCATTCTAAGGCCACTGCGAGAAGGAGTAAATGCATGCGTGGGCGCCGGGGCGTGGGTAAATCGCGTGTGCTATCATGTCGCGTTCGGGCGAATCGAGACACAGCGACGAGGAAAGTAGATTGGCCGCGCGCATCCTCAACGGAAACGCCATTCGCGATGAAATCTACGCCGAACTGACGGGCGAGATAGCCGCGCTCGCCGCTGCCGGAGTCCGCCCCGGGCTTGCGGCTGTGCTGGTGGGTGAAAATCCCGCCTCGAAAATTTACGTCACAAGCAAAATCGCCGCGTGCGAAAAACTCGGCCTGACGGGCTTCAATCTGACGCCGCCTCCTACCATCAGCACTTCGGAATTGTTGCGCATTGTCGAAGAGTTGAATCGCCGCGAGGACGTGGACGGGATTCTCGTGCAGCTCCCCTTGCCGCCGCAGGTGGACGCGAAGAAAATCCTCGCCGCGGTGGACCCCGCCAAGGATGTGGACGGCTTTCATCCCCTCAACGTCGGCTTACTCGTCGCCGGGCGCCCGAATCTGGTGGCCTGCACGCCCGCTGGCGTGATGGAGATCCTGCGCCGAAGCGGAATCCCAATCGAAGGCGTCGATGCCGTGGTGCTCGGCCGGAGCGATATTGTCGGCAAGCCGATGGCGCTCTTGTTGATGCATGCAAACGCAACCGTCACGATTTGCCATTCGAAGACGCGTAGCTTGCCAGACGTCGCGCGCCGTGCGGATATCGTGGTCGCCGCGATGGGCCGCGCGGCCATGGTGACTCTCGATTTCATTCGGCCCGGCGCCACGGTGATAGATGTTGGCATCAACCGCGTCACGGACACTGCGCAAGCTGAAAAATTATTCGCAAATTATCCCGAGCGGCTCGTTGCGTTCCGCGCCAAGGGCACGGCGCTCGTCGGGGACGTGCATCCAGACGTGGCCAGCGTTGCGGGTGCGCTGACGCCCGTGCCCGGCGGCGTTGGCCCGCTCACTATCGCCATGCTCATGAGCAACACCGTGAAAGCCGCACGGCTGCGGCGGGGCCAAGCATCGCCCTTTCCCTCCGCGGCCTTTGCCAAACTCTGATGGCCCTCCATGCTTAGAGTCGGCCTCACCGGCGGAATTGCTTCCGGCAAGTCCACCGTGGCCTTTATGCTGCGCGAGCGTGATTGCCAGGTGCTCGAAGCAGACCCGCTCGGCCATGAATTGCTCGAGCCCGGGCAATCGGCCTATGATGAAGTCGTGCGGGAATTCGGCGACGGCATACTTGGCGCGGGCGACAAAGTGGATCGCGCGAAATTGGGAGTGATCGTTTTTGCCGATCCCGCGAAACGGGCGCGGCTGAATCAAATTCTTCATCCGCGGATTCTCCAGGTCGTGCGCCAGTGGTTTTCAGCGCTCGACCAACCCGACGGACCTGAATTCGCCGTCGTCGAGGCCGCGCTGATCATCGAAGCCGGCTTTCACAAGGAGCTGGATAAATTGATTGTTTGCTGGGCGCGGCCGGAGCAGCAGCTTGCGCGGCTGGTGGAACGAGGGCTCACTCGAGAGCAAGCCGCGCTCCGTATCGCCGCGCAAATGCCCGCGGAAGAGAAACGCGCGCTGGCGGACGAAGTGATTGACTGTTCCGGGTCGTTGGAGGAAACCGAGCGGCAGGTGGGAGCGGTTTTCGCGAAGTTCCAACAGGCTGCCGCCACTGAGGGAAACAAATCCTGACCCGCTCGCGTAATTATTTACGGGAGTTGGTTGGGCGCGCACCGAGTTCCCGCCCCGCGTGCGAAAGAGGATGTTCACGATGAAGCAAGAAGGATGGGAAAGACGCGCCATCAGGTTGCTGGCCGTCGGATTGATCATCGGACTCGGTGCCTACTGGGCCGGCTCACGGTATGGACAGCCGAATCACTCTTCGGTGAGCGCACTGCCCGCGCCCGAGGAGGCGAGCGAGACGCGTCTTGACCCTACGGAAACCGAAAACGTCCGCATCTACAAGCAGGCGTCGCCGGCGGTGGCGAACATCGTCACGCGCGCGGTCGAGTATGATTTCTTTTTCAACGCCGTGCCAGTCGAAGGCGCCGGCTCGGGTTTCTTGATCGATACCAGTGGGCACATTCTGACGAATTACCACGTGGTCCAGGGTGCACAAACGATCGAAGTCACTCTCGGTGATCAATCGCGCTTCAAGGCGAAATTCATCGGCGCCGACACACGCAACGATATCGCCCTGATTCAGATCGACCCGAAGGGGCGCAAGCTCGTTCCGTTGCCGCTTGGAGATTCGCGGAATCTGCTGGTGGGCCAGCGCGTGCTGGCCATTGGCGATCCCTTCGGATTTCAGAGCACGCTCACGACCGGCGTCGTCAGCTCGCTCGGCCGCACCGTGCAGACCGGCGAAAACACGTTCATTGACGAAGCGATCCAGACCGACGCGGCCATCAACCGCGGCAATTCTGGCGGCCCGCTTCTGAACTCGCATGGCGAGGTGATCGGAATCAACAGCGCGATATACGCACCCAACGGGACCACCGCGGGCATCGGTTTTGCGATTCCCATCAATACGGCGCGCCGCGTGGCGGATGATCTAATCACGCAGGGCCGCGTCCGGCGCGCAACTCTCGGGGTCGAGGGCCGCGCACTGTGGCCTGGCCTCGCCGAAGCGCTGAATCTTTCGGTCGAGACGGGAATTCTGGTCGAGCGTGTGGTGCCCGGCGGCCCCGCGGCGCAGGCGGGAATTCGCGGCGGAAACAAATCCGTGCTCGCCGGCTTGCAGGAATTGCGGATCGGCGGCGATGTCCTAACAGCCGTGAACGGAAAACCAATTTCCACTCAGATGGATTTGAATTTGCTGCTGAACCGAGCGAAGCCCGGCGATACTTTCACCCTTACAATCATTCGCGACGGAAAAAAAATGGATGTGCCCGTGAAGCTGGGCGAGGGCTAAGCAAACCTAAGAGGAAGCCGCTTCGGGCGATCCGCTCAATTTTTCCCCATCCCACTCCTCCCGCAGCCGCTCTCGCTCGACTTCGGCGAGCTGAAACCATGACTCGGCCACGTCGCGCACGCGCTCCAGCGCGGCTTGCATTTCAGCCACTTTTCGCTCGATTTCCGCGCTGTCCGCGTCCACGGAAACATGAATGGCCGGAGCCATCACCAGCACCGCGCGCGAAAAAGGATACGGCAGCCGGAGGCGGTCCCAGGATTTTTCAAAGGTATACGCCGAACTCAATCCAACGTGAAACACGGTGACGGGCTTTCCTGTCTTGCGCGCCAGCATCACCGGCCCAGGCTTCGCGACGTAGCGCGGTCCACGCGGCCCATCAGTCGTGAACGCGGCGTCCCAACCCGTCTCCACCTCGCGCGCCATTTCGTTGAGCGCGTTCGTGCCGCCGCGGCTCGAGCTTCCCTGTGCCACGCGGTAGCCGAGTTTCTCCACCACGCGGCTGGTCCACAGCCCGTCGAAATTCTTCGTGATCATCACCACGATGCCGTGGTGGCGGTAGTGCCACAGAGTCGGAATGATGCAGCGGTGCCAGAACGCGCCAATGGACGCCCGCCCTGTTTCATGCCGATTTACAGCATTGCGCTTTCCCACGTATTCGAACCGCAGCGTTGGGCCAATCAAGCGAACCAACCAGTACACTGCCCAAGCGATGACGGGAATTTGCATTCTTCGCCAGCGTGAAATCCGCGGCATCCTCGCGCGGGCTGGCGCAGCCGCGACTGGCGCGGGCTGCGATGCTTCAGGTGTCGTGCGGTTGTCCACTGCGATATAGTATAGGCGACCTCGAGCCGGTCTTGATGTTTCCCCGAGCCCAATTCGCACCGTGCACCATCCGCTTTTCTGGGCGCATGCCTCCGAAGGTGTTAGCGCTCTTGACGGGAATACTGCTGATCTGCCTTGCGCCTTTGCAGGCGCAGGATGCGCCGCCCGGGACGATTGGCCGCGTCGAAGGAAGGGATATTTCCGTCGAGGGTGGCGCAGCGGCGAGCAGCGGCAACGCGGTCAGTTCGCCGAGCATATTCGTCTCGAACGGCAGCGTGGTGACAGTGCATTCCGGCCAGGCGCACATGGTGCTCTCCGGCGGCGGGTACATTGATATCTGCGGTCCGGCGAAATTCACGCTTCTGCAATCGGGCGGCGCCATCACGCTGGCGCTGAATTTCGGGCGTATGCACGTGATTTTGCCCTTGGCGACGGCCCTGCGAATCTTCACGCCGACGATCGTGGCCACCCCGCTCGATATCAGCGGCGGGCGCCGCGATATCACTGTCGGCCTGGATCTGAGTGATTCGCTCTGCGTGTTGGCTACCAGCGGCGCGCTGCGCCTCGAGCAGCAATTCAGCGGCGAGATTCTCGATGTGCCGCAGCTCGGCGAATTTTTTCTCGCCAGCGGCAAACTTGTGCCTGTCGCCGGAACGCCGGGAAGCTGTCATTGCGATCAGGCGCCTACCTATGCCGCTGCTCCACCGCCCGCCCTACCGGAGAACGTGCTGAACGCCAAGCCGACGGTCGCGCAGACGCCTCCGGCTGCGCCCCCTCCCGCCGCCGATCCGGAGCCGGCGCCCGAGCCGCTCGTCTCGGTCGGCGTCCTGGAGGATGCCAACCAAGCGCATCCGACTGCGGCGGCGACGAAAAGCGTAGCGCCGGAGGCGCCGCCCGTTTCCATCCCAGAATACAAAATCGTCATGCCGCCGCTTACTTTTTCCGCCAATTCGCCGGAGCCGCCGCCCGATCCGACTCCGGACATGATTATGCTAGTCCGCGTCGCACGGGCTGAACGAGATTGGCAATTCACAGGACACGTGGTAGCGCCGCACATCGAGGATGTGGCGCAGCGCAGCACTGCGAGCAGTGCGCAACCACAGCCGGCGCCGCAGCCTGCGCAAAAACCGCAAAAGAAGAAAGGCGGCTTCTGGGCGCGCCTGAAGCGCGCCTTCGTCGGGGGCTGAGGAGCAACTGAGGAAGGCGCTCGTCTTGCAAATGGGGCTACATGCCCTCGTAGTTCGGCCCGCCGCCGCCCTCCGGCGGAACCCAATTGATAATCTGGTAGGGATCGGCAATATCGCAGGTCTTACAGTGAACGCAATTTGAGGCGTTGATTTTCAGCTTGGCCGCACCTTTTTCCTGGACCATCTCATACACGGCCGCAGGACAAAAATACTGGCAGGGATTGCCATATTCGCGGACGCAGCGGTCGCCGCAAATATTCGGATCGAGCACGACGAGATGGCACGGCTGGTCCTCTTCGTGCCGTGTTCCGGAATGGTAGACGTCCGTCAGCCGGTCGAATGTGAGTTTCCCATCACCTTTGAATCGCGCGGTCTGGTCCACGAGCGTGCCGGGGCGATGCAAATTCGTGTATTCCTTATAGCCCGCTTGCGAGCGCATCGGATCGACCAGACCGCGTCCGCCTGTTGCGAATTGCAAGCCCGACTGCACGAGCCCGCCCCAAAGTCCGCCATGAAAAGCCTGATGAAAGTTCCGGACCTCCCACAGTTCCTTCTTGATCCAACTCTCGTCCAGCTTTCGAGGATAGGCGGAAAGTGTTTTCGCAGAAGTATCGCCCGTGCACAACGCCTCGTAAGTCGTCTCCGCCGCCAGCATGCCGCTCTTGATCGCTGTGTGAATCCCCTTCAGCCGCTGCGAGTTCAATAAACTCGCCGAATCGCCGATGATCAGCCCGCCGTCGATGTAGGAGCGCGGCATCGAATACCAGCCGCCGTAGGGGACCGTCTTGGCGCCATAGCGCACGAGTTTGCCGCCTTCGAGAATTTTCTTCACGAACGGATGCGTCTTGTATTTCTGGAAAGCGGCGTGGGGATCAAACAGCGGGTCGTGATATTCGAGCGCGACGACCATGCCGACCGACACGCGGTTGTCGCGCAAGCCGTAAACCCATCCGCCTCCGTAGAAACTCGAATCGAGCGGCCAGCCGAGCGTGTGGGCCGCGTATCCTGCTTCGATTCGTCCCGGCTGAACGTCCCACAATTCTTTAATTCCGATGCCGTATGCCTGTGGGTTCAGCCCGTCCAGTTTGAGCTTGTTGACGAGGTCTTTCGTCAACGAACCGCGCGGTCCCTCGGCCAGCACGGTCACTTTTGCGCGGAGGTCGTAGCCGGGCGTGAAGTTGTCTTTGGGCTTTCCGTTCTTGTCCACACCCTTGTCTTCGGTGAGTACACCCGCGATTCCGTTCTTGTCGTAGAGCAGTTCCTTGCCGGCAAACCCGGTGAAGAGGTTGACACTCTTTTTCTCCACCAGTCCGCCGAGCCACTTTACGAGCTTATTGAGCGAGACAATGTAATTGCCGTGCTGGCGCAGCGGCGGCGGCGTGATCGGAAGCTTCCAAGAATTCGTTTCGGTGAAAAAGTAGGCTGCGTCGCCGGTAATCGGAGCGTCGAGGGGGGCGCTCTTCTCGAAATCCGGCACGAGTTCGCGCAGGCCGCGCGGGTCCATGATGGCGCCGGAAAGCTGGTGCGCGCCAATCTCACGCGCTTTCTCGAGCACGTAGATATTCTCGCTCGAAAGTGCCGGCGATTTTTTGGCCGCTGCGTGCGCTTCGATCAAATTTGCCAGGTGCAGCGCACATGCGAGCCCGCCCGGCCCGGCGCCAATGATCAGAACATCCGCTTCGAGCTGTTCCCGTTCGATAGGCATACCCGCCATTTTAGCAGATGCCCCAAGCGGCGTCGGCGCAGCGGTGCGCGACGGGCGGCGGCAGACAACTGGAAACCGCAGCGGCTAGGAATGAAAATCGGCTGTGGCTTTTTCCATGGTCCGCTCGAACGTGGCCACTTCGCCGGCGAGCTCGGCAGTGAGATGCTCGGCGGCCTTATTGAAGGATATGCGCAGCTCGGGGACGGTCGTCGTTGCCGCGGCCTCCCTCAGGCCGGCGATGGCGGCAACCGCGTCCAGGGCGGTGCGCGGCACGTCTGACCAGCGAACCAACACGACGCGTCCGCCCCTGACCGCGACGTACCCGGTGCCATTCATCTTGTTTGTCGCGCTTGCCTCGCCTGCCGGACGGGTCAGCGCTGCGGTCATCAACATGGTCCCATTGCTCATTGCCAAACTCCTCGGTTGTCGGATTTCCTCCTTGGGTAGTGACGCGAGCCCGCCAATCGTTTCACGGAATTTCTAAGGATGAAGAGGTCTTTTTTTACTTCGCTGCTCGCTCAAGCATTTCGTGAATGAGCGTTTGGTATGGCTTCCGTCGCTGCCGAGCGAGCCGACGCAGCCGCGCAAGCAACCGCGGGTCGATCCGAATGGCGATTAACTCCTTGGCATACGGTGATTTCGGCCGGCCAACGCGCCGCGCGCGCCTCAGCTCCGCGTCAGTCAATTCCGGAATGTCCGAAAAATCAATCTGGCTGTCCGCCATAGGCCTTGCGCTCTTTGCGGCTCGCCTGCCGCGCGCTGATAATCCGAATCGCATCTTTGCCATCGTCCGTCCTCCGAATCGCGTAAATTACGAGGAGCACTCGTTCAGAAAGAGATTTGTCGAGTCTTTTGAACCGTCGTTCGTCCTGGGAATGTGCCGTATCCTCCAAATCAAGCGCTTTGGGATCAGCGAAAATTGTTGTTGCCTCTTCAAAAGACACGCGGTGCTTTTCGAAGTTCTGAATCGCCTTGCGAGTATCCCACGCGAACACATTTATGTATATACACTAATTCGAGGCTCCCTGCAACGTATGGTCACTCATAACGCAACGCGACGAGCGGGTCGACGCGGGTGGCGCGGCGGGCGGGGATATAGCAGGCGGCGAGGGCGACGACGAGGAGAAGAATCGCAACGAAGGCAAAGGTGGCGGGATCGTTGGCGCTGGTCCCAAAGAGCAGGCTTGAGAGAAGGCGTGTGAGCACGAGCGAGGCGAGGAAGCCGAGTACGATGCCAGCGAGCACGAGGCGCATACCCTGGCCGACGACGAGGCGGAAAATATCGCGCGGGACGGCGCCGAGCGCCATGCGAAGGCCCATTTCATGCGAGCGCTGGGAGACAGAAAAGGCCATCACGCCATAAATTCCCACGGCCGCGAGCAACAGCGCAAATCCGGCAAAGGCTCCTACAAGCCCGGTGAGGAGGCGCGGCTGCGCGACGGAAGTGGAAACGATTTTCTGCATGGACTGAATTTCGGCGATGGGCAGATCAGGATCGAGCTCAGCGATTTTTTCGCGGACGGCGGAAATCAACGGCTCCGGGGCGGAATCCGACCGCAAGACGATGGTCATGGACATCCACGGGCTCTGCTGATAGGGCAGGTACATCTCCTCGGTTTTCGGCGTGCTGAGGGAGTTGAATTTCACGTCCGCGACGACGCCAACGATTTGCAGGGGGATCATGTCGCGCGAATTCTGGAGAGTCTTGCCGATGGGGTCCTGGTGGGGGAAATACCGGTCCGCGACAGTTTGATTGATAATCACGACGGGCTGCGAATCGGCAATATCTTTCTCGGTGAAGGTGCGCCCGCGGAGGAGCGGGATGCGCATGGTCTCAAAGAAACCCGGGCTAGCCTGGCGGAGCGCAATGAGAGGATCCTTTCCGATACCGCGGCAAACTTGGCCTTCGGCGCAGAAAAACACGTAGCGGACGGGGCCGGCGAGCGGAAGGAAGCTGACGACGCCGCTGGAATCAACGTGCGGCAAGCCGTGGATGCGCTCGAGAGCCTGGCGGAAAAATTCAGCGCGCTGGGGGCCGGTGGCATAGCGGGCGGTGGGGAGGTTGATGGGGAAAGTCGTCACTCCGCGCGGATCGAAGCCAGGATTCACGCTCAACAAGCGGCCAAAGCTCTTGATCAGCAGGCCCGCGCCCGTGACGAGCATCAGTGCGACAGCAACTTCCGCGATCACCATGACCCGGCGCGCCCTGCCGCCACGGCCGCCTCCGGACGACCCGCGGCCTCCCTCTTTGAGTGAGTCGTGCAGATCGCGCCGCGACAACTGCCAGGCTGGAACAAGTCCGAATGCCACGCCGGTGAGAAGGCACAGTCCGAGCGAGAACAGCAGCACGGTTGCGTCGAGGCGCACCTCATTGAGGCGCGGGACAGTCCCCGGAGCCGCGAGGCGCAAGAGAGGCAGGCACCAGCCGGCCACAATGACGCCCAGCGCGCCGCCGATAAATGAGAGCAACAAACTTTCCGTCAGAAGCTGCCGCACGAGTCGGGCGCGAGAGGCTCCCAGCGCCTGGCGGATGGCGACTTCCTTATCCCGGGCGGTGGCGCGCGCGAGCAAGAGACTTGCGACGTTGGCGCAGGCGATCAGCAGAACAAAGCCCACGGCGACGAGCAGCGCAATGAGCGAGGGGCGCACGCTCCCGACAAGATTTTCCTCGAGCGACGTCATCGAGAGCGCCAGCTTGCCGGAGTCCGCATTGCCGGGAAACGCCTCGGCGTAGCTTCGGTTGATTGTGTCGAGCTCCGCCCGGGCCCGGGTAAATGTTTCACCGGGCTTGAGACGCGCGATGATGAAAAGAAATCCGGTGCCAAGGCGCAGCCGCTCGGGCTTAATGCCGAGAATATCGAAGACGCGCGGCAACCATACGTCCGGCTCAGGCTGCAAGAAAGGGAAGCGAAAAGCGGGCGGCAAGATGCCGACAATCGTGGTGCTCTTGCCATCGAGCGAGATGCTCCGGCCAATCACTGCGGGATCGCCGTGGAAATGGCTGTGCCAGAACGCGTCGGAAAGCATGGCGACGTCCGGGCCGCCGATCTCGTCTTCGGCGGGCAGGAAGCCACGCCCCATCACGGGGGAGATTCCAAGAGCTTGGAAGAAATCGGCGTTCACGCGGCAACCGTTGATTTGCTCGGGCTCGCCGCGGCCCACCAGATTCAGGCTGAGCGCGTAATAGGCGCCGACGCTTTCGAGGGTGCGCGTTTGCTGCTGGATATGCTCGAGCTTGGGGAGGGATGCTGGAATACCGGTCTCCCCTTTTTCGCGGTCGGATGCGGTAATGCTGACAAGCTGTTGCGGATTTCGGTAGGGCAGCGGCCGCAGCAGCACGGTATTGATGAGCGAGAAGATGACCGTATTGCCGCCAATGCCGAGCGCGAGGGTGAGCAGAGCCACGGCAGTAAAGCCGGGCGATCTCGCGAGTATGCGAATGCCGTATTTTAGGTCCTGAAGTAAAGTGCCCATTGTGTCTCCCATGCCTGAATCTTCATTGGCCCGATTATGCCACCTTCGGCGCGCGCCACGCGCGCGGCCAGGTCAAGTACTGTCGTCGCATTTCATACCTTCCACCGGGGGAGGGGGGAATGAGGGGGCCCATTTTGAGGTCGATTTCACTATTGCACTCGCTTGATTTTGCGTTGGTTGTGGCGATTTGAAATCGTTCTTAGATGTCGATTTCGGAGGCGGAGGGGAGTGACCGATGGACCTCGGCGAGGCCTTGTGCGGGCGCTGCTCAGGTGGTCTGCTCCCGCGAAGCTACAATGGTGGTCGAAAGGGGCTAATAGTACTTGCCGGAGTAGCCGGTTAGAGAGTCGATTCCAAAATTGCACTCGATTGATTTTGAGGGGGTTAACTGCTGTTTTCAATCGGCACGAGAGTCGATTAAGAAGGCAGCGGTGAGTGCCCAATGAAGCCCGGCGAGGCCTCGTGCGGGCGCTCCTGAGGTGGTCGGCTCCCGACGATCTCCTATGCGGGTCGAAAGGGGCGAATATTACTTGCGGAAAAGGCTGGTTAGAGAGTCGACCACAAAATTGCATTCGATTGATTCTGAAAGGGTTAAGACCATATGTAGATGGTTTTGAGAGTCGACCTAGAAGGCGGTTGCGGGTGTCTCGTGGGCCGCCTTTAGAAGTTGCCGCGCTCGTCATTTGACGCTCCTTCCCGAGAAACGGCTTGGGGTCCGATCTCAGGACCCCGGTGGAGTCCATCGGACTGCCGAAACCGGAGACGCACACAGCGCGCCCTGATGCAAGATGACATGGCGGCGGGCGCAAGGGCAAGGGAACGCGCCTGTGGACTTTTTTCATGGCCGGGTGAGGGTCGGAAGATCAAAAACGCCACGCTTTCGAAGGCTTGGATTCATTCGTAGCGCAGCGCGGCCATGGGATGGAGCTTCGAGGCGCGGCGGGCCGGCACGTAACACGCGAGCACTGCCACCAGGGCGACCACGACGGCACCGGCTGCGAACGTCGGGACGTCCGTGGCGGAAACGCCGAAGAGCAAGCCGGACATTAAGCGCGTCACGGCGAGCCCGCCCGTCAAGCCGATCAAGATACCCGGAAGGGCAAGCTCCATTCCTTCTCTTACGATCAGAGTGCGGATATCTTGCGGGGCAGCGCCGAGGGCCATGCGAATGCCCATTTCATGAGTGCGCTGTGTGACGGAATAGGCGATGACGCCGTAAAGGCCGATGCTTGCGAGTGTCAGCGCGATCGCGCCAAAAATCAGGACCATGATGAGGCTGAAGCGGCGCGGCGCCATCACGTCGGATACGAAATCGTCCATGGGCCTGACGTCGTGAACGGGAATGCCCCGGTCGAGCCCGTGCACCACATCCTCGATCTCTTTCACGAGTCCTGGAATGTTTCCGGCGGTCTTCACGGTGTATGTCAAAGTGGGAAAGCCGGATTGCGCTGCCGCGGTGTAAATTTGCGGGCGGACGGCTCGGGACAAATCATGAATCCGCGGATGCATGACGACGCCCACCACCTGTGCGTAGACTTTGTCTATGCCGGGTGAGGTGAAGTCGCGGAAGGCAATCACTTGGAGCCGCTTGCCGATGGGATCCTGGTTGGGCCAGGCCTGTTGCGCGAGGGTGTCGTCAACGATTATGACGCGAGGATGGTCCCTATCGTCCGCCCTGGTGAAGAAGCGTCCCGCTGCGAGGCGGATTCCCATGGACTGGAAATAGCCGGGCGTTGCGGGCCTCCAATCGGCGGAGATGCTCTCCCACTTCTGTTCCGTTTCCGGGTTATAGGCATAGGGCGTCTGCGGGCCGCTTCCCGTGAGCGGAGGACGCGCGACACCACCGACTGCCACGACACCCGGCAGCGCGGCGATCCTATCTTCCACGGCCTGTTCGAATCGGGCGGCAGACTCGGGGGTGGGATAGCGCGAGAACGGCGCCTGAACTTGGAATGTGAGAACGTTCGTGGGATCGAATCCGGGCCGGACGCGCTCGAGCAGATAGAAGCTGCGGATCAGCAACCCGGCGCCGAGAAGCAGGATCATGGACATGGCCACTTCCGCGATTACCAGAATCTTTCGCGCCGGATGGCGGCCGCCGCCTGCTCCCTTGGTGCCTTCTTTCAGATAATCCACCACATTCCAGCGAATGGCCGGAAGGGCTTGCGCCATGCCGAAAAGCACACCGGTGAAGAGGCATGCACCGAGGCAAAACAAGAGAACTGTGCCATCGATGTGTATGTCTTGCACGCGGGGCAGATTCTCGGGACGCAGCGCCAAAAGCAGATCCGTGCCCCAGTAGGCCAGCAGGATGCCAAAGGCTCCGCCGAGCAGCGAGAGCAGAACTGCTTCGGTCAGTACTTGGCGCACAATGCGCGTTCGGCCTGCGCCCAGTGCCGTGCGGATGGCGATTTCTTTTTGCCGCGTGGTCGCGCGCGCGAGCAAAAGATTCGCCACGTTCCCGCAGGCAATGAGCAGAACAAAACCGACCGCTGCCATCAACACAACGAGCGAGAGACGAACGCCTTTTACGATGTCCTCGCGGAGCGGCACCAGGCGAATGCGCATGCCGGACGACTTGTGCACTTCATTCTCGGCGCGGAGTTGTGCCGCGATGCGGTCCATTTCGCTTTGGGCTTGCGCGAGCGTGACACCATCTTTGAGGCGCCCGATTGCCAGAAGAATGGTGAGGTTTCTGGGGAACGCGGCGTAATTTAGTTGCTGGGGCCTCCAGATGTCCACGTCCTTGGTAAAGAAGGCCTCGGCGGGCACGAGAAGGTGAGAATCCTTGGGGAGAACTCCGACAATGGTAACGTCCTTATCGTTTAACCGGAAAGATTTGCCGACAATATTCGGATCGCCCGCAAAGCGCTGCTGCCAGAATTTGTAGCTCAGCATGGCTACAGCGGGCCCGTTTACGACATCCTCCGCTGGGGTGAAATTCCTTCCCAGGATTGGAGTGATTCCCAACATCGAAAACAAATTGGCGCTTATGAATCTCGCGTCAATCTTTTCCGGCACTTCCTCTCCGGTCGAATTTTGCAATTCCAGCGTCTGGGCGCCCCCTCCTGTGGTCCCGCCCCATTCCTCGATGAGTTGGCTGCGGTGAATATAGTCCTGGTAGTCCGGGGGCGAGACGGCGGGGAGCGACTGGCCGGAATCTCCGTAGTCGTTCCAGGCGATAACCAGCCGGCTGGGGTCTTTGTAGGGCAGCGGGCGGAGCAGGACGCTGTTAATTACGCCGAAGATGGCGGTGTTGGCGCCGATGCCCAGCGCCAGGGTGAGGACGGCCACGACCGTGAAGCCGGGATTCTTGAGCAGCATGCGGATGGCATAACGAAAATCCTGCCAGAGTGTCGCCATTGAAGTGACCTCTCGTGCGCGGCGTTTTCGGCGCGCCAGCTACGTCCCAGGCTTGCTGCTGCTACGCTACTAAGACGGCCCGTGCTTGCGGCTGTTAGCCGGGCGCACAAATGGTTCCTGCCAGCGGAGCTAGCGGCAGTTCAAATGCCAGGGGGAATATCGTGTAAGTACAAGCAGATCAGTCGATTACGTGGACGAGTGCGAGGGTACGGAATCCCAAATGCCCGCTTGTGGGAGGAACTCTTGCGAAAGCGGACAGTCTTCATCCGGCCTTTGATTTCTCAAGCTCCTCAATCAGGGCGGGGACGATTTCAAACAGGTCACCGACCACGCCGTAGTCGGCGACTTCGAAAATGGGGGCGTTCTGGTCTTTGTTGATTGCGGCGATGGTGCGCGAGCCCTTCATTCCCACGACGTGCTGGATGGCGCCGCTGATTCCTAGCGCAAAATAAAGCTTGGGCGCGACGGTCTGGCCGGAGCTGCCAATCTGGCGGTCCATTGGCAGCCATCCTTCGTCGCAGATGGGCCGCGAAGCGCAGATTTCGCCGCCCATGAGCTTGGCGAGCTTCTCCGCCAGAGCGAGATTCTCGGGGGCCTTGATTCCGCGGCCCACGGAAATGAGGATGGGAGCCTGGGTCAAGTCCACCGCTTGCTTGGCTTCGCGGAAAAGCTCGAGCGGCTTGGTGCGAATCTGCTCCGGGTTCAAGTTCACACTCAGGGATTTTACCGGGGCCTTTCCGCTCGCGTGCTTTGCGGCCAAGTCCGCGCGAAATGCTCCGGCCTGGAACGACGCGACCCATGGCGCTTCGCCCGCGAATACCACATCCGCAGCCGTGCGGCCCTGAAACATCTGCCGGACGAAAACGAGCTTGCCATTTTCATAGCGGTAGGCGATGCAATCTCCGATCATTCCTTTGTTCATCGAGGCAGCGAGCTTGGGGGCAAAGTCGCGCACTTGATAGGTGTGGGGGAGCAAGACGAGGTCCGGCTTTGCGCTTTCGATCACTTGCCGCAGGGCCAGCGAAAATCCGTCCGGCGTATATTTCTCGAGCAGATCGTGCTCGACGAGGAGCACTTCATCGAGCTGGTAGGCGGAAAGCTCGGCCGCGAGTGCGGCGACGCCTTTGCCGATTACCAGGCCGGCGAGCGTGCCCTTTGTCTGCTGGGCAATCTGCTGGGCCGCCGCCAGAGTTTCAAAGCTGACTTTGTTCCAATTCCCTTCGCGCTGCTCGGTAATCAGGAGAATTTTCATAGGCCCGTGCTATAGCACCCTCGCTTCATGCCTCAATTTCTCTATTAATTTCGCTGCGATTTCCTTGGGCTGGCCGGCAATAAATTCGGTCTTCTTCGTCTTTTGCGGCACGTAAATGCGTTCCACGCGCTGCGTGGGGGCATCGGCCACTCCGAGCGAGGCGCGCTCAACTGTGGCAATTTCTTTCTTCTTTGCAGCCATGATGCCCTTTAGAGTGGCGTAGCGCGGCTTGTTGATTCCCGACTGAATCGAGAGCACGGCCGGCAGCGGCAACTCGACCCACTGAAACCAGCCAGCCTCGAGTTCACGCTTCAATTTCATGCGCCCATCGGTGACGTCAATTTGCATGATGATGGTGGCGTGCGGCCGGCCGAGCAATTCAGCGAGGAGCACGCCAGTCTGTCCGAAGCCCTGGTCGTCGCTCTGCAAGCCGGTGAGGATGAGGTCAAAATTTTCGTTCTTGATGGCCGCGGCCAAAGAGCGGGCCGAGCCGAGGGGATCGAGCTTGTAGAATTCGGCGTCCGCGACATGGATCCCGCGGTCGGCTCCCTTGGCGAGGGCTTCTTTAATGGTTTGCTTGGCGCGCTCCGGCCCCATGGAGACGGCGACGACTTCGCCGCCGTGCTTTTCCTTCAGCCGCAAGGCTTCTTCGAGCGCAAACCCATCCGGTTCGTTGGTTTCGAATCCGATGTCGGACTCGCGAATCCACGCCCCGCCTTCGATAATTGCAAGCGGCGCGTCTTTCGCGGGCACCTGCTTGACGCAAACTCCAATTTTCATAGTGTAGCCTGAGACCCCCGGTGAATTTCCCGCGCTCGATTGCGCGAGGTTTATTTCCCTTCCCACTTCTTAAAAAGCAGCGACGCGTTTGTCCCGCCAAACCCAAACGAATTCGAAAGTGCGTAGCGCACTTCGGCCTTCCGCGCTGTGTTCGGAACGTAGTCCAGGTCGCAGGCCGGATCGGGATTTTCGTAATTGATGGTGGGCGGCAAAATCTGATCGCGCAATGCCAGGACGCTGATCCCGGCTTCGAGCCCTCCGGCTCCGCCCAGGAGATGCCCGGTCATGGATTTCGTCGAGCTGACTGGAACTTTCTTCGCTCGTGCGCCAAATACGTGCTTCAGCGCCGTTGTCTCGATGGCGTCGCCTAGGGGCGTGGAGGTCCCGTGCGCATTCACGTAGCTCACATCGTCCGGTGAAATCTTTCCGTCCTTCATCGCTGCCATGCTTACGCGATAGCCGCCGTCGCCTTCTTCGGCCGGCTGAGTGATATGATAGGCGTCGCCGGACATTCCATAGCCGACGATCTCGGCGATGATTTTTGCGCCGCGCCGCTCGGCGAATTCGAGCGACTCCAGAATCAGCACGCCCGAGCCTTCACCGATCACGAAGCCGTCGCGCGCGGCGTCGAAGGGACGGCTGGCGCGCTGCGGCTCGTCATTGCGGGTTGAAAGCGCGCGCATGGCTGCAAATCCGCCGACGCTCAGCGGCGTGATGGCCGCCTCCGCACCGCCCGCGATCATCACCTCCGCGTCGCAGCGCTGGATGATCTTGAATGCGTCGCCGATCGCATGAGCGGAGGCCGAGCAGGCCGTGGCCGTGGCCGAATTCGGCCCTTTTGCGCCATAGCGAATGGAAACGAACCCGGAGGCAAGATTCACAATCGTTGCAGGAATGAAAAACGGCGAGATCTTGCCCGGCCCACCCTGAAGATATTTCGAATGCTCGCGTTCGATTACATCGAAACCGCCGATTCCTGACCCGATGTAGACGCCCGTTGCAGGACCATCCTCCGCCTTTACTTCGAGCGCCGCCATGCGCATCGCAAAATCGGAAGCGGCGATGGCCAGTTGAATGAACCGGCCCATCTTCTTCAGTTCTTTTTTCTCTACCCATTTCAGCGGATCGAAATCGCGCACTTCACCCGCGATGCGGCAATCGAATGCGGTGGCATCAAAATGCGTGATCGGGCCAATCCCGCTCTTCCCGGCCAGCAGTGCGCTCCAGACCTCTTCGGTCCCGATGCCGCATCCGCAGACCAGCCCAACGCCCGTCACGACAACTCGGCGGTTCAATGGTAGGCCTCTCCTGTTCGGAATGGAACGACCGGCGGACTACTTCGATCCCTTGGAGTGCTTTTCGATGTACTCGACGGCGTTCTGGACCGTGGCGATTTTTTCGGCATCCTCATCGGGGATCTCGATGCTGAATGCTTCCTCGAAGGCCATCACCAGCTCGACCGTGTCGAGCGAGTCGGCGCCCAAGTCGTCCACAAACGAAGCGGTCGGAGTGACTTCGCCTTCATCCACACCGAGTTGCTCGACAATAATCTGCTTCACGCGTTCTTCGACGCTGGCCATTCTGATTGTTCCTCCGGTCACGGCAGTCTCAAATCCCCGCGCGCCATTGCTGGCGGGGTTTTCGGCCCCAAGACAACCTGCCCATTCTATGCGCGG
>Ga0187802_10000084_pt1 | contig 19747 bp, 17 predicted proteins | sample NC_wetland_sal_i_FD_130584 | JGI IMG/M metagenome (GOLD analysis project Ga0187802, IMG submission 130584) | Wetland sediment microbial communities from Neuse River Estuary, North Carolina, USA - Control_2 | ecosystem: Environmental > Aquatic > Freshwater > Wetlands > Sediment | place: USA... | reverse complement strand
TGTATCTCGGCATAATTTGTTGGGGATTCAACAAGGGCAAATGGAATTCGGATCACGTGGAAGTCAGCGGCTTGTACTGGCACTTTGTGGACCTCGTGTGGATGTTCATTTTCCCGATGGTCTATCTCTTGAGCATTAAGCCGAGGTAAGAAGAGACGGCGGGATAAACCCTGCGATCCTGCCGTCGGCAGCCTCGCAGGAACAAAGGGAGCGACAGAAACGATGAGCGCGCATGGACACGCAGCGGCGGCCGTAAGTCACGAAGTTGGCAACACCAAGCTGTTTGTGTGGGTGTGGATCTGGCTGCTGCTCCTCACCGGCGTCGAAATTTTTCTCGGCTACGAGCAAATCGAAGTCCATTTGATGATCACCATGCTCGTCGGCCTCTCGCTCATCAAGTCCGCGCTCATCGTCTCCTACTTCATGCACCTGCGCTTCGAGCGCCTGGGACTCTTCCTGCTCCTCGTCCCAGCCATGGTCTTCTGCATCTGCATGATGCTCATCATGTTCTTCCCGGATAGCATCCGCCTCATGCACATGCGCCCGCAGTGAAGGGTGGGTATACTGGAACCTCGGTTGGGGAGGGGTTGTTGAAGGTTAGAATGCGGATGCGGATTTCAATTCTGATTTGTAGCTTTGCTGCCCTCGCGCTGCTCCTCGCCCCTCACGCAGCAGCGCAAGGCTGCGCCATGTGCTACCAGAACGCCTCCGCCACTGGCGCACAAGGCGCTCAGGCATTGCGCCACGGCATCCTCGTGCTCCTGTTCCCGACCCTCGGCCTTTTCCTCGGTATTTTTGGCCTGTTCTATAGCCGCCGCAACGTTGCGCGCTAATCGCCTCATCCCTTCACAATTGACGACGCGCACGGTTGCAGTACGTCAAGTCACCACCGCTCTCCGCGTCTCGCTCCGAAGGGGCACGGCACGCCGTGCCCCTTCGGCGTAACGAATCCGCACTCACCGAATTGCTTGCCGCACCCGCTACCTCTGCGGCAGCCCGCCACGTTTAGGCCGCCTCGCGGCAACTACTTCTCGTGCTTGTCGTGCAACCCCGTACAAATGGACACCGCATTATTCGGGTTCACCGCGCTATCGTCATATTCCACGTGCTGAATTTTCCCGTCCTTGTCTACCACAATCGTCGTCCGTCGCGCCCACTGATATTTTCCGCCATGCACGTCGTACGGCTTCAATATCCCGTAGGCAGTCAGCACTTCCTTGTTCATATCGCTCAACAGGGGAAACGTCACTCCGATTTGCTTGGCAAACGCAGCGTTGGCGGCAGGGCTGTCGATGCTGATTCCCATTACGACCGTATCACTCGCTTCAATCTTGGCCAGATCAGCCTGATAGGCCTGGAGTTCCTTCGTTCAACCACCCGTGAATGCCAGGACGTAGAAGGCCAGGATGACGTTTTTCTTCCCGCGAAAATCGCTCAGCTTCACCTGTTCCCACTTGTCATTCGTCAGCGTGAAGTCCGGCGCAACGTCGCCCTCCTTCAGCGTCGTCTTGGCGATGGCCTCTTCCTGCGCCGCGGCGGAAAATTGTCCCGCGAGCCCCAGCAACAGAAAAAGTCCGGCGATTGCCGTGACGATCCGTTTCATTCGCTTTCTCCTTTTTGAAGTTACGGCTCTGCCCTGTGATTATAGGCGCAAAGGCGCCCTGCTTTTTCAGAGTTTGACGCTCGAATTGCGGAAATAGCTGCCCGCCCGCCGCACATTCCCTATAATCCCGTCATGACCTCCAGGTGCCCGCGCAATGTTTTCTGACCGCACCAATTGGGATCTCCAGCCGAATCGTCTCAGCCAGGCCCTCGCCCGCCACCGCGCCGCCGGGAAGCCGCTTCTCGATCTTACTGCATCGAATCCCACCACCGTCGGCTTTCACTACGATGCGCGAGCCTTCAAGCGCGCCCTGTCGAGAGCAGCCGCGCATCCTTACGAGCCGGATGCGAAAGGCCTCTTAACCGCCCGCCGCGCCGTCGCCGCCTACTATGCCCCCCGCGGCACAAAAATTCCTGTTGACGACATCATTCTCACCACCAGCACCAGCGAAGCATACTCTTTCGTCTTCCGCACGCTCTGCAACCCGGGCGACGAAATCCTGGTCCCTGCGCCGAGCTACCCGCTCTTCTCTTATCTCGCCGATATTCAGGATGTCCGGCTCGTCCGCTATCCGCTCCTCTATGACCACGGCTGGCAGCTCGATTTTCACGCACTCGAACAGGCCACCACGCCCCGCACGCGCGCCATCATCGTCGTCAATCCGAACAATCCCACCGGCCATTTCTGCAAGCTCGCCGAAATTGCGAAGCTCAATGACATCTGCTCCACGCGCCGCCTGGCGCTGATTGCCGACGAAGTGTTCCTTGATTTCGCGCTGCAATCGAAAAAGCCGCCCAGCTTCGCCGCCAATCCCAGCGTGCTCACTTTCACGATGTCCGGCCTATCGAAAATCTCAGGCCTCCCGCAAATCAAGGCCGCCTGGTTGATCACGTCCGGCCCGGAACAACTCAAGACCCAGGCGCTCGCGCGCCTCGAAGTAATTGCCGACACGTTTCTCTCGATGAACGCCCCGGTGCAATGGGCCATTCCCGAATTCTTGAAACAGCGCCGCGGATTTCAAGCCCAATTGATGTCGCGCGTGCAAAAAAATCTCGCCGAGCTCGACCGCCAATTGTCCGCCCCAAAATCCTGCACCCGCCTGGCGCTCGAAGGCGGATGGTACGCCGTCCTCCGTGTCCCCGCCACCCGCTCCGATGAAGACCTCGCCATCGAGCTGCTCGCAACCAAGGGCATATACGTCCACCCCGGCCACTTCTACGATTTTCCTGGCGACGGCTACCTGGTAGCGAGCCTGATCACCCCAGAAAAAGAATTTAAGAAGGGAACGAAACTCCTGCTGTCGATGTTTTAAAGCTGGGGAATGATCTCGTTCTTTAGGGGCACAGAGTTGAGCTCGTCTCGATCGTCGCCAAAGTCCTCCTCCTCTGTAGCGGCCACCTTCAGGTGGGCCCGCGATCGGTTTCCGTGGCACAGAAACTCCTGTCTGTGCGCTTACGAGCAAGCTTCGCCCCACCCGCAATCGCCAAACATCGGATCGCACCCAAATCAGCCACTATGATTTTTGTCTTAGCAGTTCTCGGACAGACAACCTAACGCAATCTTCCCGGCGGATCAGCCGTCTCCGGCATTTCCAAATCCAGCGAGGATCCCTTGGTCTCAGGCAGCTTCGAAGGCGGCAATTGAGGAATTCCAATCCCCTTGTTCATCTCCAAATGTTCCTTGGCGCACTGCGGACAATAACCTTTCCCCGTATCCTCGTCCCGCTGGCTGGCAAGCTCATAGCAGCCGTGAATACAATCGCAGTAGCCGGTAGTGGAAGCAGTCTTGATCGGTACCAGTGCCATTCGCTCGTCTCCCGGCTCAGGATACTACCTGCGGCGGATTCATTGCGCAAGATGCCCAAGTCACAAAATATTGGGACGGAATCCCGAAGGGTTTCGGAAATTTACGCGGGTGTAAGCTGCGTCAGCCGGAATGGATCGCCGATTTTTTCGTGCAGCGCGAGCCACAAGCTGTCCGGCTGCGCCAAAAACACTTCCACCACGCGCGGATCGAATTGCTTCCCCGAGTACCTCTTGATTTCATCCCGCGCCGCGGAAATCGGCAGAGCCTTGCGGTACGGACGATCCGAAATCATCGCGTCCAGCGTATCCGCCACCGCGAATATTCTCGCCCCCAGCGGAATCTGCTCCCCGCGCAATCCTCGCGGATATCCCGATCCGTCGTAGCTCTCCTGGTGCGAGAGCACGATCTCGGCGGCCTCTTTCAAAAATGGAATCCGTTGCAGCACTGAAAATCCGATCTCGCAGTGCTTGCGCATCACCTCGCGCTCTTCCGCCGTCAGCGGCCCCGGCTTGCGCAGAATTTGGTCGGGAACTCCCATCTTGCCGATGTCATGAAGAAAAGCCCCGCGCGCGATATGCCGCAGCGTTCCCTTGTCCACTCCCATGGCCTTTGCAATCGTAATGGTAAAGGCTGTCACGCGCTGGCAATGGCCTTCCGTCTCCGCATCCTTCGCGTCGAGCGCCCCGCCCAGCGCTTCGAGTGTGTAGTCGTACGATTGTTCCAAATCTTGCAGCGCGATCGAAAGCTGTTGCGTGCGTTCCGCCACCAGGTGTTCCAGATCGCTCTGGTAAGTGCGATTTTCGATCACCAGCCGTCGGTGCTCCAGCGCCCGTCGCACGCTCAAATGCAGCTGGTCCTTCTCAAACGGCTTCAGAATGTAATCGTAAGCCCCGGCGCGGATCGCTTCGAGCGCGATCGAAATGTCGTGCATTGCCGTGACCATAATCACAGGGATGTCCGGGTCTTCCCGGCGCAGCTCTCCCAACAGCTTTAGGCCGTCCATTTCCGGCATCACGATGTCGCTCAACACCAGGTCGAACGTATCGCTCCGGAACGCTTCCAGCGCCAGCCGCCCGTTCTGCCGGACCGTGCATTCATACCCCTGCGCGTCCAGCAGCGTCGAGACTACTTCCCGGATCGCTTCTTCATCATCCACAACCAGTATTTTTTCTTTGTCCACTGTTGGGTCCGCCCGCGAACCATTATAGACCAGGGCACAGGCCTGCAACGCCCGTGTTGCCGAATGAATTACTCGCATGTTAGCGTTTACACTGGCTTTCGCAAACCCCCGGTTTCATTGAAGAAACGCATTCTAGCGGCCTCGGCCGCCGAATCTGCGCCGGATGCCATTTATTTCCAACCCGGGTTTTCTCGCTGCGGCCTTCATCGAGGCCTCCGCCGCCCTGATTCTCCTCGTTCTCTATTGCTTGCTGGCCCCGGGTTTTTCCGCGCGTTTTTTCCGCTTTTGGATAGCGGGATGGACGCTCTACATCGGCCTCGGCGCCCTGCGCATTTTCTCGCTCTGGCGTGGTGGCCCGGATAACCCGCACCTCGCGCACAGCCTTTCGCTCCTCGCCGCAGCTCTCTTTTTCGCCGCCATTCTCGAATGCCGGGGGCAGGGGAAGCGCCTGGGCTGGTTTTGGCCGCTCGTGGCAGTTTCCATTTGCGGGATCCTCACCCTGGCGCTCAGCGCATACCGCCCCGCGCTCGCGCAATGGCCGGAATCTCTTCTCGAGTCCGTTCTCTACCTCACCGCCGGTTGGGTTCTCTGGCGGTCCCATTCCCAGCATCGCGGATTCGGCTGGAAACTTCTCGCCGGCGCCCTGATGGTTCGCGGTCTGCACGGCGTGGACGTGCCGGATTGGCCTGCGCAAACTCTTGGCCTCTTGCGCATTTCCTTTCACGGCCTCCTGGGCATCGCCATGGGAATTGCCATGGCCGTGCTGGTCCTCGAGGCCGGCCGCGCGCGCACCGAAGACCTCAACGAAAAGCTGCGCCGCCTCGCATTGATTACCGCCGAAGCCACGCAATCCCTTCGCCTCCATGAAGCGCTCGAAGGAGTCTTGCGCCACCTGGTCGCGAGCTTCAGCGCCAGCCACGGCCTCGTCTACCTATTCGATGGTTCGGAGGAATCCGGCGCGCTCATGCTTCGCGCCTCCGTGGGTTTCAGCGAAGACTTCACCAATCAAAACGCCCGCGTCTCACCAGGCGAGCCTTGGGCGCGAATAATTCTCGAGCGCGATACTCCCTTCGTTGCCAACGCCTCGGCCGAAGACCCCGCCGTGCGCCGCTGGATGGAAATGGAAAAGCTCGCTGCCATCGTCCTCGTCCGCGTTCCCGGCAAAGTAAAGCCGCTCGGCTTGCTCGGCATCGCTTCCGTCGAGCCTCGCGAATTCGAGCCCGACGAGCTGCATTTCCTCGTCAACGTCGCGAATCTCTTGGGACTCACGGCGCAAAATGTCGCCCTCTTCGAAATGGCTGCCAACTCCCGCAGGCAATGGCTCGACACGTTTGACTCCATCGGCGACCTCATCGTCGTCCACGATCCCGAAGGCCGCATCCTCCGCGCCAATCGCGCTCTCGCCTGGCATCTCGGCGTCGAGCCGGTCTCGCTCGAAGGCCAATCCCTGCGTGACCTTCTCACCCAGGGCGCTCAAAAATGGAATGGCTGCCCCTATTGCGAGGGCGCTGCTGGGAAGCCCGACGAGGTCGATCCCTCCTTCGGGGGCCACTTCCTCGTCACCAATTCCAATTTCCACGATTCGGACGGGAATCGCCTCGGCACCATTCACGTCCTCAAGGACTTCACCGAGCGCCGCCAGGCCGAAAATAAATTCCGCATGCTCTTCGAAAATGTCCAGGAGGGCATTTTCATTTCCACGCCCGAGGGCCGCTTCCTCGATTTCAACAAGGCCTTCATGCAAATCCTCGGCTACGAGAGCCGCGAGGATCTTCTCCGCGTGGATATTGCTCCCTCCTTATACGTAGATGCCACCGTGCGTGAGCGCCTGAAGCGCCTCCTCCGCGAACACGGCCAGGTGAACGATTTCGAATTTCAGTACCGACGCCGCGATGGCGAAATCCGCACCGCCCTCGAATCCAGCTTCGCCACGCGCGATGAATCCGGCGCCATCGTCGCTTACCAGGGGTTCATCCTCGATATCACCGAGCGCAAGCTCGCCGAAATGGAAATCCGCCGCCGCAATCGCGAATTGCTGGCTTTGAATGCCATCGCCGAATTGCTCGGGCAGTCCGGCCCGCTCGAGGAGGTCCTCTCGCGCGCGCTTGGAAAGATCACCCATCTCCTCGCCACTGACACCGCCGGGTTGTTCCTGCTCGATGAGCCGGCGAGAACTCTGAAGCGCGTCGCCGCCGTCGGCCAAAGGTCGGACGAGGCCCGCCACATTCGCCCCGTCGAAATTTCTCCCGCCCTGATTGACCAGGTCCGGCAGGCACGCGCCACCGTGCTCTCCAGTTCGGCGCTCGCCGCCCCCGAATATCTCCGCGAGCTCCAGCAAAAAGAAGGCATTCAGGATTCGCAAGTGGTCGTGCTCTGGTCCAAGGACCGCATCATCGGCGCTCTGCTCATCGGCTCTCGCTCGCGCCGTGAATTTTCCACCGCGGAAATGAATTTGCTCGCCGCCGTCGGCAATCAAGTCGCGGCCACCATCGATAAATCTGTGCTCCTCGAGCAGACCCGCGACGCTTATGAAAGCCTTCGCCAGGCCCAGGAGCAGCTCCTGCAAAGCGAAAAAATGGCTGCCGTCGGTCAATTGATTTCCGGCGTCGCTCACGAACTCAATAATCCTCTTACCGCCATTCTTGGCTATAGCCAGCTCCTCAAGTCCGAGGAGCTCATGAATCCGCGCGGCGCCGATTATCTCGAAAAACTCTATAAGCAGGCCCAGCGCACCCACCACATCGTTCAAAATCTCTTGAGCTTCGCCCGCCAGCACAAGCCCGAGCGCACCCCCGTGGATCTCAACCAGATTCTCGAGGACACCCTCACCCTGCGCGAATACGACATGAATCTCAACAACATCCGCATTCACCGCGATTTCAACCGCAAATTGCCTCCCACCGGCGGCGATTTCCACCAGCTCCAGCAGGTGTTTCTGAATATCCTCAATAACGCGGTGGATGCCATCGCGGAAAAGGGCGGCAAGGGCGAGATCTGGGTTCGCACGGATGCGGTCGAAAATCGCGTGCGCGTCGAAATTATCGATAGCGGCCCCGGTGTGCAGAATCCCCACCGCGTCTTCGATCCCTTCTACACCACCAAAGCCGTCGGGAAGGGAACTGGCCTGGGCCTCAGCATCTGCTACGGAATCGTCAAGGAGCACGGCGGAGAAATCCAGGTGCGCAATTCACCGCCGCGCGGAGCCGCGTTCACCATCTGGTTTCCCGTTCTTTCTGTTCCGCCGTCGCCGCGCTCCCAGCGCCCCTCGCGCGTTCAGGAAAATCTCACTGGGAAAGTGCTCCTCGTCGATGACGACGAAACTCTTCTTCAGCTCGAGCACGAGGTCTTGCGCAGCCGCGGCATTACCGTGAAACTCGCCCGCAGCGCCAGGGAAGCCGTGGATTTCCTCCGCCGCGATTCGGTGGACGCCGTCGTGACAGACATGAAGATGCCCGGCGAAATTTCCTCGCTCGCCTTCTATCGCTGGATCGAGGAAAGCCGCCCGGAGCTGGCCGCCCGCGTCGTATTCACCGCCTCTCACGCGCGCGAAAACGAAGCCAGCGCCGCCCTGCGAAAATCCGGCTGCCCTGTCGTCTCCAAGCCCTTCGCGATTGAGGAATTTTGGACCGCCATCCAAAAAGTCCTCGCCGCGGAAGTTTCGAGCCCCGTCAGACGTTGAGCTTCGACTGAATTTCCGGTTCCTTTCCCTCGATTTCCAGTCGCGACATGGCCGCCTCCGCCAATGCCGAAAGACTCTCCACCGACGCGGTCAGCCGCCCAAGCTGCCATATCGCCAGCCGCCCATCCTTGGAAATCCTCGACGATAAGAATCGGAAGTGGACCCGGAACCGCAGCGCCAGCCAGTAGCGCTCTCTCCCGTCGAGATTCGCCGAGCCCGGCGCAATCGAATCCACCACGCGCCCAAGCCTGATCACGTGCCCAAAATCCCTCGCCAGTCCCTCCACAAAGCTCCTCAGAATTCTGCCGCGCTCCTCCCGCCACGCACGCTCCATTTCCTTCGTTAATTTCGGGTGGAGATACTGCTTGTCCGTGGAGTCCAGCGATTGTTTCAACTGAGGAAAATGCTGTGTGTGCAGCGGGAGCAGATCCTCGATCTCCTCCCCCGGGTCCGCCGAAGATTCCTCCGGCAGCGGCCAATGGGCCATCCAGCACAACGCAAGCACAAAAACCACGCACCCCAGCACAAAAAGGCCCGCGAGCGGATTCATGGCAAACATTTCCGGAATTGCGCGCGTCGTTCCATGGGACGCCCAGGAGCCCCAGGGACCTGACTTCCGGCGCCCATCATAGCACTCTTACAGCGTCCATTAATTACTATCGCTGGTAGTATTGTGCTGGGAAGTGTCTTTTAGTTGATGAACTGCTATTGACGCCCAAGCGAATAAAGATTATCATGCCAGTTAACCACTCGTCGGGAGTGTCCGTGGAAACGCTCGAGCGCTTCGCCCAGAATAAGTCCATCATCCAGGAGTACGCATCTCACTCCCTCGCGGAAATCGACTCCGAACTTGGCAGGCTCGCGCACGTTTCCATGCTCCGCAATATCTCTTCCGGCCGCTATTGCCATCCGGTTCTGGAACGCCTCTATTCCACCGCGGCCGTCCACCAGGCCCTCCAGTTTTGCCACCAGGAGTTGTTCGAAAAAGCCCTCGAACGCCCGCTCGAACTTCAAGAGTGGGATTTGCGCACCTACTTCGCAGGCATCGATTCCTCCCCGGATGAAATCGCCGCCCGCTGGCTCGAACTCGAATTTCCGCGCACCTTCGTCCCCTTCGGCACTCCTCCCTACCTCCGCGATCTTTTCCTCTCCAATATCGGCGTAATCTTGAAGCTAATCGTCACCGAGCACGCCTCGCACCAGTCCGCCGCCTAGCCCTCATCAAGTAAATGGAGCCGGCCAGGCCCCGGCCAAACCTGTCCCGGCCGCAGCGCCTCCGTGCCCTCCGTCTTTCCTCCGTGACCTCTGTGTTAAGTCTTTTTCGCCCGCACAGCCGATGCCCCTGCAAATCCGCCAGTCCGCTTCCTGCGTGAACCTCCATGAAACCTGTTATCCTTGATTCGTCATCCAACAATCTTTGGAGGTCAGGATGAAGCGGTCCGCTGTCCTAATTCTTCTGCTCGCGTTCGCGTTCTCCGCGGCCGCCCAGCAACCCGTTCCTGACCCGAAATCCGTCGCCCCGCCGCTCACCTCCACAACTCCCCAGGCCAATACTGCTTCCAATCCCGAATTTCTCAAGGCCGCCGACGAAGTCCTCGCCCAAATGAGCCAGCTCTTGAGCCTCCCCATCAAGGAGCCGCTCAAGAAAAGCCTCCGCTCCAAGCAAGAAATCCGCGCCTATCTGATTCGCGAGGAAAAAGAAGACCGTGACGACGCCCAGCGTTACGCCGACCGCAAAGCCCTCGAAGCTTTCGGCCTCATCCCTAGGGATTTTCCCCTCGATGCTTTCATGCTCGACGTCCTCACCGACCAGGTCGCCGGCCTCTACGACCCCAAATCAAAAGAGTTTTACATCGCCGATTGGATTCCCGCGGACGAGCAGCGCAGCGTCATGTCCCACGAACTGACCCACGCCCTCGAGGACCAGTCCTTCCACATCGACCCGTGGATCAAAGCCGCGCGCCCCAATGACGACGCCGAACTCGCCCGCCAATCCGTCAGCGAAGGCTCCGCGCTCGCCGCCATGGTGGACTACTCCCTGCGCGATCAGAAAATCGGCGTCCGCGAATTGCCCGATGTCTCCCTGCTCATCCGCTCCGGCGCCATCGAGGAAATGGACAAGGACCCCAACCTCGCCAAGGCCCCCCACTACATTCGCGACGAATTGCTTTTTCCCTACCTCGCCGGCACCACCTTCTCCCAGGATTTTCTGAAGGCCCACAGCGGATGGAGCGACCTCGCTCTCGTTTTCCAGAATCCGCCCGTCTCCACCCAGCAAATCATTCACCCGGATCTCTATCTCACCGGCGTGAAGCCTTCAAGCGTGATGCTCCCGCAATGGAAAGGCGTCGTTCCCGCGGATTGGAAATTGCTCGAGGAAAACGTGATGGGTGAATTTGGCCTCGGGGAAGTTCTCAAGCAGTTTCTCGGCCAAGACCGCGCCGACAATATTTCCAGCGCCTGGGCCGGCGATCGTTACGCCGTCTTCGAAGACTCGAAAACCAAGACCACTCCCCTCGTCTTCCGCCTCGCTCTCGACAATGCCGACGATGCCGCCCGCCTCTTCGGCCAGTATAGCGAGCTCCTCGAGCTGAAATTCAATCAGCGCAAGGACCTCTTCCGCCGCCCCAATTTCTTCCAGTTTCAGACCGCAACCGGCGGCGTCTACCTCCGCTGCCTATCCACCAACTGCCTCATCGTCGAAGGCGCCTCCCGCGAAACCTACGACAACATTACCCGCGCCATCGCCTGGCCCGCCGCCCCCGCTCCCTCGGAAGCCTCGCCGCTCCGCACCGCCGAAAGTGCCGTCAAGCCCGCCCCGTTCCATTCCGCCGCCGCGCTTCCCGCCTTTTCTTTAAGTGGCACAGACACTCCTGTCTGTGCTCTTACGAGCTACCGCCGCGCCAATCGCGTCTATCAAGAATCGGACCGCACACGCCACCATGAGCTCGGCCTTTCCCTGTGTTCTCTGTGTTAAGTCCTTCTGCGCGCCAAGCACTGCCGAAAAATTTCCAAGCCGCATCTCAATCATTCACCGAATTTCCCGTCGACTCCTCCCGCTGCACCACCATCATCGTCTGATCATCGGCCAGTCGCGCCCCCGCGCCGTGCGCCTCCACGTCCTTCATGCAGGCCGCCAGCAACTCCTGTGGCACCCAACGATGCCGCTCTCCGGCCACACTCGACAATCTCTCCACCCCATACTCTTTCCCTGAGCCGTTGCGCGCCTCCGAAATTCCATCCGTAAAGAGCAGCAGCGAATCTCCCCGGTCGAGCCGCACTCGCTGCACCGCGTACTTGCTGGAGCAAAACATTCCCAAGGGCAGCCCGGTAGCGCCGATTTGCCGCACACCGTCGCGCTTCACGAGCAGCGCCGGCAAATGCCCCGCGCTGGCGAGTTCCAGCTCGCCCGTCCCTCCCGCGCAGCCGCAAACAAGCGTCGCGTACTGCCCCGCAAAAGTGCTTTCGCAAAAAACGCGATTCGCCGTCTCCAGCAGCTTGTCCAGTCCCAGCACCTCCCCCGATCCGCCATTCGACAGGCTGCGGAACATTGCATGCATGTGCGTCATCAGCAGCGACGCCGCCACGCCTTTTCCCGCCACGTCGCCAAGCAGAAAGAGCAGGCTGCCGTCTCTTTCGCGCGGCAAAATCAAATCGCAATAATCTCCGCTCACCATGCGCGCCGCCTTGTATTCATAGTGAACGTGCCAATCGCCGAATCGCACGTGCTTTTCCGGCAGCAGCCCCCGCTGCACGCGCGCCGCGAGCTCCAAATCCGCCTCCAGCGCCCGCCGGTCGGGGGCCGTCAAATGATCGAGACACATCGTCACCAGCGGATCCGCAATCAGCCGTTCCCGCTCGATCGGGTCGTGGCACACCGGACAGATTCCATACGTCCCCTGGTCCATCTTGTGGATCGCCGTATCCACCTCGCCCAGCAAATCGAGGTAGGGAGCCGTCGGCACAGCCGGCGTCGCCGTCGCAATCACCGCCGTCAATTCCTCGCGCCTTTTTTCAAGCTGCCCCCGAATATACGGATCGCTTACTGATGCCATGTTTTTCATCTCCTCGAGCGAGGATCGCGCACCCTGTGCCGCCCGACTATCCGCTTCCTGCATGGAATTTTCCCCTCACGCCACCGCAACGATTTACTCGTTAATTGGATTCCCCAGCCAACCCCAGCGATTCGCCTCCCAAAGAGGCGCCATCAATGATCTTCTCAGCCATCTCGCTGCCCTCCGCCCTTTCTCCGTGCCCTCTGTGTTAAATCTTTTTCTTCGCTCTTGTCATCGCCGTTTCTTTCTCCATCAGTGTTTATCTGTGTGAACTTGTGCCGAGCGCGGCCGAGGGATCTGTGGTTCCAAGGGTTTCTCCCCGCCCCGCGCCTCCAACGCATCCAGTAGCGTCCGCCCAGCCTTCCGCTCAAGCCTCGCCAGTCGATGCTCAAACCGCGCCCGCGCCTGCCGGTAAGCCACCGCCGCAATCGTCCCCAATCTGTTCGCCCGCCGAAGCTCCCCAAGCGCCTTCCGCGCCATCGCCGCCGCCCGATGCGGCTCCCGCGCCTCATGCTCGTAATAAATCGCCAATTGCTCGTAGGCCTCCAAGCCCTCGCGCGAATTTCCCAGCATGCTCTCCCAAAGCTCCCGCGCCAGCGAATAATCGCCCTCCCGTTTCGCCAGCCGCGCGAGCGATTTCCGCGCCGTGCGCTCCGCTTCCGGCGGCAGCTCCGACGCCAACGACTGCGCGTACAATTTCCGCGCCCGCTTGGCCTCCCCTCGCCGCTCGCAAATCCGCGAAACTCCGAACAACTCGAGTCCATTCGTCGCGCCCGCAGCCTCGCCGCTCGTCCCCGCCTCCGCCAAGAGCGCGAGCACGCGCCCCGAAAGCGCCGCCAGCCCGCGCAAATCCATCTGGTTGTGTTGAAACACATGCACCAGCGGCCCCGGATCCCCCCCGCGCACAAAATTGAAATAAATTTCCGGGATCAGCTCCGACATCACGTCCGCCCCGCGATTCCACCCCAGCACGTGCTTCTCGAGTTCCGGCAATCGTACCGACCCCAGCCGCAGTCGCCACAAATTCCGCGACGGATGCAGAAAATCCAGATGCGCGCGCGGCGCCGGGACGCGCATCGTCCGCGCCATCCGGTAGCGCGTCTCGAGCAGAGGCCAGTCAAACGTCTTCCCATTAAACGTCGCGAGCACGCGCCGGTCCGCCATCCGTTCCGCCAGCGCCTCCAGCAGCGATTGCTCCTCGCTGTGCTCGCGCATGAAAAACTGCTCCACCTCAAGCCCGCCCGCGTCCCACCACGCAATCCCCACAAGAAACGCATACGTCCCCGTCCCGCCCGCGAGGCCAGTCGTCTCCGTATCGAGAAACAACCACTCCCTCGGGTCAGCCGCGAATTTCGGCGCCTCCGGCGCCAGCAATCGCAGCGCCCCTCTATCTAATTCGCCCTCAGGCGCACAAGCGCTCGCCTGATCCCCCGGCGCCTCCGAAAACCACCGCCGCACCGCCAAATGCTCGCCGTACCGGTTCCGCTGCGTCGCCGCCCCCAAAAGATACGCCAGCCTCTCAGCCCCCTCCGGAATATCCGGCACCATCCCGCGCGGCTCCTCGCGCTCTTGAATTTCCGGCGCCGGTCCATGCAGTTTAGGGGGTCGGAGCTTTAGCTCCGACATTGGCACCGCCCCATCTAGGGGCTTTAGCCCCTGAGGTAGCTCTTCCACCCATTTTCCCGCGCCGCGCTTCCGCGCAGGCTTCAGCGCCGCCAACCGCGCAAATCGATCATGAGTCGTCGCACTCATCCGCAGACCCGCCTCAACATCTTCAGCGCCCCTTCCTTCTCGCATGCTTCTCCGTGCCCTCCGCCGTTCCTCCGTGTCCTCCGTGTTAAGCCTTTCCCGCCCTCCCCACAACTTCCCAGTGCTGCACCTTGGGTTCGAATTCGAGCAGGAAGCCTTGGTCCTCCGGATAATATTTCGCCCGATCCACGGGCTCCCCCGCGAATCCCTTAATCACCTCAAGCGACTCCCAAAATGTAAGCGTGATGAAGTGCGTCCGCTCGCCCTCATCTCTCCGAAGAATATGCACGCTCAAATTCCCCGCCGTCCCCCGATAATCCGGAATAGCCCGCGCGTTCAAGAAATCAGCGTAAGCATCCCCCTTCGCTCGAGCCGTAATCCCATGCCACATTCTCGCAATCATCTAATTCTCCCCTGCCTCTCTGCGCTCTCTGTCTTTCCTCCGTGCTCTCTGTGTTAAGTTTTTTTCTTCGCTTTTCGCGTTGCCTTTTCTTTCCTCATCAGTGTTTATCTGTGTTCATCTGCGGTTCCAAAGATTTTCCTCGCCCCCGCGCTCACCCGCAAAGCCGCCTCAAAATTTCCACCGCCGCCTCCTTCGTCCGCTCGCTCTTCTCCCCCGCCGGCCCCACGCAAGAAGGGCACCCCTTCTCGCACGGACATCCCGCCACCAGCTCCCGCGTCCTCCGCAGCAGCAAATCATGCACCCGGTAAAGCGGCTCGCTAAACCCAATCCCTCCGGGATAAGCATCATACAAATACAAATTCGGCTCGAAAAATTCCTTCATCTCCGCCGCATCTCCCGTCTCCGGCACAAATTCCTCCCACTCCGTCTCGACCCCTGCGCTCGCCGGCCTCTCTCCCACCGCCGTCCCCAAATCCCGCCGGTCGCACATCAGCAGCAAGGTAGCCATCGACTCGAGCGCATACAGCACCCCGAAAATCCCGCTCTGCCGCTCCGAAAGCGCAAACGGCAGCGCCTCGAGCAACCCGCGCTCGAGCGTGATCCAGAACGCCGTCGTGTGCATCTCGTTTTCCGGCAACTCAAGCTTCCCCGCGCCCACATTCTCGTTCGTAAAAAATTTGATCTTCTTGAATCCCACCACCTGCGACCGCACCAGCACATCCCCATGAGCCCGCCCGGCCGGCCCCGACATGCGCTCTTCCTCCGCAATTTCCAGCACGCGCACCTGCGTATAACGAATCGCGTCCGTGTAGTAATCCACGTCCACGCGCTTCACGTACGCCTTGCGCGCGTCGAAATCCAGCCGCTCGACGTGATACTGCTGCCCCTGATGCAAATAAATTGCCTTCTCGTGTACGGTCGTCAGCGCCGATGGAAAATCCACTTCGCCGATCACTTCCGGGTCGCCATCCTCCCCGCCCGTCACATCAATAATCACGAAATTGTCGCTCGTCACCGACCGCAAGCTCACCGTATCCGCCGGATACGCCTCCTGCACCCAGTGCCAATTCCCGCCGCTGCGATGCAAAAATCCCGCTTCCGCCAGCCGCGCGCACAACTCCTGCAAATCCACGTCCCCAAAATTCTCCTCCGGCGAAATCGGCAGTTCAAACGCCGCGCATTTCAAATGATTCACCAGGATTTCCAAATTATCCGGCTGCACGAACGCATGTTCCGGCGAGCGCCCGAAAAAATATTCCGGATGCTGCACGATAAATTGATCCAGCGGCGCCGACGACGCCACCAGCACCGCGCACGATGTCCCGCTCCGCCGCCCCGCGCGCCCCGCGCGCTGCCAAGTCGACGCAATCGACCCCGCGTACCCCGCCATCACGCAAGCATCGAGCGACCCGATATCGATCCCCAGTTCGAGCGCATTCGTTGCCACCACTCCCCGCACCCGCCCTTCTCTCAATCCCCGCTCGATCTCCCGACGCTCTCCCGGCAAATATCCTCCGCGGTATCCGCGCACCGGCTCCGGCTGCCCCGGCTGCGGACGGTTCGCCTGCTGCAAATACGTCAGCAGCACTTCCGTGTGCAGCCGGCTGTTCGCGAAAACAATCGTCTGCAGCTTCCGCGCCAGCAGCTCCTTTGCGACGCGCGTCGTCTCATTCAAATAACTCCGCCGTATTCCCAAATTCCTGTTCACCATCGGCGGATTGTAAAAAACAAAAAGTTTCTCCGCCGCCGGGGCTCCGTTCTCCTCGATCACCTCCACTTTTCTCTCGATCAATTGCCCCGCCAGCTCCCCCGGATTCGCAATCGTCGCCGAGCAGCAAATAAATTGTGGCCGCGACCCGTGAAACCGCGCAATCCGGTCAAGCCGCCGCAGCACATTCGCCAGGTGGCTCCCAAACACGCCGCGATACGTGTGCAACTCATCCAGCACGATGTAACGCAAATTCTCGAAGACCCGCGTCCATCTCGTGTGGTGCGGCAGAATCCCCGTGTGCAGCATGTCCGGATTCGTCAAAATAATGTGCCCGCGCTCGCGAATCGCCCTCCGCGCGTCTCCCGGCGTATCCCCATCGTATGTAAACACGCCAAAGCAATCGTCGAGCCGCGTCGCCAAATCGTGCAGTTCCGCCAACTGATCCTGCGCCAGCGCCTTGGTAGGGAAGAGGTACAGCGCCCGCGTATCCGCGTTCTCGAGAACCGCATTCAACACCGGCAAGTTGTAGCAAAGCGTCTTTCCGGAAGCTGTCGGCGTCACCACCACAAAATCCCGCCCCGCCCGCGCCAATTCCGCCGCAGCAGCCTGGTGCGAAAATAGCTGCTCGATCCCCTTCGCGCGATAAGCCTCCACCAACTCCCCCCGCACCCACCCCGGCATCGCCCGAAACTCCGCCTCCCGCGCCGGAATATGCCGCACCGCCGTCAGCACCTCATCCGCCCGGTAACGCCCCGCCAGCGACCCCAGCGCCTCCTGAAACACATCCAGAGTCGTCCCAGTCCGTGCCCGAGCCGCAGCAACCGCGCCCGCCCCAGCCCCCCGCACCGCTAGCTGGTCTCCTGCCAATTGATCCGCCCCCAGCCCCTCCCGCGACGAAGCCATGCTCCCCACCTCCGTCCCTTCCTTTGCACCCATCCCAGGCCAGCCCAAGCTTCTGCCCACCCGCCACATTTCGCTTTTTGTTCGCTCACGATAACACGCACCGCCCCATCGTGCAACCCGGCATTTCCTCGTGTTTCTCCCCGTCAGTCTTTATCTGAGTCCATAACATCCTCCACGTCTCCGGGCCCTCCAGTTTTTCTCCGTGATCTCTGTGTTAAGTCCTTTTCCCGGTTTTCTCTTTGCTTCCTCCGCTTCCTTCTCCTTGACACGCCCGCCCGCCAGCCGATATAGATTGTCTATGGCTCATTCCTATTTGATTTTCGATTTTGGCGCGGACGAAGAAGCCGCCCAGCAAGCCCGTCACAAGCTCGAAGCCTGGAAACAAGGCTTCCGCCTCGGCAACAAACTGCTCCTAAAATTTGAAAGGGAAGAATTGCCCGAAAACGCGAAGGACAAAGACGGCCCCGCCGCAAAATCCGCCGCCCCCAAAAAGAAATCCGCCGCGCACGCGCAAGATGAAAAATCCGCCTCACCCGCTCACGTGCGCCTGTTCGTCCGCCTCGACTTCTCCGACCACGAAAAGCTCTCCCACCAGCGCTGGCTCGACCGCATCCCCGCCGAAGAGCCCTTCAAATCTGTCGACGCCGAAACTGTCCGCGCCACGGATCCCGACTTCGCCAAGACCGCGGAACTCTTCGAAGCCCTCGACTAATCCATGCCGCTCGCACTTACCGGTCCGCGGAAATATCCTGCTTCTTAGGGGGTCGAAGTTTCAACTCCGACATAACAGCAGCCCCTTGATTGGGCTTCAGCCCCTGGGGAACTGGTTTTCCGCTCTTTCTGCAGCGTCCTACGGCCTCACCGTCAGGACCGGGCACTTCGCCGCGCTCACCACGCGATGCGCAATCGTGTGGGGCACATGCCCCACGAGCCCCTTCCGCGTCTTCGCGCCCATCACGATCAAATCCGCCTGGACCATGTTCGCCCAGCGCAGGATTTCATCCACCGGCTCGCCGATCACCACGATGTATTCGGGCAGGCAGTGCAATTCTTCCGCGTTCGGCAGCAGCTCGCGCAACTGCGTCGTCACCTGCGCTCTCTTCCGCGCCACCGCTTCATCCGAAAAATCGTCCGCGTACGGCGGCACGTTCAGCAACGTCAGCTTCGAGTGGTGCTCTTGCGCCAGCGAGAAGGCAAACTCCGCCTCGCGCTCCGCCCCCGCTCCGAAGTCGGTCGCAAACAAGATATTCTTGAATTCCGCTTCGTAGAGAGGTTCGCCCTTGGCCGCCGGTCCCACCGTCAACACCGGCACATGCGACTGCCGGAAAATCTGTTCCGTGTTCGAACCGATCACCAGCTTCGCCAAAGTGCTCATTCCCTGTGTTCCCACGACGATCAGATCAATCTCATACTTCTTCACCAGCTCTTCGATCACCGGCCAGAGCGGCCCTTCCGCAATCACCATCTCCTGCCGCAATCCCAGCAGCCGCCCCGACTTCTCGATCTTTCCAATTCCTTGTTGTGCCACTCGCCGATCCGCCGCCTCCGAATCGCAAGCCACTTCGGCCGCCACCGGGCGAAACCCATCATGCATAATCACATGCGTTACGAATATCTTCGAGTTATACCGCCTTGCCAACGAAATCCCGTAGTCCAGGGCCCGGTCCGACGCCGGCGAAAAATCCGTCGCCACCAGAATGTTGGAGAACTTGACTTTTTTGCCTTCTCGAACATGCGTCTCTGTCGCTATCATTTCGACCTCCTCGAAGCTTTGCGTTGAATCCCGCGTCCCCTGTTCCAGGAGATCGCCTTCAACACAGCTCCTCTCGCTCTCAGTCCTTTGTATGCCCGCTATAGCGCGCCTTCAGTGCATTGCATCACCCTCTCTCGTGACCTCCGTCACCCCTTTGCGAAAAGGCTTAACACAGAGATCACAGAGAGCGCTGAGGACACAGAGGAGGCTGAGGAAGGCTTGGAGGGGACCGAGGTCGCTCAGGGGGCGCTGGGCGGGGGGCGAGGGGGGTTGCGACAATAGGTACGTCGCGCCCCATAAGACGGACGGTTGCAAAATGGCACTTGGCTTTGTTTTCAGTGAGATGCGTCATGATCGAGATGGTTTTGAGAGTCGGTCTCGCGGGGTTCGGAGGCGACTGGGGGAGCGAGTTCCAAAATGGGATCGGGGCTGGCAGAGGCGAATGCAGTAGCGGGCTCGGGGGGAGCGATTGCGGATGCGGGGTCGTGTTCAATGGAATAAATGACGCGCTTGGGGGGCTCGGCCCATTGGCCGGAGGCGCGGAAGTGGGTGGCGGCACGAATGGCGCGAAGGATCATGTCGCCATTGACGGCGGCGCCCTGGGCGTTTTCGACCACGAGGTCGAGAGCCTCGATATATTTTTCCGCACGGAGGTCGTAGAGGCGGATGGCGCGGGCGTGACGACAGATGGCGCGGGCGGAGATATCGAACTCCCAGGCAATGACGCTGGGGCGAACCCAGTGAATGAAATCGTCTTCGATAGCGCGGCGATTGGGATGGTTGCAGATGGAGCACATGGGGGCGTGATGGGCGGCTAAGGAGTTCGAGGGAGGTGGGGCGGAGGGAGCGGAGTTTCGCCTAGGGCGGGGCTTGAAGTGATGGGAGCGGCGAGGGGGCTTGCGGGG
>Ga0187802_10000083_pt1 | contig 19828 bp, 17 predicted proteins | sample NC_wetland_sal_i_FD_130584 | JGI IMG/M metagenome (GOLD analysis project Ga0187802, IMG submission 130584) | Wetland sediment microbial communities from Neuse River Estuary, North Carolina, USA - Control_2 | ecosystem: Environmental > Aquatic > Freshwater > Wetlands > Sediment | place: USA... | reverse complement strand
CGGCGATCGCCGGCGTGCTGCCCGAAGCCGCCTACGACCAGCTCGCCGCGTTCGACGGGCCGTTCGCCCCGGCGCCGCGCCCGCCCGCGGCCGGCCGGGAGCGCCCCCACGAGGTGCCGGGTGGTCACCCCGACCTGGAGGACCTGGCCTGGGACCTGGACTACGACGAGACCGAGGCCGAGGCCAGCGGGTTCACCCCGCTGCGGCTGGTGCTGATCGCCGACCCGGGGGAGGACCAGCGGATCTCGGCCCAGCGGGCGGCGATCACGGAGCTCGCGGCCGAGCGCGGGATCGGGCTGTCCGAGCTGGCCATGGACGGCGAGCACCCGCTCGTGCGGCTGGCCGGCGTGCTGCAGCTGGCCGACTACGCCAGCGTGTACCTGGGCATCGCGTCCGGGATCGACCCCGGCCAGGCCGCGGCGATCACCGACCTCCAGGCGCGGATCGAGTAGATGAGGGCGGTCGTCGCCGCGCTCGTCGCCAACATTGGCATCGCGGTGGCGAAGTTCGTGGCGTTCCTGCTCACGGGGTCGGCGTCGCTGCTGGCCGAGGCGGTCCACTCGGTGGCCGATACCGGCAACGAGGTGCTGCTGCTCATCGGGCGCGAGCGGTCCAGCCGACCCCGGTCGGAGGAGCACCCGTTCGGTTTCGGGCGGGAGCGGTACTTCTACAGCTTCGTGGTATCGGTCATGCTGTTCACGGTCGGGGCCACGTTCTCGGTCTACGACGGGGTGCACAAGATCCTGAGCCCGGAGCGGGTGCACTCGGCCGTGGTGGACTTCATCGTCCTGGCCCTGTGCGCCGTGCTCGAGGGCTTCTCGCTGCGCACCGGGATCGGCGAAGCGAACCCGGCGCGCGGCAATCGCAGTTGGTTCACCTTCATCCGGCGCACCAAGGCCCCCGAGTTGCCCGTCGTCCTCCTCGAGGACCTGGCCGCGCTGATCGGCCTGGCCTTCGCGTTCGCGGGCGTGGCGCTGTCCGTGATCACCGGCGACGGCATCTGGGACGGGGTCGGCTCCCTGGCCATCGGCTTGCTGCTCGCGACGGCGGCCGCGATCCTGGCCGTGGAAACCAAGAGCCTGCTGATCGGGGAGTCGGCGAGCGCCGACATGCAGGCCAGGATCGTCACCGCGCTGGAGGAGGGACCCGAACTGGTGCGGGTCATCCACCTGCGGACGGTCCACATCGGCCCGGATTCGCTCCTGGTCGCCGCGAAGGTCGGGGTCCGCGAGACCGACAACGCCGCGCAGATCGCGGCGGGCATCGACGCGGCGGAACAGCGCGTCCGCGCCGTCGTCCCGATCGCGAAGACGATCTACCTGGAGCCCGACATCTACCGCCCGGCCGAGGCCGACCAGACCGACCCGTCGATCCGCGCCGTCCTCCGCGGCCGCAAGGCCCGCCCGCCGCGCCCGGCCAGGAAGTCCTCGGAAACCCCGCAGGCCTGACTCCGGTGGTTATGCGCGGCGCTTCGCGGCGATGGACCAGACGATCGTGGTCGCGCCGTCAACCGGTTAGCCGCGGGACAGCAGGCGGAGCGCCCGTTCCTTCTCCCAGTCCAGCGCCCGGCCGGCCGGGTCGGGGACGCGGCCGAGCCGCCGGCCCAGGTCGGCCACCGCGGCGCGGACCTGTGGCTCGGCGAGCACGCGCAGCCCGAACGACAGTGCCGCGGGGCTGATGTCGTACCTGCGCTCAAGCTCGAGCGCCGCGGCGACGGCCGCCAGGTCCGCCTCGCTGAACTGCCGGTGGGAGCCTCGGCCCGGGTAGTCACGGACCGGCGGGAGCAGCCCCAGGTCCTCGCGATAGCGGAGCATGCGAGCCGACGTTCCGAGTCGCCGGGCGGCCTCCGTGATGCGCATGGGACGAATCCTAACAATTTTGTGTCAAGAAAGTGCGCCAGCGCGTGCGGCGCCGCCCCGCGGTCCCGTACCGTGTGATCGGGGCAGTCACCACCGCTCGTTCGGCTAAAAAGGAATGAGGAGAACCGATGTCCGCGGATCAGCTTCCTTACCAGGTTGCCGACCTCTCGCTCGCCGCCTTCGGGCGCAAGGAAATCCAGCTGGCCGAGCACGAGATGCCGGGGCTGATGGCGGTGCGCGCCGAGTACGCGCCCAGCCAGCCGCTGCGCGGCGCGAAGATCACCGGCTCGCTGCACATGACCGTGCAGACCGCGGTCCTGATCGAGACCCTCGTCGCGATCGGCGCGGAGGTCCGCTGGGCGAGCTGCAACATCTTCTCCACCCAGGACCACGCCGCCGCGGCCGTCGCGGTCGGGCCGGACGGGACCCCGGACGACCCGAAGGGCATCCCGGTCTTCGCGTGGAAGGGCGAGACGCTCGAGGAGTACTGGCGGTGCACCGAGCTGGCGCTGTCCTGGCCCGACGGCGACGGGCCCAACATGCTCCTTGACGACGGCGGGGACGCCACCCTGTTCGTGCACAAGGGCGCCGAGTACGAGCAGGCGGGCGGGGTCCCCTCGCCGGCCCCGGGCGACCCCGAGGAGTGGGTGATCATCCTGGACCGGCTGCGGAACTCGCTGGCCGACCACCCGGGCAAGTGGACGCGGGTGGCCGGATGCGTCAAGGGCGTGAGCGAGGAGACCACGACCGGCGTGCACCGGCTGTACGAGATGGCCCGGGCGGGCACGCTGCTGTTCCCGGCCATCAACGTCAACGACTCGGTGACCAAGTCCAAGTTCGACAACAAGTACGGGTGCCGGCACTCGCTGATCGACGGCATCAACCGGGGCACGGACGTGCTGATCGGCGGGAAGGTCGCCGTGGTGTGCGGGTACGGCGACGTCGGCAAGGGCTGCTCGGAGTCGCTGCGCGGGCAGGGCGCCCGGGTCGTCGTGACCGAGATCGACCCGATCTGCGCGCTGCAGGCGGCGATGGACGGCTACCAGGTGGCCACGCTGGAGGACATGGTGTCCACGGCCGACATCTTCGTCACCGCGACCGGCAACCGCGACGTGATCACCGCCGATCACATGAGCCGGATGAAGCACCAGGCGATCGTCGGCAACATCGGGCACTTCGACAACGAGATCGACATGGCCGGCCTGGCCGCCTGGCCCGGGATCCACCGGGTCAACGTCAAGCCGCAGGTGGACGAGTGGGCCTTCCCGGCCGAAGAAGGCAGGGCCGGGCACGCCATCATCGTACTGTCCGAAGGCCGGCTGCTGAACCTCGGCAACGCCACCGGGCACCCGAGCTTCGTGATGTCCAACAGCTTCACCAACCAGGTCATCGCGCAGGTCGAGCTGTTCACCAGGACCGGCGAGTACCCGGTGGGCGTGTACACGCTGCCGAAGCACCTGGACGAGAAGGTGGCCCGCCTGCACCTGGACGCGCTCGGCGTCCGGCTCACCCAGCTGAGCAAGGAGCAGGCGGACTACATCGGGGTCAGCGTCGACGGGCCGTACAAGCCGGAGACCTACCGTTACTGACACCATCTCGCAGGGGGACGTCGCCGACCCCGGCCTGGCCGGCGACGGCGACGTCCGCATCCGCTACGCGGAGCGCGCCATGCCGCTGCTGGCCGGGCTCATGGAGCGGTTCGCGAGCCAGCGGCCCTTCTCCGGCCTGACCATCGCGGCGTGCCTGCACATCACCGCCGAGACGGCGATGCTCGTGCGGCTGCTGCGGGCGGGCGGGGCGGCCGTCCGCCTGGCCGCGTCCAACCCGCTGTCCACGCAGGACGACATCGCCGCGGCGCTCGCCGAAAGGTACGGGATCGCGGTCTTCGCCCGGGCCGGGGTCGACCGGCGCGGCTACTACCGCCACATCGAGCAGGCCCTGGGCCAAGGCGCCGACCTGATCATCGACGACGGCGGCGACCTGGTGAACACCCTGCACACCACGGCGTCGGCGGTGCTTCCCGGGGTCCGGGGCGGCTGCGAGTCGACCACGACCGGCGTGATCAGGCTGCGCCGGATGGCCGCCGAGGGCGCGCTCGCGTTCCCGGTCATCGCGGCGAACGACACCCCGGCCAAGCGCCTGGTCGAGGGGATGTGCGGGACCGGGCAGTCGGTCATCGACGGCATCCTGCGCGCCACCAACACGCTGCTGGCGGGCAAGACCGTCGTGGTGGCCGGGTTCGGGGCCAGCGGCCGCGGGGTGGCCGAGCGCGCCCGCGGGTCCGGGGCCCAGGTCATCGTGACCGAGATCGACCCGGTGCGGGCCCTGGACGCGTCCCTGCAGGGGTTCCGCGTGCTGCCGATGGCGCAGGCCGCGCCGCTCGGCGAGGTGTTCATCACCGCCACGGGCTCCTGCGACGTGATCGCCGCGGAGCACCTGGCGGCGATGCGCGACGGCGCCATCCTGGCCAACGCGGGGCACTTCGACGTGGAGATCGACGTGCGGGCGCTGGCGGGGCTCGCGGCCGAGGTCCACCGCGACGTTCGGCCGCACGTCGACGCCTACGACCTCGGCGACGGCCGGACGGTCCTGCTGCTCGCCGAGGGGCGGGTGGTGAACCTCGTCGCGGCCGAGGGTCACCCGCCCGAGGTGATGGACCTGGCGTTCGGCCTCGAGGCGCTCGCGCTGGCCTGGCTGGCGGGCGCTGTGTCGCCAGCAAACACGGGCGGCAAGCTCACGGTCGGCGTGCACGAGGTGCCCGCCGACCTCGACGCCGAGGCGGCCCGGCTCGTGCTGGCCACGATGGGCGTGTCGGTCGACACGCTCACCGCCGCCCAGCAGGCGTACCGGGAATCCTGGCGCATCGGCTCCTGAGGGTCGGCCCGGCCAGCCACAGATTGCGGAATTTACCCGCACATAACCCGTCGAAGCGCTCTCGCCCGAGCGATCAACGTTCATTTTCCTCAGCACGGCCAGGAAGCGGCTGATATAACAAGCGGTCGGAGGGAAATGGCCGACGAATGTGAACGGCGCCGGGTCTTGATCGTGGGGGCGCCGCGTTCCGGTACGACCTGGGTAGCGAGCGTGCTCAGCCAGGTATCTGGTGCCCGCTTGGTCCATGAGCCAGATAACGATCTCAGGGACCCATTCGCGCTGCGGGCCAAGGCTGGCCTCGGGCGTTACCCGGTACTGGCCGCCGGTGATAAGGCCCGGGAGTACGAGCGGCTCTGGGAATCAGCCTTTACCCTGGGCTTGCGTGCGCTCTCGCCGCGCGACTCGATGGCTCGCGGCATCCTGCATGTGACGCACGCGAATTGGGCTGACCGCATCGTAGCGGGTGATACCGGACCGCCGGCCCGTGCCCTTAAAGCCGTGTTCGACACCCTGGCGATACCTCGTAGCCGAGGCGGCCCGCACGCTGACATGCATATGGTCAAGTCCGTACATTCGGCGTTCGCCCTGGACTTTATCGCCTCGCGCTGGCAGCCGACCGTCGTGGTGGTGTTCCGGGATCCGCTCAACGCGATTGCCAGCTGGCTCGAGCTGGGATTCAAGCCGCGGCATTTCGAGGCCGACAGCCGCGTTCGCCGCCAGGTCATCGACCGCCTCGGACTGCCCCTCCCGCGCGGGGATGACCACCTGACCGGCGTGGCCTACACCTACCTGGTGCTCTCGGCGTCCCTGCGCGCGGCGGTAGCGGCGAATCGCGGCTGGTACCCGGTCGTTCACGAGGATCTGTGTGCCGATCCTTCGACCGGGTTCGCGAAGTTGCTAGCCGAGCTCGGCTTGCCGTTCTCGGCGCCTGTCGGGCAGCGGATTCGCAGTTCCGACCGCCCCGGCAGCGGATACCAGACCAATCGCGTGGCGTCGCTGCAAGCAGGTAGGTGGCGACAGCGGCTGAGCGCGAGGCAGGCCGACCGGATCGTGGCCATGGCCCGCGAAGTCGGCTGTCTTCCTGACCGCTGACCGGCAGGACCTCTCACAACGACGGCATGGGGGGAGCGGCACGTGAGCTATAGGCCCGTCACCGGTCAGCAGCGTCACTGGCTGGCCGTCGAGGCTCTGGCCTTCGGCCTGGCCTACGGCGCCGGCCTGTGCTGGGCCAGCGTCTGCCTGCTGGCCAGTTTCCGGCCGGCTGGCCTAAGCGCTCCGTACTGGAGTGCGGTTCCGGACCTGCGCTCCGATACCTCCGGGGTCCTGGCGTTCTTCGCGGTCGCGCTGTTCCTGACGAGCAGCGAGTTCCTGCGCCTGCGCCGGCAGGGCGCGGGCGTCCCTGCGCCGGACCACGCACCGGGCGAACGCTGGTCGGCCATAGCCGCGCTGGCCGCCGCGGAAACGGTCGCGATCCTGGCTACCGGTCTGGTTATCTATCTCTCCGTGAATACGATCAGCCATCCGGCCAGCCTCGACATGCAGGCGACTCACCTGTCGCCCTGGCCCACCGAGGGAACGGTTCGCGTGATCGCGCTCGTGCTCTGCGTCTGCTCCGTCAGCCAACTTCGTGCCTCGCGGGCCCGGAGGTGGGCCAGGGCGAGCGTCACACCACACCGGCGCCTGTCAGAGCGGTATTGAGGCCAACGGGGCGGGATACCCGAATCGAATCAGATCGTCCCGGTAGCGGCGCTGGAGCAGCGCCAAGTCGGCTTCGGAGACCACTACCTCCCGCTTAGTGCTCACGTTGCGCCTGGGAATGCAGACACGGGGCAGACCGAGCTCATTCCTGATCTGGTCGAAGTCACGTTCCAGGTGCTCATATCTACCTATTGCGTCGACGATGACACTGCCATCATGAGTATCCGAGACGGAAACCCACTGGGGGAGCATGCCCAGATCGCTCATTGCACCTTCATGGCGGACGAAGGAGCTGAAGCTGTCGCACTCTGCCGCCGCCCTTACGGCCGGCCAGCTGAGGGGATCGAATCGGGCACCAACCGGTGCCCGGAACAAGGCTTGCCGCCAGGCGGGTGCGCTTTTCCGCGAGCTCTCCATGGTTAGCGCATATCTATACATCGAGATAGCTCGGTCAACAGGGTGCCTGACGAACGCGAACTTGTAGTAATCGTCCCACGCGGCCACGGGTACGACGGTCCGTATGACCTCGGCCGCGCTGTGCTTATGCAGTGCCCTGTAGCCAGCTTGGGAGGAGAGAGGAATTGACCCCCTAAGCCATTCGGAGACGGATCCGCTGATCACCGCATCCCGTTTTCCGAGGAAGGGCATCAGGGCGTCAGTTATGGCATCTCCGGCGGTCTTATGAATATGTATGAAGATGAACTTCCACTTTTCGGAGATGATCACCGTGCCCCCTGAGTGCCGGTATGTCCGTTTATCCAGCGTTACCTCATGTGCCGCTACATTACAGCCGGCAGGCGCTGATCGCTAAGTGGCGGCGAGACGGTGCCGTCCGGGCAGGTCTCGCAGGACCGGAACTGACCAGGGCGAGCGCGCCACGACTTTGTGATTTGCGTCACGCCTTACACCGGGGACCACCGCCTGACAGTGGGCTGCAAAAGGAACCAGACGGCTAAATTGCAGGCAAACCGAACCGGCGATTCTTGCGCCTTGCGGCGGAACGTAACTATTTAGGCCAAGAGCGGCCGCGCCGAGCAGCTTCGATCAGTTCGTAATACAGCAGTCCGGCGCTTCGCCATTGCTAAAGCACCGCGGCTGCCGCAGCTCGGGCTGTAAGGTGACGGAATACTGACCGGGTTATCACCTGAATGTATCTACTCACAGCGTAATCGGCTAATAGTTCCGGGAACAATCGTCTGCCAAGGACGTCGGTTGATGCAACCTAAGCTCTCTATCCTCATGTGTGCCTACAATGAGGAGCAGACCATAATGCGGGCAGTGGCCGAGGTGCTAGAGGTGCGCTATCCATGCGAAATAGAGCTTATCGTCGTGGACGATGGCAGTACGGACGACACGGCAAAGCTAATAGCGCAGATTCGCGATCCTCGTGTTGTCATGAGAAGCCATGCGAACAATCGCGGGAAGGGTGCCGCACTCATTACTGCGGTTTCGGTCGCTACCGGTACGTATATCTTGCCATTTGATGCCGACCTCGAGTACGCCCCGGAAGATATACCGAGGATGTTGACTCCCGTGCTGCAAGGACGCACTCAAGTAGTGTACGGTGCCCGTCTTTTCGGCTGTAATACAGTTTATCACTCCTATCGCTATGCGGCCGGCAACAGGCTGCTCACGCTGATCGCCAACCTGCTATTCAATTCTTACCTGAGCGACCTGCACACCTGCCTGAAGCTGATACCGCTCGACCTGTTCAGGAGCCTTGGCCTCAGCGAAACCGGATTCGGGCTGGATACTGAACTGACCGCGTCGCTCCTGCGGCACGGCCTGCGGCCATTCGAGGTCCCGGTCAGTTATTACGGCCGATCGCATGTCCAGGGTAAGAAGATCACCTGGCGGGACGCCCTCAGGTGCGTGTGGATCTTGCTCCGGATCCGGACGGCACGGAGCAGTCGGCCACTATCCCTTTCCGTTGCCCTGGCCCAGGCGCCTGCTCACCCGCCTCAGCAGCCACGGCCATCGAGCGAGATCGCCCGGGATCATCTGCCCGAGGTGTGCGTATCCGATGCCGCGGGCGGCGATCCAGTCATCCCGGCACCGTGTCAACTGCAGGCGGCCCGATCATGAGTATGCGGTCACCCGCCCTGGCCCTGGCCCTGGCTATCGTCGTTGCGGCCGGACTGGCCCAGACCGGGACAGGTCACCGCCTCATGCAGAGGGCGGGCCTGATCGGCGCGCCCGCCGCGTATACCGCGCTTTACTTCACCAATCCGCGGGCGCTGCCGACCAGAGTGCCGTCCAGGCATTTTGCCCTGGCCGTGCCGTTTACGATTCATAACGTCTCGGCCACGGCGCGCGACTACCAGTGGTCGGTCCTGGCCCTGCAGGGCCCGCGGACCCGGGCCGCGGCCAGGGGGCGCCTCAGCGTTGCGCCGGACCGCACGGCGAACCTGGACCAGCCGGTCTCGGGGTTCTGCACGGCAGGAACGCTGCAACTCGTGATCCGTCTGTCCGCCCCGCGGGAGTCCATCGATTTCCGGGCCTCCTGCCGTGCCTAGCCAGGATGAATCCGGAACCGCCCCGCGCCGTCTCGTGGTGGCCATGGTCAGCGACGCCATCCATCCCTACCATCGTGGCGGCAAGGAACTCCGCTACCGCGAACTGACCCGGCGACTGGCCGACCGGGCCGAGGTTCACGTGTACACCATGCACTGGTGGAGTGGCTCGCGAATGCGCACCGAGGACGGCGTATCGTTCCACGCCATCTCGCGGATGCTGCCGCTTTACGCCAGGGACCGCCGGTCGGTCCGGCAGGCGCTCTGGTTTGCGCTTTCCTGCCTGCGCCTGCTGCGCTACCGGTTCGACGTGCTCGAGGCCGACCATATCCCTTTCCTGCAGATTTTCGTGCTGCGGCTGGTGACGCTGGTAAAACGCAAACGCCTGGTGGTGACCTGGCACGAAGTCTGGGGCAGGTCCTACTGGCGCCAGTATCTCGGCGCAGCCGGCGTGGCCGCCTGGCTGGTCGAGGCCGCGGCGATGCGCCTGCCTGACCACATACTCGCCGCGTCGGCGCAGACAGCCGACCGGCTGCGCGCGTCCCTCGGTGAACGGCGCCGGATCAGCCTGGCCATGAACGGGATAGACCTGGCCGAGGTGGCCTGCGCGTACGCAGACTCGACGCCCTGCGACGTCGCCGTGGTCGGCAGGCTCGTCGTACACAAGCGGGTCGGCGTCCTGCTGGATGCGATCGCCCTGCTGCACGCCGAGGGACTGCCCGTGACGTGCCGTGTGATCGGCGACGGGCCGGAGGCAACGGCGCTTCGCGACAAGGCCCGGGTGCTGGGCATCGCCGGCGCGGTCGAGTTCCGCTGCGACGTCACCGAGCAGAAAGACGTGTACGGCCTGCTCAAGGCGGCCAGGGTAGGTGTTTTTCCCTCGGCTCGCGAGGGGTTCGGGGTGGCGGTGCTCGAGGCGCTCGCCTGCGGCATACCGGTGATCACGACCTCGGCGCCGGACAACCTGGCCCGGCATCTGGTCGCGCGCTCGCAGCGCGGCACCGTATGTGAGCCGTCAGCGGCGGCTATCGCCGCCGCGATCAGGGCGGTGCTCGCGGACGCCCGCCACGGTGCCTGCCCGGCCGTCCCCGAACCATGGCTCAGCGAGTACACCTGGGACGCCATGGCCGATCAGGTGCTTGAGGCGCTGCGGGCATGAGGATCCTGCTCGTCAGCCCGTTCCCTCCGGCCCGCGACGGCATCGGCGCGTACTCGCAGGCCGTGATCGGGGCGCTGCGCGCCGAGGGGCACCAGGCGCTGGTCGTGGTCCCGCGCAGGCTTCAGGACCGGCCCGGCGACGTGATCGGCGCGCTGGGCCCGCGCCAGCCCGATCTGGCCGCACTGCGCGAATCGGTGCTGACGTGGGGTCCCGACGTCATCCACGTGCAATTTGCCGTCGCCGCGTTCGGCGCCCAGATCCGCGGGCTTTTCTCCTGGCTGCGTGGCATCCGCAGCACCACAGTCATACCGGTGGTCGCCACCATGCACGAGGTGACACGGGACACGGCCGCCCTGCGCGGTGCGGGGCGCGCGCTCTACCGGGCGCTGGCCGGCCACTGCGACCACGTGATCGTGCATACCGGGGCCGCGCTCGCGATACTGACCGGACGAGTCGGCGTGCCCGAGGCAAAGGTCAGCGTGATACCGCATCCGGAGGCCGCGCCGCCGCGCGCCGCCTCAACCCCGCGGGAACTACGCGCGCGCTTCGGCCTCGGTGACGCCGAGCTGCTGGTCGCGTTCGGCTTCGTGCACGCCGACAAGGGCCTGCGGGACCTGGTCCGGGCCCTGGCCATCCTCCGCCGCTCCGGCAGCCCGCCGCTGGACGACGTCCGCGTGGTCATCGCGGGAACGGTGCGGCCGCGGCACGGGCTGTTCCGCCTGCTCGGGTGGCGTGACCGGTGTCATCTCGCGCGAGTGCTGCGCCTGGCCCGGCGCACCAGCCTGCACCGCGAGATCGTCCTCACGGGTTACGTACCAGAAACGGACGTGGCGGCGTGGTTCCAGGCCGCGGCGGCCATGGTGCTTCCCTATCGGCGTACCGAGCAGAGCGGAGTCGCGGCGCTGGCCAACGCCTGCGGCGTACCCGTCCTGGCCAGCACGGCCGGTGGTCTCGGCGAGCAGTACGCCTCCTCTCGCTGGACCTTCCCTCCCCGGGACCCGCGCGAGCTAGCCCGCGTCCTGGCCCGCTTCCTGACGACCTCGCCGGATGAGCGTGCGGCCAGTACCGACCGGCGGAGCACCGACCGGCGGAGCACCGACCGGCGGAGCACCGGCCGGCGGCACGACGCGGCGCTCGGCTCGGTGATCAAGGCGACCGTCGACGTGTACCGCGCCGCAGCCAGGGCCAAGACACCCCGTGGCCGCACCGGGAGCCTTCCGGATGCCAGCTGATATCAGCGTCATCATCCCTTCCCTCAATGGCGCCGCCGGCGTCGACAGGTGCCTGCGGGCGCTGAGCGCGCAACCGAACCGGTCCCGCATGGAAATCATCGTCGTTGACGACGGCTCGGCCGACCACACCGCCGCGGTGGCCATGGCCCACGGCGTCACCGTTATCAGCCACCCTCGTAACCTCGGGGTCGCCGCCGCGCGCAACACCGGGGCGAGCGCCGCGACCGCGGACGTCGTCGTCTTCCTCGACGACGACTGTGAACCCGAGCCCGGCTGGGCAGAACATCTGCTGGCCTGCTACGCCGAAGGCGTCGCGGGGGTCGGCGGTGCGGTCGTGCCGAGCACGCCGCCCGGTTACCTGGCCGGGTACCTGAACCGCAACAACCCGCTTTCCCCCCTCGAGCTCAATCTTGCCCGCGGCAATAGCATCCCCTACCGCTTCTTCTTGTACCTCCAGCGCCAGTGGTCGCACCGCGACCGGACGGGGCAGCGCGACGTGTACTCGTTCGCGGGCGCCAACATGTCCTTCCGCCGCAAGGCGGTCTTCGAGGCCGGCCTGTTCGATGAACGGTTCCGTTTCGGCGCCGAAGAACTGGACCTGTGCTTGCGGCTGTCCCGCAGCAGCCCGGGTGGCCGACTGGTGTTCACCCCGCAATCCCGGGTGCTGCACTACTTCAAGCCCGAGCTCCGTGACACGCTGCGCCGCGGCTGGCGCTACGGCATCGGGGCCGCGCGGTTGCACCGGAAGTGGCCGATGCTGCCGCCGACCGTATACCCAGGGCCAGCACTCGTGCTCCTGCTGGTCGCCGCGGCCGTCTGGATACCCGCGTTCATCGCCGCCGCCCTCCTGGTACCCCACGCCCTGCACCCCAGGGGGCTCCGCCATGCCGTACGCCACCGGCAGCCGGCCGCCCTACTTGACGCCTATGTCCAGCTCGCGCAGGAGGCCTGCGGGAACGCGGGGTTCCTCGTAGGATCCTGGCGATTCCGCCGGCTGGCGCCGCAGTACGAGCCGCGTGCACGGCCCTGGCGGGAACGCGCACCGTGACGACGGACTACCTGACCGCCCGCCCGGCCGTTCCCAGAGCAGGCGGACGGCACGCCGCCCGCTCGCCGATCTCGCCGGTACTGACGTACGGCGCCGCGCTGGTGCTCATCGCGGTCCTGGCGCTGCTGCACCGCATGTGGGTGGCGCAGGTCTTCCTGGTCATCCTCCTGCTGGTCATTCCTGGTGCGCTCCTGCTGCGCGCGCTGCGCGTCCCGGGCGTTGCCGTGGCGTCCTCGCCGGTCTACGTGCCTGCCGCGTCCCTCGCCGTGCTGCTGGCTTCGGGCCTCCTGGTGGACGTCGCCGGCCCGCTGGTAGGGGTCAGCCAGCCCCTGCGGGTGGTTCCGTCGCTGGTGGGCACCGAGGTCGCCTGCGCCGCCCTGCTGGCCGCATCCGCCCGCGCGCCCGCCTGGACCGCGATCCCGTGGGGTTCACTCAACCGCGGGTCGGCGTGGCTGGCCTGGCCGCTGTTCCTGCCCGTCCTAGCCGGGGCCGGCGCGCTCCGGCTGAACCACGGCCACGGTCCGGGGCTCGCCCTGGCGGCGATCTGTGCCTGCGCGGCCGTGCTGGTCTGGGCCATGGCCGCCGCGCCGAGGCTGTCCGAGGTAACCCTCGGACTGGTCCTGTATTCCATCGCGCTCGCGATGATGTGGTCATTCTCGCTGCGCGGAGAGCTGGTCTACGGGTTCGACATCTCGACCGAGTACTACGACATGAACTCGACGCTCCAGGCTGGCATCTGGCATTTTGCCCATCCAGGTGACGCCTACGGTGCGATGCTCTCCATCACCATCCTGCCGGGCCAGTTGCACGCCTTGGCCGGCGTCTCCGGCCTGCTGGTCCTGAAGCTGCTGTACCCGGCCATTAACGCGCTGTTCCCGGTGGCCATCTTCGGCCTCGGCCGCAGGATCCTGTCCCGCCGCTGGGCGTTCGCCGCGCCGGCGTTCATCATCATCCAGTCGACGTTCAGCCAGGAGATGCCGGCCCTGGCCCGGCAGGAGATCGCCCTCATCTTCTTCATCGCGATGTTCGCCGCGTTGTTTGACCCGGGGCTGGCGCGCCTCCCGCGCTGGGCGATGGTTTCGGTGTTCGGCCTCGGCATGGTGGTGTCGCACTACTCAACCACGTACTTCGCCGCCGGGCTACTGGTCCCCATGCTGTCCTTGCCCTGGGTCGTGCCCAGGCTCCGTAATATTCGTAGCGTCAGTGCAGGCGTGGCCGTCGCGTTCGTCGTCTGCCTAGTCGGCGCGACCATCTGGTACGGGACGGTGACCCGGTCGGCCGGCAACGTGGCGCAGTTCGTGCACGAGGCGGCGGCCGACGGTTTCGATTTCCTGCCCAACCGCACGACCGGGTCGAGTCTGCTGGTGAGTTACCTGGATGGCAACACCCAGGCGACGCTGAGCGCGGCCAGGTACCAGCAGTTGGTGGACCAGTATTACGAACGGCGCCGTCCATTCGTCCACGCGCTGCCTGACTCAGCGCAGGCGCAGTTCGAGCTCCAGGGCGTAGCCGCGCCAGCGGCTGCGGTGCACCTGAGCTACGTGCACGGCGCCATCAGCCTGGTCGGCGTGCTGGTCACCCAGATGGCCTATCTGCTCGCCGGGCTGAGCGCCGTTCTCGCGACGCTGCGTCGCAAGACTTCCCAGGCCGCCCGGCAGCTGGCCCTGATGAGCGCGGGATCCCTGGTGCTGCTCGGCCTCATCCGGCTCAGCGGGACGATCGCGAACGCGTATAACCAGGAACGGGCCTTCGTCCAGGCCATGGCGATCGTGTCCGTCACCTTGTGCTGGGGGCTGCAGGGCGCAGCCGCGTGGCTGAGGCGACGCTCCGCCGTCCTCGTGATCGCGGCCATCCTGGCGCTCGCCGTCATCTTCGTCAACATGAGCGGGCTCGCGAACGCGGTCCTGGGCGGCGGCACAGCCACGAACCTGGCCGATAGCGGCGAGGACTTCGAGCGCTTCTACATGACCGCACCCGAGCTCGCATCGGCGGCGTGGCTCGGCCGGCAGGTCCGGCCAGGCGAGCTGGTCTACGCCGACCGGTACGCGGCGCTGCGACTGACGGCGATGACCGGGCTGGTCCAGGGGGTGCTGGCCGATATCACGCCCCAGACCCTCGACCGGCACGCCTGGGTTTACGCCAGCCAGACCAACGTGACCGACCATAGCGCCCGCACCGACTTCCAGAACGAGACCGTCGTCTACGCGTTCCCGATCGGCTTCCTCGAGGCCAACTTCGACACCGTTTACACGGACGGCTCTTCGGAGGTGTTCCACCGGTGATCTCCATCGTCATCGTCAGCAAGGACGAGCCGGCGCTGGGCGCCACCCTGGCCGCGCTGACCAGTCAGGTGGCTACGCTCGATGAGCCGTGTGAGGTCGTCGTCGTCGACGCCTCCGACGGCAGGCTGGACTTCATCCGGCGAGAGCACGAGCCGGCCGTCCGGTGGCTCAGTTTCGACCGCCCGCCCGGGCTCGGCGTATCCATTGCGCATCAGCGCAACCTCGGCGTACGGGCCGCGACCGGCGAGGTCATCGTGTTCACCGACGCCGGCTGCCTGCCCGCGGACGGCTGGCTGGACCGGCTGACCGCGCCCCTGCGGCACGGCGAGCGGGTCACCGCCGGCCTGACCCTCGCGGCATCGGGTGGATCGGACCCCTACGGCGGCTCGCGCGTGTCCCGGGCCGGCGCCGGCGGCTACCTGAACGAATGCGCGACCATCAACATGGCCTTCCGCCGGGAGGCCTTCGACGCCGTCGGCGGGTTTGACGAAAACTTCGCCTACGGCTCCGACGTCGATTTCAGCTGGCGGCTGGTCGACGCCGGCTACCGGATCAAGGCGGTGCCGGGAGCGGTGACCCGCCATGACTGGGGGACCTGGCGTCGGCATCTGCGTCGCTCGTACGTGTACGGCCGGGCGCGGGCGCGGCTCTACCGCAAGCACCGGTCGCGGTGGCGGCGCATCCTGTCCGACGACCCGATCGTCGTCCTCTACCCGGCGTTTCTCCTGGGCCTGCCGCTCATGCTGGTCTTCCCGCTGTACCCGGCTCTGCTCCTGATACCGGCCTGGCGCAACCGCTCGCGGCGCCCGGTCAAGGTCGTCCTGGAGCATCTCGTTTACGGGACCGGCGTGCTCACGGAACTCATGCTCAGATGAAAATCCTGGTCTTCCCGCTCGATGCGAACCCTTACCAGGCGCTGCTGTACCGCGAGCTGGAGCAGCTCGGCGCGCAGGTCAGCTACCTAGGGGAGCTGACCCCGTCACGCGTGCTAAATCTGCTGCTCCTGCCGCCGGAAATGGCCGTGCGGCGCGCCACGGGGACGCGCCTGATTCACCTGCACTGGGTGTTCGGTTTCCGGCTCCCAGGCTCGCGTCGGCTCCCGGTGCTCCGGCACCTGGCGCAGGCGTGGTTCGGTATCTGCCTGCGCACGGCCCGGCTGCTAGGCCTGCGCCTGGTCTGGACCGCGCACAACGTGCTGCCGCATGAGGCCGTCTTCGCCGACGACGCGGCAGCCAGGCGGGCCCTGGTCAGCCGCTGCGATCTGGTGTTCGCCCATTCGCCCGCCGCGCTCCACGGACTCGCCGCGCTGGGCGCCGTGCCGCGACGATCCCAGCTCATCAGGCATGGCCCGATGGGTCCCGCCGAACCCGCATCGCTGCGTCCGCCGGGCTCCGGGGACGGCCCGCGGAATTTCCTGTTCTTCGGCAAGGTCGAACCGTACAAGGGAGTCGAAGACCTGCTCACCGCCTTCAGCCGCCTGCCGGAGAGCATCGGCGCGCGCCTGACGATCGCCGGCCAGTGCCGCGACAGGAAACTCCGCACGCGACTGACGGCGGGCGTGAACGTCCGTCTCCGCCTCGAGTACATCCCGGCCTGCGAGATCACCACGCTGCTGGCGCAGGCCGATTCGGTCGTGCTTCCCTTCCGCCAGGTCACGACCAGCGGTAGCGCGGAGCTGGCCCTAGCCCATGGTCGACCGCTGATCGTGCCGGACCTGCCTGGCCTGGCCGGCCTGCCGGAAGGCGCCGTGATCCGGTACGACGGGTCGGTGGATGGCCTGGTCTCGGCCCTGGCCGACCTGGGGCGCGCCGACCGATCTCGGCTCGCCGAGATGTCGGTGTCGGCGCTGCGTTACACCGAACAGGCTTCATGGCACCAGATCGCAACCGTAATCCTGGCCGCGATGCAGTCAGTGGTCAGCGGGGAGCATCGCGAGGACGCGCGACCGCGTGTGGACGTCTCGTCGTGACGGGTAGCCATGCGGCACCGTCGCGTCTGTTCCTGATGGTCCGCCGGGTCGCAGGCGATCCTCTTTACCGCGGCTCACTCGTGCTGCTCACGAACACCGCTGCCCTGTCGGCCCTGGGCTTGGTCTTCTGGACGCTAGCGGCACGAACCTATCCAGCCGCGACCGTGGGTTCCTTCTCGGGCCTGACCTCGGGAATCAACCTGCTCGCGGCCGTCGCTGCGCTCGGCCTGCCTAACGTGATAACACGGCACCTCAGCCGAACCCCGAATCCGCTGGGGCTCATGGCGATCTCGCTGGCGGCCATCACCGCCTTGGGCGGTTCGCTCTGCGCGATTGCGATCCTCGTGCTCGGTCCGCACCTGCCTGCGACATTGCACCTCCAGCAGCATGGCCGCATCGTCTACCTCGTCACCGTGCTCGTCATCGGCACTGCTCTGAGCGGCGCCATCGACGCCGGCCTCGTCGCGGTCCGCGCCACACAGGCGGTCCTCTGGACCAATCTGGCGGGCGCTGTGGCCAGGCTGGTCGCCGTCTGCCTGCTGACCTCACTGCGCTCATCCGGACTGGTGGCCGCCTTTAGCCTGGGACTCATCCTGGCCACCCTGCTCAGCGCGCTCTGCCTGGCCGCCAGGGTGGCTGCCGGTGAACGCCGGGCTGCCTCGTCTCGGCCCCGCCGGGGGCATCTGACCGCTGCCGCCCGCATGTACCTCGGCACGATCCTGGGCATCCTGCCCAGCACCGTGGTGCCGCTGGAGGTACTCGCGGCCCGGGGAGCCGCGCAGACGGCCCCGTTCGCGGTCTCGTTCCTGGTGGCCGGATTCCTGAACTTCATACCGTCAACCACGTCACAGGTCCTGTTCGCCGAGGCTTCGCGGCGCGGGACCCACATCAGCAGCCAGCTTCCCAAGGCCCTTCGCACCAGCTACCTGCTGGTGATTCCCGCCCTGGTCATCGTCATGGCCGGTGCGCCACTGGTCATGCGCATCTTCGGCGCGAGCTATGCCGCGCAGGCGACGGGCTGCCTGCGCGTCCTAGCCTTGAGCGCCATCTTCACCAGCGGTTCGTACCTCGTCGACTCTCTGCTCATCGCCCGCGACCGGACCGGCGCCTACGTATTCATGAATGGCGCGAACGCCGCCCTGGTCCTCGGCTGCGTCTACGCACTGGTGCCCCGCGGGCTGACCGGTGCCGCCGTGGGCTGGGCGCTGGCCCAGGCCGGCTCCCTCCTGCTCGGGCTGACCGTCCTTGCGGTGGGCGGCACCGGACGGCACCGCAGCCAGGGCCGATCACCGTGATGCCGTCTCGGCACGGTCCCCCACGGCCGCGGCGGACAGGTCACCCTCGTACGCTGCCTCCACGAGGCGCACCGCGCGTTCGACAAAGAGGTCCAGGCTCAGCACTTCCTCGGCGAAACGCCGCGCCGCGGCGCCGAGACTCGCGGCCACATCGCGGTGCTCCAGCAGGTAACAGATGCAGTTCCTCAATTCCGACACATCGCCAGGCGTCACGTAGAGGCCATTGCTCTGCATCAGTTCCGCGCGACCCGGTGCCAGCAGCCGAGCGAAGCTTCCCCGCGTCGCCAGTGCTGGATTGCTCCGTAGCACCCGTCGGCGGTCAATCACCACGTCGCCCTGCCCTATCGTCCTGGTCACGATAAGCGGCAGCGCCATCGCCATCGCCTCCTGGATGGCCGTAATGCCATGCTGATAAGGTGATTCGTGCAAGGGCACGACCGCCATAACGGCTTGTGCATAAAGAGCGCGCAGCTCGCGGTATCCGTACGCGCCCACCACCACATTCGGCGGAAGGTCATCGGGCAGGGTCACCTTATCGCCTGACCACAAACTCGCCGCCGCTATGAAAAGGTCCACGTCCAGGCCGGTCACGGCCTCGATCAGCGTGGGATAATCCCTGGATTCCAGGCCGGCCGCAACAATGCACGGCCGATCTCGCGGAACCCGGCTGCCGTGGTTCTGGAAATACCGGCAGTCCACCTGATAGGGCAGGACGACGACTTTTCCGGCGGGGACACCAGCCGTCCGGATCAGCTCCGCGGCCTGATGGGTACTCATCGGCAGGATCGCAGTGAAGTGCGTCCACACTCGTAGCCGTCTCAAGAGGAACACGGCCTTCGGCGAGCCGGGCTGAAGTCCGAGCAGGAGCAACGGCTTGCGGATCCTGAAGCACTTGAACAGAAATGCGAGCAGCAGGCCCTCGATCTCGGAAAAGCACCAGATCACGTCGTAACGGCGATGCCAGGCGAAGACCAGGACCGCCGCAACAGGCCCGAAGCCCAGTTTCCTGCGCAGCGCCCGTCCCAGCCGCGTCCTGTCGGTGACGTCCCAGTCCACGACCGCCGCGCCGAGCGCGACCGCCAGTTCCCCGAAGTCCGTGCGCCGCCCGGCGTCGGCGTCGACGTCGCCTTCGCCGCCGTGCAGCGCGTGGTCGGCGGCCCGGGCGTTGACCGTCAGGACCGCTCGGCGATGATCCACGAGCCCTGATTTACCTGAACCTGATCTCGATAGCTACGGGACACGCCCTAGCGCGCACCCGCCGGCAGGCCCTGCTCGGCAGGCGCCTGCGCGGGGATCTCGCCGACCGGGGCGCTAACCGGAGCGGCGGCGGGCGGGCGGGTCAGCACCAGCCACCCGACCAGCCCGATCGGGTACACGAAGTAGCCCCACCGGGTGGCGGGGGCCAGCGTGAAGATGACCGCGAGGGCCACCGCCAGGCGCCACGCGGCGGCGCGCACGTCGGCGGGCGGGCGGACGATGAGCGAGAGCGCGAAGCCGAGCCCGGCCGCCACGACCAGGCCGACCGCGATCCAGTGCCCGGGGTGACCGGTCATGGCGAGCAGGTGCCCGGGCAGTGGGCTGGCCGCCGGGGTCTGGTACTTGGAGTAGCCGAGCGGGAACAGCACGGTGTTCTGCACGAACGCCGTCGGGTTGGCCAGCGCCGCCGGGGCGAGCGCGGCCGAGAGGACCGCGGCCGTGACGATCGTCACCCCGATGAAGCGCCACGCGCTGCGCGCCGCGTCCCGCGCGGACAGCATCACGCCCAGGACGGGGACCGCAGGCCAGGCGGTGGCCTTCATGGCGCACGCGACCCCGAGGGCCGCGGCCGCCCTGACCACCCCCGACGGGCGGGCAATCAGCGCCAGCGTCAGGAACATCAGCGCGATCACCGGCGGATCG
>Ga0187802_10000081_pt1 | contig 20089 bp, 25 predicted proteins | sample NC_wetland_sal_i_FD_130584 | JGI IMG/M metagenome (GOLD analysis project Ga0187802, IMG submission 130584) | Wetland sediment microbial communities from Neuse River Estuary, North Carolina, USA - Control_2 | ecosystem: Environmental > Aquatic > Freshwater > Wetlands > Sediment | place: USA... | reverse complement strand
GCCCGGGACCCGCGCGGCCTATGTGGTGTTGATGACCGCTTTTGTGCAAACATTGCTGTGCTGACCTCATCCGCTGAGCATATTCGCGCGGCGTGTAATCGTCGTTGAGCAGAATGACTTTGTAGAGCGGCGGGCGCTGGGTTTTAGTCTTCGTCTTGGTGCGCGGCGCAACGATGGTTTTGGTCATTGCAGAGCCCTCAACACATCGCGCCAACACATCGCGTCAAGGCTGACCGCGGTCGCAATATAGTCGCTTGCGAGCGATCATCCAATGCACGGCTTTCGCGCCCGGGAACCCGGCGGCGCATGTGGTGTTGATGACCGCTTTTGTGCAAACATTGCTGTGCTGAACTCATCCGCTGAGGATTTTCGCGAGGCTCGCTATGCACTTTCTCTGGGTGATCGTCATCGGTTTTGTCGCCGGCATCGTCGCGCGCCTGCTCGCGCCCGGACCAAACAACCCGGCCGGTTTCATTCTCACGACGCTGCTCGGCATCGCCGGCGCTTTCATCGCCACTTTCATTGGCCAGGCGATCGGCTGGTACCGGCCCGATCAGGGCGCGGGCCTGATCGGCGCCGTTGTCGGCGCGGTGATCGTCTTATTCATCTGGCACCGACTGGTATCGGCGCGCGCTATCCCAGACCCCGGCGCCCGACGCTGGCTCTAGGCTGCATCGTCACCCGGCGCGGCGATTTGCGTTCGACGATGACCGCGCGCGCGAGGCCGCCGCGGCCCGGAATGGTCAGCCGGCTGTCGGGCCGCCGCATTTTCAGAACCGCCCGCCTCGCCTCCTCGGCCGGGACCGACATCAATGCGGCGACGATCTCGATTTGGCCCTCAAGATCCTCGGTGAGACCTTGCGCGGCCAGGACCGCATCGTCGAGTGTCGGCGGATCGCGCCGCACCCGGCGTAGGCCGTGCTTTGTTTCCCATACCTCGCTCATGCCGCACCTTGCGCACCATATTGCCTATTCGCCGATTATTATCAGCGATTTACTGCACTGCAGCAAGCATATTGTGCAGCGCACTCACGGGATTGTTAACTCCGTGAGCGGCCCTTGGTTCATGACGCCAGTGCGATTCATCTAGCGGCCGGCCATTTCGCTGAAGAGGTCTCGGGGTCTCGACCAGCGACACCGTGACCTGATCGGCGGTCGTGCCGGCATTCTTGACTACGGCCTGCGTGATGTCTTTCACCAGTCCACGCTTCTGCTCGAGCGAGCGACCCTCCAAGAGATAGACGACCACTTCCGGCATGCGCGCCTCCATTGTTGCCGGCCTGCCGCACCCTGATGATTAGTCGTTTATAGGGCGCGAGATGGGCTTGCCTGAATTTCGGGTGCGTACTATCGGAAAGTTCCCGGGAAGGCACAACAGGGGAGCTCTCAATGAAACGTTTGGTTTTTGCAATTGGCGTGTTGGCACTTGGCTTTGCTGCTTCGACACCCGCGCGAGCGGATTTTTCCATCGTGCGCTTCGAACTCGGCTTCTGCCGGATCTGGTGGAATAACGGCATCAACCCGATCGGCGCCGGCTGGACTCGCGTCTCGACCGCGCCGGACTTCACGAGCGCCTGGGCCGCGCAAGACGCCGCGGTGAAAAAGGGCAAGTGCAAGTAACAGTGCAAGTAACTCGGCGACTAATTTAGCTTCGACTTTTCTTCACCGATTTTGCGATGTCGCTGCCCGCCGCCAAGCGGGCGGCGACAAATTCTTTGCGTGCACGTCTTCTTGGCGCGTGCGCGGTGCAGCAGCGGGATTATCGCTGCGGCCCGCGCCGCCCTGATCTATCATGGGCTTTTAAGGATGGGCTTTTAGGCCGCGGACCTACTGCGAATTTGGGTAATAGGACCGGCTGCCGTGAGAGGCGAACATCCGCCGGAAAACCGAACCTATTCCCTGAAATTGAGCGTTCTTGTTGGACGAGGCGTGATGCTTTGCCTTTTTCGGCGGTGTCGCTTGCTCCGGCGCCATGATTGCGGTGCTGTCCGGTGCATCCGCCGGTGCCGCTTCGACGACGTTCGACGGCTCTCCCGCCGCCGAAGCTGATGCGCTCGCCGGAGCAGCCGCTGGGACAGCGGTGCCCGAGTTAACCGCTGCGATGGGCAGTGCGGATGTCGTCTGGGCGGCCGCGGGCGCCGCGGTGTTCGGCAACACGGCAGCCGTGGACGCCGCCGGCGTCGGCGCTGCGATATTCGCCGCGGGTGGTGTTGCTGGCTGGGTTGGCGGTGTCGTGCGCGAGGACGCGCGCGCGGAGGTACCTGGCTTATCGCTCGGCGGCGCTGCTGCGACGGAAGCAGGCGGCGATGCCAGCTTCGCCGGCGCAGTCACCGTTGCCGGCGCGGCGGGCGCGACGGATGGCACGGCGGCAGCGCGGACGCTGGTCACGATCGCGTGCGCGGCAATTGGGGTCTTTTCCGGCTCGCTCGAACGATCGACCAGGGAGAGCACAACTCCGGCCCCCGCGGTGGCGCCAATCGCGGTCGCCACCAAGATCACACGGGCGGTGCGCGCAAAGCTCGGCGCCGGGGCCAAGTAACCCCATTCCGGACTGAAATTCCCGGCCGAACGCATCAGTACTCCTGCCTCTCAGTCGTGGCCGCGCGCGAGATCTTACACTTTGCTGGCGAACCCCAACCCACCGTGCTGCTTTGCACAAAACAATTGAGCCAAGGGCCTGGTTCCACGCCCGATTCTCGTTGGCTTAACGGGGTCGGCCGTAATCGGCAAGCCGGGCCCCGCGGGAATAGAGAAATACAAGCATAAAAACTGGGAATTGTTGCCAAACGGCACCATTTTGGCCCCTGGTGGGGCCGGCTCATGCCGTTGCTTTTGCTGTCATCACGAATCCGAACTGAACGGCCGCGGGCTCGGCGGCGAACCGCCGAAGCGCTCGCCGACCGAGGCGAACATGTCGCCGAGTGCGGCAACCGCATGCTTGGTCACGGCGACGACGTGGTCCTTCAGATCAAGCGTCTTGGCGAGTAGCGAATCGGGATCGCGGGCAAGCCGATCGGGCGGCGCAGCATTCTGCTGCGGATTCTGTTCGCTCTCGACCATCGCGACTTGCGTCGCTGCAACCGGGTTCGGCGCGGCGACGGGCTTGGCATGCGGCAGCACGACTTTCGCCGACATCGCCGATGCAAGATGGCGCGCCGGGGCCGCCGCTGGAGGCTTGATGTCCACCGCGTTTTGTTCAGCAAGCACTTTCTCGCGCGCCTCATTGTCTTGCGCGGCCTTGTCTTGCGCGGTCTTGTCTTGCGCGGTCTTGTCTTGCGCGGTCTTGGCATCGGCCACTGCACGCGCTGTTTCCGCATCCTGCGCGGCGAGCCGGTTCTTTTCTGCCGTCATCTGCGACTTGAGGTAGCCGACGATCGCATCGTGCTCATCGCGAACCAGCGCCAAGACTTCCGCCGAGGCGGGGCTCACCTGTTCGGCCGGCGGCGGGGGCGCGGCGCGGCCAAGTTGATATTGGGTGAACAGGAATCCGCCGATCACGCTGGCGAGCGCCGCGGGCAAGATGTCGAGGACGAACTTGCCGACAAACCGCGCCAGCAATGGAAATTCGAGATGTGCCGCACAACTGGGCGGCGCCGGGTCTCGCCAATGGCCATCGATCTGCATTGCTGGCCTCCCTCCGCCGATGAAAAATGTCAGCCTTTTTCAAACGACCGGTTGAATTTCAAACATTCGTTCTGGGCGGCGCAAAGCCGGGAAAAAGGAAATTTTGCGGCATTTCACAGTTCCCTGCCGCGCGGATCAATTCGTGCGCAGCGATCGCAATCCCGAAACGACCCAATTGCTGATTGTGGCTGAGAGCCACTCCACGGCTCGTTCGTCGAGCACGAGGCCGACCGGTGGCTCTGCCAACTGCTCCCGGTTGCGCACGAATACGCTGCACTGGCCAAGGAGCCAGATCGCCGCGACCGTCAGCGTGCGTTGATCGCCGTCAGGCATGAAGCGTCGCACCAGGTCGGCGGCAAGGCCTAGGAACGGGGCGGCCTCTTCGGCCACAAGATTACGGAAAACCGTCGTCGGCTGCACGGTTTCCCAATTGAAGATGCGCATGTGCCGGCTGTACTCGTCGCGCCCCAGCAACGGCTGCAGCTGCCGGCGCACGAATTGCGACAGCGCTTCTTCGCGCGACATCGATTTTAGCTCTTCGGCATGCGCGAGCTGGTGTTCGGTCAAAGCGCGAAACGCGACGCGCAGCACTTCGCGATAGAGCCCGTCCTTGCCGTCGAAATGGTAATTGATCGCCGCCTGGTTCACCTTGGCCTTGGCGACAATGGCGCGGACGCTGGTGCCGTCGTAGCCGCCCTCGGCGAACAGCCGCTCCGCCGCCCTCATGATACGCTCGCGCGTGACCTCGGATGGTCGCGTCATTTGCCTTACCGTTGCCACTTTTCAAACCGTCGTTTGAATTCCTGATATGCGTTTGCCGCGGTAAATGCAATCGGTTCTTTGACATGCGCGCAAAGCTCATCCGGTGGCGGCTAGGCGGGATCGGCAGGCCATATTAGGGTCGCCGCTCCAACGCGGCGCCTGCTGGCGCCGCGTTGTCATCCGACCAACCCGAGCGGAGGACGCGAATGGCGCGCATCGAACAAGTGGAACGAGACAAGCTCACTGCGCGTCAGCAAGCGCTCTACGATGACATCATGCGCACGCGGCCGCGCGGCAAGCTCAGCGGTCCGTTTTCAGTCTGGATTCACCGCCCTGACATCGCCGAGCCCGCCAATGGGCTAGCGAATTGTTTTCGCGTCAGCCCAAAGCTCGATAAGCGCCTGATCGAACTGATCGTGCTGTTGGTGTGCCGCGACGCGACCGCGCAATACGCGTGGTCCGCCCATTTCAATCTCGCCCGCGAGGCCGGCCTCAGCGGCGAGACGATCGAAGCCATTCGCGCGCGCCGACGCCCCGAATTCGGCCGCGACGACGAGCGGATCGTCTATGATCTCGTGACCGAGCTTCTTGCCAGCAAAAAGGTGAGCCCAGCGACCTATGGGCGCGCCGAAGCCGCGCTCGGGCGCGACGGCATTATCGAGGCCGTCACCTGCGCCGGCTTTTACGCAATGATCGGATTAGTGCTCAATACGTTCGAGATACCGCCGCTGCCCGGCGGCGACGTCGTGACCTAATCGCCTTGTCCCACGAGAGCAGCCTGGCGCTTGCGCTCCGAGCGCGCAGGCGCGGGCCTGGTCTCCCGATTTTGTGCCTGCCGTAAAATCGCGGCACCGCGGTCCGTTAGCTTCACCGCACGCCCGCCCTCGCCTTCGAGCCGCACCAGATCCGCGATCACGGCATCCTCCCAAACCGAAAGCCGCGGGCAAGTGGTGCGCCAAGCGTCCATGGTTTCGGCATAGCTGCGCGGCCGGTCAGCCACCCAGGAGAGGAACTGGATCATGATCAGGCTTGGAGAATCGGACATCGCGGTCTCGCTCCTGGCGGCAGTATAGACCCGAACAGCGGTTGACGCAGCCTCCCCCCATCCTTTTCGTGCTAGATTTGTCGTGCCTGACTCGCGGCAAGACGATTCCGCCGATTCAGATTGGGATTTGCATGTACATTCTCATTCGAGCGCTCATCACCTTCGTGGTCGTTCTGCTTGTGCTTTATCTCGTCAACATGCTGCCGATCGATGGCCGCGCCAAACAGATCGTGCGCGTCATAGTGATCATCATTGGCGTCTTGTCGTTGCTCAGCTATCTGGTGAATTTCTGAACTTGGTTTCTCAGCCGTGCGCCGCATCGAAGGCTATGTGATCGTTTCCGCCGACGGCATGATCGCGGACGGCAAAGGCGAAATGCCGCCGTCGATCCGCAACGACGCCGATCAGCGCTTCTTCCAGGGCGCGCTCGACCACGCCGCGGTCGTCGTGCATGGCCGCCATTCTCACGAGGGCGGGCCCCGTGCCGCGCGCCGCAAGCGTCTGATCCTCACCCGTCAGATCGCGGCGCTTGCGCCCGATTCCGCGCATCCAAATGCTCTGCTGTGGAACCCGGTCGCGGCCAGCCTTGATGCGGCGCTCACTCGGCTCGGGATCGGTGACGGCATCATTGCCGTCATCGGCGGCACTGAAGTGTTCAGTTTATTTCTGCCTCAGTACGATGCGTTTCATCTTTCGCGGGCGGCGAATGCCAGGATTCCGGGCGGACTGCCGGTATTCAGCGAAGTTGGCCCGAACGCCACGCCGGAAGATGTACTCGCGCGGCACGGCCTCAAACCTGGGCCGCGCCGCGACCTCGATTCCGCCGCCGGAGTTTCGGTCGTGACCTGGCAACGCTAGCTGGCAACGCCAGTCTGGGCGCTGACGATCGACAGCGTAACGTTTATATCGATTAGCAAATGGTCCCATTCCGCCGCCGTTCTGCGTCCGTCACCGACGCGCTCGATTATGAGATAGCGCAGGAGCAGGCTTCGGCCCTTGGGCGCGCAGGCCGCGCGCTCGAGGCTGCGCTCGCAGCGTTATGCGACCACGACAGCAACGGCGAAAACGCGGACGAGACGCGCCGGACGTTGGTTGCGAATGCCGGCGACGCGCTGTGGCGTTACATCATCCAACGAGAATGCTGCGGGTTGCGCGACCAACGAGCGGTGATGCGCGATTACCGGGTTCCGCAAGAAGTCCAAAATCGCATGGGCATCTTTCGCGCTCGCGATCGGCGCGCGCGTTGACGGTCGCCTGTCCATAACCAAACCGCCCACACGTTCACGCCGCAAATTAGTGGATTGGTAACCTCTGTTGCGGCTTCCTCAGCCCGTACAGCAAGATTTTGTTCACCCTTTTCGATGCATTGTAGCTGATACTTCAATGAAGTAGCCGCGCCGCGCGTTAGTGACCATGCGTAATCCTTCGTTTGCCGAGGAATTGGAGGCTGTGGTCGCCTCCGGCAGCGCCGCCCGGCGTAACGACATCCTCGGCCGCGTCACCGATCTATTTGTCTACGACGCCGCACGCTACTCGCCGGATCAGGTCCGCCTATTCGGCGACGTGATGGCGCGCCTGGCACGTGGAATGGGAAGCGAGGCGCGCGCCCGATTGGCCGAGCGATTGGCGCCGATCGGCAGCGCACCCGTCAACGTCGTCCAGATGCTTGCGTCGGATGACGACGCGAACGTGGCCGGTCCGGTGCTCGTTCAATCGGAACGACTTTCCGACCGCGACCTCCTCGTGATCGGCGGCAGCAAGGGTCAGCTCCATCTCTTGGCGCTGGCGCACAGAGAGCGTTTGAGCCAACGGGTGACCGACATGCTGATCGCGCGTGGCGATCATGCCGTCCTTGGCACCCTGGTCCGAAACCGCGGTGCGCGCTTTTCCGCCGCTGGCTGGCGCCGCCTGCACGAGCGCACACGCACCGATGAGGCGCTTACGGCCGAGCTCGCTCGCCGATCGGAGGAAGAAGCGGACGAACATTCGCGCAACGGCGGCGAAGCCGAGGTCTACCGCCATGCGCGCGACGGTAAGCTCGTCCAGACCGTAGCTGCCTTGGCAAACCTGTCCGGCATCCCGCGTGACGCGGTCGAGCGTGCGCTTCTCAACCAGCGCGCCGACGTCGTGCTGGTGATTGCGAAAGCCGTGGGGCTGTCCTCAATCACGACCGAAGCGCTGGTGCGCCTGCGCAGTGCCGATAGCGGTATGTCGGCAGAGGACGTGGCGCAAGCCTTGGCCAAATTCAATCGCCTGCCGCGCGACAGCGCGCGGCGCGTTCTGAACTTCTTCCGTATCCGGCTCGAAAAAGGTTCCGCTCTGGCGATACCGCCAGACCTGCGCATCGAGAGTTAGCCGGCGGCCGCCGCCAGCGGCCGCCTCGATTTGCGCTCAGTAGCAATAGCCCGGCTGCACCTGGAGCCAGGAGCCGTTCGGATAGCGGTAATAGCAGCCGCCGCGCCACCAGTAGTAACCGCTGTTCCGCCGCTGCGCCTCGGATGCGATCACCGCGCCCGTAGTCGCGCCGATCACAGCGCCGGCAACGGCGCCGCCGGCGCCGCGACCGAGCGCGCCGCCGATTATGCCGCCCAGCGCGCCGCCGACAATGGCGCCGCCGACCGGATCCTGCGCCGCCGCCTGCTGCGCAGGCATTATTGCCGCCATGCTCAACAACATCGCGGCTCCCAGCATTCGCTTCATGGTCCCTCTCCCTCCTCGTTCAACCACGTTCAGTCCAGATCAGATCAAGTCCTCACCGTCGAGGTTTGAATCTGCGTGCATCATAGAACAGCTCGCGGCCGAAGTTCGACTGGAATATTGCCCAAATGGGGGCGGTTGCGCTGCAAACCGCTGACCGGATGATTTGCTACGGCGGCGGCTGCAAGCGCGTTGGCATTGCGAACGCGGCTCCAACGCACGCTCACTTCACGTCGCGATGCAACAATCGTGATGACAAAGCGTTAAAGGTTTCGTTGCAGAATCTTCTTGACTCCCCGCTTATTGCATTTATGTGGGGATTTAGCCGCTGTTGGTCGGTTCGCGTGGACTGATCGAGCGGCTTTCGCTTGCTGCGGCGCCGGCGTGCCGGCATCTCGGATCCCTGATTGGGGAGGACGGCATGAGCCAGAACGCCCTCTTGCGATCGGTGAAAGGCTTGGGCGCCCCAAGTACCGCTCGTAAGGAAGACCGCAAGACCAAATTGAAAGTAGCGGCTTCCGCGGCGGCAGAAAGCCGGCAGGATTTTGCGCGCAAGGACCACTTCGCCGTTCGCAACGGTGTTCGTTGCGCCGGCGTGCATTTGATTGTCGATCTGCACGGCGCCAAACAGCTCAATGATATCGATCATATCGAGGCGACGCTGCGGCGCTGCATTGAAGCCGCCCGCGCGACACTTTTGCACATTCACTTGCACCATTTTCAGCCGAGCGGCGTGTCCGGGGTCGCGGTGCTGGCGGAAAGCCACATCTCGATCCATACATGGCCAGAAGCGGGTTACGCGGCGCTCGACATCTTCATGTGCGGCTCCGCCGAGCCCGATAATTGCATCCCGGTGCTGCGCGAGGCCTTCGCCGCCACGCGCGTCGATGTCAACGAAATCCTCCGCGGCCAAGACGCCTGACAAGACGCCTGATCGGACCTTAATTTCGGAACTGAAGCGGCCACGCTTGACTCGACCTTTTGTTTTAATCTGAATCTCGGTTTGCCTTCATTGCGGAAGATGGCCACCATTGCGCGCGGGTTGCCGCGGGGATTTGCCATGACCAAATCAAAGAGCCAATCGACGAACAATTCGGCCGGGAAGCGCTGGATCGCTGAAACGCTGTTCGACGATCTCGGGTTCCGCATGACCTTCGAAGTCGACAGGGTGCTGTATGAGCTGCAGACCGAGCACCAGCACCTCGTACTGTTCGAGCATCGGTTCTTCGGCAAAATGTTGATGCTCGACGGCGCGATGCAAATCTCCAAGAAGGACGAATTCATCTATCAGGAGATGATGTCGCACGTGCCGCTGTTCGCCCATGGCAAGGCCGAGGATGTGCTGATCATCGGCGGCGGCGATTGCGGCATCGCCGAGGAGGTGCTCAAGCACAGGACGGTGAAGCGCCTGACCCAGGTGGAGATCGACCCGGCGGTGATCGAATTCGCCAAGGAGCATTTCCCCGAATTCACCAAGCCGGTTTTCGCCGATCGACGCTTTGAATCCGTGATCGACGACGGCGCTAAATATGTCGCCGTGACTGAACGCCGCTTCGATGTCATCATCGTGGATTCGACCGATCCGATCGGCCCGGGAAAGATTTTGTTCGGCGCCAGGTTTTATGCCGGCTGCCGCCGCTGCATAAAGCCGGGCGGCGTTCTTGTGACCCAAAACGGCGTCCCGTTCTTTCAGAACAACGAGCTCACCGCGACCATGCTCAAGTTCCGCCGCCTGTTCGCGGACGCGAGCTGCTATGTTGCAGCCATTCCGGTCTATGTCGGCGGCCACATGGCGCTGGGGATAGCGAGCGACAACAAGCGTGTCCGCCGGCACTCGGTCGCAACAATTGCGCAGCGTTATCGCAAGGCCGGCGGCTTCAAAACCAGGTATTGGACGCCCGAGGTTCACGTCGCGGCATTCGCGCAGCCGCGCTTTATCGCCGAGCTGGTCGCCAGAGCGGAGGCAGCAAAACGATAAGGGTGCGGGCAGACGCGGCGCCGCAACTGGTGTAGCGTAAGGTCGTTCTTCGCCCGACCCGGTTGGTGACGCGATGAGCTTCTTTCCGGCTAAAGATCCGACGTTCGGGGACGCGCCATCGAGCGACGCGATCGCGCACATTGTCGTGCCGCGCACGGTCGATCTCGGCGGGTTGCAGGTCCGCCGCGCGCTGCCCTCGGCGCGTTCGCGGATGGTTGGTCCATTCATTTTCTTCGATCATTTTGGGCCCGCGATATTTCGCGCCGGCGAAGGCATCGATGTGCGGCCGCATCCGCATATCGGCCTTGCCACGGTCACCTATTTGTTCGACGGCGAGATCGTGCATCGCGACAGCCTCGGCAGCGCGATGCCGATCCGGCCCGGCGCAGTGAATTGGATGACGGCCGGACGCGGCATCGTCCATTCCGAGCGCACCGCGCCCGATCACCGCGACGGCGGCGAGCCGCTGCACGGTTTGCAATTGTGGGTCGCGCTGCCAATCAAGGACGAAGAGACTGCGCCGGGTTTTGCCCACACGCCTTCGACCGACATTCCGCAATCCCGCGATAACGGCTTGACGCTGCGCGTCATCGCCGGCGCTATGCACGGCCTACGCTCGCCCGTTGCCACGCTATGGGAGACGATTTTCGCCGAGGTGCGGCTGAAGGCCGGCGGCGTCCTGCCGCTTGGCAGCGAATATGAGGAGCGCGCGCTCTATGTGATTTCGGGCGAGATCGAAATTGGCGGCGAGCGCTATCCATCGCAACGCCTGTTGGTGCTTAAGCCCGGCGATCGCGTGGATGTGAAAGCGCTTACGGATGCGCATTTCATCCTGGTCGGCGGCGCCGCCATGGACGGGCCCCGCCACATCTGGTGGAATTTCGTGTCCTCGCGAAAAGACCGCATCGAAGCGGCCAAGGCCGATTGGAAGACGGGCCGCTTCGCGCTCGTCCCCGGCGACACTACGGAATTCATTCCGCTGCCCGAGGGCTCTTAGCAGCTTTGATGCGCGCGGGCGTCAGGGGCAGGTCGCGCAAGCGCTGGCCGGTCGCGGCGGCGACCGCATTGGCAATGGCGGCGGCAGCGGGCCCCAGCCCGGCTTCGCCGCATCCCAGGAAAGGCAATCCGGACCGTTCGATGATGTGTACCTCGACTGCGTCCGGCACGGCCGAAAACCGCAAGATCGGATAAGTCGCCCAATCAATGCTGGTGATCCGCCGCTCATCGAAAGTGACGTTTTCGAAAAGCGTCCAGCTCATCGACTGCAGAATGGCGCCCTCGATCTGATTAACGACGCCATCGGGATTGACGACCTGGCCGGCATCGACCGCGGCCACGGCGCGCGCCAGGCGCGCGCGGCCGGTATCGCGCTCGACCCCGACCTCGCAGGCGATCGCGCAATAGGCGGCAAGATTCTTGTAACGAGCAAAGGCAAAACCGCGACCGTGACCCGGCGTGCTGGCACGCGCTTTGTCGGACCAACCGAACCGCTGAGCGGCCGTTGTGATCACGTCCCGCGCCCGCGGATCGTCGAGATGTTGCAGCCGAAATTGTACCGGATCAGCGCCGGCGGCGGCGGCAAGCTCGTCCATGAAGCTTTCGATCGCGAATACGTTTACGTGAGCGCCGAGCGCGCGCAGCGCCGAGACGCGGACCGGCATATTGGGAAGAAAATGATAGATCACCCGCGCGCTCGGAAATTTGTAGAGCGGAATTGAATTGCGATCGCCGTCGCCCTCGGGCATGGGGATCGGCCGTGGCGCGGGTTGTTGAAATGCTGTCGCTAGCGAGCGCGCGGCAGTAAGCGCGCCCGCCGGTCCAGGCCGCGTCGCGTGGGTATTACTCCAGATGGCGTAATCCCAATCGATGATGCGGCCGCCCGCATCGAGACTAGCATTGACCTTGGCGACCATGGCCGGGCCATAAGGCTCGCCGGCGTGCTCTTGTTCGCGCATCCATTGCAGCCGCACCGGTCGTCCGGGTACGGCCCGCGCCAGCACGGCGGCGTCGGCTGCCGCATCGTCGGCGCCGTTATGACCGTAACAGCCGGCGCCCTCGGCATGGATGCAGCGCACTTTGTCCTTGGCCATGCCGAGCATTTCCGCGATCGCATTGCGCAGCGGATAAACACCCTGGCTATGAGTCCACACGGTCAGGGCGTCGCCTTCATAGTGCCCGATCGCGCAGGAGGGCCCAATCGAGCCATGCGCGATATAAGGCCGCGTATAGGTGGCGGAGAGCGTTTTCGCCGCGGAGCCTGGCTGTCGCGCGTCGAGCACGGTGATGTCCCGCGACAGCTGCGCCATCAGGAAATCCGGCAAGGCGCCGGCGTTCGGCAATTGCGCCGTCTCCTCCCAGCGCGCCGACGCCGCCAGCGCACGCATCGCTTCGATGGCCTGAAATTCGCGCGCGGCGACGACGCCGAGAAAGCTGCCGTCGCGCACTACTTTCATCACGCCAGGCATGGTCTCGACGCTGCGGCTATCGATGCTGAGAAGTTTGGCCCCGTAACTTGGCGGCCGGACCACCCTGCCGTGCACCATGCCAGCTGGCCGCATGTCCTGCACATAGGCTTCCCCTCCGGTGACTTTCGCCGGAATGTCGATCCGGGGAATCGGCTGCTGCATGATTTTGAACTGGTGCGGATGCAAAGACGATTCCGGCGCCGCCTCCACATGCAGCATTTGATCGGCCACAAGATCGCGATAGGCGAAACGCCGCCCATCGGGTGCGATCACCGCGGCGTTCTCGGTGCGCAGCTGATCGGCCGGCACGCCGGCGCGCGTCGCGGCTTCGGCGATCAAAAGCTGCCGCACCTGCGCCGCGGCATACATGATGGCGGTGCCGCTGTCCTGCACAGAATGGCTGCCGGCGGTGTATCCTTCGTCAGGCGTGCGCGCCGTGTCCGCGGTAACGATCACAAGCTGATCAAGGCCTGTGTCCAGCTTCTCGGCGGCGATTTGCAACAGCGCGGTCTTGATGCCCTGACCAAGCTCGGCCTTGCCGGTGAAGACGGTAATCGCGCCGTCGGCGTCGACGCGAATCCACGAATCGAGGAATGGCGCCTTTTCCAAGCTGCCGCGGAATTGCATCGAAGCTGATGCGGAGCCGACTTGCGGCTCACCGGCATGCTGCGCGCGGAGCCGGCCGAGCGACGAGAAACTTAAGATCAGCGCGCCCGATCCAGCGAGAACCGTACGGCGCGAGACGATGACCGTTTCGCCGCTCATGTCCGATCCCCGGCGCGGGCGCGGTGAACGGCCCGCAGGATGCGCATATGCGTGCCGCAGCGGCAAAGATTAGGCTCGAGCCAAGCGCGGATCTCGGCATCGCCGGCGTGCGGCTGTTTCTGCAACAGCGCCTGCGCGCGCATCATCATGCCGGGAATGCAATAGCCGCATTGCGCGGCTTGCGCTTCGATGAAGGCGCGCTGGATCGGCGCCGGTGTCGCGAGCGTGCCGAGTCCCTCGAGCGTCGTGATTTCTTTGTCGGCGAGGAGAGAAACAGGGGTGAGGCACGAGAACACGGCTTCGCCGTCAACCAGCACCGTGCAGGCGCCGCATTGGCCGAGCCCGCAGCCGAATTTCGCGGCATTGAGATTGAGCTCGTCGCGCAGCACGTAAAGGAGCGGCGTGCGCGGATCGGACTCGATGTCGTGCTGACGACCGTTAACGTTGAGCTTCATTTTGCGTCCCTGGCATTGTGCCCGTAATGCTGCCTGACATTCATGGGCCAATCGAATTGAATACCGCTTTGCCGCAATTCGAATTCCAGCAATATCTCAACTGTTGCCTCGATGGCCAAGTTCCGTCGACCACCCGACCACGCTAGGCTGAAGGCGAGTGATGCGGAAAATGGAGGACTGCAATGATTGTTGTTCATCCCCGCGTGGCGGCGGTGCTGCTCGCCGTTTGCGTCGTAGCGGGGGCCGCCGCGGCATCCGCCAGGGAATCCGAGATCGAGCAGGCATACCGCATCATTGCCGGGAAAAAATTCGTCGACCTCACCCACGCCTTCGGACCGCAGACGCCGGTCTGGTCCGGCTTCGGTCAGGCCAAATTCTCGGCCGCGGCCGATCCCAAAACGCACGAGCCCTACACCATCGCCAAGGACGGATTCCGTGCCACGTATTACGAGATGGTCGGGCAATACGGCACCCATGTCGATCCGCCGGCGCATTTCGCCGAGAACGGCATCGCTATGGACCAGATTGCGCTCAAGCAAATGATCTTGCGGCTGGTCGTCCTCGACGACACACCGTATCTCGCCAAAGATCCCAATCATGCCTTTTCGGTCGAGGATCTCAAAGACTGGGAACGCCGACACGGCCGCGTGCCGGCCGGCGCCTTTGCCGCGCTGCGCACTGATATGTACAAGGACTGGGATTCCAATCCGGAGCGTTTCAAGCGCAGCCCGTTTCCGGCCTGGGATTTCGCCACGATCAAATATCTCTACGAGCAGCGCGGCGTCACCGCGACCGGTCATGAATCGATGGACACCGACACGACCGACAAGATGGATTCGGAGACCTACATTCTCCAACACGGGCATTATCAGATCGAGGTCATGGCTAATCTGGATAAGGTGCCGGCGACCGGCGCGCTCATTGTCGTGACCTGGCCGAAGGTGAAAAACGGCCTCGGCTTTCCCGCGCGCGCTTTCGCGATCTTGCCTTGATCCCCTCCCCCGGCATCAAGCCCACCGGCAGCAATCCGATGGTCCGCTGCGCCGCCAGAATGATTCTTTTCAGCGCGGCGCTGCTAACCGCTTCGTACGGTCCATGTACGCAGGCACTCGCGTCGAACAGCGAGCCGAATAAACCGCAAATCCCGATCGAGACCAAATACGTCAAGATTTCCCTGACCGTTGATTCAGAGCTTGGAAACTTCCCCGAACTTTTTGCCAGCTGCTTGGCCGAGGGCAAAGCATGGGTCAACAAAACAAATGGCGATGCCGCGGCCGAATGGCGCGACAACCGCAAAGCGTTCCGCGACCTGCAATGGTTTTACGACCGCGATTATGTTTTGCGTTCGGTCGTAGGCCGCTACGTCAGCGTCGTGCGTAGCGACGATTGGTTCGACGGCGGCGCACATCCGAACCAGCATGCTGATACGATTCTATGGGACAATGGGGCGCGAAAACGCACCAATATTCGCGCGCTCTTTACCGAAACCGCCGACAATGGCACGACCATGAGCGCACTGGCGCAAGCCGCCAAGCTCGCGGTCGCTGCCGCCAAGCTTGCGAAAGGCATCAATGGTTACGACGACGACACGCCCGCCGCGGAAGACATGACACTGGAACAGGAGATAGAGCACGACAGCTTCATCAAGGACGGCATCAAGCCGGCGCTTCTTGAGATCGGTCCGGTCACGCTTGCGCCCTCCACCGAAACCGGCAAGAGCGCCGGTTTGACGTTTCATTATTCGCCTTATGGCGTCGGCCCCTATGTGGAGGGACCTTATACAGTCTTTGTACCATGGACTGCGTTTCGGCAATATTTGTCGCCGCAGGGCGCGGCGATCTTTGGCGGCGAGCGGCCAAAAAGCGATGAGGAAAAGTGGTGACGCCTGCAGACCGCACGCTAACGCCTTCGCCTGACGTCGAGCGCCTCGCGCGCGAGCTGCGCGCCGGCGATCGCATCGTATTGTCGCGCGCCATCACCTTGATCGAGAGCAAGCGCGCCGACCATCGCCGTTCCGCCGCCGCGCTGATGCAGGCGCTGTTGCCGCACACCGGCCAGGCTGTCCGGGTCGGGATTACCGGCGCGCCCGGCGTCGGCAAATCGACGCTGATCGACGCTCTCGGCAGCACACTGACGGCACAAGCGCGCAAAGTTGCCGTTCTCGCGGTCGACCCATCCTCGCGCCGCACCGGCGGATCGATCCTCGCCGACAAGACGCGCATGGCGCGACTGGCCAATGACCCGAACGCCTTTATTCGCCCCTCGCCGTCCTCCGGCACGCTCGGCGGCGTGGCCGCCAAGACGCGCGAGACCATGCTGTTATGCGAAGCTGCCGATTACGACGTCGTGCTGGTCGAGACCATGGGCGTCGGCCAATCCGAAATCGCCGTCGCCGACATGACCGATTTTTTTCTCGTGCTGGCGCTGCCCGGCGCCGGCGACGAGCTGCAGGCGCTGAAAAAAGGCGTCGTCGAACTTGCCGATATGATCGCCGTCACCAAGGCTGACGGCGACAATATCGCGCGCGCCAGACTTGCCGCCTCGCAATTTTCTGCAGCGATGCACATTTTGTCGCCGCGCTCGCCGAACTGGTCGCCGCCGGTCACCACCTGTTCGGCGCTCACCGGGGAAGGCATCGAAGCCCTCTGGTCGCATATTCTCGACCATCGGGCGCGGCTCACCGCGTCCGGCGAACTTAAGGCGCGGCGCGGCGAGCAGCAGGTGAAATGGATGTGGACGATGTTGGAAGAGCGGCTGTTCGAACCGTTGCGCTCCGATCGTGCTTTGAAATCCGCTTTGCCGCGAATCGAGGCGGACGTCGCCGCCGGCCGGCTGGCGCCGTCCGCCGCGGTGGAGAAGATCGCGGCGATGCTGGCGCGTGCATGATCCCGAAAAGTGGATTCCGGCTTCCCGCCTGCGCGAAGCCATACCAGCCGCTAGTGTCGTCGTGTCACGCTTCGGCGGGCGAAGCCAGGTCGGAATAGATCATGCGCAAAACAACATGCGCGTCGTAATCGCAGGTTTCGGTCCGTTCCCCGGCGCGCCGTCAAACCCGAGCGGCCATTTGGCAACTGCGCTGGCGCGCCGGCGCCGCCCGGCGCTCGCCGGAGTTGAAATCACAAGCCACGTTTTTGCGACGGCTTACAATGCGGTGGACCGCGATCTGCCCAAACTTTTGGCGCGGAGGCCGGACGTGCTGCTGATCTTCGGCCTTGCCGGCCGCCGGCGAGAGATTTGCGTCGAGACGCGGGCGCGCAATGCGCGCTCGATCTTGTTCTCCGATGTCAGCGGTTGGCGTCCGGACCGTGCAGTCATCGAATCGGGTCAAAGCGCATTGACGGGAAGCGCGCCCTTCCCGCGCCTCCTCAACGCGCTGCAGCGAACCGCGCTGCCCGCCCGTTTGTCGCGCGATGCCGGGGCATATCTTTGCAATTACGCCTATTGGCGCGCGTTGCAGTCCGCGCGCGGCGGTCGGCCGCTGGTGCAATTCGTGCATATCCCTTCGGTCAGCGCGACGTCGCGGCGGGCAAGCCGACTGCGCAGCGCGCCGGCGCTTTCGCGGCTTGTCGCCGCCGGTGAAAATCTGCTGATCGCATTGATCGCGGCCAGCCGGCGTTTGAATCCATCGCCTATCGCAGCGCGTCCGATATCCGGATCTGCCCAACGTCGAAACCATTCCAGTTGCGCAGAACCGGCTCGACGAAACGCGTCAGCGCCGGGCGCTCGCTCGCGGCGAGCGGCAAAAATCGCGCGATAACGGTTGCCATGATCGCTTGCGCGGCGCGGCTCGCGCCGTCATCGCATTTGACAGCAATACCGAGTCCTTGCTGTGGCAGCGCGGCGCAATAGACGCCTTCCGCGCCCGTCTTCACGAACATCCGTTCGCCGAACAGCTGCATGATGTCGGTGCAGAAGCGGCCGGTGCCGGCGACATACCACGGCGCCTTGGCGCAAGCGTGACGAAGCCGCGCAGCCGCCCGCGCGCGTTCGGCCGATATACCGCGACCAGTGCCGAATTTGGCAAAGCCGTGCGCGAGATTGTGTAGCGGCACCGCCCAGGTCGGCACCGAGCAGCCGTCGATGGCGCAGCACGCCTCACCCAATGCGGTGCCGGTAAAATCCTCAAGCACGCTTCGAACCAACCGCTGCACCGGATGCTCCGGCCGCCAGTAATCCGCATGATCGACGCCGATCGCGCCGGCGACGCATAAAAAGCCGGCATGCTTACCGGAACAATTGTTGTGCAGCGGCAACGGCGCGCCGGATCGCGCCACCGCGGCGGCCGCGGCCTGCGCAATCGGCCAATGGGCACCGCAGCGCAGGTCGGAAGGCGCAAACCCGGCTTTCGTCAGCATGTGTTCGACGCCGGCGACGTGCGCGGCTTCGCCGCTATGCGAGGCGCAAGCGAGCGCCAGTTCCTCGTCGCTCAAGCCGAAGCGGTCGGCCGCGCCTTGCTCGATCAGCGGCAGAGCCTGTAGCGCCTTCACGGCGGAACGCGGAAATACCGGCGCCGTCACGTCGCCGAGAGCGAAAATGATTTGGCCTTCGGCATCGGACACGGCAACGGCGCCGCGGTGCCGGCTCTCGACCAGCGGTCCGCGTGTCATTTCGACCAGAACAGGATTTTCCATGCAGAACGTTTCACCTGTTCGAGTGAGGTTGCCCGACTGCGGCTTTGCCGGCAATGTTGCCCACATGCTTTGCGATATGGGGCGGCTTACGATCGTCATTCCTGTACTCGACGAGGCGGCGATCATCGCCGCCGCGTTGCAGGCGCTCGCGCCGCTGCGGGCCCGCGGTGCCGAAGTGATCGTCGTCGATGGCGGCAGCAGCGACGGAACCGCGGCACTGGCGCGCCCCTTCGCCGATCGCGTGATCGCAGGTCGGCACAACCGTGGCGCGGCGCTGAATGCCGGGGCCGCGCTCGGAACGGGCGATGTGTTTATCTTCCTTCATGTCGATACGACGCTGCCAGACCGCGCCGACCAGATCATCACCACCGTGCTCGCGTGCCAATCGTCGGATCGGGTTTATCGTTGCTGTTGGGGCCGCTTCGACCTGCGCATCGCCGGCCGGCATCCGCTGCTCGCGCTCGTCGCCCGAATGATCAATTGGCGCTCGCGGCTCACCGGCATCGCCACCGGCGATCAAGCGATTTTTGTCACTCGTAAGGCGTTTTGGTCGGTCGGCGGCTTTCCCGATCTGCCGCTGATGGAAGACATCGCGCTGTCGCGAAAGCTCAAGCGGCTGTGCCGGCCGCTGTGCATCGCCGCACCGGCCGTGACCTCGGGCCGGCGCTGGGATTATCACGGTCTGTGGCACACCATCGTGCTGATGTGGCGGCTGCGGCTCGCTTATTATCTCGGCGCCGAGCCGGCCCGGCTTGCGCTCGCCTACAGCCGGATCCCGCCGTCACCCGCGCGGAGCAGCGCCGGGCCATAAAGCCGGCCCGACGCGCGCATATTGCGGCGGGCGCGCGACTTCCGCGCCAAGTGTCTGCGCGGCGTGCCAAGCCCAATGCGGATCGTCGAGGAAAGCGCGCGCCATCGCGATCATATCGGCCTTGCCCTCGGCGACGATGGCTTCGGCCTGCTTGGCAGTGACGATCATGCCGACGACGCGAACGGGCAACCCGCATTCCCGCCGCACGCGCTCGGCGATCGGAACGTTAAATCCGGGATCGTTCGGCCAGCGGCTTTCCGGCGTGATGTTGGCCGAGGAAATATCCACGTAGTCGATGCCGGCGGCTTTGAGCGCCTTCGCCATTTTGACCGCATCGTCCGCCGTGAGCCCGCCCTCGACCCAATCAGTGCCGGTGATGCGCGCGCCAAGCGGAATACCGCGTGGCACGACCGCGCGGGTGTCGCGCACCACGTCCAGCGGAAACCGCATGCGGCCTTCGAACGAGCCGCCGAACGCATCGTTGCGTTTATTGGACAGCGGCGAGACGAAACTGTGCAGCAAATAACCGTGCGCGAAATGCAGCTCGACGGCGTCGAAGCCGAGCCGCACCGCGCGCCTGGCGGCATCGGCAAAATCGGCGCGTACCCGCGCCATATCTTCTTCGTTCATGGCGCGCGGGGTGTGCCAGCCCGGACCGAACGGCACCGCCGAGGGCGCGATGGTCGGCCAAGGATCTTCGTTCGCCGACAGCGCCTTGGCGCCTTCCCACGGCCGCTGCGCGGAAGCTTTGCGTCCGGCATGCGCCAGCTGAATCCCAAGCTTCGCCGTTCCGACCCGCCGGCAATGCGCGACGATATGAGCAAGCGCATCTTCGCAGGCGTCCGAATAAAGCCCG
>Ga0187802_10000079_pt1 | contig 20129 bp, 18 predicted proteins | sample NC_wetland_sal_i_FD_130584 | JGI IMG/M metagenome (GOLD analysis project Ga0187802, IMG submission 130584) | Wetland sediment microbial communities from Neuse River Estuary, North Carolina, USA - Control_2 | ecosystem: Environmental > Aquatic > Freshwater > Wetlands > Sediment | place: USA... | reverse complement strand
GGACGTGGCGCCCGACTCGTAAACCACCATGAGCGGCCCTTCCGTCACGGGATCTTCGGAGGGACTGATCCGCTCGCCCGGCTCCGTCCAACGCATGCGGCAGACGAGCCCCTCGGCCTCGACGTCGGCAATCCAGACCAGAACGACGCGCGCTCCCAGGGTGGCACCGACACGCGCCGCAAATGTTTTCAGCAGCGTATCCTGGTCGCGGCAAGCCAGAGACACGCTCGCCAGTTCGAAGAGCGCGGAAGATGTTTCCATTACTCTCCCCGGGTGGGACGGAGTTCGCTCTCCCATCGCGGGTTGGTTTCCGCACAGACTGTGGGGAGGGAACGCGCGCAGCCTAGCAAATGGAGCGCTTGCCCGTCAAGGAAGTGTCCCGCCGGGTACTGGCGGATTTGAGCTGAGTTCGTGGTACCCCTTGATTGACGGGCGCAATTCGGTTAGCTTTGCAACGGAGATTGAGGCCCCTTTGAATATCAATATTCGGAAGGCCGGGCGGGCGACCATCCTGGATCTCGAAGGGCCGCTGAAACTGGGCGAGGCGGAAGAATCGTTCCGCAACCAGATTCAACAGCTTGTGGATGGGGGCTCGACCTATGTGGCCGTGAACATGGCGGGTGTGACCGAGCTGGATAGCTCGGGCATCGGCGCGCTGGTTCGGTCTTTCACGGCGCTCAAACGCGCGGGAGGAAAGTGTACGCTTTACGCGCCGAGCAAACGCGTGATGATGCTGCTGAAAATGGTGCGCCTGGATTCCATCCTCGATCTGGCTGAAGACGAAGCGACGGCGCTTTCCCGCATTTAGAGAATTCCTGCCTAGTTGGAATGAATCCATCTGGCTCTGTTGATATCCGGGGTGTTCGTTAGGATTTGGGAACGAGGGTGCCGCACCTACGGCGCTCGTAACCGTCGCCATTGGTACCCAGCCCGCCACAAAACGACGGGCTGGGCTAACTTGTGTCGCGCCTACGGCGCTTGGTGGGGAGCCAAGAAAGCTGTATGTCAACAAAGCCGATTGACTTCGGAGAAGTTGTTAGCGGCGGTCGAGGGCCGGGTGGCGGACGTCGCGGCCTGCGACGAAGTAGATTACATCTTCGGCGATGTTGGTGGCGTGGTCGCCGATGCGTTCGAGATTCTTGGCTACGAGGATCAGCTCGAACGCAGCGAATACGACCGCGGAATTTTCCATCATGTAGGTGAGGAGCTCGCGGAAAAGCTGGTCGCGCAAGCGGTCGACTTGATCGTCGCGCTGCAAGACGCTCTGAGCCAAATCCAAATCGGCGCGCACCAGCGAATTCAAGCTGTCGCGGACCATGCCCTCGGCCAATTCACTCATGCGGGGTAAATCCACGTAGGGCTTCACCTGCGGGTGGCGCAGAACGCGCATGGCGGATTGCGCGATATTCACCGCCTGATCGCCGATGCGCTCCAGGTCGCCATTGATCCGCGAAACGGCAAGCAGGAAGCGCAAATCGGCGGCCATGGGCTGTTGCAACGCGAGCAGGCGCTGCACTCGCTCATCAATTTCAATCTGCATTTCATTGATGGCGTCTTCCTCGCTCAGGACGGTCTCCGCCAGGTGCTCTTCGGCGTCCAGAACGGCGTGAACCGCCTGATGAACGGCGCGCTCGGCGAGGCTCCCCATCCACAGCAGGCGTTGCTTCAATTCTTCCAAATCGTGCTCGAAATGGCGTTCCATGTACCCTCGGTTCCTGCCAACTCGTGTCGCGCGAGCCTGGGCCGGCAATCAAGTCGGGGACTAGCCGAACCGGCCCGTGATGTAAGCTTCCGTCCGCGGGTCGCTCGGGGTGGTAAACAGTTTCGGAGTCTCGCTGTGCTCGATGAGTTTGCCGTCGAGCATGAAGGCGGTGAAATCGCTGGCGCGGGCGGCCTGCTGCATATTGTGGGTGACGATGGCCATGGTGCAGCTATCCTTCAGCTGGAACATCAACTCCTCGATCTTTGCGGTGGTCACCGGATCGAGCGCGGAACAAGGCTCGTCGAGCAGCAGGACTTCCGGGTCAACCGCGAGCGCGCGCGCGATGCACAGCCGCTGCTGCTGCCCGCCGGAGAGTGCGAAGGCCGACTTCTTGAGGTAGTCCTTCACCTCTTCCCACAAGGCCGCGCGCCGCAAGCTGTGCTCCACCAAATCATCGAGCCTTCCTGAAAAACCGTTGATGCGCAGGCCGTAGGCTACATTATCGTAAATCGATTTCGGAAACGGATTCGGCCGCTGAAACACCATCCCCACTCGGCGCCGCAATCCCACCACGTCCATTGCGTGGATATCCTGCCCGTCGAGGAGCACTTGCCCTTCCACGCGCGTGTGGCGGATGGTTTCGTTCATGCGATTCAAAGTCCGTAGAAATGTGGACTTGCCACAGCCGGAAGGCCCGATCAGCGCCGTAATGCGATTTATGGGGATGTCCAGGCTGAGCCCGAAGACCGCCTGTTTGGGGCCGTAGAAGAAGTTAAGATTGGAGATCTTCAGGCGCAACGGATGCTGGGACGCATGTGTTTTCGTTTTTTCCATGGGCACAGAATCTCGCACCGCTTTTTCCGAAAATGCAGGCTGTGGTACTCCGCTCAATACGGCCACCCTATTCCCAGCTTCGAATTAGACGACCTTGGTGCGTGCCAAAATATACCGGGCGCCCAAATTGGAAAGCAGCACCAATCCCAAAAGCACCAACCCGGCGGCCCATGCCTGCCGGTGCCAGTCATCATAGGGCGCAATCGCGTACGTGTAAATCATTACGGGAAGCGAAGCAATCGGCTGGCCCCATCCCTGGCTCCAGAAACGGTTGCTGAACGCAGTGAAAAGGAGCGGGGCTGTTTCGCCCGCCACGCGAGCCAGCGCCAGCAGCATCCCGGTAAGAATACCTCCACTCGCAGCCGGAAGCACCACGGTGGCAATGGTTTTCCACTTACTTGCGCCCAGCGCCATGGCGGCCTCGCGGAGGCTGCCGGGCACGGCGCGGAGAAACTCTTCGGTGCTCCGGACGGTAATCGGAATAACCATGATACCAAGCGCGACACCGCCGGCGAGCGTGGAAAAGTGCTTCACCGGCAGGACCGCGATCGAGTAAGCGAAGATGCCGATGACGATGGATGGGACGCCATTCAGCAAGTCCGCCGTGTAGCGGATGATGAACGAAAATGTATTCCCACCGAATTCCGCCAAATACACGCCCGCAAGCAAACCGACAGGCAGCCCCATCACCGCTGCCAAAAGGAGCAGCTTCAGGCTGCCCACAATCGCATTCGCCATACCCCCGCCGACTTCACCCACAGGCTTCGGAAGTTGCGTGAAGAAACTCCAGCTCAGCGAGGCTCCGCCATTCCAGATGAGGTATCCGAGAATCAGGAACAAAATGGAAACCACGCCGAACGCAGCTACTCCCGTCAGGCTGAGCATCACGTGGTTCAATGACTTTCGCCACATCAGCCGGGGGCTGCTCATGAGGGATGGCCTCCCCCGCGCTCCGTCAGGACAATCAGAATTCGCGCCAGGCCATTCAAGATGAAGGTAATCAGGAACAGCACGAGTCCCAGCTCAATGAGCGCGCTGAGGTACAAATCGCCGGTTGCCTCCGTGAATTGGTTCGCGATCGTGGAAGCGATTGTGTCGCCGGGGCCCAGGAGGGAGGGATTGATGCGCGCGGCGTTGCCAATCACCATGGTGACGGCCATGGTTTCGCCCAGAGCGCGCGCCAGGGCGAGAAATATCGAACCCATGATTCCGGTGCGAGCCCAGGGCACTACCACCTGCCAGGTGGATTCCCAGCGAGTTGCGCCCATAGCCAGGGCCGCTTCCCGCTGCTCGCGCGGCACGGTGAGCAACACTTCGCGGGAAACGGAAATGATGTAAGGGACGACCATAATCGCGAGGACGATTCCGGCGGTCAGAAAGCCGACGCCGTAATTCGGTCCGCGAAACAGCGCTCCGATGTAGGGAACATTCCCCACCGAATGGATCAGCATGGGACCCAAAGTGGTGCGCATCAACGGGACCACGATGAAAATGCCGAGCAGCCCGTAGATGACGCTGGGAACGGCGGCCAGCAAATCGATCAGGAAGGAAATCCCGTCGCTGATTTTTCGGGGGGCGAGCTCGGAGAGAAAAATGGCGCTGGCAAGTCCCAGGGGCACGGCGATGATGAGCGCCACCGCGGAGGTGACCAGCGTGCCGTATATGAAGGGTGCCGCGCCGAAATTATCGAAATTCGGATCCCAGATACGGGTCCAAAAAAAATCCCAGCCAAATTTGGTCCGCGACAGGTGGGAATTGATCCACAGCTCATACACGATCATCGAGGTGAGCAGCAGGATGCCGGCTGCGAATACGAGCGTGATCAGGTGCGCCAGTTCATCGCCACGAGTGAGCCGCCGGATAAACGCACGAGGCCCCGATTGGGGCGGAGCCTCGTGCGCAATAGTTGTGGCAGCCGCGGACATTTTTACTGAATCAGCGAAATGGCCTTCGATTCTTTCGCGATCACTTCCTTGGGGAGCCGGGCGTACGTCAAGCCTTCATTATAGTTCTGACCGTCCGTCAGCATCCACTTCAGAAAATTCTTGATGGCGTCGCGCTTTGTCGCGTCCTGAATCTGCGCCGGAATCAGCAGCCAAGTGAAGCTGGAAATGGGGTAAGCGGTTGCTCCGGGGGCATTGGTGATCGAAACACGAAAATCTTCCGGCATGGTCTTTGCCGATGCGGCTGCGGCTGCCGTGACGCCCGCCAAATCGGCCTTCACGAACTTGCCCGCCGCGTTCTGCACTTTACCGTACGGAATATTGTTCTGAACCGCGTAGATCAACTCGATATAGCCGATAGAATCCGGGGTCTGCTTCACCAGTCCGCTGACGCCTTCATTGCCCTTGCCGCCGAGTCCCACGGGCCAATTCACCGACGTTGCCGCTTTGCCGACTTTGCTCAACCATTCCGGGCTGATCTTTGCCAGGAAATCCGTCCAAATATACGAGGTGCCGCTGCCATCGGAACGATGGACGACCACGATATCGTCCGCGGGGAGTTTCACGCTTGGATTCGCCTTGGTAATTTCAGGATCATTCCATTTCGTAATCGCCCCGAGATAAATGCCGGCCAGCGCCTTCTGCGTGAAATTTAGTTCACCGGTCACACCGGCGATATTGTAGGTCGGCACGACCGCGCCCAATACCGTCGGGAAATGCAGAATCTTGAACTTTGCTTGCGCCAGCTGCTCGTCCGACATGGGGCCATCGGATGCGCCAAAATCCACGGTCCCGGCCAGGAGCTGGCGAATTCCGCCGCCGGAGCCGATGGACTGATAATTGATCTGAATATTCGAGTGCTGTTGATGATAGACGTCAAACCATTTCGAATAGATCGGGTACGGGAAGGTGGCGCCGGCGGCATTCAGGTCGATTGTGCCTTCGGCACCAACAATCGCCGCAAACGCGAGCACTAGCGACACAATCAGTATGTTCTTTCGCATGTTCGATGAAGTCTCCTTTCGGTGACGATTCTTGGACCGGATTGTTACAGGAGTGTTACATAGACGAGAATTCGGAATGAAATAGGCTCGGCGAGCGGAAAGGTGTGGAGGCGCAGCCCCGGGGGTGTGATCAGGCTGCGCCTCTATGGTAGGCAGGTCGTCTGCTGCTTTACTTCCAGCGCAAACCGCTTGTGCGCCAGAACTTACGAAATCTTCCGCGGATCAAAGTCGCCCTTCAGCTGCAGACGCGGAGGAAAATCTCCCGCGCACCAACCGCGCTCTTCTCAAGCGCATCGCCGAATAATGAGCCAGACTAGGTGCCGCGATTGAATCGCCGATGAGAAGCAGGTGAAAAGTACGTTACATCGCTCCGGCTACAGCTCTATCTTGCGGCTCGGCCTCCAGGTGCTTTGCTCGTCCGTGGCGCACTTCCAATCCGCGCACCCAAAACAGGACATCCTCGGCAATATTGGTGGCGTGGTCCGCGATTCGCTCGAGGTGGCGCGAAGCCAGGACAAAATGGAGGTTGGGGGCAGCCAGGGCGGGGTTCTGAGTCATTCCCGCCAGCAGCGCCTCGAACACCTGGTCGCGATACTGATCCACCACGTCGTCGCTTTCGAGGACCTGCGTGGCAAGATCCACGTTCTGGTAGATGAGCGCGCCGAGGCACTTTGACACCATGGCGCGCACGGCGGTGGTCATGGGCTCGAGCTCCATCGGCGTGTGAACTTCGCCCATGCCTGCGAGAGAGATGGCGCGCTCGCTCAGGTTCACCGCCAAGTCGCCCATGCGCTCGAGGTCGTTATTGATTTTCAGCGTGGCGACGATCAGGCGCACGTCGGTATCGAGCAGGTTTCCCTGGCGGAGCATACGGATGGCATGCTCGTCAATCAAGATTTCCATTTCATTGATGCGCGGCTCGGTGAGGAAGACCTCGCTCGCGAGGCGCTCGTTTCTTTCCAGCACGGCCCAGAGGGCGCGGTTCACCGAAGACTCCACGGTCCGCGCCTGCGAGATTAAGTAATTCACGAGCACGCTTTGAAGAATCTCTTCCGGCCCATTTTTTGGAGCTGCCACGGTCCCTGTCCTTCCGCCGGGAGGCACAGAGGTCCCCGGCGCCGCACGAATCTTTTCTTCCCGCTTACATGCTGGTGCTGGCCGATTGCAAGGAGGTAAAGCGAGCGTGAATTTTTCGAGACAAGCAGGGGGGTCAGCCGGCGAGAGGAATCGAAAATGAAAACCGCGAGCCGCTTCCGACGGCGCTTTCCACCCAGAGACGCCCGCCGTGCGCTTCCACGATGTGCTTCGCGATCGACAGGCCCAGGCCCGTCCCGCCGGCTTCGCGCGACCGGGCAGCGTCCACGCGGTAGAATCGCTCGAATATGCGTTCCTGCTCGGTGATGGGGATGCCGATGCCGGTATCGGCAACGGTGATCTGCGCTTCCCGTGCTCCCGCCGTGGCGCTCACCTGGATACGCCCCCCCTCCGGCGTGTACTGAATCGCGTTGTCCAGCAGGTTCTGGAGCACGTCGCGCAGGAGCCCCGCATCGCCGCGCACGGGAGGCAATCCGGGAGGGAGGTCGATATCCAGCGTGATCTGTTTCCGGCTGGCCTTGAGCAAAGTGGTCTCGGCGCAGCCTTCGATCAACTCCAGCAGTCCCACGGGGAAAAATTCAATCTCCAATTTGCCGGCTTCGATGCGCGCCAGCTTCAGCAGGTCGTCCGTCAGCCGCGCCAGCCGCGCGGCATGATCGCGGATGATTTCGAGGAAGCGGCGGTTGTTGTTCGGGTCGTCCAGCGCGCCCGCCAGCAGGGTCTCCGCGAATCCTTGAATCGCTGTCAGCGGCGTCTTGAATTCATGCGAGACATTGGCAACGAAATCCTGCCGCACGCGCTCGAGCCGGCGCAATTCGGTCACGTCGTGCAGCACCACCACCGCTCCGGACGGCTTCTCGGGAGGCCCCGCCCCGCCGGCGGGCCCGGGCTCGAGGGCCTTCACGGGCGCAGCTGTCACCGAAAAACTGCGCTGCTGAATGAAACCCATGGCGATGTCGCTTTGCAGCCCCTCGTCTCCATGAAGGGCCTTCCGGATCAGTCCCAGCAGTTCGGAATTGCGAACCAGCTCGATCAAGGGCTGCCCTTCGCTGCTTGCCACATCCATATTCAGGATTTCCGAAAAGGCGCGATTGCAAAATACCAGGCGCTCCTGCGCGTCAATCACGGCCACGCCCTCCACCATGCTGCGCAGGATCGCGCTCGAACGATTCCGTTCGCCGCTCAACAGCCGGATTTCCGTATCCATCTGCTTCGCGGTTTCGTTCAACGCGTCGCCGAGATCCGAAAGCTCATCGCGCGGTTCTTCCGCGGTCAACGGGCGAAAGTCTCCCGCGGCCACGCGTCGCGAAAAATCCTTCAGGCGTTGCACGCGCGCCGCGAACATCTGCGAAAATCCCAGCGAGACCATGCTGCCTAGAGCGAGAATGACCAACGACGCAATTACCAGCCTCTGCCGCAATTCTCCCAGTGACAAATCGGCCTGCGCCACCGGCAGCGCCATGCGGATAACGACTGGTGAGCCCGCCGGCGGCTGATAGCGCACCGCCCGATACACCAATTCACGCCCGAGCGACCGACTTTGGCGGACGGATTCTCCCGCTCCAGTGGCAAGAGCCTGCTGAATTTCGGGACGATCCGCGTGGTTATCGAGCGACTGAAGATCTTCCGCCGAATCCGTGAGCACGCGCCCGCCGCTCTCAATCACGGTCACTCGCGCGCCGCTCTTGCCCATCCACTCGGTCCAGGAGCGTAGCTCGGCGGGATCATTCAATTGCGGGGGATGGGCTTGCGCGACATACAAAAGCGACTCGAGTTTGTCGTTGGCCGAGCGGAGGTAATCGCGGCGGAGGACGCGCGCGGAATATAAATCCACGGTGAGCAAGACGCCGAGCAGGAGGGCGAGGTAGGTCAGCCCCAGCTTCCAGAACAGCTTAGCTCGCACGGGTTTCGAAAATGTAGCCCGCGCCGCGAATGGTTTTCATGTAGGCGGGATGCTGCGGGTCCATCTCGATTTTTTCGCGCAACCGCCGCACATACACGTCCACGCTGCGCGGGGTCACAAACCGTTCCGTTCCCCACACCGCGTCGAGCAACTGATCGCGCGTGAAGACGCGGTTGGGGCGCGCCGCAAGGAAATAGAGCAGCCGGAATTCCAGGGTGCTCATCGGCACCGGTTTTCCGGCCCGTGTGACGCGATAGGCCGCCGGGTCGATCCGCAGGCCTCCGATTTCGATTAGTTTCTCGGTGGGTGCGCCTGGTTCGGCGCGGCGGAGAAGAGCTTTCACGCGCGCGGCCAATTCGCGCGGGCTGAAGGGCTTGGTCACGTAGTCATCGGCGCCGAGTTCGAGACCCACGACGCGGTCTGCTTCTTCGCCTTTCGCCGTCAAAATCAGGATGGGCAGACGGTTGAGGCTTACGTCCTTGCGAACTTCTTTGCAGATCTCGAGTCCCGAAAGCTTCGGAAGCATGAGGTCGAGCACGAGGATATCCGGCGGCGATTTGCGCACCTGGGCCAGGCCGGTTGCGCCATCGCCGCTCGAGACGACCTGGTAGCCGTCCTTTTCGAGGTTGTAACGGACCAATTCGACAATATCTTTGTCATCTTCGATTACAAGGACGCGCTTCATGGTTTTTCTCTGTCTCTGTCATCCCGAGTTACAAGGACGCGATTAGTGGTTTTGCTCTTTGGGAGTCGCCCACTGGGAGGACGCGATTCATCGTTTTTCTCTCTCGGAGTCGCCCACACCATACGGGAAACAGTGGGTCGGATGCAAGCGGGTGCTTTTTGGGCTCGGGCGAACCGAGCGGGCCACGCGGCGTTTCAATGTGGTGCGGCTGGCTCGACGGCCGCGTATTTTATCCGTCGGAGTCGCCCACTTTCTCCCCCATTTCGACCGCCATATTACTGAATCCTAATGTTTTGCACCTGGACTGGCGGCACCGTCTGGGCCTCATTCTGCTGCAACTCTCTTTTCACCGGCAGACCAATGTGACTGCGCCCAATTGCCGATGATTCCTATGGAGGATACGCCGATGGGAGCTTTTGTCGGAAGACAGCTGGATCCTAGCATGCGCAGCTTCGAGTCGCGGGACTTCGAGGCAGGGCTGCGGCGGAAAATCGTGGGGCAGGACGAAGCGGTGCAGGCGGTGGTGGACCTGTACCAGGTATTTCGCGCCGGGCTGAACTCGCCGGGGCGGCCGGTGGGGAACCTGCTGTTCCTGGGGCCGACGGGCGCGGGGAAAACGCGCGTGGTGGAAGCCACGGCAGAAGTGCTGTTCGGGGATCCGCGAGCGGTGATCAAGGTGGACTGTGCGGAGTTTCAGCACTCGCACGAGATTGCGAAACTGATCGGATCGCCGCCGGGATATTTGGGGCACCGCGAGACGCATCCTTTGATCACGCAGGAAGCGCTGGCGCAGTATCACACGGAGAAGCTGAAGATCAGTTTTCTGCTGTTCGACGAAATCGAGAAGGCGTCGGATGCGCTGTGGCAATTGCTGCTGGGGATTCTGGACAAAGCGACGCTGACGTTGGGCGACAACCGGCGCGTGGATTTGTCGCAGACGATGATTTTCATGACCTCGAACCTGGGGGGCGGAGAAATCACGGAGTTGATGACGGGCGGGATGGGGTTTGCGCCGACGGTGCCGGCGGAATCGAAACCGCGGCTGGACGAGAAGGTGGAGCGGACGGCGTCGGAAGCGGCGAAGAGGAAATTCGCGCCGGAGTTCATGAACCGGATCGACAAGACGGTGGTGTTTCATCCGCTGCGGTCGGAACAGCTGGAACAGATTCTGGAAATCGAGTTGGGGATGGTGCAGCAGCGGGTGCTGGAAACGGCTAAGGGACGGTTTCTTTTCCGCGTGACGCAGGCAGCGCGGGATTTTCTGCTGCGGGAAGGGACGGACCTGAAATACGGAGCGCGGCATTTGAAGAGAGCGATCGAGCGGCACGTGGTGTACCCGCTGGCGAGTTTGCTGGCGACGGAGCAGGTGAGCCTGGGGGATGTGATCTCGATCGATTGGGACGGCCAGGAAGCCGGGCTGAAATTCCTGAAGGAAGCGGAAGGGGCGCTGGTGCCGGTGACGACGCCCGCGGCGGAAACCATGAAGGAAGCCGCCGCAGCCAGCTCCGATGGACGCACGGCATTTTTCCCAGCGGCGACGGCCGCGGTGGACGTCACGTCACCCCAGAGAACGACTCCGGTGGCGACGCGCAGCGTCCCCGTGGAAAAGAGCAGGAACGACAGAAAATAAAATCCATCTCCGCGCTTTTCGCACGCGGAGAAACTCAGAAAAGTCGTAGCGTGTGCCGGCAGAAATGAGGCGTACGCCGCGACTTTTTCGTTTTGCCCCACGGAAGTATCCCCTGGCCCCCCGCCCGCTTCTTGCTTCCGCCCTGGTTTGGATTCGCGAAGCGATGTTATTCGGCCGGAGGGGGCTGCATGGGCTCGTCGAAGCTGCCGCCATAAATATTCGGGACTTTCGCACCCATCGGGCGAAGGTAAGCGCAGAGCTGACCACGATGGTGGATGGTGTGATTCAACATGAATTGAACGTACAGCACAGCCGGATAATTGAAGATTCCGAAGAAGGGAAGCGGCGTGGCCCAAAAACTGGCAGGAAGCTTCAAAACCTCGTCGAGTTTGGAAGGGAAGTTTTCCTCATACCACAGGGCGACATCCTCGGCCGAAGCGAAATCGGCGGGCATGGTGTCGTCTTCCATTTCAAAGTGTCCCGCCAGGAAACCATCCAGAAACCAGATGTCCGCCGAAGCTGTATGCCAGACCAATTCCAGCGCGCTCCGAGAATTCGGGTGCGGACGGTAGCCGCCCTGCCCGACAGGAACGGCGCGGATCACGCGTAATGTCGTTTCGTATTCCTTCCGAACGGAAGGCAGGAAGGTATTCAGCAGGAATGCTGCCTGGTCAGGTGTCATGGATGAGTCCTCCTGGCCCGGGGGCGGAGCGCCGTCAGGGCTTCCAGCGAAGAATCGGCTTGCGGGCGGCGGCAACTTCATCGAGGCGGCCCACCCGCGTCGAATGAGGCGCAGTCTTCACAAGCTCCGGATTTGATTCTGCTTCCTCAGCAATCGCCCGCATGGCGCTGATGAAAAGGTCGCACTCCTCTTTCGATTCCGATTCCGTGGGCTCAATCATCATGGCGCCGGGAACGATCAGCGGGAAGGCGGTGGTGTACGGGTGGAAGCCATAGTCAATTAGGCGCTTGGCAATGTCAATGGTGTTTACCCCATGCTTCTTTTGCCGCGCATCGCTGAAGACAACCTCGTGCATCGAGGGCAAGTTATACGGCAAATCAAAGGAATCCTCGAGATGCTTGCGAATGTAATTTGCATTCACGACGGCATCTTCGGTGGCCTGGCGGATGCCGGGACCATAGGCGAGCGTATAGGCCAGGGCGCGCAGCAGGACTCCGAAATTACCGCAGTAGGCGCGGACGCGGCCGATGGCTTGCGGGCGATTCTGATCCAGCGCATATTGACCGTTTTCTTTGCGCACGACGACCGGCACGGGGAGAAACGGCTCGAGGATCTTCTTCACCATCACGGGGCCCGCACCGGGCCCCCCGCCGCCGTGCGGCGTCGAAAATGTCTTGTGCAGATTGAGGTGCATGACGTCCACGCCGAAATCACCGGGGCGCGTGATCCCCGCGAGCGCGTTCATATTGGCGCCGTCCATGTAAACGAGGGCCCCGCGCTGATGCAAAATTGCGGCGATTTCGGCGATGCGCTCCTCGAAGACGCCGAGCGTGCTGGGATTCGTCAGCATCAGGGCAGCAACATCTCCGCTGACAAATTCTCGCAGGTGGTCGGTATCAATCTGGCCGCGCTCGTTAGACTTGATGTTCTGCACTTCATAACCCGCGATGACGACGGAGGCGGGATTGGTGCCGTGCGCCGAGTCAGGGATTAGAACTTTCTTGCGCGGATTGCCCTGGCTTTCGAGGTAGGCGCGAATCATCAGCAGGCCCGTCAACTCGCCTTGCGCGCCCGCGGCGGGCTGGAGCGTCGCCGCGTCCATTCCGGTAATCGCCAGGAGGCACTTTTGTAAATCGTCGAGGATGCGCAAGCAACCCTGTGAGGCTTCGGCGGGCTGCTGCGGATGTTCGGTGCCGAGACCGTCGAGCCGGGCGACGAATTCATTCACGCGCGGGTTATATTTCATCGTGCAGGAGCCGAGCGGGTACATACCCAGGTCAATCGCGTAATTCCAACTGGAGATGCGCGTGAAGTGGCGGATGACCTCGATCTCGCTGACTTCTGGAAATCCCTCGATTGAATCGCGCAGAAAGTCACGGCCGAGCGCCGTCGCGGGGTCCACCGCCGGGACGTCGAGCGGGGGAATTTCCATGCCGCGCTTGCCGGACGCGGATTTCTCGAAGATCAGCCCCTCATTGCGGCTGACGTGGCGGCTGGCAGTCACGTTCGTGTCCGCGGCGAGCTCCGTTTCTGTCGCTTTAGGGTTCAATGCAAATCGCTCCTCATACCGGAGTTTCCAGAATGCGACGGACGGCGGCGGCGAAACGTTCGATTTCCGCGCGGGGAATCGTTTCCGTGACACAAACGAGTGCGCGCTTGGTCAGCTCCGGGTATTTCGTGCCGAGGGCAAACGGCCCGACGATTTTTTCGCGCAAGAGCGCCGCATTGATCAATTTCACCGAGCGCTGAAACTCCAGCGTGAACTCATTAAACGTGGGTCCGGAGAAGACGCGGCGCACACCGGGAATTTTTTCGAGCTCGGCCAGCGCAAAGCGCGCCTTCGAGAGATTTTGCGCCGCCATCTCTCGCAAGCCTTCCTTGCCGAGCAGACAGAGGTGGATGGTCGCGACCAGGGCATAGAGGGCCTCGTTGGTGCAAATGTTGGACGTGGCTTTCTCGCGGCGGATGTGCTGTTCGCGCGTGGCGAGCGTGAGGACGAAGCCGCGGCGCCCCGCCGCGTCCGTGGTTTGGCCCGCAAGGCGGCCTGGCATCTGGCGCACGAATTTTTCGCGCGTGGCGATTACGCCGACGTAAGGACCGCCGAAGCTCGGCGGGACTCCCAGCGCCTGCCCCTCCATCGCGACAATGTCAGCCTCTGCGGGAGGCCGCACGATTCCCAGCGAGACAGCTTCCGTGATCGTGGTGACGAGCAAAGCGCCGTGGGCATGCGCCGATTCTGCTAGCGCGGGCAATTCCTCGAGCACGCCGAAGAAATTCGGGGACTGGACAATGACGGCGGCCGTCGCCGCGAGTTTTTCAGGCGTCAACGCGGCGCGATCGACTTGGCCGGAGCTCGAGTATCCAATTTCCTCGATCGTCAGGCCGAGATTTTTGGCATAGGTGGCGAGCACTTGGCGATACTCGGGGTGCACGCTGCACGCAATCAGGACGTGATGGCGGCTCGTAAGCCGCTCGGCCATGAGCACAGCTTCCGTGAGCGCCGTTGAGCCGTCGTACATCGAAGCGTTGGCGACTTCCTGGCCGGTGAGCTGGCACATGAGAGTTTGAAATTCGAAGATCGCAGTGAGCGTGCCCTGAGCGAATTCGGCCTGGTAGGGCGTGTAGGAGGTGAGGAATTCGCCGCGTTGGACGAGCGCGTCGGTGACCACGGAGCGCAGATGAGAGTAAACGCCCGCTCCTAGAAAGGAGGTGTAGCCGCGCGCATTTTCCGCGGCGCGGGCCTGAAAATATTGGATGATTTCCACTTCCGAAAGCGGGCCAGGCAAAGGCAACGGCTCGCGCAAACGAAATTTCTCCGGAACGGATTGGAAGAGCTGATCCACGGATGCGGCGCCGATGGCCTCGAGCATTTCCCGGCGTTCGGATGGACTTTTCGGGAGGTAGCGCATCAGGCCGAGTGTTCCCTGGCTTTTTCAGCGATGTAAGCTTGATACGTTGCGGCGTCCATCAGGCCCGAGATCTCGCTCGGGTCCGCCAGGCGCATTTTCACAAGCCAGGCGGCGCCGTGCGGGTCGGAATTGATTTTTTCCGGAGCGTCCGACAAGGCCGGATTCGTTTCGATGACTTCGCCCGAGATGGGGCTGAATATTTCGCTCACGGCCTTGACGGATTCGACCGTGCCGAATGACTGCCCGGCTTTCATTTTAGCTCCCACTTTGGGCAATTCGACGAACACGACGTCGCCCAACTCGGCCTGCGCGTAATCGGTGATTCCAATGGTTCCGACTGCGCCTTCCGTCTTGATCCACTCGTGTTCTTTCGTGTAGCGGTAATCTGTTGGGTACATGTTCGCCCCCTGATTGAATTCCAGCGTTTAGTGCGGCCGCTTATAGAACGGTAGTGCGACAATGCGCGCAGGCGCAGCTTGGCTGCGAACGCTGATTTCGATTTCCGCTCCGCCCGCGCTCGCCGCCGGCGGCACGTACGCCATGCCGATATTTTTTTTCAAGAAGGGCGCCGGGCATCCGCTGGTCACGCGACCCTGCTCGCGGCCCGCGATCAGAACGGGATACCCATCGCGGCCGATGCGCTTATCGAGCATCTCAAATCCCACCAGCTTGCGGTCCACGCCGGATTGTTTCTGGCGCGCCAGCACATCGCTCCCTAGAAAGGCCCCCTTATCGAGCTTGCAGATCCAGCCGAGTCCGGCCTCCCAGGGAGTCGTCGTATCGTCAATTTCATGCCCGTAAAGGCACATGCCGGCTTCGAGTCGCAGCGTATTGCGCGCCCCCAGGCCGCAGGGAAGGATTCGCGAGGATTCACCGGCCTGCATAAGATTGTTCCACAATTGCTCTGAGAATTCGGGATGGAAATAGATTTCGAAGCCATCTTCGCCGGTATAGCCGGTTCGCGCGATCAGGCATTCGACGCCATCCACGATTCCAAAAGCGAAATGGTAATAGCGAATGGGATCGAGCGAAACCGGCGTCAGCCGCTGAAGGATTTCTTTCGCGCGCGGGCCTTGAACGGCGAGTTGCGAGTAGCGCGGGCCGGCGTTTTCCACCTTGGCATCGAAGCGATTGTGGGAGACCACATGGCTGAAATCGCCGTCCTGGTTGCCAGCGTTGACGCACAGAAGGTAGTGTGTGTCCGAAATCTTGTGGACGAGCAGGTCGTCCACGAAAGTACCACGCGAAGTCATCAGGCCGGTATACTGGGCCTGCCCGACAATGAGCTTTGCAGCGTCGTTGCAGGTGACATGCTGCACCAGGGCGAGCGCCCCGGGGCCGCGGACCTCGAGTTCGCCCATATGGCTCACGTCAAAAAGCCCCGCGCGCGTGCGTACCGCTTCGTGCTCGGAAAGAATTCCGGAATACTCCAGAGGCATATCCCAGCCGCCAAAATTCACCATCTTCGCGCCCAGACGGCGATGGACGGCGTTGAGTGCTGTCTTGCGGATTTCAGCGGTGGCCGGAGTGGTCACAGAGAATTTCTCAAGTTTGTAACGAGATAACGAACGTAGCATGCGTGTTAGGGAGTGTCAAGAAATCGGGAAGCAGGGTAGTGCCCTAAATCCGCTCAAAGCGGGCTCGATAGGACCTCTCGCGAGTGCCCAGGCAATCGCGAATTCCAACAAACAGAAATCGAGCCATGTCACATGAAATAAGCCACTAACAAAATTTCAATCGCGAACTTTTCCCCTCTTTCCGGTCGCCGACCGCCCCATGCCTGGAAGCCGCCGAAAATCAGTTCTCGGCTAATTTAGGACACTACCGGAAGCAGCGCCTGGCTCGTGAATTCCGAGCATGGCAACGTGGCCATGGCACAGGGCATCTCTAAGGAGGCGTGGCGGCTACAGCATGACGCGGGCGAACCTGCTTGTCGCGCTAGCGGACCTGTCCTACTATGGACGCAAGGCGAATCCAGCGCTCCCCAGGGAGGCGGTCCAGTGCTCGTGCTTTGTTCGCAGTGCGACAAGCCGGAGACGCAGTGTACGTGCGAGAAATACTGCTGCTTCTGTCAGTCGCAGTACAATGTTCGACTTTGCGTGGATGGGTTGTATTATTGCCCGGATTGCCGGGAGGCTTGCGACGTGCGCGTCGCCGACAAAGATGACCACTGACCACATCCGCACCGAATTGACCATACATAACGATGCGCGGCTGATAGCTGGGGTCAGCGCCATCGTTTCTCACCTGGCCCAGGTTGCAGGACTCCCCGTCGAATCGCAAGAAGGGCTGGCGGCCGCGGTCGTGGACGCCTGCCACGATACGTTTCCACTCGTAAATGGCGAGGACGAGCACAATGGCGCTCTTCAGATGGTCGTTGAAGATTTTCCCGACCGAGTGGAAGTGACGATCGAGCACGCGGGCGAGGCGCTGCCCTCCGCCGGTCTCGATTCCTTTTGTGGCGGAGGCGAGGGCGTTGCCGCGGGAATCAGCAACTCTTTGCAGGACACCCGAGTGGATCGCGTGCAATACGAAACGCGCGACGGGCGGTCGCGCATGACGCTCATCAAGTATTGTGGCGGACGTAAAGCCGCCTTCTAGAGCGCCTATTTTTTCCTGCCTGGCGGGCTGCGCATTCCCTCTTACATCGGAACGGCGAAAACCTTCGTGCGAATCAGCGCGCCCAACTGGGCCTCGCTGACCGGAGCTTCCACTTTCAGGCGGTCGCCCGTCGGCGTTACGCGCACATTATCGAGTACTCCAGCGAGGTCCGGATTCGATTGCGATTCCTGATAGCGGCGGTACATCAAGCCCGCTTGCATCGCCGCGCCGAGCAAATTCGCGTCATCCACGGAATCGCAGACAGCCTGGAAGTGCGCGTCCACGCCGCTATCGGCGTCAACTGAGATGGTCATGGCATGAATGCGATTGACGATGGCAGCGGCCTGGGGAAACTGATTGGCCTGCGGGATCAGCTGTTGCATGGCGAGGTGCGAGTATTTTTGATCGAGCACGGCCCAAATTGTCCCGCTGCCATTGGCCTCGCTGATCAAGGGGAAAAGCTGGTCGTTCGACATCAGGCCTTCCGAGCCGCCCATGCGGACGTCAATCAGCTTTTCGAGCGAGCTTCGATGGCCGAACGCGGCGGTATTGGAATCGATGAAGACGAAAAGGATGTCGCTTTCGCCGGTGCCACCGCCGAAGGCATACATGTGATAACTGTGAGATTCGACCACGGGAAGTTTTTGTGCCTTGAATTTTGCTTCGACGGATGAGGGGTCAAATGATCCGAGTGCGACGCCGACGATTTCCTCGCCGCCCGACTTCGTTGCCGTGATACCGGCCCAGGCAAGCTCTTCCACTTGCGTGTTGGGGTCAATCCCGGCGGAGGCGAGGAACTGCTCGAACTGGCGGAAACGGGAGGGGAGAAGCTGTTCGCGAATTTGCGGGAACCAGGAATATTTTCGCGCGGTCTTCAAGTCGGCGTAGGCGAATTCGCCCACTTGCTTGGGAAACATTCCGATGACGGCGGTGCTGAGCGCCCCGGCTGAACTGCGTGCGGGAACGAGCGCCAGGGCTGCCACCAAAGCCACTGTCGTCAAAAATGTGATTGCAACAAACCGAAAAATTGGCTGTCTCATGATTTATCCTCAGTACTGCAAATAAAATTTACGACCGGCCTGCGCTGACCGCGCTTTCGCCAACGCGTGCCAGAAGCGATGCGGATTCGGTCCGCATGCGGGCGGCAAACGCGGCATCGCTGATGGATTCCAAATTGATGGCGACGTTTTCGAGCGCGCCTCGAACTCCCGCGGCAGCCATCAAGCGGCCCACGCGGATGTCTGAAAGCATAGAAGGGCTGGAGATGGATTCCAGTTGCCCGAGACGGTCAAATATATCCGCGGCCCGTCGCGCGACTTCCAGCGGCACATTGGCTGCGCCTTGGAGCGCTTGCTGGATGGCGTCATCCCGGCGGCGTTGCTCTTCGGGGCTCGCCTGCGCCAACTTGTAAGCGGCCATCACGGATTCGAATGACGCAGCGTCCTGGTCAATGGCTTCGGCCAGCGCTCGCGCCGCAACCTGAAATTCGGCGACGGCCTCGCTGAGCGGCTCCACGTATGCCGCCTGTGATTTCTTCTTGCGCGAGAGGCCCGCGACCATTTGCCCAAGGCTTGCTCCGAGCGCGCCCGCCAGTGCGGCCACGGAGCCGCCTCCGGGAGTCGCCGTAGGCTGCGCGACCGCATCGAGAAACGGTTGCGCGAGCGACGCGAGCTTGCCCGGTCCCGCCGCGGCCGTGCCGCTCAGGGAAGCCTCTAATCTATTCTCAAACACTTGGGCGGGGGAAAAGTTCTCGAGCTGAAGATAGAAGTCGGAAGTCATTTCGATAGCGCGCTTGGGGATTAACCCGACGATTTCGCTGCCGACAATTGTGATTCCGTAGCGTTCGGCTTCGCGCTTCACCATTTCGAATACGCGATGGATGGGGGTCTGCTCGAAATCCGTGAGATTGATCGACACTTGCGCGAGTTGGCGCGCGCGCAAATCCACGCCCATGGCTTTCACGTAGCGCAATCCGCCGTTCGAGAAACGGATGTTCTTGCCGATGCGCTTGGCGATATCGAGATCGGGCGTGTTCAAGTTGATGTTGTAGGCGATCAGGAATTTGCGCGCGCCGACCACCGTGGCGCCGGCCGTCGGATGCAGCCGTGGCTCGCCGACGTCGGGGGCGCGGTCGGGATTCCGCAGTACATCCTCGCGCAGGCCCTCGAACTGGCCTTTGCGGATGTTTTCCAGGTTCGCGCGCGCGGGCTTTTGCGCGGCCGCCTCATAGAAGTACACGGGGATGCGAAAGCGTTCCCAGATTTCGCGGCCTGTTTTTTTTGCGAGCGCCACGCAATCTTCGATGGTCACGCCTTCGATGGGAATGAAGGGCACCACGTCGGTGGCACCCAGGCGCGGATGCGCGCCCGTGTGCCTGGTGAGATCAATCAACTCAGCAGCTTTTCCCACGCCGCGCAGAGCCGCTTCCGCCACGGCCTCAGGCTCTCCTGCGAGTGTGATCACACTGCGGTTGTGGTCCGCATCGCTCTCGCGATCCAGGAGGAAGACGCCCGCAACTTCGCGCATGGCGGCGACAATGGCATCCACCTTGGCCGTATCGCGGCCTTCGGAAAAATTAGGAACGCACTCGACGAGTCGTTTCATGGCCCCAGAAGTGCTTCGGGTATTTGCCCCAAAGCGCTACATATTTTTTAGGTGAATCACAGTCCCGCGCTTCATCGTCAGGCTGCAGAGATTCACCCCAAAATAATAAGGGATTTCGCGGTAGTCGGCCACGTCAAACGCGGCGAGGTCAGCATACTTGCCAACTTCGAGCGAGCCGACACGGTCGTGCTGGCGCAACGAGTAGGCAGGATTCACGGTGGCGGCGGCGATGGCTTCGGCGGGGGTCAGGCGCATCTGCGTGCAGGCGAGCGATAGAATCATCGGCATGCTAAGCGTTGGGCTGGTGCCGGGATTGAAGTCGGTTGCCAGGCCCAGGATCGCCCCTGCTTCGATCAACTCGCGGGCCGGGCCGTAGCGTCCGAGACCCAGATGAAAGCAGCAACCCGGCAGGAGGGTGCAGACGACGTTCGAAAGGCCGAGGGCGCGAATATCCGCGCGGCTGACTTTTTCGAGATGGTCGGCGCTCGCGGCGGCCAATTCGATCGCCAGGCGCGCTGCTCCGGTTCGCTCAAGCTG
>Ga0187802_10000078_pt1 | contig 20168 bp, 14 predicted proteins | sample NC_wetland_sal_i_FD_130584 | JGI IMG/M metagenome (GOLD analysis project Ga0187802, IMG submission 130584) | Wetland sediment microbial communities from Neuse River Estuary, North Carolina, USA - Control_2 | ecosystem: Environmental > Aquatic > Freshwater > Wetlands > Sediment | place: USA... | reverse complement strand
GAAGGACATCGAGTCGTTGATTCCGCTGGGCGCGGCGGTGCGCCTGGTGAAAGGCGCGTACAACGAGCCGCGCGAGATCGCTTTTCCCAGGAAAGAGGATGTGGACGAGAGTTATTACCGGCTGGCCGTGAGGCTGCTGAGCCCGGACGCGCTGGCGGCGGGAGTGCGCGCCGCAATCGCCACGCACGACCGGGCGTTGATTCAACGCATCATCAATTGGGCCGCTACGCAGGGGATTTCAAGGGGCCAGCTCGAATTTCAAATGCTCTATGGAATCCAGTGCGGCGAACAAATACGGCTGGCGCGGGAAAATTATCGCGTGGGTGTGCTGATTTCTTACGGCAAGTTCTGGTTTCCGTGGTTCATGCGCCGCCTGGCCGAGCGCCCCGCCAACGTGCTTTTCCTCGCGCGCAATTTCTTTTCGAAGTAAACGCGCCGCTCACTGCGGAGATTCCCGACACAATCCACCGGGACACAAAAGGCGCGGAATCCGCGCCCGTCCAAAGCGGTCAACGGGTGCGTTCGTCTTTTTCGACTTTGCCGTCGCGGAGGCGGATGACGCGGTGGGCGTGCGCGGCAATGTCGGACTCGTGGGTGACGAGGATGATGGTGTTGCCCTGCTGATGCAGGCGCGCGAAGAGGGCCATAATTTCCTCTCCGGTCTGCGAGTCGAGGTTGCCGGTGGGCTCATCGGCGAGCAGGATCGAGGGGGAATTGACGAGCGCGCGCGCGATGGCCACGCGCTGGCGCTGGCCGCCGGAAAGCTCATTGGGCTTGTGCATCATGCGGTCGGCGAGGTCCACCTGAGCGAGCGCTTTCCGGGCGCGGTCGAGGCGCTCTTCGGAAGGCGTGCCGTTGTAAATCATGGGCAGCTCGACGTTGTGCAGCGCGGTTGCTCGGGGGAGCAGGTTGAACGTCTGGAAGACGAAGCCGATTTCCTTGTTGCGAATGTAGGCGAGCTCGTCGTCATTCAATTCGCTGACGAGGCGGCCGGCGAGCCAGTAGCGGCCTTTCGAAGGAGTGTCGAGGCAGCCGATCAAATTCATCAGCGTGGATTTTCCGGAGCCGGAAGGGCCCATGATGGCGACATATTCGCCGCGGCGAATCTCGATGCTCACGCCGCGCAGGGCGTGGAGATGCTCGGCGCCCATTTCGTAGGTCTTCCAGAGATCTTCGGTGCGAATGGCAACGCCGGAAACGACCAGATCCTCGCGGTAGGTTTGCGGCGCTCCCATTTCTTCGACGGCCATGGACATGGCACTCCGTGATGCGGACATGTCTCTCGTCCCGTTCTAATCCGAGGAAGGATTATCTTCGCGCTTCGGGGGAGTATTATCCACTTTAATGCCCGCGCCGGGACGCAAAGTCCGCAACGCTTTGTAAGGGCCGTTGACGATCTCATCGCCCTCGCGCAAACCGCTGGTAATTTCGATGTCGGTGACGCCGCTGATTCCCGTCTGCACCGGAACGAACTCGGCTTTTTTATTGCGGATCACGAAGACGCCGGTAATCTCGTCCTTTTGAGCGGGGGTGAGAGCGGGCTTCGAAGCAGCGAGCGTGACGTTGCTGCCGTTCGCTTGCTGGGCTTCTTCGAGCTCCTTACCCGTGCGGATCGCCAGCGCCTGGATGGGAACCGTGAGGATGCTTTGCTTCTGCGCGGTCTGAATCTTGGCCGTGGAGGAAAGGCCGGGACGCAGCGAGACTGGAGGATTATCCAAAGTGACGACGACTTTGAAATCGCGCGCTTCCTGCGTATTCGCGGTTGTCTGCGTGGTGGCGGCCTGGCCGGACGATCTCAGGATGGCAAGCTCGCCGACCTGCGTGACGCGCCCCTTGTAAATTTTCCCGGGGATGGCGTCAATCGTGATTTCCGCCGGCTGGCCTTCGCGCACGTTGGTGATATCGGTTTCGTCCACTTTTACTTCGGAGGTGACCACGCTCATGTCCGAAATCGTCAGTAGGAAGCTGCCGGTTGCGTTCTGGATGCCGGGGACCACGTTTTCCCCGACGCGCACGGCGATGTAGCTGACGATGCCGTCGATCGGCGCCGTGTAGGTGGTCTTGCGGAGAACGTCGGCGGTGTGTTTCAGCACGGCGCGGGATTGATCGAGATTCGAACGCGCCTGCTCGCGAGCGGCGCGCGTCTGATCGACCTGCGCCTTGCTGGCGTTGAGCGCGGCGACGGCGCTATCGTACGTGGCTTTGCTGGCGTCGTACTCCTGCTTCGAAATGAGCTGCTCCTGGAAAAGCTTCTGGGCGCGCTCCCAGTCGTACTTGGCTTTTTGAAGGTCCGCCTGGCGCTGAGCAAGCGTGGCGACGGCGGAGTCATAGTTGGCGGCCGCGACGCGCATGCCGGCGTCCATGGAGTCAATGTTGGCAACCTGCGCCTGGACGTCCGCGCCCGGCTGAATATTTTCCAGGTGCAGCAGGACGTCGCCTTTTTTCACGTGGTCGCCTTCCTGGACCACGATTTCAGTGATTTTGCCAAAGCCTTCGCCGAGGACGTTGGTATAAGTCTTGGGGCGGATTTCGCCGGAAGCGGTGACGACGGATATGAGGTCCTGCTTGACCACCCGGGCGCTCTGGACGGTCACGATATCCTTGGTCAACTGGTGATAGACAATGGCGCCGACGGCCAGCAGGACGACCGCACCAACGACTCCCAGAGTAATTTTTTTCCACTTCTTCATCGAGCCGACCCTTGGATTACAGGTTCCGGGGGACAAGGCTCCCCGCCATTAGTTCTGTACGACCGGGGCGCGCAGAATGTTTCCTAACTTAGACGCAGGGTTGCGGATAAGGACAGGTGAAATGGGTTCGCGCTCGAGGTCCTTACTCCTGGCTCCTTGCTGCTGCCGCTCATGGGCCCAAACCTCGATGGTAAGAGCCTTGAGTGGAACAACCATTCTAATTCGATTCTAATGGGAAGGAAATAGGGCGTACGGAAAGTCTCGCAAGAACTTGAATGTAAGGAATGGGCTCGAGCTCCACTTTGGCTGCAACATCATGTCTTTTTGCTCTTACGCGCACACACCCTCAGGCAACCCATTGGGCCACATGGGATTCCAACCCCGTAAGTACCGGCCGGGGGGAAACATGCGTTGACCTGTACCTTGGGACAGGTTAAAATTTTGCTCCCACTTCGGGGAATAGGTGCAAATATGGGCCGTTGGGCCAAGGTGTTTCTTTTCGGCATTTTAGCCGGAGGCTTGGCGCTTTCGCCGAGCGTCTTCGCGCAGCCAATTCCGCAGGACCAGACTGACCCAAAAGCCTCTAAAGACGCTGCCAAGCAGAAAAAGAAAAGCGACAATCAGCTCAAAAAAGAACTCGATTCCCAATACAAGATTTGGCTGGACCAGGACGTGGTTTATATCATCACGCCCGAGGAGCGCAGCGCGTTTCTGCACCTTTCGACCAACGAAGAGCGCGAGCAATTCATCGAGCAGTTTTGGCAGCGCCGCAATCCGGACCCAGATTCCGCCGAAAATACGTTCAAAGAGGAACATTACCGCCGGATCGCTTACGCTAACGAGCATTATGCCTCGGGAATTCCGGGATGGAAGACGGACCGCGGCAAGATTTACATCATGTGGGGGCCTCCGGATGAGATCGAGTCGCACCCGAGCGGCGGCTCCTACGACCGCCCGGCGCAAGAGGGAGGCGGACAGACCTCCACATACCCGTTCGAGGACTGGCGCTATCGCTATCTCGAGGGCCTCGGGAACGACGTGAATCTCGAGTTCGTGGACCCCTCGATGACCGGTGAATATCACCTGACCATGGACCCCAGCGAAAAGGACGCTCTGCTCTACGTTCCGGGCGCCGGGCTGACCGAAATGGAATCCATGGGATTGGCGAGCAAGACCGACCGGTTCAGCAACACGGATGGGACACACGATGCGCAGCCCCTGGGGGGGCAGATGGAGAGCAACAGCGAATTTTCGCGCCTGGAACGGTATGCCAAGATCCAGCAGGCGCCGCCGGTCAAATTCAAGGATTTGGAAGCTGTGGTGACGTCGCGCCTGGTTCGCGACCAGGTGAAATTCGATTACCGCTTTGATTTTCTGCGTATCACTTCGGACACCGTCCTGGTGCCCATCACTGTGCAGATACCCACGCGGCAGCTCAGTTTTCAGGAGAAGGATGGCGTGGACTCGGCGACGATGAACCTCTTCGCCCGAATCACCACTCTGGGCGGCCGGCCGGTGCAGACGTTCGAGGATACCATTCACCGCGATTTGCCGGCGTCGCTGCTGCAACAGTCGCTGAACACGGCTTCCATTTACCAGAAGGCGGTGCCGCTCAGTCCCGGACTTTATCGCCTGGATATCGTGCTCAAGGACGTGAACAACGGCAACGTGGGCGTGGTGAACACGCGGCTGCCCGTGCCGCGCTTCGAGGACGACAAGCTCTCGACCAGCACACTCATCCTGGCGGACCAGATTCAACGCGTATCGTCAAAGGACATCGGACTCGGCCAGTTCGTGCTCGGCGACGTGAAAGTGCGGCCAAAAATGGACGGCGCCTTCACGCCCCGCGACACCATGGGAGTCTACCTACAGGTCTACAACCTGAAGGTGGACGACAAGACTCATCGGGCCGACGCCAGCGTTCAATTCCGCGTCCTGCGCGAAAAGGAAACCGAGCCGGTGCTGAAATTCGATATTGGGCAAGACAAGCTGCCCGAGCACGGCGAGGAAATGACGCTCGAAAACGTCATGACTCTCGGGTCGCTGGGGCCCGGGAAGTACAATTTGGAAGTCGCCATTACCGATAATTTGGCCAAGCAAACGATTACGAAAGCCTCGGAATTCACTGTGCAGGCGGCAGCATCAGCGGCCCCGCAGGGGAGGTGAAGCGCTGTGAGTCTTCGAATGATTCGCGCTCTGGGCCTGGGATTGATCCTGAGCCTTGGTGCGCTTCCGCTCGCTGCGGCCCCCAATTCAGGAAAGCTCTCGGGCGTGGTGGTGGACGCCACGGGAACGCCGCAGATGGGTGCGAGCGTCACCATCTCGTCTGAGCAAATGCTCAGCGCCTCTCTCGTCGAGCTGCTGACCAACGATCGCGGCCGTTTCTCGGCTGATTCTCTCCCGGTCGGGTCCTACTCCATTAAAGTGACGCTGGCGGGGTTTCTCCCTGCGATCGAGCAGCACATCCAAATCAGCAGCCAGCACACCACATTGCTTGAAATCGTCATGGGCTCGGTCTTCTCGTCGCTCGATAAATTCCGCCACCCGGCCGATCAGCCGGTAGCGTCGGATGAATGGGTGTGGGTATTGCGCAGTTCCGCGGCCACGCGTCCCGTGCTGCGCTGGGAAGATGGCGACATCGTGCTCGATGGGCCGTCCGCGCAGGTGGAAATAGCACAGCAACGGCGCAACCATGGACGGCTGGATCTCACCTCGGGCGCGGACCATCCCGGCTCGGTATCCAACCTCGCGGATTCTCCCGGGACGGCCTTTGCCTACGATATGAGTGTGGGTTCTCGCGGGGAGCTTCTGATGGCCGGCCAATTCAGCTACGAGGGAGATTCGCCGGCAGGCGGATTCGTGACGGAGTGGCTGCCGTCGGGCGATTTGGGAGTGGGCTCGGTGACGAGCATCGTGGTTCGCGAATCGCGCCTGGGCCCTGACGGCCCCACGTTCCGCGGGTTCCGCATGTCGCATGACAACAAGTTTGTGCTTGGGGACCGCGTGGCGATCCGCTACGGGAGCGATTTTGTAACCGCCGGGCTTGTGGGTACCACTATGTCCCTCCGCCCGCGCGCGCAAATGGCGCTCCAGATGGCGTCCTCGTGGCAGGCTTCTGCCCTAGTGGCTGCCAGCCCCTGGCAAGACGCCGATGGGTCATTGACCGCGCTGCAATCGGCCATGAATTCGCTGGACGCCTTTCCCACGTTGCTGACGCGAAACGGACGGCCGGTGCTCGAAAGCGGCCTGCACGAGGAACTCGCCGTGGAGCATGCGCTTTCCAGCAAGACCAGCGTGACTGGGGCGGTGTTTCATGACCGCTCGAGCCACACGGCATTGTTTGGGCGGGGCCCCGTCACGGGCTCCGATTTCTTGCAGGACTACTTTTCGGCGCTTTTTGCCTATGATGGCGGCGAGTCGTCTTCGATGGGAGCCCGCGCCGTCTACCAGCAAAAGTTCAACGATAATCTGAGCGCCACGCTCGTTTATGCCTATGCGGGCGTGCTGACGCCGACCGAAGGCTATTCCGATGCGGATCTGCGCGATGATCTCTCCATCCGCTACCGCCACAGCGTGGCCGCGCGCGTCTCGACTGCCATTCCGCGCCTTGGCACGAAGCTCTCGACCAGCTACAAGTGGATCTCGGGCGAGACCGTCTCGCGCCAGGACGCCTATGGTGAGTCGCTCTATCACGTAGATCCGTACTTGAGCGTGGAGATTCGACAGTCCCTCCCTTGCTTCTTCCCCGGCCACATGGAAGCAGTGGCTGATTTCGGCAACCTTTTTGCCCAGGGGTACGTCCCCATAAGCACAGGGGATGGAAGGATGATCCTAGTCCCCTCATACCGGTATTTCCGAGGCGGTTTGAGCTTCCAGTTTTAGGAAAAAAGCCGCTCCAGGAAATGGGAACATGCCTTCCATAAACGGAATCGTCTCTAAAATCCCTCCACGGACTTCCCGTAAGGCTAACAATATAGGCCACTTACATGAATCGGAATCTGTGATTCGCTGGAAGCTGACGTGCAAGCATAATAGCGAAGAGGATACGGGTGTAGGCGAATGAACGATAGCCTGCGAATGCGGTTGGGGGCGGTGGTTCTGGCGCTTCTAACGCTGGCGGCAATGGTTTTTGCCGTCTTGAATTTTCAGCAGCGCTCCCGGTTCATTCTCCCTGATGATGGCGTCACCTGGATGGACTCGCCGGCGGGTGTTGTCGCCTGGCATGTGGTTGCCGATTCGCCCGCAGCGAAGGCCGGAATCAAGCAAGGCGATATCGTCGAGGCCATTCGCGGCACCACAATCCATCGCGCCACGGACGTGACGCGCATCCTGTTCCACGTTGGCCCCTGGGCGGAAATCCGCTATGAGATGCACCGCGGCGGGGCCACCTTTGAAACTCCGGTGGTGACGGCGCCGCAGGAAAATCCCTCCTCGATAGAGAATTACCTGCGCATCACCGCGCTGCTGTATCTTTTCATCGGACTCTTTATATTCGCGCGGCGTTGGAACGCGCCGCGCGCCATTCACTTTTACATTTTCTGCCTGGTTTCGTTCATCCTTTACAGTTTCCATTTCAGCGGCAAGCTGAACGGATTCGACTACACCGTTTACTGGGCCAACGTCGTGTCTCTGCTGCTCCAGCCGGCCTTGCTGGTTCATTTCGCGCTGGTCTTTCCGGAGCGACGCGGTTGGCTGTGGCCCAAACTGGTGGCGGTGTATTCCGTTCCCGCAGCTCTTTTTACGCTGCATTTCTTCGTGGCCAGCGGAACGCTGAATTTTCTCCCCGCGATCAGCACGCGCATCCGGCTCGACAAGCTGGAATTTGCGTACCTGGGAATCTATTTCCTTGCGGCGGCAGCCATTTTTCTTTTCAGTTTCCGGCGGGCTCCGAGCGGGATTCTGCGCCAGCAACTGAAGTGGGTCACGGGCGGCACGTTCGCCGGCACCCTGCCATTTTTGTTGCTCTACGTGGTGCCCTACGTTTTCGGGATCGTGCCGCAAACGTGGATGAAGGTGTCGGTCTACTCGCTTGCGCTGATTCCGCTCTGCTTCGGCTACGCCATCATCCGCTACCGGCTGATGGACGTGGACATTATCTTCAAGCGCGGCCTGGCCTATACCTTCGCCACGGCGGGCGTGGTGGCTATTTATTTTGCGGCCATCGCCGTGATTGGGGAGCTGTTTCACACTACGCTGACGACGAGCCCGGCGGGCGCCGTGATTGCCATCGTGGTCGCCGCATTTCTCATCCAGCCGCTGCGCGACGGGGTGCAGGCGCGCCTCGACCGCTTCTTTTACCGCGACCGGCTCAACTACCGCCGCACGCTGATCGAATTCGGCCGCACGCTCACGAATGAAGTGCGCCTCGAGCCGCTCGTCGGCTCGGTGCTCGACCGCATTTCGCAGACGCTGCTGGTGGATCGCCTCGCGATCTTCCTCGAGGACGCCGCCAATCCCGGCCGGTTTGAGCTCACGCGCTCGATGGGGGTGCGCCCGGAATCGCCGCTCGATTTGAGCTTTCTCGATCCCAGCCGTCCGGCGCTCGAGCGCGGCTGCCTCTTTTTCGAATCGGCGCGCGCGGCGATTCAGGAGAGCGAGTCGGTGCGCCGGACAATCGGCGAACTCGACCTGAATTATTTCATCGTCTGCCGCTTCCGCGACCGCACCGTCGCGATTCTGGGGCTGGGCAAGACGGTGGACGGCGATTATCTCTCGAGCGACGATCTTGAGCTGCTTTCGACCATTGCGGGCTACGTCGCCATCGCCATTGAAAACGCGCGGCTCTACCAATCGCTCGAGCAGAAGGCCATGCAGGTGGAACGCTTGAAGGACTTCAGCGAAAATATCGTGGAATCGCTGAATATCGGCGTGCTCACGGTGGACCTGGAAGACCGCGTGGAGTCCTGGAATCCGCAGCTGGAAGGGCTGCTCGAGATACCCCGCCGGGATGCCGTCCGGAAAAAACTTCCGGAAGTATTGCCGCAGGACCTGGTGGCGGAAATCTCGGCGCGCGCGGCGGGAGACCATGTATCCGGCATCTACAAATTCCGCTTGAGCACGCGCAGCGGCCGCCAGCTCGTGATCAACGCCTCGATCGCCCCGCTGGTGGGCAAGAGCGGCGCGCGGCTGGGCCGCTTGATCCTGCTTGACGACATCACGCAACGTGTCCGCCTGGAAGAACAGATGGTGCAGACCGAGAAGCTCACTTCCCTCGGACTACTGGCGGCGGGCGTGGCCCATGAAGTGAATACGCCGCTCGCGGTGATCTCGAATTACATCCAAATGCTCGCGAAACAGATCCCGTCGGATGATCCGCGGCAGAAGACGATCGAGCGAATCGTGAAGCAGACATTCCGGGCGAGCGAAATCGTCAATAACCTGCTCAATTTCTCGCGCACCGGAGCGGCGGAATTCATCGAAGTGGACCTGAATTACGTGCTCGAGGAAACCCTGACGCTGGTTCAGCATCCGTTCAAGACCGCGCAGGTAAACGTGATCAAGAACTACACGGAGCAATTGCCGCCCGTGCTCGGCTCCACCACGCGGCTCCAGCAGGTGTTTCTCAACCTGTTCATGAACGCGCGGGACGCCATGCCAAGCGGCGGGATGCTGGAAGTCCGGACGGGCGCTCAAAACGGCTCAGTGGAAGTGGAGGTGACCGATACCGGAATGGGCATTCCTGCCGAGCATCTCCAACGCATTTTCGATCCATTCTTTACCACGAAGGCTACCGGCAAGGGCACTGGCCTGGGCCTCTCCGTGAGCTATGGGATCATCAAAGAGCATGCGGGCAAAGTGGATGTCCGCTCCACGCCGGGCAAGGGAACATCGTTCCGGCTGGAATTCCCCGTAGCCAGGAAAGCGGTCCATGCTTAGAGGATCCATACTCGTTGTTGACGATGAACTGGAAATCCGCGAAGGGCTCGAAGCCCTTTTGACCTCGGAAAGCTTCGAGGTGACCCTCGCCGAAACAGGCGAAGCCGGCCTGCAACGCCTGGAAGACCGCCCCTTCGACTTGATGCTGCTCGACGTGAGCCTGCCGGACCGCAACGGGCTCGAGCTGCTCCGCGAGATTCGCCGCCGCGATCCGCAGCTCTCCATCATTCTCATCACCGCCTTCGGCTCGATTGACATGGCCCGGCAAGCCTTCAAGGGAGGCGCGCAGGATTACATCACCAAGCCCTGGTCGAACGACGAGCTGATCGCGCAGGTTTCTCTCGCCATCGAGGGCCGCCGGCTGCGCGATGAAAACGTCCAGCTCAAGCGCGCGCTGAAGCAGCGGTACAATTTCCCGAGCATCGTCGGCAAGAGCGATAAGATGCTCGCCGTCTTCGACCTGGTGACCCAGGTGGCTCCGTCGCGGTCCACGATTTTGATCAGCGGCGAGAGCGGCACGGGAAAAGAACTGATCGCCAAGGCCATTCATTCCGCCTCCACGCGCGTCGATAAGGCATTTATTCCCGTCAATACCGGCTCGATTCCCGCCGACCTGCTGGAATCGCAGCTTTTCGGGCACGTAAAGGGCGCATTCACGAGCGCCATCGCTTCGAAGAAGGGGCTTTTCGAAGTCGCAGACCAGGGCACGATTTTCTTCGATGAAATTTCCACCATCAGCCCGGAAACCCAGGCCAAGCTTTTGCGCGTGATTCAGGAGCGTGAGTTCATGCGCCTGGGCGGCACCGATACGATCAAGGTGGACGTTCGCATCCTGGCGGCCTCGAACGAAGACCTGATGAAGCTCGTGCGCGACGGCCGCTTCCGCGAAGACCTGTATCACCGCTTGAACGTCATCTCCGTGCAGTTGCCACCGCTTCGCGACCGCAAGGAAGATATCCCGCTGCTCGTGGAACGCTTCCTGGAGCAGTTCTGCCAGGAAAACGGCAAGCCGCCGCGCCGTTTCACCCACGGCGCGATGAAACTGCTGATGGACTATGACTGGCCGGGCAACGTCCGGGAGCTCGAAAACGTGGTGGAGCGTTCCGTGGTGCTCTCGACGCAGGAAACCATGGACGTGGACCTGCTGCCCGAAAGTGTGCGCTCGCGCGAGATCGTCCGCGGCGTCCGCCTGCAACTGGCTGAATTTTTGCCCCCGCTGCCGGGGGAGGCCAGCGGCCGCGGCACGGCTCCGGCGCCCTCGCTCTTCGAAATTCTCGAAGAGGTGGAGCGGCGAATCATCATCGACATGCTCGAGCGCACCAACTGGAATCAGACCGAAGCCGCCGAGCGCTTCCAGATTCCGCTCTCCACGCTCAATCAGAAGATCAAGCGCCTGGGCATCGAAACGCGCCGCCGCACCAACGTCCCGCGCGCCGCCGCCGTCGGCTATGGCGAAAGTCCCGCCGAATTCTCCACCGGAAAGTAAGCGCAAAAATAAATGAGCCGGGAACCCGCCGCGTGCGCGGCCAATTCCCGGCTCCATTGATTTAGGTTGCCTGTCCAAACCCCTCGGTTAGTGGTCGAGTGCGTGGACGATATCCAGCAAACCTTGGGCCTCCAGGTCGAGCTCCCTTTCCTCAAACTCCGAAATGCGCCGGCCATGGAATTCCGCCGCGTCCAATTTCGCGGACATGCGGGCTGCCAGGTCGTCGCGCAAGAGGGTGATATCGCTCAACTGGTTTTCGAGGTCGATGTAGGTGGAATCGTTGCCGGGGCTTCCCGACGCCAGAGCGCGCGTGGTAATGCGCAGGCTGGTGCGGCCGAGGTCGGCATTAGGGGCGTTGATCTGCTTGTAGTGGCGGGCGAGCTCGACAAACTCGTCGCCGCTATCCTGTATCGCATCCGGAACCGCCCAGTCGTGGAGGAATTCGACCAGCGCTCGCCCTTCGCTCTGGTAGTCGTCCGTAAGCCCGGTGAGCACCAGAATCGTCGGCCGGATGTCGGTGTGATCGGACCACACGTCATGCCGGATTCCATCGTTCTTCACACCGGGCCCGACCAATCCGAGCCACGTCGTGACGACTTCCTTCTGGATGCCGCCGTGATTCCAGGCGAACCCGGGATTCTCGTTGGCGATCGGGCCGCTCAGCTCCCAGAACCAGTCGGCGTTGCCCCACATCACGAAAGTCGGATCGCGCTGCGGGTCGCCCGTGATCATGTGCAGCAGTTTCATCCCCACGGGATCGCTCAAGGCGACGGTAAGCTGGTCCGTATTGCCGGTAATCGGACTGACGGCGGTCAGTTGCGCGGCGTCCCGTTCAAACTCACGAGCAATGGGAGCGCCCACAGCCGGCGCACCGTCGAGGTAAAAGACCGGGGCATCGTCGAATTGAATATCGAACCCGGTGCTGGCGGTGCCCGGATCGAAGTTGTTGATCAGAGTCTTCATATTCGAGTCAATTTCGCCGATCTTTGCGTACGAGCAAAAGTTGCCATTTTGCCCGGTGCAATTTGCCGGAGAAGGCGGTCCGCCGGCAAAATGGTCGCCCTCGTCGGCAGTAATGATGAAGAGCGTGTTGTGCTTGTCGATCCCATCGGCCTGTAGCCGTGCGAAAAACTTGCCAAACGCTTCGTCGTAAGCCGCCATTTGCGCTTCGTAGCAGGCGTTCCCGGGCCCCAGGGCGCCCTGCTCAGGATCGGTCAGGCATTCGGCAGGCGCGTTGATCCAGTCGCTATCGTGGTTATCGTGCACATCAGCGATGTAAGCGAAGGTGACTGGGACACCATGCTCCTGCATCGCTGCCACGTACGCAAGGGATTGCGCTGCCGAGGGGTCGAAGCCAGGGAATCCGACGTTTGGCGGCGTGTCGGTATCGGAGATCACAACGCCGTCGAGGTCCTTCAGCGGGCCGCTTGGGCTGATCACCGGAGCCACATAGAAATTGCCGTAGAGGGCGTTGAAACCAGTGTACCCACCCGGTTCTTGCGACAACTGATCCGCCACTCCGCCGTCGGCTGCCGAACACACTGCATTGCCCGCGGCGCAGTGAATTGCGATTCCCTCATAGTCCGCCACGGCCCCATCGAAGTTCGTCTTCACCTCGTTTTGGGCCCTCATCAGCTTCGCAGGATCATTGGCAAACGCCGTGGAAATATCGCCAAACACGTTTTCGAATTCGATATTGGCGGTCGAAACCGCGCCAACGTTGCAACCAGCTCGTGTATACGGCACCCACGGCGCAGGCGCAGTATTACCGTTCGCAGTAATCATATAGGGCCGATTATCGTTCTTCGCGCTGATGATATCGGTCCAGTATTCGAAGGAGGAAGTGAAGTGCGGAAATCCCGACGGATCGAAATAGTCGAAGGAATTGGCGATCGGCTGCCCGTGACGGTCGCCGTAAACTCCTGTCAGGGATGTGATGATGTCGTCCGCCGTATGGGACTTGAGGGGAGTGTGTTCATTGTCCGACAAAGTGCCGTTGTCCTTGAGGAAGTTCAGCAGACTGGGGATCTGCTCGAGGTCGGAAGGCACATTCGGGTTGTCGCGGGTGAAGTGGACGTTGTCGAACTGGATGTAAATCACGTGCTTGATGTCGCCGTGAGGGGAGTGCAGGTTGCAACCGTCGGTGGAACTGCTTGAAGTGGGGGCGGGCGTGGGCATCCTCTTCGCCTGGACCGAGCTGGGAAGGAGAAGCTGCGCAGCGGGCGAAAATGCAAACGTAAAGGCCACAACTACAGCCAGAACCTGGCGCAGCCGGCCTGACGCATGGACGCTCTGCTTGCGAACCCAATGAGCGGACTTCTTCAGACAGTTAAAGCTGAATCGCACAGTATTCCTCCTGAAAGTGGGTCTGACAGACTTCTGGATGGACTGTGGCCTAACTGGGTTAAGGCTGGGAGAAACCTATATTAATAGATTGCAAACGTAATGTGTCAACGCCCGCTCGGGAAAGCTACTGCGCCAAGCTGCGGCCGGCGAGCACTTCCAGGATGCGGCAGGGAGCTTGCTGGGGTGCCACGAGCGCTGCCGGCGGAATCAGGAACGTCTGCTCCAGGGCGTATTGCCCGGACATCACCGCATGTGCCACGCCATCCGAAAAGACCAGCCAGGTGCCGAGCGGCGGAAACTCCAGGCGGATTTTGGGCCAGTTCTGCTGGAACGCGGCGTTCTCCTTCAGATAATCATGAAATCGCAGCATGAACATGTCGTACGGCGTCCGCCCCATTCCCCGGAAGCCCAGCCGCGCGCCCCAATCCTGCACCGTCCGCCGGATGACGGAATCGTCCTCGGCAATCTGGCGCAGCCCCGCTTCCACGGCGAATTTCTCCGCGAGAAGCGCGAAGCTCTCCGTCGTCTGCCAGACGCGCGGGCTCTTCGGATTCAGGTTCGTGAAGACACGCAGAATTCTCCCTCCGCGCGTGGGCCGGCTGGGGAAGGCATCCACGTGCAAGAGGTCGTTGCGCTTGTGCACCGGCAGATCGCGCCCTTCTTCTTCGAACGGCCGGAAACTCGAAAAATCGAGAATCCATTTGCCCGCATAGGGAGAAAGAAATTTCGTCAGGAATTCGATCACCTGCGCGCTGTAATTCCGCATGATGGTGTGAACGCGGTTCACCGTCGCCGAATCACCGGAGAACCCGCGGAGCAAATCTTCCGACGGGCGGTAGGACACGTTCTTGTGCAGCCGCAGCTCCGTCCATTCCTGAGTTAGGAGGAATTCGCGGTCCTCCGGAGGAAGGTGAAAGGGCAGCTCGCGGAAAAATAAAATCTGCCCGCTTTCGAGCAATTCGCAGTAGGCGCGGGCTCGCGCGTCGCGTTGCTCGCGGCGCACCCAACCCGCTGGCAATTTATAGTCTTCGACGAAAATCCAGGGCAGGTTCGGCATGGCCCCCTTCGCCTGTGCCTGTCCGCGCCGCGCGCAGCGGATCCCAACCATCCGCGCGGAACATCCAGCTGTCCCGCGGGGCAAGAATACAGCAGTCCCGTGCACATGACAATTTAGTGCGGGCCCGAGTGTCGTTGTGCAAACGGAGGAATCGGCGATCGGTTAGACGTGGCTACGGCTCTTTTGTCGCGCTGGGAGCCCTATACCCACGCGGGAGGAGCGTCGTGCTCAGATCCAGACCCGCCAGGTCCACTCCCTCGAGGTTTGTCTCCCGCAGGATGGTGGTCTGCACGTTCGCGCCTTGCAAGAGCGCCCCGCGGAGCTCGGCGCTCCGGAAATTGGCCGCCACCAGATTGGCTCCGCGCAGGTTGGCCTGCCGCAGGTCCGCGCGAAAAAGCTCCGCGCCGCCTACTCGCGCTTCGCTCAGGTCGGCGCCGCTCAGGTTCGCTTCCGTCAAGTCCGCTCCACGCAGATCGGCCTTGCGAAGGTTCGCCTTGCGCAGGTCCGCCGAGGCCAACTTCGCCCTGCGCAGGTTTGCGCCCCTGAGATGTGCGCCCGCAAGATTCACCAGCGCGAGATTCACACCTTCGAGATTCGCGCGCGAAAGATCGGCGCCTTCCAAATCGGCGCGAGCTCCGCTCTCATCGCCGCTCACAAAGCGATGATGCGCTGCCAGGAGCTCCGCGAGCCGCTTGCCCTTGTGACGGATGCTGTCGAGCGATCTCAAACTTCCTCCCTTGAACACACTCAGAATGCCCATCGCCTGTTTTCCGGGATCGATTGCGGCCTTACGCTCGAATTTTACTAGAATTGCGGGCCGTTGGCACATTCATCGGAGCGGGGGTAGGGTCCTGGATCCGCTCAAAGCGGGCTCGATAGGGCACTTCGCGGGTGTCCAGCCAATCGCCAACTCCAACAAGTAGAAATCGAGCCATGTCACATAAAATAAGCCACTTATAAAATTTCAATCGCCAACTTTTCCCCTCTTTCCGGTCGCCGACCGCCCCACGCCTGAAAGCCGCCGAAAATCGGTTCTCGGCTAATTTTAGGACACTACCGGAGCGGGCGCGCTTCTCGTAGCTGCGTCCGATGGCGCTCGTTTTTTCAATGGCTCGCGCGCGCGGCCAGATTGGGGGCGCAACCTGCATCAGGGCAAGGTTCCACACACACGCGCTTGCTTCCCCTTGGCGAATATGTGGTAACTTGGCCGTGATGGAATTTCTCGACAAGCTGAAGAGCCGCGCCCGCGCCCATCCGCAGCGCATCGTCCTGCCGGAAGGCGAGGACGAGCGCGTGATCCAGGCCGCCGTTCGCGTTACCGCCGAACACTACGCCAAGCTGACCCTGCTTGGCCGCGCGCCCAACATTCGTGCCTCAGCCGCCCGGCTCGGTGCAAAACTCGAAGGCATCGAAATTCTCGACCCGAACGCAAGCCCTCAAATTGATGCGTACGCGCAGATTTATCTCGAGCAGCGCCGCGCCCGCGGCATCACGCTCGAAGAAGCCCTTCGCGTAGCGCGCCAGCCGCTCTACTTCGCGGCCCTCAGTGTGGCGGCTGGCGTTGCGGACGCCACCGTTGGCGGCGCTGCGAATTCGAGCGCCGAAACCGTCCGCGCGGCGCTCTATTCCCTCGGACTCGCTCCGGAAGCGCACCTGCTTTCGAGTTTTTTTCTAATGGTTGTCCCGTCGCGCAATAGCGCGTCTTTCGGCGAGAAGGGCGCCATGCTCTTCGCCGATTGCGCCGTTGTCCCCGATCCCAACGCTAAGGAACTCGCGGAAATCGCTCTAGCGACCGCTGAAAATGCCCGCACCTTCCTCGAAGCCGAGCCGCGCGTCGCGCTGCTTTCCTATTCCACCAAAGGCTCCGCCGAACACCCCGGCCTCGAGAAAATTCGCGAGGCCCTGCGCATGGTGAAAACGCGCCGTCCCGACCTTGCCATCGACGGCGAACTCCAGGCCGATGCCGCGCTGGTCCTGGACGTCGCCGCGAGCAAGGCTCCGGGCTCGCCTGTCGCCGGTCGCGCGAATGTCCTGATCTTCCCCAACCTCCATTCCGGCAACATCGGTTACAAACTTGTCGAACGCCTTGCAGGCGCCGTCGCTCTCGGGCCGATTCTACAGGGCCTCGCGCGCCCCGCAAACGACCTCTCGCGCGGCTGCTCGGTGAACGATATCGTGCACGTCATCGCCATCACCGCCATTCAAGCCATCGCGCGAAGACAGCCCGTCTCGGCTTCCGGGGGTTGAGCCAACCCTTGAATCCGCGAAATCTTTTCGGGCTTCCTGGCTTTCCTTTGCCCTTCCGTCGCGGCACGCTTGTCTCCGCGGCGCTCTCCCTCCCGCTTTTTCTCTGCGTGCCCTCCACGCGCGCGCAGGAAACCACCGCGCCTCCCGCCGATGAAGTCGTCGTGAACCTCGCTGCCGGGCGGGTCCTGATCGCCGTGACGAAGGACGCCATTCTCATCGCCACCGTCGAAGATCCCGTCGAACCCGAAACGCATCCGCCGATTCCCGTGCAACTCGGCAGTGAACGCGCCGGAGTGATGCTCGGCGCCGTCGAATGGTTCTCGGTCACCTCGCAGCAGGATCTCGCGCGGCTCGATCGCGAGCTTCCCCGCCTCCGCGGCCGCATGGTTCCGCAAGAGCCGAGTTTGAATGCGCCGACAGAAGGCGCGGAAGCCAAGGACATTCTGGCCATCGGCCAGGGTCTGCTCGAAGGCTTGAACGAGGTGGCGAATACTCTCCACAATAAAGTCGACCTGCCCGATGACGAACCCGTGGCGCAATTGATTATCGCGGATTATCTCGTGGGCTACGGCCCGGAAGTCTGGCAGCTCTCTTTCCCCCTTCATCAAGACCAGGAACACGGCGAATATTGGGACACCCGTGTCTTGCGCCCCCGCTACCTTCAGATATGGCCGCCCGAAAAAGGCGAGCCGCACACGCTCATGGAATTTCACTACCCGCCCTCGATCGCCATGCCTACTTTGCTCGATTTGATGCGCGCCAAGGACCCGCGCCTGGCCAAAATCGGTGACGCGGATCCCAAAGTGTGGGAAGCGGGAAATCAAATTCTGCAAGGCCACTTTGATAAGGTGAAATCCGCGGACGCCATCCAGTATCTACGGGCCGCTCTTACCGCCACGACGCCTCCCCATTCGCGCCAGACCATGGCCGCGATTGGCATCCAATCCGGGTTCGAATGGATTCTCCCGCCGCCGCCTGAGCCGAAACGGCCCAGCCGCAATAAGGAGCGCGAGGAGGGCGCACCCACCTTAATGAAGCCGCCTTCCTGATTTTGAATTTCGCCGGTCTTATTTTTTTTCGGAGAGTTGCTGCTGGAGGCGGGCGTTCTTCTCGGCCACTCCGCGGGCGAGTTCCTCTTTGTGCGCGACGAGCCGCCGCGCAATCTCGGGGTCGGAAAGCGCCAGAATTTCCGCCGTGAATATGGCCGCGTTCACGGCACCCGCCTTGTCGATCGCCATCGTCGCCACAGGAATACCCCCGGGCATCTGCACGGTTGAAAGCAATGCGTCGAGCCCGTTCAACGAGCTCGTCCCCATGGGCACGCCGATTACCGGTAGGGTCGTATTCGCCGCAATCACACCGGCGAGATGCGCCGCCGCACCCGCAGCTGCGATCAGCACCTTCAGCCCGCGCTTCGCCGCCGACGTGGCGTACTCGTGAGCGCGCGCAGGCGTGCGATGCGCGGATACCACTTCCATCTCGTAGGGAATGCAGAATTTCTCGAGCGTCTTTCCTGCCTCGCTCATCACCGGCAAATCCGTATCCGAGCCCATTAGGATGCCTACCAGCACCGCTTGGCCCTTCTTTTCTTTGGTCACTCGCTGAATCTCCTAACCCGCAGCCCCCACGGCCGCAACAACCACTTCAATCTGGTCGCCCTGCCTGATGATCCCCGCCTCCACAACTCGGCACAGCCAGCCTCTCTGCCCTCGCAACCCGGTCTGCAAGCCCTGCCGAATTTCGTCGGTCCGCGAGCAAGGATCACATGGCGTGCTGATTTCTAGAAGGCTCTCGCCGATTCGTAATCTCTGGCCCACGCTCAACGTCTGAAAATCCAGCCCCCGGGTGGTCACGTTTTCTTTCACTGCGCCGGGCGCCAGGCCAAATCGCTCGAGCGTCTCGGAATCCATCAATAACACTTGACGTTTGCTCCCGGGCCTCCCGTGAATGCATCCCTTGAAGCCCTTATCCGCGATGGCTTCCGCTTGCCGAACCTCCTTCATGGGAAATCGGTGGACCAGGCAGAGAAACAGGTACCGCACCTCACCCATTCGCGGCCTCCTTAACAGTGTGGCCGCTTTTTCTCACAATCCTGCCGATATCCTTCCGGTAGTGGGCTCCATCAATACCTATTCTACTAACTGAGTCGTACACAATAGAGCAGGAATCTGACAAATTCCGTCCGATAGCGCCTACACCAAGGACTCTTCCACCACTCGTGTAGTATTTGCCCCCTTCTTGCCTCGTACCTGCGTGGAAAATTACAGCGCCAGGAACACTCGCGGCCTCCTTCAAGCCGCTGATGAACCTTCCAGCCTTCGGACTGGCGGGATAGCCTTCAGACGCCACGACGACGCATACGCTCGCGCCAGGCTTCCACTTCGTCTGAAATCTCTCCAGGCTTCCGCGAGCGGCGCCTAGGCAAGCCTCCGCCAGATCGAAATCAGCTCGCAGCAGAATCGCCTGGGTCTCCGGATCCCCGAGCCGACAGTTGTATTCGAGCACTTTCGGCCCTTCCGGCGTGAGCATCAACCCAAAATAAAGGAATCCCTTGTAGGGAATCGCGTCTTTTTCGAGGCCAGCCAACGTCGGCCGCACAATCGCGTCCTGAATTTTCTTCTCGAGTTCCGGCGGCAACATGTCGTCGGTCGAGTATGCGCCCATGCCGCCCGTGTTGGGGCCTTGATCGCCATCGAGTGCGCGCTTGTGATCGCGCGTCGGCGCCAACGGAACGAAGTCCTTGCCATCAGTCAGAACAATGTACGAGAGCTCTTCGCCTGCGAGCCCTTCCTCGAGCAGAACCCGCTTTCCGGCGTCGCCGAATTCGCGCTTCTCCATCGCGCTTTCGATGAATGCCGTCGCCTCATCGGGCGATGACGTCACGAGAACGCCTTTCCCCGCGCACAGGCCATCCGCTTTGATCACCAGCGGCCAATCCACCGAGCAGAGCGCTGTGTAGGCATCGATTGCCGAATCGTATTTCCCGTAGATGGTGGCCGTCGGAATCCCGTGCCGCGCGATGAATTCCTTGGCAAAAATTTTGCTGCCCTCGAGCTGCGCCGCCTTTTGCACGGGGCCGAACAGCAACAGGCCTCTGCGCGCGAATTCATCGGCCACGCCCAGCACGAGCGGCAATTCCGGACCCACGATCGTGAGGTCGGCTCCCACCTTGGCGGCCAAATCGGCGGTGGCCTTCACATCGCTTAAGTCCAGGCCTACGCATTCCGCATCGTTCGCAATCCCGCCGTTTCCAGGGGCGCACCAGATTTTCTCCACCGCAGGCGATTGCCGCAGCTTCCAGATCAGCGCGTGTTCGCGGCCTCCGCCGCCCAGAACTAGAATTTTCATTTTCTCTCGCTACGAAGAAGAAGAAACGATACGGCGGCGCGTCCGCCAGTGTCAACAGGAGTTCGGCTTGCCCCCTTCACGCAAAAGTGTTTTCATCTACCGTGATGCACTGGGATTT
>Ga0187802_10000077_pt1 | contig 20218 bp, 34 predicted proteins | sample NC_wetland_sal_i_FD_130584 | JGI IMG/M metagenome (GOLD analysis project Ga0187802, IMG submission 130584) | Wetland sediment microbial communities from Neuse River Estuary, North Carolina, USA - Control_2 | ecosystem: Environmental > Aquatic > Freshwater > Wetlands > Sediment | place: USA... | reverse complement strand
GGACGTGACGGGAGACGTGAAGCTGCCGCAAGGAGTGGAGATGGTGATGCCGGGGGACAATATTTCGTGCGACATCAGCCTGATCACGCCGGTGGCGCTCGAGAAGGGGTTGCGCTTCGCCATCCGCGAAGGCGGCCACACGGTCGGAGCCGGCGCCGTCGCCGAGATCATCGAGTAAATCATGCCCAACGGAGAAAAAATTCGGATTCGTCTGAAGGCTTACGATCACCGCATCCTCGATCAATCCACGAGAGAGATTGTCGAGACGGCCAAGCGCACGGGCGCGGAAGTCGCCGGGCCGATTCCCCTGCCCACGGTGATCAACCGGTGGACGGTGCTGCGGTCACCGCACGTGGACAAAAAATCGCGCGAGCAATTCGAGATGCGCACGCACAAGCGGCTGATTGATATTCTCGAGCCGACGCCGGACACGGTGGATGCTTTGATGAAACTGGATCTGCCGCCCGGCGTGGACGTGGAAATCAAGGCCTTCGGCCGAGAACACACGACGAAGTAAGCGCTGGCAAAAGAGGCAGCAGGAAAAAACGGGAAGGAAAGAGCGAACGAAATGGCAGTCACCGGCATACTCGGAATCAAACTCGGCATGACTCAGGTTTTCGCGGACGACGGCACGGCCGTGCCCTGCACGGTGCTACAGGCGGGGCCTTGCGTTGTCGTCCAGCGCCGCACCAAGGAAAAAGACGGCTACGAGGCGGTGCAGCTGGGTCTCGTGGAATTCATCAAGCCGCAGCGCGTCACCAAGGCTCTCACGGGGCATTTCAAGAAGGCCAATGTTGCGCCGATGCGCTACCTCCGCGAGTTTCGCCTGGAAGATTCGAAGGACGAAACCAAGGCGGGCGACCGCGTGCTGGTGGACGGCTTCCAGGTGGGCGAATTCGTGGACGTCACCGGCGTGAGCAAAGGCAAAGGCTTCGCGGGCGGGGTAAAGCGCTGGCATTACCGCGGCGGCGATGCTTCGCACGGCTCCATGTTCCATCGCGCGCCCGGCGGCATTGGAGCTAGCTCGTTTCCCTCGCGCGTCTGGCCCGGCCAGCATTTTCCGGGGCACATGGGAAATGAGCGCAAGACTTCGAAGAATCTTCGGGTCGTGAGAATTGACACGGATGAAAATCTGCTGCTCGTGCGGGGCGCCGTTCCGGGCCCGGCGGGAAGCTACATTTTTATTCGCAAGGCGAAATCAGCCAAGTAAAGAAACGGCGAGAGACGACGATGCCCGTTGCGGACGTTAAAAATCTGGAAGGCAAGACGGTCGGCAAGATCGAGCTGGCCGACGATGTATTCGCGGCCAAGGTGAACGCGAACCTGCTGCACGAAACCGTGCGGCACTTTCTGGCGGGCGAGCGCGCCGGAACGCACAAGACGAAGGACAAGAGCGAAGTCAGCGGCTCGGGCAAGAAGCTATGGAAGCAGAAGGGAACGGGCCGCGCGCGCATCGGTTCGATTCGCTCTCCGCTCTGGCGCCATGGCGGCACCGTGCATGGCCCCACTCCGCGGAGTTACGCCTACGCGCTGCCGAAGAAAATGATTCTGGGAGCGCTGCGCTCGGCGCTTTCGGCGAAATTCGCGGACCAGAAACTGACCGTCGTGGACGGCTGGAAGCTGGAGTCGCACAAGACCAAGCCGTTCCGGCAGGCGCTCGACAAGCTGGACGCGGAGACCCGCACGATTCTGCTGGTCGAAAACGGCGCGAACCTGAATCTCGAGCGCGCCAGCCGCAATCTCGCGGGCGTCACGCTGGTCCCGGCGACCGGCCTCGAGCCTTACGATTTGCTGCGGCACGATCATCTGATGCTCTCGCGCGAGGCGGCTGCGAAATTGAGCCGCGCGCTTTCGGCCACCAAGCCCGAAGCGCCGGTGCAGATCGAGCCGGCTCCAGCCGTCGCTCCGGCCGCGAAGGCATCGGCCGAGAAAAGCGCCGAAGCGAAGGCGCCGACAAAATCCGCCGCGTCCAAGGCGCCGAAGAAGCCGGCTGCGGGGAAAAAAGGAAAGCCGAAGGCAAAGCCCAAGGCGAAGAAGGGTTAGGCAATGGCGACCAGGCTCTACCAAGTTATCCGGCGGCCCATCATCACCGAGAAAGGCCTCGGCGTGAAGGAGACGCAGCATACCGTGGTCTTCGAAGTCGTTGCGGACGCCACCAAGACGGAGATTAAAGAAGCCGTCCAGCGCGTTTTCAAAGTGAAAGTCGACCGTGTGCGCACGGCAAATTTCCACGGCAAGTTTCGCCGCCGCGGCCGCGCCGAAGGCTACCGCCGCGATTGGAAGAAGGCCTACGTGAAGCTGGCCCCGGGCGAAAAAATGATCGAGTACGCGGAGAATTTGTAATTCGTTTTCGAAGCAAGAGGCAACAATGGCACTGAAGACATTCAAACCATACACACCGGCGCGGCGATTCCTGACTATGCTCGATAAGAGCGAAATCACCAAGGAGTCGCCGGAGAAGTCGCTGACGGAATCGAAGAAGCGCACCGGCGGGCGCAACTCGCACGGCGAAGTCACCTCCTGGCATCGTGGCGGCGGCCACGCGCGCCGCTACCGTGCGATTGATTTCCGGCGCGAAAAAACAGGAATCCCGGCGAAGGTCGCGGCCATCGAATATGACCCGAACCGTTCGGCACGCATCGCGCTGCTGCACTATGCGGACGGCGAAAAGCGCTACATTCTTCAGCCCGTGGGCCTCGAAGTGGGCATGACGGTCCAGAACGGCGAGGGCGCGGACATTCTCCCTGGCAACGCGCTCACCATCCGGCACATCCCGCCGGGCACGATGGTGCACAACCTCGAGCTTTACCCCGGCAAGGGCGCGCAAGTGGTCCGCTCCGCAGGCGGGGCAGCTCAGCTTTTGAGCAAGGAAGGCGACTTCGCGCTGGTGAAGCTGCCCTCCGGCGAAGTGAGAAAATTCAGCGTGGATTGCATGGCCACGGTTGGCCAGCTCGGCAACCTAGACCATGAGAATGTGACCTACGGGAAAGCGGGCCGCACGCGGTGGCACGGAAAACGTCCCACGGTGCGTGGCGTGGCCATGAACCCGGTGGATCACCCGCACGGCGGCGGAGAAGGCCGCGTGAAGGGCAACCACCCGCAAACTCCCTGGGGATTTCCAACTCTGGGCGCCAAGACGCGCAAGAAGCGTAAGAGCGACCGGATGATCGTGGAACGGCGCAAGCCGTAAGCTAGGAGTAGCAGAAAAAAATGAACCCGGCGCGGCGGGGAAGCGAGAGCATGACTATGACAGCCACACGAACGTCTCGGCGTGCACCACGGCGCGCGACACGGGCGCGGAAATCGGTTCCGCGGCGTGCTGCGAAGCCGGTGGTGAAGACCGTCTCGAAGCTCGTGCCCCCACCCCAAGTGATGTACCGTCTGTGCAAAGCTGGTTGGGCCGTGATTGTCGAGAAAATTCCGAACGCGCAGGGGACGCGCTTTGTTTGTCCCTTTTGCCCTCTGTCGCACCGCGTTTCCGGGCCGGTGCGGGGATTCCGCAAAATTCGCCGCGCGCAGTGGGTGAAGCTGCGCCGGGTGGAGGAATAGAACCACCGATGCCGCGCTCGCTCAAGAAGGGGCCGTTCATTGACGACCACCTGCGCAAGAAGGTGGAAGCGCTGAACGTGCGAAACGAAAAGAAAGTGGTGAAGACGTGGTCGCGCCGCTCGACGATTCTTCCCGAGCTCGTGGGGCACACGATCGCGGTTCACAACGGCAAGAAGTTTATTCCCGTGTATATCACCGAGCAGATGGTAGGGCACAAACTCGGCGAGTTCGCGCCGACCCGCACCTTCAAGGGCCACGCCGTGAAAGCGGCGCTGGAACGGGCGGCGGCAGCGGCCGGGGCTCCGGCCCCGGGAGCGGCGCCGGCAGCAGGCGCAGGCGGCAGCGGCGCACCAGCGCCAAAGGCATAGAGGGCTCAGACGATGCCAACGGCTTTGCAAACTCCGGGTCAGATTGAAGGCGTGGCCATGGCGCGGTATGTCCGCGTGTCGCCGCAGAAGGCTCGTCTCGTTGTCGACTTGATTCGCGGCCAGCGCGCTGAAGATGCGCTCCAGCGGCTGCGCTTCACGAAAAAGCGCGTCGCCAAGGAAGTGGAAAAAACACTGCGGAGCGCGATCGCCAATGCCGAGCGCAAAGCGGAAGATTCCGGCGAATCGCTCGATGTGGACGCGCTGTTCGTCACGCGCTGTTTCGTGAACGAGGGCCCGCGCTGGAAGCGCCTGCGTCCCGCGCCCATGGGCCGCGGCTTTCGCTACCAGAAGCGCACCGCTCATATCATCGTGGAAGTGGCTGAGCATCATCGCGCCGCGGCCGACCGCGCGGCGGCGGCAGCAGCCGAGAAGGAAGCATCGAAGGGCGTGAAGGGCGCGGTGCGGAAGGCTCGCAAGGCCCTCGAAAAGCGCTCCAAGCAAGCGCAGAAGAAAAAGAAGTAGGAGGCTCGTTTGGGACAGAAAACACATCCGTACGGGTTCCGGCTCGGCTATAACAAAGCCTGGAAGTCCCGCTGGTTTGCCAAGCGCGAATACGCGGACCTGCTGCACGAGGACGTGGCGCTACGGGCGCAGTTGAAGGACAAGCTCAAATCCGCCGGCGTCAGCGCGATTGATGTCGAGCGCGCCGCCAATAAATTGGTCGTCCGGATTTACACTGCGCGCCCCGGCATCATCATCGGGCGCAAAGGCTCAGAAATCGACAAGCTCAAGACCGAAGTCCAGAAGCGCACCAAGCGCGAGGTGCACATTGATATTCAGGAAGTGCACCGCCCGGAACTCGACGCCCACCTGGTGGCCGAGTCCATCGCGCTCCAGCTCGAAAAGCGCGTAGCTTTCCGGCGCGCCATGCGCAAAGCGGTTGATTCGGCTCTGCGTTTCGGCTGCAAGGGAATCAAGGTGCGCGTGGCCGGCCGGCTGAATGGCGCGGAAATCGCGCGCAAGGAATGGTACCTCCAGGGCCGCCTGCCGCTGCAAACGCTGCGCGCGGACATTGACTACGGCACGGCCGAAGCGCAGACCACCTACGGCGTGATCGGCGTGAAGTGCTGGATTTATCAGGGCGAGAAAATCCCGCAACGCGGGAAAGCCGCGCAGGCCGCGGAAGGATAAGGGAACGGGCAAACCATCATGTTAATGCCGAAAAAAGTGAAGTACCGCAAGCAGCAGCGCGGCCGGCGCAGCGGTAAGGCCTGGCGTGGCGGCTCGCTGGCGTTTGGCGAGTACGGGCTGAAGGCCCTCGAACCCGCCTGGATCACCGACCGGCAAATCGAGGCCGCCCGCGTGGCCATCACGCGCTTCATCAAGCGCGGCGGAAAATTGTGGATCCGGATATTCCCGGATAAGCCCTTCACCAAGAAGCCCGCGGAAACCCGCATGGGCAAGGGCAAAGGGCCACCGGAACATTGGGTGGCGGTGGTGAAGCCGGGCCGCGTGATGTTTGAAATGGCCGGTGTTGACTTGGCGGCCGCCACCGAGGCTATGGAACTGGCGGCGCACAAGCTGCCCATCAAGACGAAGTTCGTCAGCCGGGCGGAGGAACTCTGATGGCGCGGCACGCCGAAAAATACCGCGAAATGGACCGCAACGAGCTCGAAATCCAGCAGCGCGAGCTTGCCGAGCAGATTTTTCGCCTGCGGTTTCAGCTCTCGACCGGGCAGGCCGAAGGCCTGAAGAAGCTCCGGGAAGCAAAGCGCGATTTCGCGCGCATCAAGACTCTGCTGCGCGAAGCCGAATTGAGGAAGGCGTAATGGCAAACGAAACACCGGCTGTTCAGGAAGCCGCCCGCGAGCGCGGCGCGAGGCAGGAATTGGTCGGCGTCGTGACCAGCGCCAAGATGCAAAAGACCATTGTGGTGAAGGTCACGCGCACTACGCGCCACCCGCTCTATCAGCGCGTGCTTCGCTTCGGGAAGAAATACTATGCGCATGATGAGTCCGGAGAAGCGCGCGTGGGCGATACGGTAAGAATTGTTTCCACCCGGCCGCTTTCGAAATTGAAGCGCTGGCGGCTCAAGGAAGTGATTGCGCGTTCCAGGCGCATCGCCTGAGCTGGTAACGATACTTAGGGAGCACGAATATGGTTCAGATGCGCACATGGTTGACGGTGGCCGATAATTCCGGCGCCCGCCAGCTCACTTGCATCCTCCCCGTCGGGGGAGATGCGGGATTGGTCGCGAGCTTGGGTGACATCATCACCGCGGCGGTCAAGGAAGCAACGCCCGATAGCCAGGTGAAAAAAGGCAAAGTCGTGCGCGCGGTTGTCGTACGCACGCGAAAAGAACAGCGGCGCAGGGATGGCACCTACATCCGCTTCGATGACAACGCCGCCGTGCTGATCAACGACGCAAACGAACCGATCGGGACACGCGTTTTCGGCCCGGTCGCGAGGGAGCTGCGCGAGAAGAAGTTCACGAAAATCATCTCGCTGGCTCCGGAAGTGTGGTAGCGATGAGAGAACAGACAACTGCACAGCCGGCGCCGCTCGGAATTCGCCACGGCGACACGGTGAAAGTGATGTCCGGGCGCTCGAAGGGCAAGACCGGGAAAGTGCTTTCGGTGAATCGCGCGAAGCGCACCGTGACGGTCGAGCACGCGAGCATCATCAAGAGACACACGCGGCCGAACCCGTCGAAGAATATCAAGGGCGGCATCCTCGAAAAGGAAGGCCCGATCCATGTTTCGAACGTGATGCTGGTCTGCCCGGGTTGCGGCAAACATACGCGCGCGGGTCATACGACGCTGCCGGACGGCACGAAGGTGCGTGTTTGCCGGCGCTGCAATACGACCTTTGAGAATTAGTGGCTTGGACGAGAAGCTGCGAGCAAAGACGAGGCACTAAAGAATGATTAGCCGTTTGCACGACAAGTATCGCAAAGAAGCCGTTCCGGCGCTCAGCAAGCGCTTCGGGCTCACGAACACTATGGCGGTCCCGCGCGTCAAGAAAGTGACCGTAAATATCGGGCTCGGCGAAGCCAGCGCCAACGTGAAGCTGCTCGATACGGCCGCCGCGGAACTTGGGCAGATCACTGGGCAAAAGCCGGTGATCACGCGCGCGAAAAAATCCATCGCGAACTTCAAAATTCGCAAGGGCATGCCCATCGGCTGCATGGTCACGCTGCGCGGCGAGCGCATGTACGAGTTCCTCGATCGCCTCTCCGCCATCGTGCTGCCGCGCGTGCGCGACTTCAAGGGCCTGCCGCCGAATTCCTTCGACGGCCGCGGCAATTACACGCTCGGCCTGAAGGACCAGCTCGTGTTCCCGGAAATCGATTACACGCGCGTGGATAAGATTAAGGGCATGAACATCACCATCACCACCACGGCCCACACGGACGAGGAAGGCCGCGAGCTGCTCAAGCTGCTCGGCGTGCCCTTCCGGGCCTAAGGAGAACGAGAGAGCATGGCGCGCACCAGTCAATTCGCAAAAATGCGGCGGAAGCTGAAGTTCAAGATCCGCAAGCGCAACCGCTGCCGCATCTGCGGTCGCCCGCGCGGCTTTCTGCGCAAGTTTGAAATGTGCCGCATCTGTTTCCGCGGCCTCGCGCTCAAGGGGGAAATCCCCGGCGTGGTGAAGGCCAGTTGGTAAGGGAGCCTTGAGGACGAACGAATGACCACTGATCCAATAGCCGATTTGCTGACGCGGATACGCAACGCCGCCCGCGCCAAGCACCCGCGCGTGGACTTGCCCTCTTCGAAGCTGAAGGTGGAAGTCGCGCGCATTTTGAAGGATGAGGGCTACCTCTCGAATTACAAAGTCGTCGAGGAGAAAGGCAAGAAGACGTTGCGCGTCTTCCTGCGCTACACCCCCGATCGCCGCAGCGTGATCACGGACCTGAAGCGCGTTTCCCGGCCCGGCTCGCGGCGCTACGTTGGAAAGGCGGGAATTCGCCCCGTCGTCGGCGGCATGGGCGTTTCGATTTTGTCCACGCCGCGCGGATTGATGACCGGCCAGTCGGCGCGCAAGGCCGGCCTGGGCGGCGAACTTTTGTGCGAAGTTTGGTAGCGCAACGGAATAAGAGCGAGGTTTCGATAGAGCCATGTCGCGAATTGGAAACAAGGTAATTCCGGTCCCTTCCGGCGTGAAGGTTCAAATCAAAGACGGCGCCGTCGAGGTCCAGGGCCCCAAAGGCAAAATGAGCGTCCCGCTGCCGGGCGGAATTCATTTCGAGCAGAAGGACGGCACGCTCGTCGCCAAGCGCGAATCCGAAGAACAGCGCGCCTTGCACGGCCTCGCGCGCGCCCTGGTGGCCAATGCCGTCACCGGCGTCACCACCGGATTCAAGCGCGATCTCGATATCGTGGGCGTCGGCTATCGTGCCGAAGTGAAGGGCAAAAACGTTGTCCTCGCGCTCGGGTATTCGCACCCGATCGAATTTCCCATCCCCGAGGGAATTCAGATCACCGTCGAGAAGCAGACGCACATGACCGTCACCGGGGCGGACAAAAATCAGGTGGGCCAGGTGGCCGCGAATCTTCGCCGTCTGCGCCCGCCCGACCCGTACAAGCAGAAGGGCATTCGCATCACCGGTGAGCGGCTGAAGAAGAAGGCCGGCAAAGCCGGAGCAAAGACCGCAGCTGCATAGCCCGGGAGGAGAAAGAGCGTGGCAGCACCTGTTCACAAGTTATCGCGCGAAGCGCATCGCCGGCGCATTCACGTGCGCATGCGCAAGAGGATTGCTGGCACGGCGGAGCGCCCGCGCCTGGCCATTCATCGTTCGACGAAGCATATTCGAGCGCAGGTGATTGATGACCACACCGCTCGCACCATCGTATCCGCCAGCTCGCTCGATAAGGAAGTGCGCACTCTGATCAAGGGCGGCGGCAATATCGCCGCTTCCAAAGTGGTCGGCAAAATGATTGCCGAGCGCGCCCGCGCCAAGGGCGTTGACAAAGTCGTCTTTGACCGGGGCGGATATCAATATCACGGCCGCGTTCAGGCGCTTGCCGAAGCGGCCCGGGAGGCGGGCCTGAAGTTCTAAAATTTATGGCGAAACAAGAGCTCAAAGATACGCTTTCCGTCCGCCGTCATATGGACACCAACATGGCCAACCTGAAGGATCAGGTGGTCTCGATCAACCGCGTCACGAAAGTCGTGAAGGGCGGCAAAAATCTCAGCTTTTCGGCGCTCGTCGTGGTCGGCGACCAGGGCGGCCATGCTGGCTTCGGCATGGGCAAGGCCCGCGAAGTCCCCATGGCCATTCGAAAGGCCATCGAGCAAGCCAAGAAGAACATGGTCAAGCTGAACCTGAAAGGCTCGACGATTCCCCATGTGGTCATCGGGCGCTACGGCTCAGGTCAAGTCCTGCTGAAGCCCGCCCCGGAAGGAACCGGCGTGATCGCGGGCGGCCCCGTGCGGGCTGTGATGGAGGTCGCGGGAATTCAGAATGTGCTGACGAAATCTCTTGGCACTTCGAATCCGCACAACGTGATCAAGGCCACCTTCGACGCGCTCCTGCACTTGAAGGACGCGGCGAAAGTCGCCGAATCCCGCGGCAAGGGAGCCACGGAAGAAGCGGCTGCTTCCTAGCCGCTGCGCGAGCAAATTATGGCAAAGACGGCAAAAAAATCGGGAACGTTGAAAATCAAGTGGGTGGTCAGCTTCATCGGCTGCCCGCACGGCATGCGCGCCACCATTCGCGGCCTGGGATTTCGCCGCATGCAACAGGTGGTGGAACATCCGGATACGCCGGCGATTCGCGGCATGATCGCCAAAGTTCATCACCTCGTCAGGATTGAGGAATAGGAATGGCTGAGAAACCGTCACTTTCGAATTTGAAACCGCCGCGCGGCTCGCGCCACCGCAAAGTCCGCGTCGGCCGCGGCATGGGCTCGAAGCTCGGCAAAACCTCTGGTGCCGGAAACAAGGGGCAGCAATCCCGCCGCGGCTATTCCCGCCGCGCGGGCTTTGAAGGCGGCCAGATGCCGCTGCACCGGCGCTTGCCGAAGCGCGGCTTCTCAAGCCCGTTTCCGAAAACATTTGCGGTCGTCAACGTGGAGACCCTGAACGCTTTCCCGGCGGGCGAAACGGTGACGCCTGAGCTGCTCACGGGCGTGGGCATTGTCCGCGCCGCGCGCGATGGCGTGAAAATTCTGGGTGATGGCGAGCTGAAAGTGGCGCTCACGGTTCGCGCGCACGCCTTCAGCAAGTCAGCGCAGGAAAAAATCGCCGCCGCCGGAGGGAAGTTCGAAATTCTGCCATGAAGAAACTGCTTGAGGCATTTCGGAATATCTTCAGCACGCCGGACCTGCGCAAACGAGTCTTGTTTACGCTGGCGTTGCTGGGGGTGTATCGCCTCGGCGCCTTTATCCCCACCCCCGGCATCAATACCGGCCTGCTCCAACAACTTTTCGAGCAGGGCCGCGGTTCGGTGCTCGGCCTGATGGATCTGTTTAGCGGCGGCAATTTCCGCCGGCTGACGATTTTCGCGCTCGGCATCATGCCGTACATTACCTCCTCGATCATCCTGCAATTGATGGTCGTGGTTTGGCCCTACCTCGAGCGCTTGCAGAAGGAAGGCGAACTGGGCCGGCGCAAGATCACGCAGTATACGCGCTACTTGACGATCATTCTCAGCGCTTTTCAATCGTTCGCAATTGCGAAGACTTTGACGACGCAGAGCCTCTCCGGCCAGGCGCTGGTTTACCACCCCGGTGTGCGCTTCATCCTGATGACCATGCTCACGCTCACCACCGGCTCCGCATTCATCATGTGGCTTGGCGAACAGATCTCCGACCGCGGCATCGGCAACGGCATGTCGCTGATCATCTTTGCCGGCATCGTCGTGGGGTTGCCGCGCGCTGTCGGCGATCTCTGGGATAAGGCCCGCACGCAGCAGTGGGGTTCCTTCACGCCCATCGCCTTGCTCGCGCTCCTCGCCCTGATGCTCGCCGTCGTTGCCTTCATCGTCTTCATGGAGGGTGGCCAGCGGCGCATTCCCGTGCAGTATGCCAAGCGCGTAATGGGACGCAAAGTGATGGGCGGGCAGATGACCTATCTCCCGCTGCGCGTCAATTCCGGCGGCGTGATTCCTCCGATTTTCGCCAGTTCGCTGCTCACGTTCCCACAGACCCTCGCGCTCATCTTCTCGAAGAAGTCGGTGTTCTTCGATAAGCTTGCGAGCAATATTCGCTGGGGCGAGCCGCTCTACACCGTCATTTATGTTACGCTGATCATCTTTTTCGCGTTTTTCTACGTGGGCATTATTTTCAATCCCACGGAGCTGGCGGACAACATGCGGAAGTACGGCGGCTTCATTCCCGGCATCCGCCCCGGCCGCAACACGTCGGAGCATATTAACCGCATTCTTACGCGGCTCACGTTTGTCGGTGGCGTGTACCTGGCCATCGTCTGCCTGCTGCCCGAATGGATGATTTCCGGGATTCACCTCCAGCATTTATGGTTTGTCGGTGACTGGTTCGATAAGCACATGTGGCGGTTCGTGCTCGATGGCTTGAACGTGCAGTTTTATTTCGGGGGCACGTCGCTCTTGATTGTCGTCGGCGTGGCCATGGATACGGTGCAGCAGCTTGAAGCCCAGCTCGTGATGCGCAATTACGACGGTTTTGTGCGCAAAGGGCGCTTGCGAGGTCGTCGCAATTAATGCCGTTGTGCTGGCGGTACGGATGTCGCTGAATCGAGCGTTGATTCTCTTGGGGCCGCCCGGAGCGGGCAAGGGCACGCAAGCTAAGCGGCTTGCCGAGCGCTACCACGTGCCGCATCTTTCCACCGGCGACATGCTGCGCGAGGCCGTCAGCCAGGGCAGCGGGCTTGGCAAGCTGGCCAAGCCCATCATGGAACGCGGCGAGTTGGTGCCGGACGATATCATCATGCGAATGGTCGAAGAGCGGCTAGCACGCAAGGATTGCGCCGAGGGTTGTATTTTCGACGGGTTCCCGCGGACGATTCCGCAAGCCGAGCAGCTCGATCGCATTCTCGAGCAGCGCGGCTTCGGCAATCCGCTCGTGGTGGAATTTCGAGTGAGCCCGGATACGCTGCTCCATCGCGTATCTGGGCGCTGGACGTGCAGCGTCGGCGGCGAGACGTACAATATTTACGAGCGCCCGCCGAAGGTGCCGGGCATTTGCGACAAGGACGGCGGAAAATTGCTACAGCGCTCCGATGACCGTCCCGAAGTCGTCCGGGAACGCCTGGCCGCTTACGACCGCCAGACCAAGCCCCTCGCCGAGTATTACCGCGAGAACGGCGTCCTGGAGACCGTGGACGGGTCAACCGGAGTGGATGAGGTCAGCCGCGCGCTCACGGAGATACTCAAGCGCGCGGAAGGACGAGATGGTCATCTGTAAGTCGCCCGCTGAGCTGGAGAAGATGTATCGCGCAGGACTGATCGTCTGGGGCGCGCTGGACCAGATGCGCTCGATGGTTCGGCCCGGAGTCACGACGAAGGACCTGGACGATTTTGCCGAGGCCTACACGGCCCAGCACCGCGCCCGCCCGGCATTCAAGGGCTACCGTGGATACCCGAGTTCGGTGTGCACCTCGATCAATCAGGAAGTGGTGCACGGGATTCCTTCTCCGGCGCGGAAGTTGCGCGATGGCGACATCCTTTCGATGGATTTCGGCGTCGAGCTGGACGGCTATTTCGCGGACGCGGCGCTCACGGTTCCGGTGGGCAAGATCAAGCCGGAGCGCGAAAAGCTCCTGCGGGTCACACGCGAGTCGCTCGAGCAGGCCATCGCAAAAGTCCGGCCCGGGAATCGCCTCGGCGATATTTCAGCCGCGGTGCAGACCTGGGTCGAGAAGAACGGCTACTCCGTGGTCCGCGAGTTTGTGGGGCACGGCATAGGCACACGGATGCACGAGGAGCCGCAGCTTCCGAACTACGGTACTCCGGGGCAGGGAGCGCGGTTGCAGGAAGGCATGGTGCTTGCCATTGAGCCGATGGTGAACACGGGCGGCCCGGGCGTGAAGGTGCTTGACGACGAATGGACCGCGGTGACGGCGGACGGCAGCGATTCGGCGCATTTCGAGCACACTGTCGCGGTCACCGCCAAGGGACCCTGGATTCTGACGCGTCCGCAGGAATCGAGCGGGCCGGTTTGGTAAGCACGCGGCGCACGAGCGCCTGAGGCCAGAAAAAGACGGGAGCGCATGGCAAGAAGGCCAGTGCAGGAAAAAAAGAAGCCGGGCGAAGGAAGCGGGAAAGAGGATGCCATCGAAGTGATGGCCACGGTGATTGAGCCTCTTCCCAATGCGATGTTTCGCGTCGAGCTCGAAAACAAGCACCAGGTCCTGGCTCACATATCGGGAAAGATGCGGAAAAATTTCATCCGCATCCTCCCCGGAGATCGCGTGGCGGTCGAGCTTTCGCCGTACGACTTGACGCGCGGCCGCATCGTCTATCGCTATAAGTAGGTTTGGCGGCGAAGTTCGGCGTTTCGGAAGAATGGAGCACGAAATGAAAGTCAGGGCATCGGTCAAGAAAATTTGCATGAAGTGCAAGATCGTCCACCGGCGCGGCGTCGTGCGCGTGATCTGCTCGAACGCGAAGCACCGCCAGCGCCAGGGTTAGGCCGGAGTCAGGGAGAAAAAAGAATGGCACGCATCGCAGGTGTGGATTTGCCGCCGAACAAGCGGCTCTGGGTCGGCCTCACGGCCATCTACGGCATAGGGCAGGCGCGCGCGCGCGAGCTCGCCGAAAAAGCGAAAGTGGACGCGACCAAGAAAATCAAGGACCTCACCGAAGACGAGGTGACGCGCATCCGCGCCGCCATCGAATCGGAAGGCCGCGTCGAAGGCGACCTCCGCAAAGAAATGCAGATGAATATCCGGCGCCTGATTGAAATTCAGTGCTATCGCGGCCTCCGCCACCGCCGGAATCTTCCGGTGCGCGGCCAGCGGACGCACACCAACGCGCGCACGCGCAAGGGCCCGCGCAAGGGCGCCGTCGCGGCGAAGAAAAAGACCATGGCGCGCAAGTAGGAATCGCAAAGGAGACTCGAGAACGTGGCCAAAGAACCGAAAGACGCCGCCGCAGCCGCTGCCCCGGCAGCCGGAGCAGCCGCAAAAGCGTCGAAGCGCAAAAAGGAATTTCGAAAGAAGAAAGAGAAGCGCGTCGTGCCCCACGGCGTCGTTTGCATTCAGGCGACGTTCAACAACACTATCGTGACTCTCACCGATCCCGATGGCCGCGCGGTCAGTTGGGCTTCCGCCGGCTCGGTCGGGTTCAAGGGCTCGCGCAAGGGCACGCCCTATGCCGCGCAGCAGGCGGCCATGACCGCTGCCGGGGTGGCGCGCGATCAGTACGGCATGAAGTCGGTCGAAGTCCGCGTGAAGGGGCCGGGCGCCGGCCGCGAATCGGCAGTCCGCGCGCTGGCAACTTCCGGGTTGCACATCAACGCCATCAAGGACGTGACGCCCGTGCCGCACAACGGATGCCGTCCACCCAAGCGCCGGCGCGTCTAAGCCGCAACATTTTTTGGTCGTGAAAAGGAGAGAAGGAATTGGCAAGACATCGTGAAGCGGTTTGCCGGCTGTGTCGCAGGGAAGGCCAAAAGCTTTTCCTGAAAGGCCTCCGGTGTTTTACGGAAAAATGCGCCATTGAAAAGCGCAATTTCGTTCCCGGCCAGCATGGCCAGGCCCGCCGTCCGAAGATGGTCGGCTATGGCGTGCAATTGCGCGAAAAGCAGAAAGTGAAGCGCACCTATGGCCTGCTCGAGCGGCAGTTTCGCAGCTACTTCGAAAAAGCGCTGCGAGCCAAGGGACCGACCGGAGCGAACCTGGTCATCATGCTCGAGCGCCGTCTCGATAACGTCGTCTATCGAATGGGCCTGGGCGGCTCGCGCTCGCAGGCACGCCAGCTCGTTCTCCACGGGCACATTCGCGTGAAGGGCCAGAAGGTCAATATCCCGAGCTACCTGGTGCAAGTGGGCGACGATGTTGCGCTGAAAGAGAAGATGCACCAGAACACCATGATTCTCGAAGCGCGCAACCTGGCACAGAGCCAGGGTGTTGCTCCATGGCTCGATATTGACCGCCAGAGTTTCAAAGCGCGCGTCGTGGCCATGCCGCGCCGGGAGGACGTGCAGACGCCCCCGATGAACGAGCAGCTCATTGTCGAGTTGTACTCGAAGTAGCGCCTGAGTTTATTACGTCGATAGTTTGTGGGTCCGCCGTGGGCGGGCCGGGAGGAATGCACAGATGTGGAAGGGCTTTCAGAAACCAAAGCGGTTGGCAGCAGAACCGGAAACACTCACTGACAAATTCGGAAGATTTTCCGCTCAGCCTTTTGAGCGCGGTTGGGGAACCACGGTGGGAAATTCGCTGCGGCGCGCGTTGCTCAGCTCCATCGAAGGCGCGGCGATCACAGCGGTGAAAATCGAAGGTGTCCTCCACGAATTCTCGCCGATTCCCGGCGTGGTGGAAGACGCCACCGATATCATTCTCAACCTGAAACAGGTTCCCATGAAGCTGAATACCGACCAGCCGAAGACCATCACGCTCAATGTGGATGTCCCCGGCCCGGTCACCTCCGCGAAGATCGAAGAGGACGCCGATATCGCCGTGCTCGATAAGAACGTCTATATCGCCACGGTCAGCGAAGGCGGCAAGCTCGAGCTCGAACTGCGCGTGAAGAACGGCCGCGGCTACGTCGCCGCCGATCGCAACTTCGACGAGGATCTGCCCATCGGCTATATCCCGATTGACTCCGTTCACTCGCCCGTGCGTAAGGTCAATTACGCCGTCGAAGCCGCGCGTCTCGGCCAGATGACCGACTACGAAAAGCTCACTCTCGAAGTCTGGACCAACGCCGCCATCACTCCCCAGGACGCCATCGGCCTGGCCTCGAAGCTCATGAAAGACCACATGAGCATCTTCATCAATTTCGAGGAACAGCCCGACCTTCCCGAGGAAGTCGTCGAGAACTACAGCGACCCGCGCCTGGAATACCTCGACCGCTCCGTCGAAGAACTCGAGCTTTCCGTGCGCTCCTACAACTGCCTGAAGAATGCCAATATTCAGAACTTGCGCGAATTGGTCCAGAAGACCGAATCCGAAATGCTCAAAACAAAAAATTTCGGCCGCAAGTCCTTGAATGAGATCAAGGACATCCTGCTGAAGATGGGCTTGAGTCTGGGGATGAAGTTCGACGAGCACGGCCGCATTATCTGGCCGCCGCTGCCGAGCCAGACCGCCCCTCCGCCCGCGGAGGAAACCACGACTCTCTAGCTTCACGGGAGATCGGGGAACGCGATCATGAGACACCTCATATCAGGCCACAAGTTGGGACGCCAACCGGCGCATCGCCGTGCCACGTTGCGCAACTTGGTGACGAACCTCATCGAAAAAGAGCGCATTCACACCACCTTGCTCCGCGCCAAGGCGGCTCGCCCGCTTGCCGAGCGCATGATCACTCTTGGCAAGCGCGATTCGCTCCATGCGCGGCGTCAGGCGGCCGGATTCCTCACCACTCCGGACGCCACCAAGAAGCTCTTCTCCGATCTCGCGCCCCGTTTCGCGGATCGTCCCGGCGGTTACACCCGTATCGTTCGGGTTGGCTGGCGCATCGGCGACGGCGCCGAGCTGGCCATCCTTGAATTCATCGGCTCGGAGTTGAAGAAGAAGGGCAAGAAGCAGAAGCGCGAAAAAGTGGAAGAGGCTCCGGAAGAGAAGGTAAAGGAAGCGGTCGCCCAGAAGTAGGTTTCAACCCGAAACACTTCGCGGCCCGTCCCGAACTCTCGGGTCGGGCCGCTTTTTCTTCTAGTTCCCCCGACTTCCTGCCGAACCGGTCGCTGGAGCCCTCACTTTCCTTTTTTGTTTTTCGCGCACATCCCCCAGGAGGACCACCAGCGCGGCAACCACTTGCGCGGCGATGCCTCCGGCCGTGTCGAGTAGCACATCCGCGAAAGCTGCCGTGCGCCCGGGAACGAATGACTGGTGAAACTCATCAAACCCCGCATACACCGCAGCCACGACGATAGCGGCAAGCGCCGAGCCCAGTCGCGTGTGCCTCTGCCCCGCGCGCATTCCGCGCAGCACCAGCAAGCTGAAAATGAAATACTCGGTGAAGTGTCCGGACTTGCGAATCAGGTGATGCATCACGAGCAGCGTTTCCTGCGACAGGTGCGGGAGGAGCCAGTGAAGAAACGGAATGATGACCTTGGAAGTATTCTCGGAGGTGAACGCGCTCGTCGAAAATGTGAAAATGCACGCGGCCCAAACCAGCGCCGGCCACCAGACCCGCAACCAGCGCATCCTACTCGGCCGTCCAACCAAAGCGGTTCGCAGCGCGTGCCAAATTATTTGCCCAGCGCGGCCCCATCATTCCAGCCGGTAATTCGGCGCTTCCCGCGTGATGATCACGTCGTGAACGTGGCTTTCGCGCAAGCCCGCTTGCGAGATTCGAATGAACCGGCTGTTTTCCTGAAGCTCTCGCAGATTCGCTGTCCCGCAGTAACCCATGCCGCTGCGCAGGCCGCCAACGAGCTGGTCCACCAGCGCCGAAAGCGGCCCTTTGTAGGCCACCTGGCCTTCAATCCCTTCCGGCACCGATTTCGCGCGGTCGGTGAATTCCTGCGCATAGCGGTCGGCCGAGCCCGCTTCCATTGCGCCGATCGAGCCCATGCCGCGGTAGGATTTGAATGTGCGTCCCTGATACAAAATCGTCTCGCCCGGTGATTCCTCGGTGCCCGCAAAGAGCCCGCCGATCATCACCACGGATGCGCCTGCGGCGATGGCCTTGGTAATGTCACCCGAAAATTTGATGCCGCCATCGGCGGTGATGGGCACGCCAGTCCCTCTGGCGGCGCGCGCACATTCCATGACGGCAGTGATTTGCGGCACTCCGGCGCCGGTCACCACGCGTGTTGTGCAAATCGAGCCCGGGCCCATGCCCACTTTGATCCCGTCAATCCCCAGAGCGATCAAATCGCGTGTGCCCTCTGCCGTGGCCACGTTGCCGGCCATGAGCTGCATCTCCGGAAACTTGCGTTTTACGTCGCGGATGGCCTCCATCACGCGCGCCGTGTGGCCGTGCGCCGTGTCGATCGCAAGCACGTCCACTTTCTCGCGCGCGAGTTCCTCCGCGCGTTCCATATAGTCGCCAGTGGCTCCAATCGCCGCGCCCACCCGCAGCCGTCCTTGTTCGTCTTTCGTGGCGCTGGGAAACTCGATCTTCTTCTGAATATCCTTGACGGTGATGAGTCCTTTGAGATGAAAATCGTTGTCCACGACCAGAAGTTTCTCGATGCGGTGTTTTTGAAGAATTTTCTCGGCTTCCTCGAGCGTGGTCCCCACGGGAACAGTGACGAGATTGTCTTTCGTCATCACCGCGCTCACGGGCTGATCCAGATTGCGCTCGAATCGCAGGTCGCGGTTCGTCAGGATGCCCACCAGCCGCGTCCCGCGAGTCACCGGCAGGCCCGACACCTTGTACTTATTCATGATTTCGAGTGCCTGCCGCACGGTCATTTCCGGCGCGATCGTCACCGGGTCCACGATCATCCCGCTTTCCGAGCGCTTCACCTTGTCCACTTCCTCCGCTTGGCGCTCGATGGTCATGTTGCGGTGAATGAATCCGAGGCCGCCCTGCCGCGCGATGGCGATTGCGAGGCGAGAATCGGTCACCGTGTCCATCGCAGCGGCGACAATCGGAATATTCAGCGCTATTTTGCGCGAGAGGCACGTGCGCGTGTCTGCCAGCGCAGGCAATACCGAAGATTTGCCGGGCAGGAGCAGAACGTCGTCAAACGTCAGCCCCTCGGGGATGGCTCCATCAATCATCATGTCTCCTGTTTGCGGAATATGTCTCCAGAAACAACGAAGCCCAGCTTGCTTCGCTGGGCGGGTGGAAATTTCCCGGGCGACGAATTGCCTTCTCCATTGAATTTTGTATTTTATGGGCAAACACGCGCGAAAGCAAGTTCGCCCCGCGCGCGAAGGGTTGCGCCGCAGCCCCAGAGTGCCTACCATATTGTGCGGTGAATGATTTCATTCCATTCGGGCCGCTGCGCAATACCCATTCGATGACCATTGCGGCCGTCTACTGGCCCCGAAAATTTCCCGGGCTGCCGCTGGGTGTCCCTCGATTTTTCTCCCCCGAGCCCGGCACCCAAATGCGCGCGGATTGCCACTGGCAGGAAAACCCGCGCGAGCACCCCACAATCGTCCTCGTGCATGGGCTCGAGGGCGCGAGCGATTCGAATTACATGCTGGGTACAGGCGAGACTGCCTACATGGCGGGCTTCAACGTCCTGCGCTTGAACCAGCGGAATTGCGGCGGCACGGAGAAGCTCACCCCCACGCTCTATCATTCGGGCCTGAGCGGCGACATTCGAGCGGTCGTCCTGGAATTGATCGAGCGCGACCTTTTGCCGGAAATTTTCGCCGTGGGTTTTTCCATGGGCGGCAATCTGGTTCTGAAGATGGCGGGAGAAATCGAAGACGTCGCGCCGCCGCAGTTGCGCGGATTCTCGACCCTCGCCCCTGCGCTCGATCTGGCCGCCTGCGCGACCGCGCTTGCCGAGCCGCGAAATTTCATTTACGAGCGGTTCTTCGTTCAGCGGATGAAAAGCCGCATGCGCTACAAAGCAAGCCTGTTCCCGGAAATCTATCTGAAGGAGGGCCCGCTCGTCGCCCTCGATTCGGTGGCCACGGTCCGTGATTTCGACGAAGCCATCACAGCGCGCTTTTGCGGCTTTCGCGGTGCCGCCGATTATTATGCAAAATCCAGCGCCCGCCGCGTGCTCGCCGCAATCCGGCGCCCCACCCTGATTCTCACGTCGCAGGACGACCCCTTCGTTCCCTTCGCCTCGTTCCAGGATCCCGCGATCACCCGGAATCCCAGCATCACCTTTGTCGCTCCCGAGCGCGGCGGCCATTGCGCTTTCATCTCGAGCAGCCGTGGCAGGAAGCGCTTCTGGGCGGAGAACCAGATCGTCGAATTCTGTGTGAGGCACTCAGGATTCACACACGCGAAGGCAGTCGGGCAATCGAGTTAGCGCCACGTTGTCCCTTTTGGACCGCCTCTTATTTCTTGCGAACCGGCAGTCTGCAGACCTGCCCGAGATTCGTCGCGTCGGGCATGTCAAACTGCATCTCCACTTCTCCAGCGGAGTCTTCCTTCACTGTAATCAGCACTGTGCGCGCGCGCAGCATTTTTTTTATCGCATCCTTCGGAACGAAGGCCGATGTCTTGTCCTGGCCCGGATTCCAGTTCTCCCGCTCTTCTTTGCCGTCGTCCAGCCGATATTGGGCTTCGACCT
>Ga0187802_10000076_pt1 | contig 20247 bp, 26 predicted proteins | sample NC_wetland_sal_i_FD_130584 | JGI IMG/M metagenome (GOLD analysis project Ga0187802, IMG submission 130584) | Wetland sediment microbial communities from Neuse River Estuary, North Carolina, USA - Control_2 | ecosystem: Environmental > Aquatic > Freshwater > Wetlands > Sediment | place: USA... | reverse complement strand
TATCACTCAATTCACACTATGTCCTTCCTGCGGAAGCTGCATGGGAGCAGTCCCAAACTCTGACGTTTTCGAGTGCAAGGAATGTCGCGTATTGGTGACGCAGCCGCCTGATCATCGTGGAGCGGCGCCACTGTGATGGCGAAAAGCTCACGTTTAAAGACCGCCGTCGCCCGACTACACGCGTTCGATGACCGATCCTGACCTCATTCACTTTTTTTGGACGCTCAGGATCAGATTTACGCGCAGGTCATTGAGCAGCGGGCATGACGGCAGGTCGGCCAAATGTCCGCTTTTCCCTCTCAAAGCGGATATCGTGCCAGTCGCCTTTCGAGCGCCAGGGACGAATGCGGTTCAGACGCGAGGTCGCGAGACAGTTGCGCAGTCAAATATTTTGCGGCTTTTAGCTATATGGCTTCTACTCAGCGGCTTCTCTTACAGGCCCTGCTTAAGGGTATGGGCGATGCCGTTCGCCGCAATGACGAGTCGGCTATGGATCGTTATTGTAGAAGACTTGCTTTGATCGCCCGACACTTTGACACCAATCCTCCAGTCAGCGACGCCCTTGAACGATTGCTTTCGGCCGGCGGCCGGTGGTTGGCGACAACGGTGGCAAAACGCTATGAAGCGGAACAACAAGTACTCGAACACATCGAGTGTGTCATGGATCTTCTCTGAGTCTCGGCCGACGTTCTGATCGTTCGGCCGCGCCACCGAAATTTTTGCACCGCCGCACGATTTTTGAGCGAAATCAATTTGCCACGGCGTCAATTGCTTTAGCTAAAGATGGGAACGATCCTTTAGGGGAGGAGAATCGTTTTCTCTCCCCAAACTAAGGCCGCCCTGGTTGAGCGGCCTTATTTTCTTGCGGGCCGCCTCCGACAAGGCGCTGGCGAACTGCAGAGCCGGCGGTGGTCGGCAGACTTCGGTCAACGACAACACCAGAGACGACGTAATGATCGGTCAGCCGGCCTAGGCCGCCGATCTGTTACTGAAGGTGTCATAGTCCTTCATTCGCACTGACGGCATTCGGGAAGGCAACGAACTCAGAAATCGGCGAAAGGACTGCTCCCCCTCCTCGGGACACTCAGACAGCAAAGCCGCCGGCCTTTGGGAAGCCAACGGCTTTGCCTTGTCCCCCATACGTGCCGTTTTCTTGGACAGCAGTCGTTGGGTGTCGAACCGGCGGTGAAGGTAATGCGGTGATTTCACCTTTCGTCCCCGCTCTTCGTTCCGCGAAGGGGGACGCCCGCCCGACCAGAGAAGATTAGCGTCCGCGTAACGGCTTTTTTGCGGCTTCACAGTTTTCCATGCCTTGTTTGGTTAAAAAGAGAGGCCCCGACGATTTCCGTCGGGGCCAGGAAGCACGCTTTTTTGGTCCGGCCATTGGGGGACGTGCAGCAACTACACTGCCCGATGCCGGAGGAAGTGAGGCCGCGGCACGACGGTGCTGTGACTAAACCTTTGGAAAGCTTGCGACTGGTTATGTACAGCGCGCCAAAAAAGAAGCCCCGACACCCTTCCAATGTCGAGGCCGAGGCTGCGCCGCTTTTGGCCGTCCATCCGCGGACAGACGGTACGGGTGATGTCGACGCCTGATTATTCAAATGCGGATCAATGCTGTGAGTAGTGATGCACAGCACTAAAATTCGCTTTAATTCGCAATGGCACTTCAGACAGCAAAGCCGCCGGCCAGGTGAGTAGCCGGCAGCTTTGCCTTCGTCCCCCCATACCTGCCGAGTTCCGGGTCGGCATGTTGGGTTGTCGAACCGGCAGTTACGGACATGGGTGTACTCAACCGCCAGCGCGACGTTGGAAGAGTAGCGCCAAAAGGCAGTTAGGCGCGAGGGCGGAAATCACGGATGTTATGCGCTCAGAACATGAATGTGTTTTTTTGGCAACGCTCGGGATTATTTGAATATTCAGCTTCCAGATGGATTGACGGCGCTGCGTCCTTGGGCGGACGATGCAAAGGCTTTGACGGACGTCCTCGTCAAGTCAAAGTTCTTCAGGTGGGGGGAATCGTCGGGAGGCTCTTGGCTTCCCGACGTTTCTTTTTGAGTGCGGCAAAAAAAGAAGGCCCCGACACCGTTGCAAGTCGAGGCCAAGTGCCGCGCAGCAGCCCACGTCTGCCGCCAGTAATGGCAGAGGGAGGTATTCGTGGAGCTTTTTTCAGCGCGGAAACGGCCGAATATCTCGATTTGCGTTCACGCAATTTGACCTAGCGCAAAATTCACACCCAAAAAGTCCCGCAGCGGGCCGGTCAGCACAGAGCTCCCACAGGATCCGGCCGCCCCACCATAGCCGGACTCCTGGTCGTTTCTGCCGTGTGCGCCATCGAGTCCAGGGAGGATCCACATCATCAGGACGAACAAAATGGCGAATGCGATGTAATCAGGAACCCTCATGGCATCGGCCCATCGCATTAGCCGCCCGTTCCTAACCTCTAGTTCGCCACGACGATTTTCGCTACGGGATTGTGCAGATCAGTCATGTCGGCGCGACATTCCGTCATGTTGAACCAATAGCTAGCTTTTCTGCCGGCCTGCGAATCCAAAGCCGGCAGCCATGATTGAGCAGGAAGCACCACACAGGCTCCTTCCCGCCATCATCGCTATGGCGATTGTCGTCGCGCTTCTTTGGCTTTTCCGGTGAGCAAACTTTTTTAAAATCGGCGGTATGGGCGAGATAGTTAGTGTGGAATGGCATCCACAAATGTTGGCTTGGCGGGCCACTCGATGGCCGTCACGCGGTGCAGGTTAGGCTCGACGGTGGCGACGCTGGCGCCCAGGCGTGCCGCGTAGACCTGCAGGTTTTCCATAACCCGCTGCACGTAATTGCGCGTCTCCGCCATTGGGATGCGCTCCACCCAATCGACCGCATCGACCTTGGGATCACGCGGATCGCCGTGCTGCGCCACCCACTGTCGCACGCGGCCGCGGCCGGCATTGTAGCCGGCAAACGTCATCACATAGGAACCCGTATATTCCTTAAAGAGCGCGCTGACCTCGGCGGCGCCCATCTGTGTATTGTAGATCGGATCGGCGACGAGACGCTGCCAATCGTAGACAACACCAAACCGTTGCGCGGTATCGCGACCGGCCTCCGGCGTAACCTGCATGAGCCCCACCGCATTAGCCGGCGAAGTGTCGCGCTGATCAAAACCGCTCTCGGTGCGCACAATCGAATAGACCATACAGTGATCGATTGCTGGCGCGATTGGGCTATAGGTTGGCACGCCGACCTCGGGAAACGCGTACCGCTCCATGGCGAGACCTCTGGCCAGCGCCGTCTTTCCCAGAACGAGCATCGCCTGAGCATCGTGGTGGCGTGCGGTCAGCTCGCCAACCGCGTTCAGCGTGGCAAGGTCGGTGCTGCTCTCAGCGAACTCGGTGACGAAGGTCAAAACTAGGTCGAGTTCGCCAATCGCATAAAGGTTTTCTAAGGCGCGGGGCACATCGTTGCTCGCGTTTTCCAGATTGGCCTGGGGTGACGGACGCAACGCAATCTCGTTAAAGCCGAGTCGCGCTCGCGCGAGCTGGCCGTAATAGGCGGTGGGATAGCGCGCTGCCCGCTCGTATTGTGCCTTCATCTCGTCGAGCTGGCCGGCAGCCTCGAACGCGCGGCCGCGCCAATAGGCGGCACGCGCCAACACAATCGGATCGCTCGAGCCTTCGTCGATTTTCGCGAAGTGCCGCAGCGCCGTGATTGGATCCGACAGGAAACGCAACGCGATCCAGCCTGGCATGAAGTGAAATTCTGCGCGGTAATAAGGATTGGCCGGAGCCGCTACTTGGCGGACAACGTGGTAGGCGGTGTTTGGCTCGCCGAGATCGAGCAGTCGGCGCGCCAGCATGCGACACTCTCGCCACCATTCATTGGTGTCCTGGAGACGCAAATCATCGCCTGAAACTTCGCCCAACAGCTTGACCGCCGCCGCAACATCGTCATGGGCCAATAGCCAGTGCAGCCGGCATAAGGCGTAGCCTAAATCAGCCTGTGCCTCCTTTGGGACCGCTGCCAGTAGCGCCCCGCTTTTGCTGCTGTTCGCCTCGGTCTCCTCGCAAGCCTTCACGATCGCCACTTGAGCTGAGCCGAGCCGCTTCGCGGCCCGCATCGCGGCTGGAAAATCCTTGGCGCCGATGCGGTGGTCCATACGCACAATGTCATCGGCAGCAGTCAATTGGTCGTGGAATGCAGTGGCGACCGCGGTTTCCAACTCGGCCGATAATTCTGCCGCGTGCCATACGGCCTGCACCTCGCGTGCGGCAGCCGCACGATCACCGTCGCCCAGCAGCAGGCGCGCGACCGCCAGTCGGCCGGGCGCACTGGCGGGGTGCGCACCGACAAAGCGGCGCACCGTCGCCGCATCGCGCCGCTCTTGCCACAGCCTTGCCTCGGCGCGCCGGCGCAGCAGCGGGATACTCGGCCAATCGGGATTGGCTTGGATGAAGCTATTGTAGTCGTCGAACCCGGCGGGATTATCGGGATCGCGCAGCGCAGCCCAGGCGATGAGTTTCCGCGCCGCCGGATCGTCGATCGATGCCGCGAGCTTCGTCGCGTCACTAAGCTTGTGCTGCTGCACCAGCTGGAGCGCCTGCTTCACCGCAACGAGATCGGGCGACAGTTGCGGCACCGGTGAAGGATCGATGGTGTCGGCTGTGAGGATGGTTCGGGGTCCGGGCGCACGCTCCCCATGCTTGGCCTCAGTTACCGGCCGCTTTTTGTGATGCTCTGCTTTGCTGGCCTTGCTCCGGTGCGCGATGACTTGCTTGTGGCCTGGGGCCGAAGACACTTCGCCACTGGTGAGTGCCACAATTGCCGAAGCAAACAGGAAAACCAGAGTGCGCCGGCGCAGCAGTCGTCTGACGAGCGCGTTGCCGCGAGCGAAAACAGCGCCGCTTCGATCTAAATAGGTGTGACAGCAGTGGATGGTCCCGACCCCTTCCCGCTTCCGGGAAGTATGCCGTGAATTAAGGCACCTTTACGGGCAGGTCCGGTCCTTCTTCCGCCGATGCCCCGAAATACGTCGCTTATTGAACCGACCATACCCCTGGGAAGTGCCGCGAAACGCTGGATGTTTCGGTCCACATCAGCTTTATCGCCGGGTTCAAAACCGCGGCCACCAGGGGGGTCTACCGGGACGAGGGGCGGAAAGCGGCATGGCTTCATTACTCGTGGTCTTGTTCAGGATCTCGCTCCACAGACGCGTACACTCTGCGAAGCCCGAGAGCTTTTAGAATGGCTGTGCTCACAGGCTTTTTCCGGTTCAAGATCTGATTGACATAGCTACGCCCAATCTTATGCCGCCTCGCGAATGCGCCTTGATTTCCTTCGCGCTCAATTGCGGCTCTTAGCAGCTCGATAACGTCATCATCGTCAAATATGCGCGCGCGACTTCCGAGACGGCTATGTGCGAGCCGCACAGCGGTCGTGCGGTGTGCGGGTTTGCGCCGTCTTGGCATAAGCTTCCGGCCCGTGGCCATCTTCTCCGACTGTATCAAAATCGGCGTTAAGCTGTTTTTAGTTTGATCCAAGCAGACTAATCACTGCGTGGAGCGCGTAATTCGTGTGGTGGGGCATCCCCACGCAGGGCGCAAGCCTGAGTGACGACGAGTTGTGGCGCGCGATCGCGCAAAACACAAACGCAATGTCGGCGCTTGTCCACCAGCAGCTTGAACTGGATGCAGCCATGAACGGCTCTAGCGATGTCGTCCGCCAAGCAAGCCAACGATAGTTGCGCTGTAACTTATCGATCGTCCCTGTCGCCAGGCGTCACTTCATCAAACCAAACTAGCCCTGGCTTTGCGGGCCTTTTTGTTTTTCACGCTGCTTACACGCGAATATACTGCTGAGCTTCGTCGTCGCCACCGCAGTCCACAGCGCTTCGTTGCGGTGATTTAAGATCAAAGATGATGGACGATATTAGCCTGTCCAAGCAAGCAAATAGCTTTAGTAATTCACGGCTGGGGCGACGTAACTCCGCACACCCTTGTCATCCAAAACCAGCAAAGGCACGTATTGCGAAGCCTCGTCTGGCACAAGCGTAAGCGTCAAGTTATCAAGGATAAACCAGCGATCTTGCCATAGAGCCGCGAGCACCATGTGATTGCCCGATTGGCCGCGCGCATGCACGATGACAAGGCGCAAGTGATCCGCTGCAACACCTGCCTCGAGCAGGGCAAAATATTTGGAGATAGAATAGGCTTTGCAATCACCGCCGCCATTGATCGCCTCGAGTGGGCTCCGCCAATCGCTCTGCACCACGGGCTTAATCTCAAAGTTGATGGCGCGATTGATATGTCCGAGGACAGCCAGACCGTTTTGCGCTTTTGCATCTTCAATGATGGCGCCTAACTGCTGCGCGGCTCCACATTCAGTCACGTTGCTATCACTGCACGCCCCGAATAGCGCATGATCACGACCAAGCTTGTTAACAGTTGCAAACCACTTTTCGAGTAGCGGGCCGTCGGCCACCTCGACGGTGTGGTTGCCGAATGGTTCAGACGGTGCGCAGTGGGCGCTACGCGTAGCTGACAGCGTCGCCACAAAAATTGCGATGATTAGAGTACTGCGGATTACAAAGCCCATGTCGCGCCAGGTGCCCGCCAGCGATTTGATAAGGCTCTCTTATTGAGAACCCACCGTCGGGTTACGTCACAATTTAGGAAAAACGGCCCAAAACATGACTTGCGGCTGAGGAAAGAGTGGCGACACGGGCGCAGCCAACGTTGCTTGTCGCGCGCTCAAGCGACGAGCCTAGCGCCCAAGATCGAACCTTTGCGCCAAACCACATTGTATCTTGCTTCTGTCGCTGCAAAGCGCAGGACAAATTGGTCAGGAGCCTCAAAATCCGACGTGGTGCGGAGTCGCACGCCACCATCGGACCTATCCACAATGAGGCAGTAGCGCGGATCCCCACCCGACTGGGCAGAGATCATCCCTATTTGTTGAACAGGATGGCGGGGGGCGCGACGTCGCTCGAACGTGGACGAAATCATGGGTGTCCACCACTCGATTGGGCTAAGTTCAAAGCATGGGCCCTCACGATTACGCGCAACTTAATTTGCTCGCTTAAATTATTGCTAAATTTTTGTAAATCGGTGTGTAAGACAATTCTCGATTAACGAAACCCGCCGCAGCAGTCAGACGCATCGAAGCATTTTTAGGTTCCGATTTAGATCAAGTGAGTACAACGACTAGTGTGGCACCTTCATAGAAACAAGGCATCGGCGTTGAGGCTCTCGTGCATTACCTAGTAAGATATGCGCCAATCCCGCCTATCGAAGCTGAGTTGTTGACAACTCGTCAGCGTGAAATTTTTCATCTGATTGTCGTCGGACTATCCAACAAGGAGATCGCTCGCAAGCTTGGAATAGGAGAAGGCACCGTGAAAATCCATGTTGCCAAGCTGTTCGATAAGCTAGGCGTGCGACATCGCAGCGCTGTCGCTCTCGCCGGTGCCAAGCTCTGGCTTCGGTCATCGGTTACGGTTTTTGGTCCAGGGGGCGGACAAGGAGCCAATTAATTCTCTCATGCGCGAAGACGGGACGAGCATTTAATAGCGAAGCTCGCCCAGATCATGTTCACGTTCGATCTTGCGCGCGAACTCGCTCCTGCAACGGTGACGGCGAATTGCCTGCATCCGGCTACTTATATGGCGACAACAATGGTACGGCAGAGCGGGGTCACTCCGGTCAGCACAATCGAAGAAGGAGCCGAAGCAATTCTCAACCTCGCGGTGTCGAAAACGCTCGATGGTCATTCAGGCGAGTTTTACAACGGGCTGCGACCGTCAAGGGCCAACGTGCAAGCCTATGACGAGCGTGCGCGTGAGCAGTTACGAGCGCTTAGCATGCGCCTGACTGGGTTGGACTGAATGTTTACGCGCGCTGAGCTCGAAGATGTAATCCCGCTGATTCATCACAGCGTTCCGCCAACGCCGCAATATGCGTGGCCTTTGCTAAAGGCGCTAACGGGCGTTGACGTCATCATCAAACACGAGAACCACACGCCAATCGGTGCTTTCAAGGTGCGCGGCGGGATTGTCTATTTTGACCGGCTCAAGCGCGATCGGCCGGCGGTCAAGGGAGTGATCACAGCCACGCGTGGCAACCACGGTCAATCGCTGGCTTACGCCGGGGCGCGCGCTGGCGTTGCCGTCACGATCGTGGCGCCACACCGAAACTCCACTGAAAAAAATGCAGCGATGCACGCATTCGGCGCCGAACTCATCGAGCATGGCAACGACTTCGATGAGGCAAAAGCGGCCGCGATACAGATCGCGTCCGAGCGCGACCTCGAATACGCGCCCTCGTTTGATCGAGACCTCGTCATTGGGGTCGCGACTTACGCACAGGAACTGTTTAGGGCCTTTGATCGTCTTGATACGGTCTATGTGCCGATTGGTCTCGGCTCTGGCATTTGCGGCCTGATTGGCACGCGCGATGCGTTTGGATTAAAGACAAAGATCGTAGGCGTAGTCGCGGCAGCAGCGAACAGTTATCTGCGCTCTTTCACTGCGGGCTTTGTGGTACCCACCAATGCCGCGCAAACCTTCGCGGATGGCATGGCCGTGCGCGTGCCGGACTCGACAGCGCTCGACGTCATTCGCAAGGGCGCGGACCGAATTATTGAGGTGACCGAAGACGAAATTGCCGAGGCGATCCGAGCAATCTATACCGCGACCCACAATTGCGCTGAGGGCGCCGGTGCAGCAGCATTCGCTGCCCTAATGAAGGAGCGTGCGCAGCTGCAAGGGCGGCAGGTGGCCGTCATCCTGAGCGGACAAAATATCGATCGGGCATGGATGCAAATCGTTCTGGCAGGGGGAACACCGCGTGTTGGCCACTAGTACGGATCAGGTATGATGAAAGGGGCGTGTTTGCCGATCAGTGCGACAGGGCAAGCAGCCGGACAAAAAAGCCTTGCACAGATCTCGTGAAGCTAAGGACGACAATCTCCACAAATGCCTGTTGCTCATGGAGGCGTTCCGAGCCATTCGCCGGACAATGCCATTGCAACATGCCTACGCCTTCCTTTTTGTGGCGTTGGAGGAAGGTCACAGCGTTTCGGAATATGCCGAACGCGCCGGGACCACTCAGGCAGTAATGACACGCATCTTGTTGGCCCTTAGCTCCCGCAGTCGTGGGCGCCAACCTGGCTATGGCCTCGTCCAGCAGGTGATAGATCCGCAAGACGGGCGCAGGACGCAGACGTTCCTGACCGTCAGAGGCAACGCGCTGGTTCGCGAAATAGTGCGATTGATCAGATCTGATCGCCAGCGTGCAATGAAATTGCGCAAATCGACGATGGCTGAGAAGTCACCGCGAGATTTGGAACGCGATCAGTGGCTCTCCAAATTGATCGCGGCGGGTCTTAAGCTTGGGGCGGATGACATCCAATTAGTGATCCGTCAGGTCGAAGCATTGATTGGCCACAGGCAATCTAAACGATCTCCTCGTCCACACGGCGCTTCTAGATCCCCCAAGCTTTTTAGCGGACGCGTCCGAAGGTGAGCGACTGTTACTATTTCAGCACAATGAAGGGAAAAATCACCTGCAGTCTGCCGCGGGCCGTCGAAAGACCACACTCCCAACTTCCAATTAGATCATCGAAGGGGGGAGTCTATGCGCAAGATATTATTGGCAGCCGTACCAATTCTCTTGATGCTTGCTGCTCCGACCAGTTCGCAAGCAGATGCTGTTGGCGCAGCATTCGGTGCCGGAACCGGGCTTGTGGTTGCTGGGCCACCCGGCGCTGTGGTCGGCGGCGTTATCGGCGCAATCTGGGGGAGACCGTTTTGGGGACCGCCGAATAGTCCTCATGCATGCTGGATCGATAATTCCTTCTACCGGCATTGCCGGTACTATGCCGGCCGATGGCACTATTATTGAGTGAAACGGGCCGCGCTCGCCTGATTCCCCGCCGGACCTGATCCAGATTGCATTTCTCAGCAGCAATGTCGGCAGTGGTCCCGCTGTCCGCTTGGGTTATCCCCGTTAGGTGTGCCAAACGACTTACCTCCTGATCCCGTGCGGCACGGATTCCTCTCTTGTTCGAAGCGCTTACCGGGTGTTGCCCAACCGCCACATGTCAAATCAAAATTTGCACCGGAATCGCGGCACCACGGGGCGCAGGGTGCCTGCCTGATGGTCGCTCGACATCACGCGCATGCCGCCGCTTGTGAGCTTCCAAGCCAAGCGCCGCAGTGCGGTGACGACAGTAGTTACAACCGAACTTTGGCCAATTTGTTGAAGCTGCATTTTGAACGGAAGGAACTCCTGATGCGACGCACAGCGGCAACAAGCATTAGACGACGACTTGCGTTCCCAATCATCTCGGCGGCATGCATCGCCTTATCGCTTGGCACAGCGGTCGCCGCGGATTGCCAGCGCGACAATTTTGCCGACTGGCTCGAAAGCTTCAAACAGGAAGCGGCCACCCAGGACATTTCGCAAAAGACGATCGCGTCCGCATTGAATGGTGTTACTTACGATCCCGCCATTATCACCCGCGACCATGCACAAAACGTATTTCAGCAAAGCTTTGAACAATTTTCCGGCCGGATGGTATCGCCCGATCGCTTGCGCAAGGGAGCCAACATGCTCAAACGATACGGGTCAATATTCCAGCGGATTGAGGACCGCTATGGTGTCCCGGCGGAAGTGCTGGTAGCGATCTGGGGACTTGAAAGCGATTACGGTGTCAATCAAGGCAAATATTCGACAATTCGGTCACTCGCAACCTTGGCCTACGATTGTCGACGCTCCGAAAAATTTAAGTCCGAATTGCTTGATGCGCTTCGGATAGTTGAGCGCGGTGACCTGGCGGCAAGCGACATGATCGGGGCATGGGCCGGCGAAATCGGTCAGACGCAATTTTTAGCGTCCTCCTACTTGAAGTTTGCCGTTGATTTCGAAGGCTATGGACGCCGCGATTTAATTCACAGCGCCCTGAACGCGCTCGCGTCGACGGCAAACTATCTCAAAAACTACGGTTGGACCAGCAATCAGCCATGGACGGAAGGCTCGGCCAATTTTCGTGTTTTGCAGAAGTGGAATGAGTCCGAGGTGTACGCGAAGACCGTCGCCTATTTCGCCATGCGGCTAGAGAAAGAACCTTAAAAGATCGTCGCGCAGCGTCCCATTTTGACGATGGAATCTGCGGAATCGACTAAAATCGTTGGCTATACCTGTTGTACTTCTTTTACAGTCGTACCATTGCGGTTAACGGCTCTTCCACAATCGTGTGGCAGCCTGAGGCGAAAATACCGAGCACATCGCCATGAGATTTTGTGACGCAGAGGCCTGCCATTCCTGCCCCGCGGCTACGGATATGCCTTGTTGTTTGCGCCGCAAGGCGCAATTTTGCAGGTGGCTAGCCCGCAGACGATCCGCTCGCGGCATTCGCGGCGCGCTTGAAACAATGAGCCTGCAACTGATGGAAGACGCTGAGGCCCTCGAGCGAGAGGCAGCCGCCCTTTCCGTCACGCGGTAACTGACCCTCGTACTCTCGATTCAACAACCAGTCCGTTCGCGCGCGAACCTGCGACGGTAAGGCAGGAACCGATCGCCAATGCAATGAGCCCTCTAGGTTGATGCGAAAACGCGCCGAATTCGCACCGCGCACTTGAAGCGACTTTAATCCTTTGCGAAGTTCTCATTTCGGCAGCCGGGGCCGCCCATCTTGGCTACCATGATTTCGGCGACAGAAAATTCGACTATTTGCAGCCGGGGGAGGACGAGGGCCCGTTCTAGTTTCGTGAATTCCAGCAGTGCGCCTCGCTCACATCACGATCGAATTGTGCCAGCTGATATCGCTCATAGAACTGCGCTATCCGATATGCTCACGTGCTTACATCGCAACGCTGAACTTGTGCGTCCTTTGCGCATCGTGTTCACAATAGCGCTCACCTTGATATTGATGTGGGGGTTGGCGGAAAACGCCGCCGCCGTTGTCCGCATAACAAGTGATCGCGGCGGCAATATCGGCGCCTATTGGTCGCGCTATATGGCCCTTCGTGATGCCGGCGAGCAGATCGTTATCGACGGCATCTGTTCGTCGGCCTGTACGCTCGTGCTCGGCATTGTGCCGCATGATCGGATCTGTGTTACTTCAAACGCGGTGCTTGGTTTTCACGCCGCCTGGCGTCCTGGCTTTCTCGGCTTCGAGATCATTAATGATCCTGCCACACGCACGCTTTGGAACATCTATCCGACGCCAATTCGGCAGTGGATCAGCCGTAATGGCGGGCTGGGCCTCGCAACGATTTACCTGTCCGGCCCAGAGCTCCTGAGTATGTACCGACAATGCCGCTGATGATTGTCTACAGGAGCGGCAAAATGGGCCGATTGCACGATCCGGTAACGCTGTGTTGACAGATCAGCTGATTTGTTTTGGTGTGCTGGGCTAAACTGGATTAGGCCGATCCCCGGGGAGATTGAGGTTGCACCTCGAAACGCGTGTGCTGGTCACTGGAGGAGCCGGATTTCTCGGCTCGCATCTGTGCGAGCGTTTGCTCAAGCAGGGCGCCGATGTCATCTGCGTCGATAATTATTTCACCGGAACACGTCGTAACATCGAGAGCATGCTCGATCATCATGGTTTTGAAGTCATCCGGCACGATGTCACGTTTCCGCTCTATCTGGAGGCCGACCAGATCTACAACTTGGCCTGCCCCGCCTCCCCCATCCATTATCAGCACGATCCGGTGCAAACGACCAAGACCAGCGTGCACGGCGCCATCAACATGTTGGGATTGGCGAAGCGCCTGCGCGCCAAAATCCTTCAAGCTTCGACGTCCGAGATCTACGGTGATCCCAGCGTCCATCCGCAGGGCGAGGATTATTGGGGGCACGTCAACCCGATAGGACCGCGCTCTTGTTATGATGAGGGCAAACGCTGTGCCGAGACGCTGTTTTTCGATTATTGGCGCCAGCACAAGCTCGCCATCAAAGTGGCGCGGATTTTCAACACCTACGGGCCGCGCATGCACCCTAACGATGGCCGGGTGGTTTCGAACTTTATCGTCCAGGCCCTGCTCGGCCGTGACATCACGGTATTCGGCGATGGCCTCCAAACCCGCTCATTCTGTTACGTTGATGATTTAATCGATGGCCTGATGCGGCTCATGAACACGCCGGATGAGGTGATCGGTCCCATCAATTTGGGCAACCCCAAAGAATTCACCATCTTGGAACTGGCCTCCTTGGTAATCGAGCTGACCGGCTCGCGCTCGCACATCGTCCATCGGCCGCGACCGCAGGATGATCCGCGACAGCGCCGCCCCGATATTTCAAAGGCCAATGACCTGCTCGGTTGGTCTCCCAAAACGCAACTAAAAGAAGGGCTTAGCCGAACCATCAGCTATTTTGAGAGCTTGCTGAGCGACGGCACTGTAAAAGCATCCATCGCGCGTGATCAGAGCGCCGAGGCGTAGCCGCGCGTCCCAAGCAAAAACCAGCACTTTAGCGCAAACAAGACTTGGCGCTCGGCGCAGCGGATAAGTCCTCGCAAAGGCCGTCCGTGAAGATTTTTCATAAACGATGAGAGAATTTCACCGACGTTCGCTTCGCTGTGTTAGTTTCCACACACAATCATTCGGCTATCGTCACACAGCGAATCTTCGGCCTTGGTTCAGTTCGCGGCGCGCAGACATGCTGCAAAAATTGAGCGATGAAGTACGCGAATGCCATGCGCATGCAAAGGACTGCGCGCGTAAGGCTGCGGCCCAAGCAGAGCCCGCACTTCGACAAAGCTTCTTAGATGCGCAGCAATGCTGGTTGCGACTGGTCCAGCGCCTCGCCTCACTCCCAGAGTCCGAGGGCGATTAGATTTGCCCATCCGGTTCCATTTTTTATTTCGCGATCTCGTTCGCCGATGCCGCCCTGCGCCATGACTCACTGGTGCAAAACGCGGCAAAGAATGTGGGTTCGTAATTTGCGCAGTCGATGGTATCCTTAATTCAATTACTCGACCAATCCAGCGCCCCAAAGCTCCGATGGCTCGTGTTATTTTTGTCAATCGATACTTCTTCCCCGATCACTCCGCCACCAGCCAAATCCTCTCCGATCTGACTTTTCACCTGGCCGCGATCGGCCACGACGTGCACGTCATCACGTCAAGGCAACTCTATGACGACTCTTGCGCAGCATTGCCCGAAAGCGAAAACATAAGCGGCGTGCAGGTACATCGCGTGGCGTCGACCCGCTTTGGCCGCGCCGCGCTATCCGGACGCGCGCTTGATTATCTTTCGTTTTACCGATCGGTGCGACGCCACCTCCGCGAGATCGCAGGGGCGGCCGACATTGTGGTTGCAAAAACCGATCCGCCATTGCTGTCGGTCGCGCTTGCAACGATTACGCGACAGCGGCGAGCGCACCTGGTCAACTGGCTGCAAGATATCTATCCGGAAACCGCCAGTATTCTTGGCGTGCCTCTGCTCCGTGGCCCGGTGGCCTCGGCTCTCGCCACATTGCGCAATCGCAGCCTACGGGAGGCGGATGACACCGTGGTGGTCGGCGAACTGATGGCCCGGCGCATCCAAGGGTTTGGCGTTCCGGCGGCGCGCGTCCATGTTATTGCCAATTGGTGCGATGACGAGACGATCAAACCGGCGGCGGAGAACGACAATCCGCTGCGACAGGCCTGGCATCTGTCCGGAAAATTCGTCGTCGGCCATTCCGGCAATCTAGGCCGTGCTCATGACTTCGAGACGGTGCTGGGCGCCGCAGAACGGCTGCGCAATGAGCCCCGCATCGTTTTCCTCATGGTTGGCGGCGGCAAACATTTCGAAGATCTGGCCAAGGCCGTCAAAGCACGCGGCCTTGAGAATTCGTTTCGCTTTCGCCCTTATCAAGAGCGCGCCATGCTGCCGTATTCGTTGGGCGTTGCCGACGCGCATTGGCTCTCTCTCCGTCCGGCGCTCGAGGGCTTGATTGTCCCGAGCAAATTCTACGCCGTCGCAGCAGCCGGCAAACCGATGCTGATGATCGGCGACTCCGAAGGAGAAATCGGGCGCTTGATACGGGAACATCGCTGCGGCACAATCATTAGGCTGGGAGAACGCAGCGACATTGGCCGATACACTGCGGCGCTGGTCAGAACAGCCCAAAAGCATTGCCGAAATGGGCGCCCAAGCGCGGCAAATGCTGGATGCTCGATTCACCCGGCGCCGAGCATTCGATCAGTGGCGCCGATTAATCGGACAGTTGGCGTCCCGCTCGCAATCGGCCTGATACCGCAACGGCATACGGGTAGAGGCGGTGTACTCACCGCGGTTACGATCAAGTTTCAATTACTGTGGATGAGCTCAGTGACCAAAGCGGCGAACCCGACGCCACAGAAGGCGGCGCCAGCGAGCCGCGGCGCCATGCTCCAGAGCTTCCATAATCCACGCGTCGCGAATGCCACCCCGACCGTCATTATCACTTGGACCGCGGCAAGCCCGGTCAGGTAGGCGATAAGCGGTATGGGTTCCGCAGCGTCGATCGAGTCACCGTAGCTGTAGCCGTGAAAAATCCCCGCCGCGACGAACACCGCCATCCACCAAGCCGGTGGAATGCGCTCTTCGATGATGAGCATCAGTCCGGCGATCAAGACCGATACCGGAACGATCAGATCGGCCGCAGGGAGATAGAGTCCCGCTACATGCATGGTAACACCGCAGATCATCGCGGCGACAAACAGGAATGGATTAAAAAAACTCAATCGAAAGACGCCGACCGCAATCCCAAGCGCCAGCAAAAATGCGAGATAGTCAGGGCCAATTATCGGATGACCAACACCGGATAAAAGACCTTCTGCGAATGTAGATGGTGTCTTTCCGTCCAATAAGTGCGCGGAAGCACTCTCGGTACCGAGGAAAAAAGCTGCTGCGAGAATGGCAAAGCAGCCAATCAAGTTGAAAAGCACTCTGTCCTCATCAGCTGCGCGATTGATCAGGTTCGTGAACATCGCGATCTGTTGCGTATTTGCCGCTACACAGCACGCGCAATGCACGGCCGCGGCGCGCTACAAGGTGGATGCAATCGCAATAACACCGAAAGCGGCCGCGAATTCCGGCTGCAAGCCTTCTCTGAGCGTGTACTTTATTCGAGCTTTGATCGCTGCCGCTAAGCGAAGAGGTAAGATCCGGGGTCGGCGCGATGGCGCCTCACGCCAGATCGAGCGCAAATCGCTTGAGATCGCCCAGCGCGCAGTAAGCCAGCGCCGCCTCATGCGTGGCGCGCAGGACGACCCGCGGCGCGTGATGGGCTTCAAACGCCTCTTGCCAACGCTGCGCGCACAGGCATCAGCGGTCGCCGGCCTTAAGCCCAGCGAAGCCGATTTCCGGAACCGGCGTCGACAGATCATTGCCACGCGATTTGGAAAAACTAAGAAAGGCGTCGGTCATGACTACGCAGACGGTATGACTGCCGATGTCCTCCCGGCCGGTGTTGCAACAGCCGTCCCGGTAGAAACCCGTCATTGGTTTGATCGAGCACAGTTCAAGGGGCTCGCCGAGGACATTGCGCGCCGGCAGGCGGCCGCCCCAATGCTCTTGCCTTTCGTCTCGCAACATTTGGCGGCTCAGGAGATCGCGGCGTCGTGCCGTTAGCGACAGGAATTTCGATGCGAGGATGAATCGACTAAAGTCGCAATGCGATAAGCACACGCAGGGAGAAGCACACACGAGGAGAAACGCACGCAGGGAGCGACCAAGGTGGGGCCTTGCCTGACTGATGCGGCCCCGAAAGATCGCTCCCAGCGCACCGCTCGCATATTGACCACTATGATGCCGCCCGAACGGATGCGGCGTCAGTCATCGCGGCTTTCTTGGCCCGGTGGAAGCATACGCACCTCCATGACCGCGACAGCTACAACTTTAAATCTTGGCGCAACTGCCTCGTCTGTCAAGAGAGCAAACGGTCGCCGGTTCCATTCGGGTGATCACGAATAGACTCAACCACGCTCGCCAGAGTGTTATGTCATTCAATCTGCAGCTTGAGCGTTTCGATTAGTTTCGCCCAGCGGCCGCGCTCCTGTTGCGCAAAGGCGACGAATTCATCGATGCGCTTGCGCTCAACTTCGATGCCCTCTTGTTTCATCCGCTCGACAAAAGCGTAGCTCCCCAATAAGGCGTCGACCTGTGCGCGTAACCGCTCAATGATCGACGCGGGAGTTGGAGCCGGAGCGTAGAGCGCGACCCAGGCCGAGGCGATGAGATCAGGATAACCAAGCTGCGGCATGCGCGAAACATCGGGTAGAATCGCGGACGCGGAATTGGCGGCAAGCGCCAGCGCGCGCACTTGATCGGCGCGTATGGACGCAATGACATCCGGCACAATCGGAAACATCGCGGCAATTCGACCGCCAATCAGATCTTCGAGTGCAGCAGCTTGGCCCCGATAGGGCACGTGGACCATGTCGATCCCGGTGCGCGCCTTGAACATCTCGCCGAATAGATGAGTCGACGAACCGATCCCCGACGAGCCATAGCTGAGCTCGCCCGGACGCGCGCGTGCGTAAGCGATAAAGCTATCCAGCGATCGCGCCGGTATCGCGGGATGAACCACAACGAGATGCGGCGCCGACCACATCATGCCGATCGCGGTAAAATCGGCCGTCGGATCATAAGACAGATGCCGGTACAGGCTTTGATTGATGGTCTGTGTGCCATTGGTGCCGATGAACAGCGTCTGGCCATCGCCTTGCGCGCGCGCCGCTTCCGCGGCGGCGAGATTGCCGCCAGCACCCGGCTTGTTCTCAACCACAACAGGTTGCCCAAGCACGGTCTTGAGGTGCTCGGCTAATAGCCGTGCCGAGAGATCGGCGCTTCCCCCCGCTGGAAACGGTACGAGGATGACAATTGTCTTGTTGGGCCAAATATTGGACGAGGGATCCGCCCAGCTAGGAACCGCGTTGGCGGCCGCGGCGGCGCATCCTAAGATCAGGTGGCGGCGAGCTAACGACATTATGCTTTCTTCCAGGCTTGGCACGCCACAATCCTGTGGCGCTGAAGTGACACTTCATGGAAATCGAGGGCTGTTGCAAGCCGCCCGCGTGGCCGACCTACTGCCTGTCTGGTTGAATGGCTCCGCTGTGGGGACGGGTGCCGGTTTTAGCTGGTGTTCGATACCAGCGTTTTGAGGGGCAATGACGCAGACTTCCGCGCATCCGGCGAGCTCGAGCGATGCCGCCGCTGCCAGTTCTCGGACGAGCGCTCTTCTACGTTCCGGCTTGGCGCGGCTGCAGCCGTGGAGTGACTGGATCGTTTTGATTGCGACGGCTGCGGCTCTGTACCCGATGTTCGGCCGCAGCTCGGATATGGGACCGTTTTACAGCACCGCCGCTCGCTGCATTTTGCGGGGCGAAGCGCTGCTGAGCTGCCTGCCGCCGTACCCATATCAGCCCGCTTTGGCGATTTTCTTCATTCCGCTCGCATTCCTGCCGGCGGTTCTGCAAAGACTGATCTGGTACGTGATCTTTGTCGGCTGTTTGGTGCTCGCGGTTCGACTAACCGAGGCGATCGCCGAACGGCTTTATCCTGGCTCGACGCGCGGTCAGAACCTGTTCTGGCTGCGGACGATCATGCTGATCACCTGCGGTAAGCATTTTCTCGACGTCATCACCTATGCCTCCCATGACCCGCTTTCGCTGGCCATCATTATGTTCGCAACGTGGGCGTTGTTTAACGGCCGCGACGCTGTGGGCGGACTGTGGCTTGCGGTTGCGGCCGCAATCCGCGCTTCGCCGCTCATTTATCTTCCCTATTTGCTTCTCAAGCGGCGTTTTCTTGCTTGCGGCGTTTTCGTTGTCGCGTTCTTGGGGGTGAGTCTTATCCCTGACGTTATCGGTGCGTTGCGCGGCGGCCATACCGGTTATTTCACCGACTGGCTGCGTCAGGTCGTCGGCCCGGCGCTGGTCCCTGGCACATCGTCCAATCTCGTGTTCTGGGATATCTGGAACGGCGCCAATCTCTACAACCAGTCGCTGCGGGGCCTGATCAATCGCTTCGCGACGGGTCCCGTCTTTGGCCTAACGCCGACAATGATCCTCATCGTCGTCGATGGCATCTTTGCCGTGATCGTCGGCGTGCTTCTGCTCATGTCACCACGCCGGAGGGAGTACGTCGCCATCGACACGGCGGTGCTCCTGATCGCCATGTTGGCGCTTTCCCCGATGACCAGCCGCTATCATTATATCTTTGTGCTTCCCGCCGTCATTTTGGCGACCGCAGCGACTATCGCCGATCCACGCATGCGCACGCTCGGGACCTATGTGCTGGCGGCGAGCTTCCTGCTGCGTGCCGGCACTTCAAACGACCTCGCCGGCCAGCGACTTAGCGACTTTGCGTATGCGTATGGCTTCATGCCGCTGGGTGCGATTGCGCTCTACATAATCTTCGGCGCGATATTGTGGGCTTGGCATCCCCCGGGAGTGAGCGCAGCGGACGACAAGGCCGAGAACGCGCCTGTGCGGACGCCCCGGATAAGGTGGCGCACATCGCCAGAACGCACGTCGCCCGAATAAGTCCGGCCGCGCTTACCGCGGGGAAGGTTGCGGCGGGTTGTGCGCTGGAGGATGCGCCGCCTTGAGTGCAGGCGGCGCAAGAACCTGCTGTCTGACATCTTGCTCGACCTGCTGCAGCGTCGCAATGTTCTGATTCATTTGCTCTTGCTTGGCGGCAAACTGGTCCTGATTGGCGGCGAGTTGCCCCATGTTCCGCCGCACAATCGCGAGATCAACTGCGATCAACTTAATCTGCTGCGCCACTTCCGATGAAACGGCAGTCTCGGCAGTTTTCTTCGGGTTTTGCGCGGGCAACAGCCAAGCCAATGACGGAGCCCAACCCGTAATCATCTGGTTTAACTGCTCACCGTAGGATTGCCCGGCCAGCGTAAGCCCGACGCCAATCAGAACCGCCGCGCAGAACCGGCTCACCGATCGCACCATTCGGTTCGCAACGGAGGGCTTTTTCATTGCGTTTTGGCGCTGGGGGCCGCCGCACGCGTTGCAAATCTCGCTCGGCATCCAGGTCGCGCGGAGCAAAATCGCGCTCGTGATACTGGTCATCGGGCACTAAGGGTGTGGACGAGGGATACATCGGTTCGATCTCCGGGTCAGAGCGGTGCCCAGGTCATGCCGCTGAAGGATCGCGATTTGAGACGCGCAAAAGCGGAATGTGCTCGAGCACGATTGGCGTGCTCATGGCGGTGCACCGACCTCGACGGCGCGAACGACTGGGGCGGCCTCAGTCCTGTACCG
>Ga0187802_10000075_pt1 | contig 20581 bp, 14 predicted proteins | sample NC_wetland_sal_i_FD_130584 | JGI IMG/M metagenome (GOLD analysis project Ga0187802, IMG submission 130584) | Wetland sediment microbial communities from Neuse River Estuary, North Carolina, USA - Control_2 | ecosystem: Environmental > Aquatic > Freshwater > Wetlands > Sediment | place: USA... | reverse complement strand
CGAGGTCGTCAGATACATCAGATCCGGGCGATGCGACGCCATGATTGTTACGCCGGCATCCAATACGAACAGCGATAAATCGGCCGAATACTGATCGGGCTGCGGCCGGCCGACCAGTTTTTCAACATCGTGGATCTGGTTGTCCTTGAAATTGGCCTTGCGCGCATATTCGGAGGAGAAATTGATGCCCGCCATCTTGTAAGCCAATATCTTGAGCAACTTGTCTTTCGCAGTAATAACCGCTGTTTTGACTCCCGCGCCGCTCAATGCGCCGAGTATGGTCTCGCAGCGCAGCCGGCTTGCATCGGTGATCATTATTTCCTTGCCGGTTTCGGAATCGAGATAGTAGTTGCCGTTGATCCCGTGTACCGCCGGCGGCACGCCGGTCACGATCGAAGTATTATTTGTATTGGTCGTGCTCGGCATCGAGCAATCGGCAACGCCGACGAAACCGCTTTCCTTGAATGACTTCATCGTCGGCAAGGTGCCGTTGGCAATACCGTGCTCCAGATAGGCCGGATCGAATCCATCCACCACAATCACAACGGTCGGATGTCTCGGTGCTCGATAAGTTCGACCGTTGACTTCGACAATCGTCTCCACAATCTGACGGTCGGTCCGCATAACAGTCGCCACAGGCTTTTCTCCAGCTTTTCGCCAATCAGCTTTCGGCGCAGAGTTTCTTACCAATGTGGCGGCGTGTCGATGAACGTATTCGCCCAGCGCTGTGGACAGTCTGTGCCGTTCATCCACCTGTCATAAACTCATCCTAGCCTCAATTTTATATTCGGACGCATGCAGTGCCGCCGCGCGGATGTTGACTTCGCGGTGGAATGGCTGCTGCGCCTTGGGCCGTTGCGGGAGCGCGTGCGACGGCAGGGCAACATCGTGATGTCCACACGACAAGCAGGGGGCTTACAGATGAAAGAGCAATTCCGTTTGACCGCGGCCGCCGGCATTGTCTTCGTGTCGGCCGCTGTTGCGCTTTCTGCCGCGGTCACGACCGCGCCAAAGCCGGCGCTGGCGGACGATTGTCCGAACGGCGGGACCGTGCGCTTTGGCGTCGAGCCCTATGATACGTCGGCCCGTTTGACGCCGATCTACGAAAAGATCGGAAAAATGATCGGCGAGAAGATCGGCTGCAAGGTCGAAATCTATGTCGCCACCGGCTATAACGCCGAAATCGAAGCGATGCGCAACGGCAAACTTGAAGTGGGCGAGTTTGGGCCGCTTGGTTATGTGCTGGCGCATCAAGTGGCGAAAGCCGAGGCCGTTGCCGCGTTCGGCAACATCGAAAACAAAGCCGTCACTTATTGGGCGAGCGTGGTGACGTATCCGTCGTCCGGCCTCAAGACAGTCGCGGATCTACGCGGACATTCTTTCGCCTTTTCAGATCCGGCCTCCACTTCCGGTCATTTGGTTCCGGCTTATGGGCTGCGCAAGGCAGGCATCGATCCGGACAAGGACATCAGGGCGATCTATGCCGGCAGCCACACGGCGTCCTTCGAAGCGCTCTTCAATCACAAGGTCGATGCTGCCGAACTGAACAGCGAGCAGCTCGAATCCGCAACCCAGCGCGGCCATTACAAGGACGGTAATCTGGTATTTCTCTGGAAGTCCGATCCTATCCCGACCGATCCGGTCGCAATCCGCGGTGATCTGCCTGCGCCATTCAAGAAGAAACTCACCGAAGCCCTGCAACATCTCGATCTGACGGGTCTCGATGCTGCCGAGCGCAAGATCATGGTCGGTGCCGGTATTACCCAGCTGGTTCCTGAGACGGACAGCGCCTATGACGGTATCCGCGATCTCGTGAAAACGCTGAACATCGATTTGGAAAAACTGGGCTGACCCCGCGCCGGACGGATTCGATGCTGCGGGTTCGCGGGCTCTCGCTGCGGTATCCGAACGGCAAACTGGCGCTGAGCGACTTTGATTTGACGGTCGCGGCCGGCGAATTCGTCGTTGTTCTCGGCGGCAACGGCAGCGGCAAGACCACTCTGCTGCGCTGCGTTACGCGCACAGTAAAACCTTCAGCCGGCGAGATCTGGCTCGGCAATATCGATCTGTGCGCGCTTGAGGGCGAAAAGCTGCGCCGCGCGCGGCTCGCGCTGGCGATGATCTGGCAGCACCCGAGTCTGGTGCGCCGCAGGTGCGTGTTGAGTAACGTAGCATCAGGAGCGCTCGGCCGCCATTTCACGCTGCGCACGGCATTCGGCGGTCTGCCAAGATCGGAACTCGAGGCCGCGCGCGATCGCCTCGCCGAAGTAGGCCTAGCGGAGTTGGCTGACCAGCGGGCTAGCACGCTGTCCGGCGGTCAAGCGCAGCGGGTCGCGATTGCCCGCGCGCTGGCGCAACGGCCCCAGGTGCTGTTGGCCGATGAACCGGTCGCAAGTCTCGACCCGGAAGCGGCCGAGGAAATCATGCGGCTTCTGCAGCGGCTCGCGCGCACCGAGAGCATCGCTGTCGTCTGCGTGCTGCATCAGGTCGAACTTGCCTACGCCTATGCCGATCGTGTCGTCGGCATTCGCGACGGCCGCATGGTTTTCGACCTGCCGCGCAGCCAGGTCTCGCGCGAAGCCGTGCACCGGCTCTATCTTCCAGAAGCGGCATGAGCGTCGATCTTGCACCTCCTCCTCGGGTGCGCGCCTTGGGTGCGCCCGCGTGGCGCCGCGCCTTAGCCAGCGCGATCCGTTGCGCCATTGCCTTGTTGGGCCTTGCCATCGTTGTGCAGGCGTTCATCGTCGTTCAGGCACGCCCGCAGGACCTCGTTACCGGCATTCATGGCATGGCCGACCTGATCAGGCGCGCCATGCCACCGGACTTCTCGCAACTGCCATCAACGCTCTGGCCGACCTTGCAGACCGTGGATATCGCGCTGTTCGGCACTTTAGTCGGAATTATTATTGCGCTGCCGCTTGCGCTTCTCGCCGCCGCCAATATGACGCCTTCGCGTTTTGCCTATTATGCCGCGCGCGCGGTCATCGGGTTCACCCGCGCAGTGCCCGATCTTGTTTGGGCGCTATTGTTTGTGACCGCGGTCGGGCTCGGGCCCTTTCCAGGTGGTTTGGCGCTTGGCGTGCATTCGGTCGGCATGCTCGGCCGGCTGTTCGCGGAGACGATCGAGCAAATGGATATGGCGCCGATCCATGCGCTTGAGCTTACCGGAGCGCGCCGCATCCAGGTGTTCAGCCATGGCATCATTCCGAGCATCCTGCCGTCGCTGCTTGGGATTACGCTTTATCGGCTCGACGAGAACATCCGCTCGTCCTTGGTGCTTGGTTTTGTCGGCGCCGGCGGCATCGGCTTCCAATTGCTCACCGCCATGAATCTGTTTCAGTACCAAGAGGTCTCGCTGCTGCTCATAATCATATTCGTTATCGTACTTGGGGCGGAGCGTATTTCCGCGGGATTGCGAGAGCGATTGTCTTAGTTGAGGGTACTTTCCTCGCTGCGGAGCATCTATTCGAAGGTTCTGCACCCTCGCTTGGGCGGCCGGCATCTTCTACACTCGTATGCTCAAATCGCGAGGCACCGCCATGATACACGCGCGCAGAGAATTTCTGCGACTGACATCGGCCGCCGCGTTCGGCAGCGTCCTTGGTGTGCCACCGCGCCCTTCATTCGCGCTCGATTATCCGACACGGTCGGTGCGGGTAATCGTGCCGTTCGCGCCGGGCGGTCCCACCGATGTTTTCGCAAGGCTTCTGGCGCAGCAGCTCTCCGAGCAAATGAAGACGCAGTTCTTCGTCGAAAATCTTGCCGGAGCCGGTGGCAATATCGGCACCGGACGCGCGGCGGAGGCGACGGCTGACGGTTACACGCTCTTGGTCGATGGCGCCAATCTCGTGGTCAATCCCGCGCTCTACGCCCACGTGGCGTACGATCCGATCAAGGACTTCGCGCCGATCACGATCGCCGTGGTTTCGCCGGTGATCCTGACTGTGCATCCGTCGCTGCCGGTGCAGTCGGTGAAGGAATTGGTCGATCTGATCAAAGCCAATCCCGATAAGTACAGCTACGCGTCGCCCGGCGTCGGAACACCGCCGCATCTGGTCGGCGAATTATTCCGCCTGACGCTTCATCTCGACCTCATACACGTGCCGTTTAACGGTGGCGGTCCGGCGATCGCGTCCGCGGTGGCAGGGCATACGCCGGTCTCCTTCGGCGCGATGGCGCCGGCGGTGCCGCTGGTCAAAGCCGGCAACTTGCGCCCGCTCGCAGTCAGCACGAAGGCGCGCTCGCAAGCGCTGCCGGAGGTGCCCACCATGGCCGAGCAGGGTTATCCGGAAATCCAAGGCGAGACGTGGTTCACGCTAGTCGCGCCGGCGCGGACTCCGAAGGACATCGTCGCGCTGCTTTATCGCGAGACCAGCAAGGCCGTGGCCGCGCCGGCGATCAAGGAGCGGCTCGCGACACTCGGTTACGAGCCGGTCGGCAGTACGCCGGAGGAATGTGAGGCCCAATTCAAGGAGGAAGCCTCGAAGTGGTCATCCGCGAGGCCGGCATCAAGGGCGAATGAGCGACAGCCTGACAAGTCCGAGCCCTGTAAAGGGGCTTGAATCGTCGACATTGTCTCGCCATCTCGAAACCGGCCAGTTGCAAACCTGCCGGGGATAAACCGTGGCTGAGGCGGAAACAGCCGAGAGCGCGCAATCGGAACGCCGTCCGTTCGAGGCGGACGTCGCCAAGCTTTTGCACCTGATGGTGCACTCGGTCTATTCCGATAAATCGGTATTTTTGCGCGAGCTGATCGCAAACGCCGCCGATGCCTGCGAGCGGCTGCGCTACGAATCGATCGCCACGCCATCGCTCCTCGGCGATGACCCCAAGCCGCGCATTACGGTAGCGCTCGACCACGCCCAGCTCGCCGTTGAAGACAACGGCATCGGCATGAATCGCGACGAGCTGATCGATGCGCTCGGCACGATTGCGCGCTCCGGCACCAAAGCTTTTCTGGACCGCATCGAAGCCGGGAAAGGCGGGGAGGGCCCCGAGGGACAGGCGCTGATCGGCCGGTTCGGCGTCGGCTTTTATTCGGCCTTTATGGTCGCCGAACGCGTCGAGGTCATTTCGCGCCGCGCCGGCGCCGACGAGGCGTGGCGGTGGTCGTCGGATGGCAAGGGCGATTTTTCGGTGACGCCGGCCGCGGGCGCAGCGGCCCCGCGCCGTGGCACCCGCGTCGTGCTGCATCTTACCGATGAGGCGAAGAATTACACCGAGCGCGCAACCGTCGAGCGATTGATCAAGGAACAGTCCGGACATGTGCCGGTTCCGATTGCAATCGTCGAGAAAGCCGGGGCCGCGCCGGTCGAAGTCACCGACGGCGCGGCGCTATGGGCCAAGCCCAAATCCGAGATCGCGCCTGCGGATTACACCGATTTTTATCGCAGCGTGGCGGGCGCTTTCGACGAACCAGCGTTGGCCGTTCATTTCCGCGCCGAAGGACGGCAGGACTACACCGCGCTGTTATTCGTTCCGAGTTCGCGTCCGTTCGATCTGTTCGATCCCGATCGCACGGGCCGCATCAAGCTCTATGTCAAGCGCGTGTTCATCACCGACGACGCGGACATCCTGCCGCGCTATTTGCGCTTCGTGCGTGGCGTGGTCGACAGCGCGGACCTACCGCTCAACGTGTCACGCGAAAAAATCCAGGAAAGTCCGCTACTGGCTACGATCAAAAAGGGCATAGCGAGCCGCGTGTTCAGCGAGCTGGAGCGACTCGCTGACAAAGAGCCGCAAGGCTTTGCCAAAATCTGGGACGTGTTCGGCGCGGTGATCAAAGAGGGCCTCTATGAGGACTTCGAACGCCGCGACGCATTGTTAAAGCTCTCCCGCTTCAAGACGACGGCGTCCGATGCCTGGCGCAGCCTTAAAGACTACGTAGCGTCACTGCGCCCCAATCAGACGGCGATCTACTACATTGCCGGCGACGATCTCGCGCGGCTTAAATCGTCGCCGCATCTGGAAGGTTTCCGCGCCCGCGGCATTGAAGTTCTGCTGTTGACCGATCCGGTCGACACCTTCTGGGTCGTGCCGAGCGAAGGTTTTGACGGCAAGCCATTCAAATCGGTGACGCAAGGCGCCGCCGACCTCGCGCTTATTTCCCATCTCGACGCCGCACAAACGGCGGCGCCGGCCATTTCAGAGCCGGTGAAGGACTTCCTCGCTTTCCTCAAATCGACGCTCGGGGAAGCGGTCGCGGATGTGCGCGCCTCGGACCGCCTCACCGCCAGCGCGGTCTGTTTGGTTGCCCCGGACAAAGGACCGGATCGCGCTCTCGAACGGCTCCTCGCCGGCGCCGGCCGTTTAACTTCGGCATCGAAGCCGGTGCTCGAGATCAACCCGCAGCACGAGCTGATCGTGGCGCTTGCCGCGCTTGGCGAGGCCGACCGCGCATTCAAGGAGGATGCCGCGCATCTTCTCTATGATGAAGCGCGCGTGCTTGACGGCGACCGGCCCGCCGATGCGCGATCGTTTTCCGACCGGCTGGCGCGCGCGCTCAAGCGCGGATTGCGCTAGGTCATCCGCGCGCATAGCCGTTCAATAGAACGGCGTCGCTTCGCTCGCCTATGGTGGGCATCCACGTCGTCAATCGCGGCGCATCAAAGACTGGATGGCCGGAACAAGTCCGGCCATGACGAGGTCAGGAAGAGCTCGATCGTATTTAGGCTATTCCGCCGGCGTTGTCTGCACGCGCTGCGCGGCGAGTTCGGTCGGGACTTCGCCGCTCACCGCGTTTTCCGCCGCAGGTTCGAGATCGGCTTTGGCGCCGCGCAAGCGGAAATAGATTTGCGATCCGATCAGGATCGCGCACAGCGCGACGAATACCGCGCTGATCGGCCGCTCGACGAAGACAAGGATGTCGCCGCGCGAGATCAGCATGGCACGGCGAAAATTTTCCTCGAAGCGCGGGCCGAGCACGAATCCGAGCAGGATCGGCGCCGGATGGAAGCCGAGCCGCAGCAGGATGTAGCCGAACAAGCCGATGACCGCGACTTCGCCGACCTGGAAGAAGTCATTGTTGGCGGCATAGACGCCGATGCAGACGAAGAACATCGCGCTCGGGTAAAGGAAACGATACGGGATCGCGAGCATCTTCACCCAGATGCCGATCAACGGCACGTTGAGCAGTACCAGCATGATGTTGCCGATCCAGAAGCTCGCGACAAGGCCCCAGAAAATATCCGGATGCTGCGAGATCAGCTGCGGGCCGGGCACGATGCCTTGGATCATCAAGGCGCCGAGCAGCAGCGCCATCACCGCGTCGCCGGGGATGCCCAGGCTCATCGTCGGAATGAAATCGCCCTGCACTGAAGAATGGGTCGCGGCTTCCGGGCAGACCACGCCTTCGATCAGGCCGGTGCCGAATTTCTCCGGATGTTTGGAGATTTTCTTTTCCGTCGCATAGGCGACAAACGAGGCGATCGTCGGTCCGGTCCCGGGAATCAGCGCACAGAGGCTCCCGACAATGGTGCCGCGCCACATCGGGAAGAACGCCCGCTTCATGTCGGCCTTGGTCGGACGCATGTCCTTGATGCCGACATTGGTGTACTTGGTATTGATCGGCGCGACCTGATTGACGCTGTTCATGAACTCGGCGAGGCCGAACAAGCCGAGCGCCAGCGCGATCAGCTCGATGCCGTCGTCGAGCTCGGTCATGCCGAAGGTGTAGCGCTCCGAGCCGGTTTCGAGATCGGTGCCGACTGAGCCGAGGAACAGGCCGACCACGGTCATGGCGACGCCCTTGATGGGCGAACCGCGCGCCAGCGTCGAGCCGGCAAGCAGGCCCAACAGCATCAGCGAACAAACCTCGGCGGGACCGAATTGCAGCGCCGCCTTAACGAGAAGCGGCGACAGGAAGATCATTTCGGTGATCCCCCACGAGGCGCCGACGAAGGAGGCAAACACCGTGAGCCCGAGCGCCACGCCGCCGCGCCCCTGCTTGGTCATTGGAAAGCCGTCGAGGCAGGTCACCGCATGCGGCGGGTGGCATGGAAGGTTCAACAGAATCGAGCAGATCGCGCCGCCATATTGGGCGCCATACATCACGCCGCCCAGCATCAGGATGGCGCCGACCGGCTTCATGCCGAAGGTCAGCGGCAGCAAGATCGAGATCGTGGCGAGCGGCCCCATGCCAGGCAGCACGCCGACCATGTTGCCGACCATCACCCCGATGAAGCAGAAAATTAAGTTGTGAGGTTCAAACGCGACCCCGAAGCCGTACCAGAGGCCGGAAAGCGCTTGTTCAATCACAGTTCGCCCCTCCACGTCAGGATCGGCATCGGAACCTGAAGGAAGTAAGAAAACAGCGCGACGCCGAACACCGTTACGACGGTCGCCAGGATAATCGTGCCTTTCCAGGTCGCGGTTTTATCGCCGAGCGCGGCAAGGAAGACGCAGGCGAAGGTTCCGGGGGCCATGCCGAAATACCGGCCGAAAAAGATAAACGCCACCGGGCTCATGAGAATGCAGAACCAAGCCCACCATTGCGGATGTTCCGGCAACAGACTTTGGTTCCCGCCGTGCTCGTCGGCGCCGTCGGGCGCCAAGCTTGCGGCGGCAATCGCAATCCCGAGCAGGATCAGAAGGATGCCAAGCGCTGTCGGCAAAAAGCCGGGCCCCATATGCATGAGCGTGCCGGCGCGATAGGTCGAGCCCTTCAGCGCAATGCCGAGGCCCAACAAAAGCATCAAGCCGCCCGCGTAAAAATCACGCTTGCCGATCAGCTCGCGGAGGCTGGTGGAAAACCGCAATATTTCCTCCCGGCCGGATTCGGGGCTTGGCCTCAGTTCACCCCGAACGTTCGAAACGAGCAACTACAGTAATTGCAGAGATGTTCCCGAGCGACCCGGTGTCGCGGGAATCTCCCCTGTCCCCTTGCGGCGCGAAGGCCGGCGGAGACCTTCTTTAGCAAGTTCCAGACGATATAGGCCGTTGGAGAACCGTGCAACTCCTCTCCATGAAGGCATTATGACGCGAGTCATAAACTGGCCGAACGCCTTGGCAGGATTTGTTTATTGCCCGCAGGACTGATTTTGCGCGCCGCTTAAGGGTGCGAACAGATCCGGGCTGTCGTTTCTGACATTGCCCACCCGCCGATCCACCGCCCAGAACGCCATAGCCTGGTCCGGATAAGGCCGCAGCAGGGTCTTAACCGCGCTCTCGGTCATGGAGTTTTCCCCAAGCCAATCGTCCCAGCCGTCCGGCGGAATGACAACCGGCATACGGTCATGCAGCGGCGCCAGCAGCGCGTTCGCGGTCGTGGTGATGATGGCGAAGGATTTGATCCTCTCGCCTGCCGGCGATCGCCATTCGTCCCATAATCCGGCGAGCGTCATTGGGCCGCGGTTGGCAAGCGCGACCGCGAACGGCTGCTTGTCGGCATCGCGCCACTCGTAATAGCCATCGGCGAGGACAAGACAGCGGCGTCCGGCCTGCCAAGCGCCGCGGAACGCGGCGCGCGTCGTGAGGCTTTCGGCGCGGGCATTGAAGGTCGAATAGCCGATCTTGGGCTCCTTCGCCCAGGATGGGATGAGGCCCCAGCGCATTAAGGTGAGAATGCGTCTGCCGGTCTTGGCGACGACGACGGGGAGCTTTGAAGTCGGTGCCGCGTTCCAGCGCGGCCGGTAGTCGCCGATTTCGTCAAAATCGATTTTCAGGTCGAGTTTGATCTCGGAAACGTCGTCGGGGAGTTTAGCGCGGCCGCACATGATGAGCCTCCTGGCGAACCTTCAATGAAAATCGCGGCTGTGCAGCGGCAGCGGATCGGATTGCGGCCGCGGTGCGCCGGAAAATTTCGGCGCGAATAGATCGCCGTCGCGCAGCCACGGCAATTGCGCGGAAAGATCGATGAAGCTTTCCGCGACCACATGGATGACGAGACCGGCGCGCTGCAGGCGGCCGCGTACCGCAAGAAAACGCGACGTCATCACCGTGCGGCGGTTTTTTGCAAAGACTTTCGGCCAGACGATGATGTTGGCGATGTCGGTTTCATCTTCTAGCGTCATGAACACGACACCCTTGGAGGTTCCCGGGCGCTGGCGCACCAGGACCAGACCGGCGACGGTGACGATAGAATCCTGCGACAAGGCCTCGTCGCGAAGCTGCGCGTTGCGGATTGCGCCGAGCGCGAGAAGTCGCTCGCGGAAGAAGTGAACCGGGTGTTGTTTCAGCGACAGCCCGGTCGTCACATAATCCTCAACGACGTGCTCGCACAGCGGCATCGCTGGCAGCGCGACCTCCGGTTCGGGGAAAAATTCGTCACCGAGATGCGGCGTCAAAAGCGGCAGTGCGTCTTCGGTCTTGGCGTCGCCGCGCAGGCGGCGAATACCGATCGAATCGAGCCGCCGCGCCGCCCATAACGCGGCGCGGCGATCTAACCCGAGCGAACAGAAGGCGTCCGCGTCAGCCAGCCGCTCGATGGTGAAGCGCGAAACGCCGGCGATCGCGGCGAGCCGCTCGATCGAGGAAAAACCGTTGCCGCGCGCCGCGATCAGCTTTTTCAATTCCGGTTCGCTGAGACCGCCAATGAGGCGAAAACCGAGTCGTACGGCATGACCGGTTCCTTCTCCGCTCGCGGACGCGGAAGTCGGCTCCAGCGTACAATCCCAATCGCTGCAATTGACGTCGACGGGACGGACCTCCACACCATGCTGGCGCGCGTCGCGCACCAGCTGCGCCGGCTGATAAAATCCCATTGGCTGACTGTTAAGGATGGCGGCGCAAAACACGTCGGGATAGCGGCATTTGATGAAGGCCGAGGCATAGACCAGAAGCGCAAAACTTGCCGCGTGACTTTCAGGAAAGCCATATTCGCCGAAACCTTCGATCTGGCCGAAGCAATGTTCGGCGAAATCGCGCTCATAGCCGCGCTCCACCATGCCGTTGATGAATTTGTCGCGAAATAGATGAACGTTGCCGGTGTGGCGGAACGTGGCCATGGCGCGGCGCAGCCCATCCGCTTCGTCGGGCGTAAATTTCGCCGCCGTGATCGCGATCTGCATCGCCTGTTCCTGAAACAGCGGCACGCCAAGCGTGCGCTTGAGAACATCTTTCAATTCGTCCGGCGGTCCATGGACGGGAGAAGGGGAGGGATAGTGCTCCTTCTCGATCCCGTCGCGACGCCGCAGATAGGGGTGCACCATGTCGCCTTGGATTGGCCCTGGCCGCACGATCGCGACCTCGATGACGAGGTCGTAAAAACACCGCGGCTTCAATCGCGGCAGCATCGACATCTGCGCGCGGCTTTCGACCTGGAACACGCCGACCGAGTCGGCGCGAGACAGCATTTGGTAGACCGCGGGATCATCCTGCGGCAGCGTGGCGAGCGAATAATCGAGCCCATAATGGATTTTCAAGAAATCGAGTCCGCGCCGCACGCAGCTCAGCATGCCGAGCGCCAGCACATCGACTTTCATCAGCCCGAGCGTATCGATGTCGTCTTTGTCCCACTCGATGAAGGTGCGATCGTCCATGGCGGCGTTGCCGATCGGCACCGTCTCATCGAGCGGCGCGCGCGTGAGCACGAATCCGCCGACATGCTGCGACAGGTGGCGCGGAAAACCGATCAGCGCGTCGGCGAGCGCGACGGCCTGCTGGATCGCCGGATTTGACGGATCGAGGCCGGCTTGGCGGATGTGGTCGTCGGGATAACCGTCGCCGTAACCCCATACCGTCTTGGCCAAGGCGGCGGTCACGTCGTCGGTTAGCCCCAAGGCTTTGCCGACTTCGCGGATGGCGCGGCGGGAGCGGTAATGCACCACGGTGGCGCAGATCGCCGCGCGGTGGCGGCCGTAGCGCCGGTAAATATATTGAATGACCTCCTCGCGCCGCTCGTGCTCGAAATCGACATCGATATCGGGCGGCTCGCCGCGATTTTCCGAAATGAAGCGGGCGAACAAGAGATTGCTCTTGTCCGGATTGACGGAAGTGATGCCGAGGCAAAAGCAGACCGCGCTATTGGCCGCCGAACCGCGTCCTTGGCACAGAATTTCCTTCTCCTGGGAGCGCGCGAAGGAAACGACATCGTGCACGGTGAGGAAGTAGCGCGCATAATTGAGTTTGCCGATCAGCGCGAGTTCGTCTTCGAGCCGCTTGCTGACATCGCCGGGAATGCCATTGGGATACTTGTCTTTTGGATAGCGGTCTTGCGCGCCCGCCCATGTGAGGTCTTCCAGATGCTGCTGCGCGGTCTTGCCCGTCGGCACCGGCTCATCTGGATACTCGTATTTGAGTTCGCCAAGCGAGAAGCTGCAGGATCGGGCGATGGCGAGACTGCGGGCAATGGCGTCGGGAAAGGTGGCGAACAGCCGCGCCATTTCCGCAGGCGCTTTGAGATGCCGCTCGGCATTGATCGAGAGCCGCAAGCCGGCTGCGGCGATGGTGCACTTTTCCCGGATGCAGGTGAGTATGTCGAGGAGCGGCCGGCGCTCCGGCGCGTGATAGAACACGTCATTGACCGCGACCAATGGCGCCCCGCATCGGGCGCCAAGCTCGGCCAATAGCCCGAGCCGGCGCGGCTCGTCGCCGCGATGATAATGCACGCCGGCAAGGAAGGTGCGGCCCGGCGCGGCATCGGCCAGGGCGCAGAGGCGGGAAGGGAATGCTCCAAACCCTCCCCTGGAGGGGGAGGATCGGCCGCGAAGCGGCCGGGGTGGGGTGACGAGTGACACCGCCGCATCACCCCCACCCGCCGCGCTACGCGCGTCGACCTCCCTCCTCCAGGGGGAGGTAGTTGTCAGCAGATTCCCCGGCGGCAGCGCGATGAAAATCTGGCCTTCCGCGGCATTGAAAATTTCCTCGAAGGTCAGATGACATTCGCTTTTCTTTGCTTTGAGATTGCCGGCCGTGATCAGACGGCACAACCGGCCATAGGCGGCGCGATCGGTCGGATAGGTCAAGACTTCAAAACCGTCGATCGTCACCAGCCGCGTGCCGACCAACAGTTTTATTTTACGCTTTTTGGCTTCGTCATAAGCACGCACCACGCCGGCAAAAGAATTGCGGTCGGCGATGCCAATGGCGGTCAGTCCTAGTTCGTCGGCGCGCGCCACCAATTCTTGCGGATGCGAGGCGCCGCGAAGGAAGGAAAAGTTAGTTGTTACAGCAAGCTCGGCATAGGCACTCATTTACATTCTCACGCGAACAAACTCACGCAAACAGGCCGTGCACGAACCAGCGCGGCGTTGCCGTTTCCCGGCCGTAAAGGCCTTCGCGGTAGAGCCAGAAGCGATGACCCTCGCCGTCTTCGACGAGGTAGTAATCGCGGGTGGGAACTCCGCCTCGGGAAGGGTAGGGCGCGCGCCACCATTCATCGGCAATCCGTTCCGGACCTTGCGCGCCGGTGATGTCGTAAGTCACCCCGCGCCAGCGGAAGCGTCGCGGTAGCCCCTCGGGAATGAGCGCGGTGACTTCGGTCGGCTCGGCTTGAGGCAACAGCAATAGCGGACGCGTTTTTTCTTCAATTGGCCAATGCCCTTCCCCTGAAAGAGGAGGGTCGGATCGCGCTAAAAGATTGCTTCGCTTCGCTGGCAATGACGATAAGGCGTCATTGATCTCAGTCAGCGTTTCGGCGCATTCGGGAATGTGGCGCGGAACGGCTTCGAACTGCCGCACACGATCGGGACCGAGTCGTTGTCGCAGTGCGTCGATCAGCGCCGCACCACGTTCGGCATCATCCTGAGGCGGCGAATGCACAGCCGAGACGTTCAATTCGGTCTGCCGCCCCGGCATGGATTCGGCGCGCGTGACGGCAAGGCCGATTGCCTCGAAACCGAAGCCGCCATCGTGCATGGCCGCGAGCGCCTCGAGTTTAAGATCGATCAGCCGCGTTACATGCGGCACGCTGCGTGTCGGCGACGTCAATCCAATATCGATCGTCTCTACCGCCCCATCGACGCCATAGAGGCTCAGCCTCAGCGCGCGTGCTCCGACCTCGTCGCGTACGAGCACGTGCACCAGATGCTGCATGAGACGGCAGGCGCGCGCGAGAATCGCCTGTTGGCTGACGATCGGCTCAAGCAAATAATTCAAGCTGTGATAAACCGGCGGCGCGGTGACCGGGATAAGTGGTTCGTCGCGGCGGCCGAGCGCCTGGTCCAGCCGGCGGAGCAATTCGTCGGCAAAGCGTGCGGCAAATGGCGCCCGTGGCTTGTCCAACAGCGCGCCCACGGATTTGAAACCGAGCCGGCGTAACAGCGCGCGGGTTTCGCTCGACAGCCGGAGTGCCTCGATCGGCATTGCCGAAAGCGCCGCAGCTTCGCCGCCCACGGGCAGGATCGATTGCGGGGCCAAATCAAAGTGCGACAAGGCCCAGGCCATGCCTGGCGTATCGGCGATGGCAAGCCGCGCCGGCAATCCGAACCGATCAAGCCGGCCGGCAAGATCGGCAAGCAGGCTTTCCTCGCCGCCGAACAGATGCGCGGCGCCTTCGATGTCGAGAAAAAAACCGTCGGCGCCGTTCTCCTCGATCCATGGCGAGGCGGTCGGCGTGTAGCGCGTCGCCCATAAAGCGAGACGGTGCAGCGCGGCATCATCGGCGGCGCTGTCCGCGGCGCGTACTTGCAGGCTATCCGCTTTGGCGCGCGCATCGGCCACCGGATCGCCGACAACAATCCCGGCATCCTCCGCCGCTTCGTTCATGGCGGCGATGCGAAGGCCTCCGGTTGCGGGAACAGCGAGGACGAACGGCCGTTCAGGATCGATTGGCTTGCCGGCGGGGCTGATCACCTGCGCCGTGAGAAAGCGTTTGATCGGCCAGCGCGGCAACCAGACTGAAACGATGCGCGACATGATCGTACTCCACTACCCATTCACCCGGTCGTCCGTTACGGCAGCGTTCAAGTTGCAGGTGCCAACGCGGCCGCGTGTAACTGCCGAAACGTTCGCGCGCGGCAGCCGTTGTGCCGATCCGCCAGCGCGTCGACGCGGCGCTCGATTCCAGCGTTTGCGCAGGCCGCAGCAGCAACAGCGGCAAACCGGCATCGGTGGCGGCGAGATGCAATTTTTGGCTGGTCTTCAGATCGAGCCTATCGATCATGCCGATGACGGCTTGCGGTGCGCCCGAACGCAGCGCTTCCAGTAATGCCCACAAACTGTCGTGGCGATGCGCCGTCTCCACCAGGGTCACGCGGGTCGGATCAAATCCGAGACCGTTGAGGCCATGTCCAGACAAACGACCGCATTGGCGCGATCCATGGTTCGGCATCACGAAAATGATTTGTTTGTTTCTCGTCGCTGCTGGGAAGTTGGAGCTAAAGCGTGCCAGCACCGCTACGATAAAACCGAAAGCGGCTGGGAGCGCCGCCTGCGTTGCCGGGACGACCTCATGGAGTGCGCCGCAGGTAAGACCGCCGTTCGGCAAGTGGCAATCAAGTGCGGCAAGGTCGAAAGGAAGCTTGGCATGCAAGGTTTGGGGCCACCCTGGATGCCGAGACAGCAAAAGGCGCAATTCGGCTAGAGCGACGGCTCGGCTCTGGACCGAGGGTGAAGACGGAAATGCTGGCGGAACAAGCATTTAACGGCTCTTCTCCGCATCGAAAACGGGTCGATATTTCGGGTATGTTCCTGAACTTGATACTAGAACAAAAAGAGAACAAAGCAAGAGGCAAAAAGTTCGAAAGCGCCGCCATGCAGGCATCTTTCGCAACCTTGGCCGACATTTTATTTCGCGTTACGCCGCCGGGCCTCACGTTTGCTTTTCGCGCAGTCGCCGCCGTAGACTGCCGGGCGTGAAAATCCTTCCCGTCAAACTGACATTTGCCGTCGCCGCCGCGCTGTGTCTTGACGCCGGCACCAGCCATGCCGGCATGTATGGCAATTCCCGATGGTGCGCTGTCACCAACCAAGGGAGTGACGCGCTCAATTGGGATTGCGAATATGAAACGATCGAGGACTGCACACCGGCGGTGCTCACCGGCAATCGCGGCTTTTGCGCCATAAATCCTTATTGGCGTGCGGCTCCGGATCAAAACTGACGCTGCGAGCTTTCCCTTAAACCAAACGACACACCCATGCCGGAAGCCGATCACGAAGGCCAACGCTACGCCCCCGACCAGCGCCAGGAAACGCCCGGCTTTTACCTGAAAGGTTCGCATCAACTCGACTGGGGCATGAAAAACCGCCTGGCGCGCGTGTTCGATCCAGCCTCGGGCCGCACGGTGATGCTGGCGGTCGACCACGGTTATTTCCAAGGGCCGACCAGCGGGCTCGAACGCATCGACCTTTCGATCGTGCCGCTCTTGCCGTTCTGTGACGCCTTGTTCTGCACGCGCGGCATCTTGCGGTCGGTGATTCCGGCACAGTGTCAGAAGCCGATGGTGCTACGCGCCAGTGGCGGGCCGAGCATTCTGCGCGACGAACTCTCCGACGAGCAGATCGCGATGGATATGGATGATGCGGTGCGATTAAACGCGGCCGGAGTCGGTATCCAGGTCTTCATCGGCGGCGAGCATGAGACGCGGTCGGTGCACAACATGACGAGGCTGGTCGATGCTGGTCTGCGTGCGGGCGTGCCGGTCATGGGCATCACCGCTGTCGGCAAAAACATGGTGCGCGATGCCAAATATTTCCGGCTGGCCTGCCGCATCATCGCCGAGCTCGGCGCGCAATATGTCAAAACCTATTTTGTCGAGGACGGCTTTGAGACGGTGACTGCCTCTTGTCCGGTGCCGATCGTGATGGCCGGCGGCAAAAAGCTTCCCGAGCTCGAGGCGCTGACGATGGCCTACAATGCAGTACAGCAGGGTGCGGCCGGCGTCGACATGGGCCGCAACATCTTCCAGTCGGAAGCGCCGCAAGCGATGATTGCAGCAGTCGCAGCCGTCGTGCACAAAAACATGAAGCCGAAAGAGGCATTTGAGCTGTTCAATACCTTCAAACGGCGCGCCGCGAGCGTCAACGAAGTCGTGCGAATGGCAAATACCGAATAAGCCGTTCGCCCGCGCAGCCATTCGCTTATCGATAAAAGTCTACCGTCAAGATTGCCGGGTCGAGCGGTACGCCCGTTAGGCGGGTTTTCAATGCGGCGTCCGCATCATGACCGACCGGCATGCTCGCGCGTTTCGTCCGGCCCGCTGTCACGTCGCCGACGAGCGCCTGGAATTTGTCCATCAAGGCGACGCTGTTGGATCTATCATTGTGTCCGAAGACGCCGGACTTGAGTATGTCCGGAAGCGCTTAGGCGGGCAACGGGGACGAGATCAGGTCTGCCTGGACTTGATCGTCCGAAAAGACCCAAAGCCGAATATCAACCAGCCGACGATGCCGGCAGTAATTGCGCCGGCAAGCGTAGCCAGTATTTGCGCGGCCGAGGAGCCGCTGCGCGCCGGCGGCTGATCCTTAGGTGTTGGCGCGGTGACGGGGGTCTCGATTGGTGCCGGCACGATGACGCGCATCTGGCTTGACGCCGGTGCTTCAAACCGCTCGGTCTGCACGAGCGTGCTTGCGGCTGGCGGCGGCTTGTCGACAGCAGCTGACCCAACGTTTTCGCGTTCGTCCGTTGCAGCGATTTTTGCCGGCGGAGCTGTTTTTGCCGTCGAAGTGGTTGAGGCAGGAATCGTCGGACGCGGCGCCGCGGCAGGAGCTGGCTCGGTCTCTTCGGTTGCGAACTGCAGCACGGTTTCACCCCGCTCATCCGTTGCGGCAGGTTCAGCGCTCGGCCAGGCGATGCGCGAATTTATTTTGTCGGCAAGGCGCGTCGGTCGATGGGCCTTCGAATTCGCGTCCACAATCGGCCGCCGTTTCGTTTCCGGCCGCGCCATTTTTGTTGTTGCTTTGCGTTGGGCGCTGACGTGGCTCGTTTTCGCATGCACCGGCTTGTGGTGCTCATGCGGCGGAGGCAATCCGGCGAGATAGGGTTTGCCGGATTGGTCTGTGGCGGTTGCGCTCTGCGCGGCCGCGGCACCGGCAACAAACCCCGCCATCGCCGCGGTTAGCGTCGCGATGCAAACAAGACGAAAGCTCGACACAATTCCTCCGCTGCTCCCGGATCGCTGCTGTGTTGTGCACGCCGATGACGCGAAATCGCATCAATTTAATTCGGTCACGTGCATAGGGCACAGTCGCGGTGACCGCATGGTGGCGCAATTGCGGATTTTTTGGTGCAAAGCGCGGACATAAGTCGGCATTAAGGTAAACGTGCCGCGCTCGAGCGCCCGGTTCCAGCTGGCACCCCTTAGCCCAATTCGGTGATCACTTCGGGGAACCGGTGCAGGCGTTCGCCGGGGCCGTTTGGCCCGACCAGATAATTGTCGCAGACCCAGGACAGCACATGGCCGCGGATATAGGTTGGATGCACCACGATATTCATGTGTCTTTCGATGCTCATTGGCTCGTCGTGCCGAATGAGCGGCCGCTCCACCAGGTCATAGCCCTGGCCATGGCAATGCAGGCGTCTTTCTTCCGGTCGGCCGTTCTTGTGCATAAACGCATTGTATTCTTCAAACACGTCTTTGCAGGGCGCGCCCGGCTTTAGTAGCGTCAGATTGAATTTGCGCGCTTCGAGCGCGAAGGCGAATTCGTCCTTAAGTTCCGAGGATGCCCTGCCGACCACGCAGGAACGGCCGAGCTCGGTATACATGCCGCCCGGTCCGGAATCTTCGATCAGCAGCGCCACCGTGTCACCCGCTTGAATGACGCGGTTCTGGTAATGGCGCTGGCTGAACTGGACCGGTTTGTCCGGCGGCATCGAGGCGCAAAGATAAATACCGTTTTCGCTACCGTGCCGCTGACTGTAACACTGGGCGATTGCCGCGACGTCGCGGTCGCGCATTCCCGGCTCGACTGCGGCGAATGCCGCGCGCATCGCGCCGTCCTGCATAGCGGCGGCGCGCCGGATGAGTTCCTGTTCTTCGGCGCTTTTGATCGCCTTGATCTTGTCAACGAGATCGGACGCTTCGACAAAGCGGGTGTTGGAGAAGCGGCCTTTCTGCAAATAGTCGACCAGCGCAAACGACATTTGCGACGTGCCGACGAGCCCGATGGTGCTTCCCGCGTGGGGCGAGAGCGCCTTTGCCGCGAGCTCGGGATCGTAAGGCGCCGTATAATTGCACGAGACGAAACTTGGCGTCGTCAGCCATTGTTTGACGCCGCGCCGCACCCCATCGCCGTTGACGGCTGGATGCGTGACGCCGCCAAATGGGCCTTGACTCACCAGGGTCATCAGATCGTCACGCGGAAAGACGACCGTAAGCGGATAACCGTTGGTTGCCGGCAGATCGGTAAAATATTTGACGTAACCGCCCATATGATCGTTGTTGTTCTGCATTAACAGCACGTCGATCTGCTCGCGTTCCATGGCGGCACGCACGGCCACCCAGCGGCGTTGCAGCTCGGCGGTCGAGATCGGCGTCTGCAGGCGTTCGGAAAGTTGCTCCATCGTCATTCCTCTGCACGTTCCGCTCGTCCCCGCGGAAGCGGGGACCCAGCTAGATTCTCGCTTTCGCGGGAATGAGCGGACTATAAATTTTAATGCGCCACGACGTTGATCATGCCGTTGTAGTCATCCTTAAGAAAGCGTTCCATATTTGCCTCGACCGTGGGCAGGGCATGATCGATGTAGACATCGCAGAACCCACCTTGATGCGCGGTGATCATGACGTTGGGCATCGACCAGAATACATGATCGGCCGGCAGCGGCTCCTGGTTGAATACGTCAAGCGCGGCCCCGGCAATGCACCCCTTTGTGAGCGCCTCGATCAGCGCTGGCTCGTCAACAATCCCGCCGCGCGCCAGATTGATGAGATAGCTCGTCGGTTTCATCGCCGCAAATATCCCGGCATCGATGCGGTTTCGTGTGGCGGTTGTGAGCGGCGTTAAAAGGACCAGGAAATCGAAATCGCCAACGACCTGCGCCAGCTCTTCGCACCGATACATGCGGTCGAATCCGGCGAGCTTGCGCGGCGCCGACGTCACGCCAACCACGCGCATGCCAAAGGCCTTGCATTTCGGTGCCAAAACTTCGGCGATCTGGCCGACGCCGAATATGCCGACCGTCTTGTCATGCAGAAGCTGCGCCGGAAAGCGGCGCCATTGCCGTTCGTCTTGGGCGCGGATCGCCCGGCGAAGCCCGCGCGCCAACGCCAGCATGGCGGCGAGCGCCGCTTCCGAAACCGGGGCGCCCTGGATACCGCGCATATTGGTGACGATCACGTCCTTGCGTAGGGCCGGCTGGTCGATGAGATTGTCGACACCGGTGCCAAGCGCCTGCACCCATTTCAATCGCGTCGCGGCGGCCAACACTTCGCCAGACAGCATCGGAGCGAAAGTGACGAGGGCATCCGCTTTATCGATGTAAGGACCGACTTTGGAATGATGGTCGACCAGTTCGATCGTGATTTCCGGAAAGCGCTTGCGCAGCCGGTCGCGATATTGATTGCGAATGGGCTCCGGTAAAGTCAAAAGAATAAGGACATTGGCCATGCAGTTTTCCGAAAGCGGCCGCCCGCGACTTGCAAGCGGGTTATAGCGTTCAGCGGAACCAGGCGCCAACTGCGCAAAGGCCGACGTCTTGCGCACAATTTCATCTCGCGCGATGCCGCCGGGTCGGATAAACTCAATCGTGTTGTTGCGGCTGTCCGAT
>Ga0187802_10000074_pt1 | contig 20800 bp, 16 predicted proteins | sample NC_wetland_sal_i_FD_130584 | JGI IMG/M metagenome (GOLD analysis project Ga0187802, IMG submission 130584) | Wetland sediment microbial communities from Neuse River Estuary, North Carolina, USA - Control_2 | ecosystem: Environmental > Aquatic > Freshwater > Wetlands > Sediment | place: USA... | reverse complement strand
CGGGCAAATCTGGTCGAGCTCCTTCCAGAGTTCGCGCTTGGCGGGCAGTTGCTCGATGATCGCTTCGATCACGAAGTCGCAATTCTTCAGGTCCTCGAGATTTGTGGTGCCGCGCAGCCGCCCACGCACCTGGTCGCGGTCCGCGCCCGAAAGAGTTCCCTTCTCGACGAGGCGCCCCAGATTTTTTTCGATGGATTGCAGCCCCTTCTCGACCAGCGGCGCCGAAACTTCCCGCACCGTCACCTGGCAGCCGGCCTGCGCCGCTACCTGCGCGATGCCCGAGCCCATCAGGCCGCATCCCACGACTCCTACTTTTTCGATCGGCATCAACTTCCTCCGGGTATGAATGAAAACGGTAAAGGAGCCCGCCAGCGCCATAACAGGGTAAGGGAACGGGGGCAGGGAGGCAAGGAGGCAGGGAGGCACCGATGCAAGGAGAAAAGCATTTCCCTTCCCGCAACGGCATCCGGGACGCAAACACCGCGCCTCGGCCAGAGGGCGGTCCCGAGAGCGCGATACCGAAAAGTGCGTTTTTGTTGCTCCTAGAGATTTGCTATCTCCTTTGGATTTATCAATTTGACTAAATTCTTACCTGAAGCAATGTTGCTACTAGGCGCTTTCGCGGGAGAACACGCCCTCCAAGAGGCGGGCGGGCAGGCTTCATTGGTCGGCAAGAAATTGACGGGCCAGGATCTTTGTCGCCGTTCCATGATGCACACCCCTCCTATGACGTCTGGGGACAGAGATTTCCGCTAATTCGACCGGGACGCAAACAACGCGATCCAGACGATCCGCAGACGCGGAATCACAATTCGACCTTAAATTTTTGGGGATGCGCTTCACGCGCAGGGTGGACAGCCTACAGCAGCTAATAAAACAACAACATTATATCATGGTTATCGAGAAAATCAAGCGGTTTTTTGGTGGAGGGAGGCGGAGGAGAGAGTAAAGCGAGAGAAATCGAATGAAGGGAAACCCGCCCGAAAAGCCATTGGCGAAAGCACAAGCTGCCCGTCGATCGTAAAGAGCTTCTTCAGTGGTCCTCAGCAAGCTTCTCAGAACCGGATATGTCCGGTTTTCGCGTTAATCGGGACTTTTGGCTTGGCCTGACTGTGCCTCACGGTGGGTCTTGATAATAGGGCCCAACGAAGAATGCTGTCGAACCTAGACCGAGGACGATGCCAAGGATGGCCGGGAAACGTCTAGCCCTCTTAAACTGTTAGGGAAGAACTTTTTGTTTCACATCCTGAGCGGCTTGTATCAGATTGTCCGGCCTGCCAAGATCACGCCAATAGTACTCATCGGCTCGAAAAGCAAGGATTTTTTCTCCGTTGGCAGCGAGACGGAGATAGGAGTCGATGACGGAGAAAACTCCTTGTTCAATCATCAAAGCAAAGAGACGGGGAGAAATAACGTGGATGCCGCAAAACGCCAGCGGCTGGACCCTCTGCGAAGATCGCACAAAATCATCCTTGTGATCGTGTCCGGATTGGCGGCCGCAAAGCTGAAGTCGCTCATCGAAGAGCAGGCATCGAGAGGTCTCCCGGTCTTGCACCGCCAGGGTGACGAGAGCCTGATTTTCAGTATGAATTTGCACCATGCGTCGGAGATCAATTGTGCTGATGACGTCGACATTATGCAAAATGAACGGACTTTCCAAACCGTTGGAATCCTCGAGGAAAAAATACGCAGCCTTTTTCAGGCCGCCCCCGGTGTCGAGCAAAACCTCCTCGCGAGAAACGTCGATGCGCATGCCGAAGTTATCGTTCGTTTTCAGGTACTCGAGGATCATGTCAGCCAAGTGATGCACATTGATGATCACCTCGTGGATATCAAAGACGCGCAAACGCGAGAGTGTGATCTCTAACATCGTGCGGCCGGCGACTTCGACGAGTGCCTTGGGGCGATTGTCGGTGAGTGGCCGCAAGCGCGTTCCGAGGCCAGCGGCCAAAATCATCGCTTTCATTTGTTCATATTCTCCAACTCAAGATGCCGCACCACCACCTCTACTCCGTTCCTGCCGCGCAAATGCTTCGCCAATTGCTCCGCGAAATAAACGGAGCGATGTTGCCCCCCCGTACAGCCGAACGACACCGTCAAGCTTGTAAAGCCGCGCCGCTGATAATTGCTGACGCTGGCATCCACCAGCGAGATAACGCCGGCAAAAAACTGATGCACGCTCACTTGCTGATTGAGAAAGTCGATCACCGGTGCGTCTTTGCCGGTAAGAGTCTTGAATCTTTCCTCGCGTCCGGGATTCGGTATACTCCGGGCATCGAAAACAAATCCTCCACCATGCCCGGTCTCGTCTTTCGGTAAACCCCGGTGAAATGAAAAACTGAAAATCCGTACGACCAAATGTTCTTCCTTGGATGCCAGGCTCTGCAATTTCTCAGAGGCCAACATGCTCGTGAACGCGTCCATCAGTGTCGGCAGCGCGATCGGTAGCTTGGCGCGGTGAAGCAGCCAGCGCAAGTTTTTCAGCGCATACGGCACGCTTTGCAGAAAATGAGCTTTGCGCTCATAAAAGCCCCGAAACCCATAGGCACCCAACGCCTGCATGATCCGGACATAAACGTACGCATAGTAGTGCCGCATGAATCCTTCCCGGTCAAGCTTGATGAAGCCAGCGAGCCGGTCGATATAAAGATCGAGCAATTGCTGGCGCAGTTCCGGCGGCAGATCGGCCTTGGCATCGTACAAAAGAGAAGCGATGTCGTATTGAAGCGCACCTTTGCGGCCGCCTTGATAATCCAAAAAAAATGGATGGCCGTCGCGCAACATGATGTTGCGCGATTGAAAATCCCGATAGAGAAAGTAAGTGAGATCCGCACTCAACAAGAACTTCGTCAACCGACTGAAGTCGTCTTCGAGCGATTGTTCGTTGAAAGGGATGCCAGCAAGCCTGAGAAAGTAATACTTGAAATAATTCAAATCCCACGCGATGGACTGCCCATCGAAGACGGCACGCGGATAGCACACTTCATAATTCAAATCGCGGCCCGCTTCGATCTGGAAGCGTGGCAACACGGCCACAACTTTGCGATATGCTTCGACTACTTGAGGAGAAATGTTGTTCTCAACTCGATTTGTCGAGAGAAAATCAAAAAGTGTTGTGTCCCCAAGATCTTCTTCGAGATAAGCTCCCTGGCTCAAATCCTCAGCATAAATTTCTGGTACCGGCAGACCGTGCCCGCGGAAATGTCTGGAAAACTCCAGGAAAGCGACGTTTTCTTCGCGTACGTCGTACAGAACGCCAATCGCGCTTAGTTCCCCACTGGCAAGCCGGATAATCTTGCGCCCTGAGCCGCCAAGTTGTCCGTGCAGCGACTGCACTCGCCCAACCGGTGAGTGGAAATGCTGTTCAAAGAGCTTCTTGAGAACGTCCATCAAGGCGCCAAACCGTCCTTGGAGAAGAGGGGACCAAAGACTGTCACGCAAGAACTAGTTTAGTCGCTCAGGCGTCAGACCGCGAGTCACCGACGATTGGAAAGACCAAAAAGGTACATGTCCGGTTTGGGCGTTTATCGGGCACTGGCGCAGCATATTGACGATGGATTAGTCTGTTTCCCATGACCTTCGTGCAAACGACTCACGGAAATACTCAGCACAATTGGGCGGAATACTACAGATTGCGTGAGCGAGCGCGAATAAGCTTGCTGGCTTTTGCGGTCGCTGCTTTCTTGTTACCGATCCCCCTCGGAATACTGATGACCAAGCTCCGTCTCTCGGTCGGATTGCTTTTGTTTTTCTTAATCCTTGGGATCGCCGCGGTCGTCTGTGCCGTGCCCTTGTTCAAGTGGGCCAACTGGCGGTGCCCTCGCTGCGGACAGAGGTTCGCAGAGCCTAAGGTGGCATTCGGATTTTACTCAGTCATCCCAGTCCTTTGGAGACTTGCGGTAAATTCTCAGTGTGGGTCGTGCAAGCTGGCATGCGGAGAACCACGAATTGGGGCCAACTCCCGATAAGTCGGATTACCGGACAGGTGCCTTCATGCCCGGTGGGTGGGCAGGCATCTGATCTTTCCTGCTGCTTTTTCTGTCGGTGCAACTATTCCGGCACGACTGCAATGGCTTCAACTTCAAGCAACCACTCTTCGCGGACCAGGCGGCGCACCTCGACCGCGGTGCTCACGGGAGGATGGGCGGTATTGATGTATTTATCGCGGACCTCGCGAAAGACCGGCGCTTGCTTGATGTCGACGAAATAGCTGTTCAGCTTGACGACGTTATCGAAGCTCGCGCCGCTCGCCGCGAGCGCCGCCTTCAAATTCTCGAAGGTCTGCTCCGCCTGAGCGCGGAAATCCCCCGGCCCGACGAGTTTGCCGGAAGGATCCATGGCCACTTGCCCGGCGACAAAGATCAGGCGCCCACTCTTAACCGTCGCTGCCTGCGAGTAGCCAACGGCGGGTGGCAACGTATCGGACTTGATGAATTGCACAGCCGATTCGGTGCGGTCCATCTTCTGATTCTCCTTTTGCTGATCGAATTTCAATGCTATGGGCATGGTTCCAAGCAACACGAAACACACTACGATCGAGAGGATTTTCATTGATCAACCTCCTTGTATGATTCTGTGTTGTAGCACCGCTGCCAAGCAGGACTACACCCCTGAGCTTAACTAGAATGTCTTATGCTGCGCCCTCCGTGCCACGCCACGCAAACGGGTGACGGGGAATTGGATTTCCGTTAGCGAGGTGGTTTCGCCTTTATTTTCCGGCGCCGGCCAGTAGATTTCCCGTTTTGCCGCGGAGAGTCGATAGCCCTGAGCCGCAATCCAACCGCTCATCGATTGGTAGGTGGTGCCGATGGAATCTTCAGAGCCGTAGTGGTAGGAAAAAGCAACGCGAGCGGGTTGGGACTCATATACCTTCAAGCCACGAATCGCGGAAACGGGATGTTTGAGGAATCGAACGGCTTCGCAATCGATCGCGCCGTCTCCTTCAAGGCAGTGGTGAAAGATAGCTCCGCGTTGATCGTATAGAACGCGCGGATCCACCCGCCGTTCGAGTGTTGTGAATAGCTCATCCACCTGATCGTAGTTCTGCAATTTTTCACGAAGCGAAACCACCGACTGCCCCGGCGTACTTCGAAGCATAACGGTCAGGTGAGATTGCGGGCCGTCAGCGGAAATGCTCTTCAACCGAGCCTCAATTCTTTCCAGCCGGCCAACGTCGTCACGGACACACTTCCTGAGGACTTCCCGGCGCTCCTCCAAGACTGTGCGTAATTCCCGAGGGGTGAGACGCCGATGCAGGAGTTCGCGAATCTCCTGAAGCGAGAAGCCCATGTCCTTAAACGTCTGGATCTGATTCAACTCTGCAAATTGTGCGGGGGAATACCACCGGTAACCGCTTTCTGGAGCAACGTGCGCAGGGGAAAGTAACCCAACTTCATCATAGAATCGCAGCGCCCGGATGGTGACATTTCCCGCCCGCGCAAACTCGCTGATTAGAAGCATCCCGCCCTCCCGACTAGCTGGTGAGATGCAGGATAAAGTCTGACGTCACGTGAGAGTCAAGTGGTAATACAAATTTTTTCCGAATTCGTGGCAAGTTAATCTCTGACTAAGACCTAGGGGATAGGCCGCGTCTCCGGTAAGCGCGCTAATCAGGACTTGAGCCCGGTACCTGAGAAACTCCTTCTCGAAGGTTATCGGTAAACATTCCGCGACTCCTTGGGACTGATACCACATTACCTTTGTGGTGGGGTTCAATGTGATTCAGGACCGAGGGGCTTTGTCCCGAGCGGTCTGAGCGGGGTGCGTCACTCTGTGTTTGCGCGCTCAAGATCATCCATTGGCGGCACCCCAGCGCAGGCTATTATTCTGAAATGAGCCCACCTCATAAATGGAGAGAGCAACAGGACTCCGGACCTCAGGGGTCAAAAACCCCTAAACGCCCGTCACTTTTCGGCACGGCTGAAGCCGTGCCCTGACGAGAAACATTTATGAGAAAAGATGACTTCATGTGACTGCAATGCCGAACACGGAACCCAAGAGCCCGCTTCGGAGAGGCTCTCTCCGATTCTTCGTTCGATGGTTTCTCATCGGACTGGCGCTACTTTGGTCGCTTGGCGCGCTGATGCTTGTGGCCGCCCGTTGGATTGACCCACCGACAACCGCGGTGCACATGCAGCGCCGCTTGCAGGCCTGGATTCACCGCGCGCCGTATCGCGAACGCTACAAATTCATTCCGCTCCGGCAGATCTCGCCCGATCTCCAGCACGCTGTAATCGCCGCAGAGGACGCGCGCTTCTACCAGCACCATGGATTCGATTGGCACCAAATCCAAATCGCCGCCGAAGACGATTTGGAAGGCGATCGCACTCGCGGAGCTTCCACCATTACGCAGCAACTCGTAAAAAACCTGTTCTTCGGAACGGGCCGCTCAATCTTGCGCAAGGGCGCAGAGGCCACACTGGTACCCGTGGCTGAGTTCGGTCTCGGCAAGCAGCGCATTCTGGAGATCTACCTCAACGTGGTGGAATGGGGCCCGGGCATTTATGGTGCAGAGTCGGCGTGCCGTTACTACGACGAAACCCCCGCGCGGAATATCGACCGTCAACAGGCGGCACGGCTCGCTGCAATTCTGCCGGCACCCCTGAAGCGACGACCCGAGCGCATGAACAACTACAGCGCGATTATCCTTAGGCGGATGGACCAATTGGGTTGGTAATCGTTAATCAGGCACTACAGAGTTGGAGGGGGCGAGCGGACGGGTTTGACCATTCTTCGGAATGGAATGATGGTGCGAGCGACACCTAACTCGGCACTCTGAAAGACTCGCTTGGAAGCGCCGTGAACTGACGTGAGCCATTCGTGGAACGGAGCTCAGTCGCAAGCCTCGATGAAGCCGTGCTTGAGCAACCACATCACATGGCGATAGATAAAATGACGGTGGTGTGCCCTGGACCGCGAGATGGAGACAAGGCGGTCGACCAGGGTTTCGCGATCCAATTCCTGGCGCCGAAGCAGACCCAATGCCCCGCGCAGTAAGTCCTGATCCAGTAGCTTCCATTCTTCTGCAATCTCATACTCCGGCGACGCAGCCGGCCGGGCGCGTCTCCCGGCGGTGGTGATCCTCAGACGTGTGGCCGCGGTCACACTGTGGCTCGCAAAGTGCCCGAATACATCGTAGTAGCGAGGATGCATACTGCTCGCGGAAGAGTTGGGGACACAAATGGCAGCTGCCGCTATGGTCCCCAGCTCCGTCCACAACGACTGATAGCGCCGCATCACGGCGGGCCACGAAAAACAATTCAGGGCGCGCTCGCGCGAATGAAGACTCATGGCCGCGCGCATCTCTGCATCGTCGATCAGGAGCTGCAAGCGATCGCGATACGCGCGCAGGTCGATCGCTACAGACTGCGCCAAACTGACGTGGTCAAAAGTGCCTTCTCCATCGAAGAGCGGGGCTGCTTCGACCAGATCCTCATCGCACTGCATCCAAAGAGTGGGCACGAGAAAGCCGGTTTCCCCATCAACGACAGTGTCTCTGTAACCGTTCCAGTCCGAGACGACCTGCGGTATCCCACAGGCCATCGCTTCCACGACGCTCAGCCCAAAACTCTCCTGTATGTTGTCCACCGGGGAGACGAAAATATCCGCGGCGCAATACAGTACGGCAGGGTTATCCGGGATAACGATGAAGCGCACGTTTTTCCCGATCCCGGATTCGCGCGCACACCGAATGAGCGTATCCAAGTAAGGACCTGCCCGTGCGCTCGCGACGACAAAGAGCAGCTTTTTCTTCGGATTGGATTTTACGAGGCCGGCAAATAGGCGAAGGAATGGTGTGAGGTCTGCTTTATCCACCGCCGAGAGCCGGCCTAAATATAGAATTATGAAGGCATTTTTCGGGAGTCCGACCTGGCGACGAGCCGCTTCCTTTTGCCGTGGACGAAATTTTTCCGTATCAACCCCGAGTGGTATCACCTCGATCCGGCCAGAGAACCTCGCGTCGATTCCCAGCTCCCGCTTCAAGTCAATGGACAGGCGATCCAGTAGGCGCACGATCGCAGTCCGTGCCGCGGCACTGGTGCACACGATGGCATCGAACGGGTAGCTCTGTGACAACACCATCGGCATAAACAGCCCCCGCAACATCCACGGGTAGCTGATGCTGTGATGCGTTACGATGATGGGGAAAGGCCGACTTGAGAGTTTCTTTCGCAGCGAAGACGGAGCCTCGAAGCTACAACTCAGATCCAGCCAGTGGGTGAATCCATATCCGCCGAATTCATCAACGAGACTCGAAAAGCTTCCGACCCCGATACCAGCAGGCACACGCGACCGGCTGGTCTCTTCCTTGATTGCTTGCTTGATGCGCTCCACGGAAGATGGCGGCGCGAAGAACCAGTATTGGTCCACCTGGCCATGGCGCAGAAACGCCCGCAGGAAAGAGTTAACGGCTACATTTGCTCCCTGGACCGGGATATCGGGCCAAATATCCGTCGTGCGGGCGCGTCCGAAATCCGCAAAATAACGGGGAGAGGGACACCGCATCCCAAACGTAGTCATTGGCTATTTTCTGCGAAACTCGCCAAAGCGTCGTCTGCGCGCAAAGCTGCTCATCACCCCCGTTTTTGAAGGTTGTTGGTCGCGTTCAAACGGCGGGACACGTGACTCTTGAGCTCTCCGCCCGCGTGGCCGACGCCGACAGTCAGAGGAGGTAAAGGTGAAGAACGGCTGGGACCGGGTTGGTGCCAACCGTCCGGGTTGCTCATTTTCCATGATTAATGAGGAAGCTTGTAAGCGTCTTGGTGCTGGAGAGCTTTTTGGCCTTGCTGAGCTTTCTTGTCGCCTTCTTCGCTGCCATGGTTTTTCTCCTTCATTCGAATAGCCCCCGGGGGCAGTCACCATGCTTATATGCAATAACGGCTCCAATGTCCACGATCTCGCCAAAAGTACGATAAGTCTTTTCGATTCCGAGCGGAGACAGGGCCGGAGCGACTTGCGCGGCATGCCGGAGCGTTGGAAAAATAACCAACCGTTGAAAATTTCCATGAAGACGCGCACAAACAAAGGCGACAGAACCGAGCTAGTCAGGAGCTATGCAAAGTCGGCCGAACCTGTTGGCAAAACCTATATTTGCTTCTTGGCGGAAGGCAGCCAATTTCAGCGCAACCAGCCAGGGTCAGCGCCGGCTTTGCGAGCCTCTTCCGTGAGCTGAGCGATTTGCTCTTGCAGCCCTTGCTTCTCGTTCAAAAGATCGGGGAGCGATAGATCAAGAGAGCCGGTATGAATGTCGTAGCCGTGCCCGGCGGCATTCGCGATGTTCTCCCTCACAATAGCGATTTTCTGGTCTAGGGCATTCATCTTGTCTTGCAACGCGCGCGCTCGGCTGCGCCAATACTCCTCACCCTCGACAGCAGGTTTCCGGGCATGACCCGATGCCGGTTTGGCGTCTGTGTTCCCGCCCGTCGAGGAGGCAGGTTCAGAAGGAGTTTCCTGCCCCACGATGGAGATGCCTTCCTTGGGCAACCGGGATAAGTCCTCGTCGGTGTACACCTTTCCCAATTTCGACTTTGGCTTTTCGACTGCGGGTTGATTCGCCTGCTGCGCGATAGCGGAGACCGCAAATGCGAGAAAGAGCCCCATCGCCCAGTGAATGCGCAAAGAAACCTCCAGCAGCCAGCTTTGGTGTTCGTCCAGGCTGGCGACCGTATAGAACCAATGTGAACCTCTTCAGCGGTTGTTGCAACACCAACCAGTGCGGGGTCAGTAAGCGATCCGGTGTTCGGGTGCAGTGGTGAAAGAATCGCGCTCGCCTCTTCCAAATCGTTCGACCCTCCTCGACGCAGCTTCAAACGGGGCGCTTGCCGACCACAAGAGAATAGGTCAGGATTCCACCGATGAGATTGAGCGTCGTATGGGTGAAGATGGCGAGGCGATAATTGTTTTTCCACCAGGTTAACCACACCATGGGGAAGAGGCTAAAAAATTTGGTCGGGTAATTTTGTGGCTGCCAAAAATGGTACAGCGTAAAAAGTCCACCATTGATCACAGGAGCCCAGCGTCCAAAGCGGTCCAATCGTGCCAATAGGTAAGCTCGAAAATATAGCTCTTCTACAAACGGTACCATCGGTCCGTCGATCGGGATGCGCGCTCCAAAAGTGATTGCTAGGATCCTTCGCGGATAGGATGCAAACACTGCCGGGTTGGAATAGAAGTACCAGGAGGGAAGCCACGCGAACACGGTGCGCGTGAGCCATCCATCGATGGGTGCGGTAGCGAGCAGAATAATAATGGCGATGAGGCACAGCAACAGAATGAAAGCAAAATACTGCCACTTTGGAAGCGTGGTGTTGTTGCCCAGAACGCCGACCAACGACAGGCGGTGGTTGAGTTTGCGCCCAACCAGAAACAAGTGGCCGAGCTGTATGGGAACTATGCCGAACAACGCAGCCAGCTGTAGTGCGAGAAAAGGCGGCCACCCGTGGGATCGCGCGAGAGGTCTGGGGCCAAGTAGAGCACTAGAATCGCCACACCGGGGACCAGATGTAACAAAACCAGCTTTGTTACCGAGTACGGCAGCTGAGCTTCGCCGGAGCAACTTTGCTGAACTGTGAACGATCCCATAGAGATAGCGTCGGAAATGTAGGAGCGAGTTTATCGCCGTCGACTGTTAAGAAACAACTACAAGTGCCCACGTTGCGCTGATGTTCTAGAGAGCCGCGGGCGAGGGCTTTGGGCAGTGGACGATAAGCCGGATTGCCGGACAGGTCTGGTAAGCGTTAATCGGGCGCTGAGGATAGATTTCAAGAAACAACGCGGAACATTTCATTCACCTTGCCCTCGCGACAACGAATTGAGGTAATGGGTCAGTTTGAATCTTCAGGGGTGCAACGGCTGAGACGGGAACGGTACCTAAGCAGACCCAAAGGAGAAGGCTCCGCTAAGCTTGCGGATGAAATTCTTAGCGCGGCGTTCCGCAGCCAAGACTTACCGCTCGATCTTGAACCCGATTTTCAGCCTGACCTGGAACTCCTCGACTTTTCCGTCCTTAATCCTGCCGCTCTCTCCCGCGACCTCAAACCAATTCATGTGGTGGATTGTCTTCGCCGCTTCTGCGACAGCAGCCTTCGTCGCTTCAGCAAAGCTTACGGGCGATGTTCCTACAAGCTCGGTGATTTTGTATGTTCCGGCCATGTCTCAGACTCTCCTCGCATTAGAGATTCTCAAAAATATGGGGTAGTTTACGCCGAAAAGGGTCAAAGGCCAATAAATCCAAATTGATAGTAGCGTCCTAATTCCAAAAGACGCCGCTCAATAGCTGAGCATCCCACGCAGAATGGTTCAATGGCTGGTAGAAAGGGCTGATTTTGTTTCTTATACGCGGGCATATCTTTGCTGGATCAGGCTTGGGCCTCATCGGCACGGTGAAATTTTACCAATTCCATCAAGTCAACGCGAAGAGGAGCTCCGGCGCACCGCATCTTGGTATCGGCAGCGCAGAAAAGCGGCTAACTCCTGGTGAGTCGGATTACAGGACATGTCCGGGTTGCGCGTTTATCAGGCGCTATTTTGGGGCATGCTGCCGGGCGAAAAATTTCACACCATTCCCGCCTCGCATCAATGGGGCTTGAATGTCTTGCCGGTCTCAAGCAGCGTCTTCAGGCGGGAGAGAATGCGTGGCCAACCATCAGTGCAGGCCACGTAGGTGGGGTCATCCTCGGCCCACTCGTCGTGCGTGACCGTTACTTTGGTGGCTTCGGTCTCAGGCACGAGTTCGATCGTTGCGCGCGAGGCCTTATCATTTTGGCCCATTGCGAAAGTGTACTGAAAGACTTTTGGCGGCTCACACCGCAAGACTTCCCCTCGGACGTAGGTCATAGGCTTGCCATCGGGTCCCGGGCCCACCCACGCGAGCGACCCGCCAGGCTTCAAGTCCGCCTGAAACTCAGCGCCTCCGAAGATGATGCGGTTCGATTCCCGCGACACAAAGCCTTCCCACACTTTCTCCGGGCTGGCGGCAATGTAGAAGATAAATTTCAGCGGTGGTTGATGGGGCATGATTGCTCCTCGCCCTCCGCCGCCATCTTATATCCACAGGCAAAAATCCAACAAGGCAGGAGTGGGATCGGTTCTGTCCGATGGCTCGGAGTAGCTGAGATCCGTGATCCCTTTGTCCGGTCAGCGCGTAAATGAGGACTTGAGGATTTCGCCTCACTCGCTGGAGCTACTGCTGCAAGAAGATCGATACCGTTTGATCGGCCGCGCTTCCGACAGCGAGATCAAGCTTTCCATCGCCATTGAAATCGGCTGCCACGATTTGGAACGGGCCTTGCACGACCGCGTAAGGCGAACCTGCTGCTTGCGTGAACGTTCCATCGCCGTTGCCAAGCAGGAGCGTGACTGTGCCGTCCAGATCATTTGCTACCGCCAGGTCGAGCTTCCCGTCGTTATTGAAATCTCCGGCCACAATCGAAACCGGCCCGTTGCCGACCGGAATCGCCGCGGGCGGGCCAAAGGTTCCATCGCCATTCCCGAGCAGGATCGTCACGGTGTTGGCGGCGGAGTTCGTGACCGCGAGATCGAGCTTGCCATCGCCGTTAAAGTCGGCTGCAACGAGGGCAGTTAAACCGATGCTAAGCGAAACGGGTGAATCGGGCGCGGAAGTGAATGTCCCATCCCCGTTGCCCAAAGAAACAGCAAGCCCGGACCCTGGGTATTTTTGCGACGCGGTGGCCGCGATAACAGCATCCAGCTTTCCATCATTGTTGAAGTCGCCGAGCGCGACGGCTACGGGGAGACCCGTGGTGAAGAGGTCGCCCGCCGACGTGAACGCGCCGTCACCATAGCCCAGGGCAACGGGTGACACGCCCGAAATCTCGTTCACAATGGCAAGATCGAGGTTTCCATCCTTGTTGAAATCTGCCGCGGCGATGGCGGATATGGGCGAGCCTTGCGCGTAGGCGAGGGCCGCCGACGATGGAGAAAACATTCCATTCCCATTCCCCAGGAGGATAGCTGCGGCCTCATTCTGGAACTCCCCAATAGCCAATCCCAGATGCCCGCTGTGGTTGAAGTCCCCGACGGCGATAGGCCCGGTATAGGGTGAGGCAAAATCGTCGTAAGGCGGATTTGGCACGGACAGCGGCGAGCTCGGAGTCCAGGCAAACGTGCCGTCCCCGTTGCTGATGAACACGTATACGCGGATATTCGCCGCGATGACGAGATCCGGCTTGCCATCGCCGTTGAAATCGGCAGCGACGATCAGAGACGGCTCAGGAACTTGTTCCAGGGGATTGGCGACCTTCGCAAAAGTGACTGACGATTCCGGCGCGGCGACTTGGAAGTAGATCACGTTGGAGGCGCCACCACCCGGCGCCGGATTCACCGAATAAGCAGGTGGCGGCCGCAACGATGATTGCGAAATAGAGTTGTCGCATGAGTTTCTCCTTGTTCGAGCGAACCGGTACACACAAGCGCCAGCAGCGCCTTACGCGATGGGTTCATTTGTATTTTTTCGAACTAACGGAACTACTGAACGGCACTTCGGCGTGGAGCTGGACTGCTACTTTCCCGGATTTCTTACGTTTTTCTGTTTCGCTTTTTGGCGCGGTGTTGCCGACGGCGTGGCCGGGATTGCAGGACGTTGCGGCGTCCCGTGTAGGAGCGACTGCTGGCGCGCGAGCTGCTCGGCGCTCGATTCGAGGCTGCGTATTCGCACTGACTACCCTTTGCCTTTCCGAAGACGATTCGAGAAGCGCCGCAATCAGCGAATCTGAACGCCTGCTATACGAATGACACCCGGCCCAATTGATTTTATGACAGCGAGCCAAAAGCGCCGCGCAAATCAGGCGCTGGCGGAATTCGGGCGCCCAAAAATGAGGCTGTGTGGCGCGAGCGTAGGCACGATTTGCTCGAGCGTAAAGCCAGCGTGCGCGAAGAGCTCGCGATATTCCTGGGCCGTGCGCTCGCGGCCTCCCGCAACCACCAGCATATGCAAATCGAGCCATTTGCCGTAGGCGTAGTCCGAGGTTTCCGGAATCACGTTTTCGATCAAGACCAGATGCGCAGCGGGCTTCATGGCCCCGCGCACGTTCTGGAGAATCGTCAATGCTTCCTTTTCCGGCCAGTCGTGGATGACCATACGCAAAAGGTAGGCGTCCGCCCCGGAAGGGACTTTCTCAAAAAAGCTTCCGCCGATGCACTGCATTCGATCGTGGGGGATGGCGGTGGCGACAACGTCCGGCTGATCGTAGAGGATTCCGCGGCACGGGGAATGCGCGGCGAGGATATCCACCAGTTGCGTGCCGATGCCGCCGCCGACGTCGGCGATCACTGGGAAGCGGCTCCAGTCGTACGCGGCCGTGACCGCCGGCGTTACCTGCGCCGTAACCGATCGCATCATTTCGTTGAAGCCGGCTGCCTTGAGCGGGTTGCGATGGAGAAATTCCCAGTAATCGTAACCGTAGATCTGATCGAAGGAGGTCTTGCCCGTCTGAACGCTCTTCAGCAATCCTCCCCAACCTTCATACGAGCCCTCGCCAACACTGCTAATATTTCGTATCAGCGCCAGCATCGAGGCAGGAACATCCTTCCGGAGCAGATCGCTCGCGGGTGTATTGGTGAAAACCTGCGGCGAGACTTGTCGAAAGACGCCGATGCTTTCAAGCGCGCGCAGCAAGCGAAACAGACTTGGAGCATGCGTCTTGGTGCGTTGGGCGAGTTCGTCCATGTGAAGCGGTTCAGCAGCGAGGTGGCCGGCAATCTCGAGTTCCGCGGCAATCGCGAGAGCTCGGCTCTGCCAGAAGCCCACAAGAATTCCGAAGATTTGCTGATGCGGATAGATTGCGGGCTGCATGGGAGCTGCAACGACTTCCGACATGGGCGATTTCCTCCGATGATTGAATGGCGGCCTGGTTGCGCTGGCGCCGATGATGAGGGCGCAAATGGCCAAATTCAAGCGGGACGGATTATATGCCGTCCCGTGTTTACACGCGTCCGACAAGTTCGTAGCGGGATCTACTCTACCGGTCAGTGCGTTCAAGAGGCAGGTGTATTACTTCAGGGTATGCCGTAATTCAGGGCCCGCACAGTACTCCATGGGTTAGACTTGGCTGATTCAATCCCATGCCGCTCCAAGCGAGCGAGAAAGCTGGAGCATACGAATTGATGAGACTGCGCAGGACCGCCGTCGCCTTTGTTGCGTTCGTGGCCCTCGCCGGATGGCTGGTTTCCGTGGGGCTCGGCCAGACCATCACCCAGAATTTTGTCCCGAACGCCGCCCAGAATACGGCATCGGCCATCGCGTCGGCCGTCGCCCCGACCAATGTGCAGCCCGCTCGCGCGGCCGAACACGCCGAGGCGCCGGGGTTTTCCGAAGCGGCGAAGGCTGCGCTCTCGCGGCAACTGAGCAGCGCTGCCAGTCGCGGCGAGACGCCGGGCGTGGTCGCGCTCGTCGTCGGCCGCGACAGCGTGCTTTACGAGGGCGCAGCCGGCAAGCTCGACATGGCGCGCGAGACTGCGATGCCCGTGAGCGCCATTTTTGCGATTGCGTCCATGACCAAGCCCGTGACTTCCGTGGCCATCATGATCCTATTCGAGGAGGGCAAGCTCCAGCTCGACGATCCAGTTTCGAAATACCTAGCGGGCTTCGACAACCTGCAGGTCATCACGAAATTCAACGACAAGGACGCAACCTACGAAACGCGCCCGGCGAAACGCCCGATGACCATCCGCCAATTGCTGACGCATACCTCCGGCATCGCCTACGCATTTACGAACCTGATCGAGAAGCGGCTCACGGAGGCGACGAATAAGCACGAGTGGGAGCTGCCGCTCGTGAACGATCCCGGCGAAAAATGGAACTACAGCCCCAGCACGACGGTGCTCGGCATGATCGTCGAGAAAATCAGCGGCATGACGCTCGAAGATTACTTCCAGCAGCACGTCTTTAAACCTCTGGGCATGGTGGATACGTCTTACGCCGTGCCACTCGCGAAACAGGCGCGCGTGGCCACGAAATACAGCCGCGTAAACGGCCTATTGCAGGAACTGCCGTCGAAGCCCATTCCGGCGACGCCGGCGGCCCCCTTCCGCGGCGATTGTTGCCTCTACTCGACGGCGCAGGATTACGGCAGGTTCATGCAGATCCTGCTCAATGGCGGGCGCCTGGGGCCCGCGAGAATCCTGAGCGAGAACTCGGTGAAAATGATGGGCGAGAACAACATCGGCCCGCTCTTTGTGGAGCTCCAACCCAGCACCGACCCATCGCTCGCCAAACCGTTTCCGCTCGGCGCCGGCCACGATAAATTCGGCCTCGGTTTTTTGATTGCGTCCGATACCCCGCAGTATGCAAAATTTCGCAGCCCGGGCAGCTTGAGCTGGGCCGGCATTCACAACACCGAGTTCTGGATCGATCCGGTGCAGCGCATTGGCGGCGTGATGATGATGCAGGTGCTGCCGTTCTATGACGACGGCGCCATTCGCACGCTGCGGGACTTCGAGAAGTTGGTGTACCAAAATCTCCCGTAGCTAACGCCTGCGCCACGCCTCCCGAAGTGAACTCGAGCCACGCCCTAGGCGCTTCCATCGTCACCCCTGCTTTTCGAGTCGCCTCGCATGCAGAAGTGGCCTTCGAGAAAATGAAAGTCGCGGGCTGTGTTCGTTGACTTGCCTTCTGGCGCAACCTAAGATGAGCGCCACATGGCGGATTCCTCTTCTCTGCTCGGCCAGACCATCTCGCACTACCGCATCCTCGAGAAACTCGGCAGCGGCGGTATGGGCGTTGTCTATAAAGCCGAGGACACCAAGCTGCGCCGCTTCGTGGCCCTGAAATTCCTTCCGGACGGGTTTGCGGTGGACTCGGAAACTCTAAGCCGCTTCGAGCGCGAGGCGCAGGCCGCTTCCGCGCTGAACCATCCGAACATCTGCACCATCTATGAAATCAGCGAACACGCGGGACAGCCGTTCATCGCCATGGAGTTCCTCGACGGCGTCACGCTGAAGCACCTCATTTCCGGCAAACCGCTGCCGCTTGAGCGAACGCTCGAACTGGGAATTGAGATCGCGGATGCGCTCGAGGCCGCGCACGCCAAAGGAATTGTCCACCGCGACATCAAGCCCGCCAACATTTTTGTGACGGAGCGCGGCCACGCGAAAATTCTGGATTTTGGCCTCGCGAAGCTCGCGCCCTCCGGCGGCGCCGTGAATCTTTCCGTAATGCCCACGGCCGGCGAGCTGCAACAGCTCACTCGGCCGGGCGCGGCAATCGGCACCATCCTCTATATGTCGCCGGAGCAGGTGCGCGGCGAAGAGTTGGACGCGCGCACGGATCTGTTTTCCTTCGGCGTCGTGCTCTACGAAATGATCACCGGAGTTCTCCCCTTCCGCGGGGAGACCACCGGCGTGATTGCGGAAGCGATTCTGAATCGCACGCCCGTTGCGCCCGTGCGCCTAAACCCCGGCCTCTCCCCCAAGCTGGAAGAAATCGTCAATAAGGCGCTCGAGAAAGACCGCAAACTGCGCTGCCAGACCGCGGCGGAGATTCGCACGGATTTGCAGCGGCTGAAGCGCGATTCGGATTCAGGACGCACCGCTGGCGCGCCGCCCACGATGCCAGCTCAAGTCCGCAGCCATAAGCGGGCCATCCTCGCCGGCGTTGGCGCCCTCTCCATCGGCGTTCTGGCGATCGTGCTCGCGATCGCCCTGAATATCGGCGGCGTGCGTGACCGCTTCTCCGGAAAAACGGGCGCGCAGGAAATTCGTTCGCTCGCCGTCCTGCCGCTCGAAAATCTGTCACGCGACCCCGAGCAGGAATATTTCGCCGACGGCATGACGGACCAGTTGATCACCGACCTGGCAAAAATCAGCGCGCTGAAAGTGATCTCGCGCACCTCCGTGATGCAGTACAAGGGCGTGCGCAAGCCCCTGCCGCAGATCGCGAAGGAGCTCGGCGTGGACGCGGTCGTGGAAGGCTCGGTCGAGCGCGCCGGTGATCGCGTGCGCATCAGCGCGCAATTGATTGACGCGCGCGCCGACCAGAATCTCTGGGCCCGCAGCTACCAGCGCGATTTGCGCGACGTGCTGGCCCTGCAAGACGACGTCGCGGAGGCCATCGCCAATGAGCTCAAAACCGAGTTGACCACGCACGGCCAGCTCCGCTCGCGCCCGGTTGACCCCGAGGCTTACGAGGATTACCTCAAAGGCCGCTTCTACTCCAGCAAGAGGGCGGAGAAGGAACTGGAGAAAAGCATCGACTACTTCCAACACGCCATCGAAAAAGATCCCAATTACGCTCCGGCCTATTCCGGCATGGCGGACGCCTACGCGCTCCTAGGCTACCGGGGCGAACTGCCCTCCAAGGAGGCCTTGTCCAAAGGGAAGGCAGCAGCTCTGAATGCTGTCGCGCTGGATGATTCTCTCGCGGAGGCTCATGCGTCACTCGCCTTCATCGCCGAAACTCTCGAATGGGACTGGCCGGCCGCCGAGCGGGAATACAGACGCGCCCTGGATCTGAATCCAAGTTACGCAGCGGCTCACAATTGGTATGCCGGTTACTTGATGTATCTCGGCCGGTTTGAGGAAGGAATTACAGAGGCGAATCGCGCCCGCGAGCTCGACCCTCTCTCGCTCGCGATCAACAATGCGCTGGGCGGCCGGTTGCTCCTCGCCGGCCGCGAAAACGAGGCCATCGAACAGATCCAGAAGACCCTCGAGATGGACCCAAATTTTGCGCCCGCCCATAACCAGCTTGGATGGGCCTACCTTAAAGAGGGCAAAAATCAGGAAGCCATCGCGGAGTTTCAGAAAGGGGTCGCTCTTTCCGGAAGCGATCCGGACGAATCCATAGACCTCGGTTTCGCCTATGCGGTGGCGGGGAAGAAGGAGGAGGCGAAAAAGATTCTCGCCAAACTGAAGAAAAAACGGGAGCACAGCTTCGTCTCCCCAGCCTCACTGGGAATTCTCTGCGGAGCGCTGGGCGAAAAAGACGAGGCGTTCGCGTGGCTGGACAAGGCCTATGAGTTGCGAGACCCACAGCTCACTTATCTCAAGGTGGGGCCAAAGTTTGCGCCCCTGCGCTCTGACCCGCGCTTCCAAAATCTGCTCCGCCGCATGGGGCTGCCTGCGTAGGCCGGGCTTCGCCAAGACTGCGGCGGACGAGACAGCGGCCAGGCGTGCAGCACATCGTGCCGGATTCTGTCAGAAGCTGATCTTCAGGATCTGCCCGTTATTGCCGACGAACCATCCGGCCTCTGGGCTCGCGAAGGCGACGGCCCAGTAGCCGCTCACCTGGGGCAGTGTGAACCAGGTGCGGCCTTCGTCGGGAGTCCAGGCAGCTTCGCCCGAGGTGAAGTTCGGTTCCGTCTCGGTGGTGATCACGACGGTATGGTCGCGGTCGTCCCCGAACCGGAAGTCATCGTCATTGTCGCCCTGCTGCATGCCGCGGATATAGGCGAGGCAGAAAATCGCTCCCTGCACGGGAGGCTGGTTCGTAAGCGTCCAGGTTTGTCCGCCATCGTCCGAGGTCGCTGCGTCGGCGCTCGTGTTGGACGAGAGGTCGCCGCCGCCGACGATGCCGTGCCGGGAGTCGCGGAATGCTACCGAGATCCCGCCCGCGCTCGGATTGCTCACCAGCGGAGTGTTATAGGCATGCCAGGTATTGCCGCCGTCTCGAGTGGCCAGGATTCTTGCAATCGTCGAGGCGCCCGTCGTAATCCAGGCGTTTTCCCCGCCTTGCGTGGTGATGCAGGTTCCGCTGGCCGCAAACGACGCTTCGCCGGGCAATGCGGGCGGCATATTGGCGGCGATGGACTGCCAGGTGTTTCCGTTGAAGGTGCGTATGTCTGGAAAGACTCCGTTCCCGGAATCGCTGTGCGTGATGCCGCGGTCGGGAGTCCAGAAGGAGAAGCAATCGTAAAAGGCGAGGGGGTCTTGATTGGTGAACTCAATTGTCCAATGGGCGCCGCCGTCGATGGTTTTGTAAACGCGAAAATCCGTGGTGTTGTTTCCGATGGACATGAGATAGGCGACTCTGTCGCTCACGGCGTGCACGTCGCGGAATTGCTCTTCTTCGGCGCCCGGGACGACGGCGGAGATCCAGTGCTCGCCGCCGTCGGTCGTCACCACGTACACGCCGCCGGCGCCGGCTGCCCAGACCACGCGGTCGTTCACTGGGCTGACGGAAATCAGGAGCTGCGTCGTGCCGCTCGTTTGCGGAGTGAGTCTGGGCGGATGGTGTCTCCCGGGCTCTTGGGCAAAAGCGAAGGTTGTGGAGACGGCAATCAGGATAACGGCCAGCGAGTATTTCAACATCGGAGTCCTCCCGGACGGAAAATCGAGGTGGCGAGGAGTATAGGAACGCGGCAGAGGGGTGTCAAGCAAATGCACCTCGGCCCTGCAAAGCCACAAGCGAATCGGGAGATCCCACGCCGGGGATGGCCCCGGAGGCTACGGAGCCGAGATCCAATTGCGGCGCTCGACGAACACTGGAGGCTCGTATGTGCGTCCGGACGCCAGCCGATTCTCCTCCCTGCGTGCGGACCACAAAAGGACGGGGCCCAGCAATGCGGCTGTAAGGCGGGCGATGACCGGGAATTCTTTCTCGACATCGCCGCGCAGCTTGTGAATGTGTTCGCTCACGGTTCGATTCACTTTTTTGAATTCCCGCTCCATCACCCAGAGAGCCGCGTTGTATGCGTGGCTGAGCTTATGCACCTGCCGCGCGAATCGCTCACGGACGCGCGGATCGGGGTAATTCTTGTAACGCTGCCAGCCCCGGAGCATGGTCTCGCACATGCGGTAGAGGCTTGGTCCATTGCGCTCGAAATCCCGCCGAAAAGCCCAATCG
>Ga0187802_10000073_pt1 | contig 20848 bp, 17 predicted proteins | sample NC_wetland_sal_i_FD_130584 | JGI IMG/M metagenome (GOLD analysis project Ga0187802, IMG submission 130584) | Wetland sediment microbial communities from Neuse River Estuary, North Carolina, USA - Control_2 | ecosystem: Environmental > Aquatic > Freshwater > Wetlands > Sediment | place: USA... | reverse complement strand
GCCAGAGGGCCGCCCGTTACGGGATCAACGTCTCCGATGTGCAGGACGCGATTCAAACCGCCGTCGGCGGCAATTCGCTCACGCAGGTGCTGGTGGGCGAACAACGGTACGATTTGGTGCTGCGCTATTTGCCCGAGTATCGAGACACGAAGGAAGCCATCGAGAAGATTCGACTGCTTTCGCCCACCAACGAACGTGTTTCGCTGGCGCAATTGACGAAAATCACCGTGATGGATGGCGGCGAGGAGATTTATCGCGAGGCGAATTCGCGCTATGTAGCGATCAAGTACAGCGTTCGCGACCGCGATCTGGGCAGCACGGTGGAAGAAGCCATGAAAAAGGTGAAGGAAGAGGTGAAATTGCCGACCGGCTACACGATCGACTGGGCCGGCGAGTACGAGAACCAAAAGCGGTCCGAGCGCCGCCTGTTGCTCGTGCTGCCGGTCACGATTCTCGTAATTTTCGTCATTTTGTACACCATGTTCAAATCCATGAAATGGGCGCTGCTCATTCTGACCAACGTGGCGATGGCGCGCCTGGGAGGGTTACTGGCACTATTCGTGACGCACACGCACTTCAGCGTCTCTTCGGGCGTCGGATTTCTGGCCCTCTTCGGGGTATCGGTGCAGACGGGCGTCATCATGCTGGAATACATCAATCAACTGCGCGCGAAAGGCTATTCGATCGAGGAGTCCGCGGTCGAAGGAGCAGTGCTCAGGCTTCGCCCCATCATGATGACGATGCTTGTCGCCACGCTGGGCCTGCTTCCGGCGGCGCTTTCGCACGGAATCGGATCTGATTCGCAACGCCCTTTCGCGATCGTAATTGTCGGCGGCCTCATCTCTGATTTGGTGATGAGCATCTTTCTCCTGCCCACGCTCTACGCATGGTTTGGGCGCAGCGGTGATAAGCTTCCCGTGGTGGAGGCAGAGGAGCCGGTATAGAAATGGCACTCTCGCGAATCAAAGGATTTCCATTATGAATAGGGGCGAAGTTTGCTCGCGCATCAGGGAAATAGGAATTATTCCCGCAATCCGCGTGTCTTCCACTGACGAGGCGCATTTCGCGGCCACGGCGGTCGCATACGGCGGAATACCCATCGTCGAAATCACGCTCACCGTCCCTGGAGCGATCAAGCTGATTTCTCACCTCGTTCAGCATCATCCGAAAATGTTGGTGGGCGCCGGCACGGTGATGGACACGGAAACGGCGCGGCAGTGCGTGGAAGCCGGCGCCCATTTCTTGACGGCTCCGGGATTCGATCCTGCGATTTCGCAATTCGCGGCCAAAGCGAATGTCGCGGTTCTTCCGGGCGCGCTCACCCCAACCGAGATAGCGGAGGCTTGGAGAACCAGCTGCGATCTCGTCAAGGTTTTTCCGTGCGCCCACGTGGGCGGCGACAAATACATCCGATCGATTAAGGCCGCTTTGCCGCAGATCCCTCTGATTGCCGCAGGAGGAGTCAATCAGCAAAATGCCGCCGCGTTTATCCTTGCAGGGGCCGAGGCGATCGGGATTGGCACTCAGCTGATCCCCACGGAGTCCATCGAACGCCGTCAGGCGGAACGAATCCATGAGCTCGCCCAACGATTTCTCGGCTTTGTGAAGGACGCGCGCCACCGCTTGGAGGTGCACAAGGAAGGGGCCGTCACGCACAAATGATGCAAAGGACCCGAGCCATGCAGCTCCGCACAGAAAAATTCCACACCTCTCTCGAGAAAAACCGGACTCGCTGAATCGCACAAAAAAGGGCCAGTCGCGCAGCACGGTCGCCGGAAGGAATGGCGCGCCCGGAGAGACTTGAACTCCCAACCCTCTGGTTCGAAGCCAGATGCTCTATCCAATTGAGCTACGGGCGCGCCGCGTCTGCATTTCATACTAGAACATTTTGAATTAGGTCTCCACACAGTTCGCAGGCGCTGCATCCGGGCGACTCTTCCCCTCATCTGAAGGAGGGTGCAGCGAAATCTGGGAGAGGAGAATTGTAATGTCAAAGAAACTGGCAGGAAAAGTGGCACTCGTCACCGGCGCATCGAAGGGGATCGGGGCGGCCATTGCCAAGCAACTGGCGGAGGAAGGAGCGGCAGTGGTTGTCAACTACTCCTCGAGCAAGGAGGGCGCGGATCGCGTTGTTGAGGAGATTGCGCGCAAGGGCGGGAAGGCCGTGGCAGTGCAGGCGAATGTGGCGAATCACGCGGAAATCGGGCATCTTCTTGCTGAAACAAAGAAGGCCTTCGGCGGGCTGGACATCCTCATCAACAACGCAGGAGTTTACGAATTCTTGCCTTTGGAAGCAGTCACGGAAGGGCACTTCCACAAGCAGTTCGATCTGAACGTTCTTGGCCTGATCCTCACTACTCAGGAAGCGGCCAAGTATTTTGGGCCGAACGGAGGGAGCATTGTGAATATCAGCTCGATCGCAAGCTCGATCAATCCTCCCAACACGACAGTTTATGGCGCGACGAAAGCTGCTGTGGACGCTGTTACAAAGACGCTGGCGAAGGAGCTAGGGCCGCGCAAAATCCGCGTGAATGCGATCAATCCGGGAATGGTGGAGACGGAGGGAGTGCAAGCCGGGGGTTTTGACCAGAGTGATTTTCGCAGAGACGTGGAAGCGCGAACTCCGCTTGGCCGAATCGGGCAAGTGGAGGACATCGCTCCTGCCGCCGTGTTTCTTGCTTCGCCGGATGCGTCATGGATTACGGGAGAGACGCTGGTGATTGCGGGCGGGCTTAGTTAGTTACGATGAAGGTTGTGCTGGAGGCGGCGCTCTTGCTTGACGCAGGGGCTCCGCAAAAGCGCACGGAGAGGATTTCGAGATGGAGCGCAAAATTGAAGTGCGGCACATTTCTCTGGAAGTAAAGGCCGGGTTCGAGAGGTTCACGCAGAAGTTCGAAGAATCTCTCGGTCGATTTGAGCCCGCGCTCTTGAAGGGTATCGGAACGGATCCCGCGGCGGCCGAGCAACGGCTGAAGGCAGCCGAGGGGGAAGAAGGGCTGATGCTTTTCAACATTCAGGATCACGGCGCGCTCCTGAATATTTATGGGACACCGGGAAAAGCCAGGCAGTACGTGCTCGGGAATCCGCTCATCGCCGCGACCATGACCCGGCACGATATTCGCGCGGCGCTTTACGCGCCCCTGCGAGTGTTGGTGTATGAAGCCGCCGACCACACGACACGCGTGGAATTCGATCAGCCGTCTTCGCTCTTCGGCCAGTTTGACAATCCCGAGGTAACCGCCGTCGGGCAGTCGCTGGACTCGAAATTGGCGAATTTAATTCGAATCGCTGCGACGGGAGCGGAAAAGGCCCAATCGAACCGAGCTTGACCGGGCCACGGAGCTGAGCGCGCACGGATACCATTCTAATCGCCGAAAAATTGCACTGCTTGCATTCCGAAGAAACTTGCTGCGGCAGTTTTGATATTTCCCCTCATCTGAAAATCGGTCCACATCCGCCGATTGCTTTAATGCGCTGGAGCGCTGTGCTAGACTTCTCGCAGCAATCCTGAAGCAATAATTTTTTCTGCTCAGATTGCCGATTGGTGGAACTTCGGGCTCTGTGCAACGATTCCCCGCGAACCCCGCCAGGCCCGGAAGGGAGCAACGGTAGCGGGTCAGCTTCGTGTGCCGCGGAGTACCCGAAGTTCCTCTTATCGCGGCCGGAGCCGGACGCAGGCACGGGAAAAACCTTCCGATGAGCTACAAAGTAATCGCGCGAAAATACCGCCCGCAGACGTTCGGCGAGATTGTGGGGCAGGAACACGTGACGCGCACGCTCGCGAACGCGATTCAATCGAACCGCGTGGCGCACGCGTATATTTTTTCGGGTGTGCGCGGCGTGGGCAAGACGACTACCGCGCGCATCCTGGCGAAGGCGCTGAATTGCGCGAAGGGCCCGACCGCCGAGCCGGACAATACGTGCGATTCCTGCCGCGAAATTGCCGCGGGCACATCGCTGGACGTGCTCGAGATCGATGCGGCATCGAACCGGGGCATCGATCAGATCCGCGAGCTGCGCGAAATGGTGCGCTACGCTCCGGCGGCCAGCCGCAACAAGGTGGTGATCCTCGATGAAGCGCATCAATTGACCGATGAAGCTTCGAACGCGCTGCTCAAGACGCTCGAAGAGCCGCCCGAGCGCGTGATTTTCATACTAGCCACGACGCGCGTGGAGGATCTGGTCGAGACCATCAAATCGCGCGCCCAGCTATTCCAGTTTCGCTCGCTCACCTTCAAGGAGATTGCGGGCGAAATCGAGCGCATTACCAAGGCCGAAAATTTGAAGATCGAGCCCGGCGCCGTCGCAGTCCTCGCGCGTGCGGCGGAGGGCAGCCTGCGGGACGGCCTCTCGCTGCTCGAACAGGCGATTGCGTATTCCGGCGATGAAATCACGGACACCCAAGTGCGCGAGCTTCTTGGCGTAGTGGCGGAAAGCGTGCTCGACGATCTTGTGGAGGCCATCGCCGCGCAATCCGCTGAGCGCGCGCTCAGTCTGGTTCACCGGCTGATTTCCGACGGACAAAATTTGCAGCATTTCTGCCGCGAGTCGATCCGGCATTTCCGCAACCTGCTGGTGACACGCGTGTGCGGCTCGGAATCGGATCTCGTGGCCGCGCCCGCCGATGAGCGGCCGCGCCTAGCGGAACAAGCGGCGAAATTCAGCGAAGAGGACCTGACGCGATTTTTCCAGATTCTGCTCGCGACCGACGATGACTTGCGGCGCAAGCCCGACCCGCGGCTGCATCTCGAACTGGGCCTTCTGAAACTTGTGAATGCGCAGCGCCTGGCGCCGCTGGAAGAGGTGCTTGCCGAGCTTCGCGGCGAAGGGCGCGAAAGCCCGCGGCCTGCACGCCTTGCGCCGCCCGCTCCGACGCAGCGTTTGGCGACCGCGGCACCATCGGTCTCTTCTTCCGCGGCGGCGGGAGCGGGGGCGGCCACCGCCGCGCGCATGGCGCCGGAGCCCGCACCATTGCCGGCAAAAGCCGCCGCGCCTGAAGCAAACATTCCTCCAGCGCGGGCATCCTCTCCTTTGCCAGCATCGCCGCCGCGCATCGTGGCACGCGCGGCCGAAGGCGATTCGAGCGGGCTGGAATCCGTGCAATTGGATGCGATCAAGGCGGCGCTTCAAGGATCGAAATTGCTTTCGTCGTTCCTCGAACATGCTTCGCGCTGTGAAATCGAAGGGAGCGAGTTTCGGCTTTTCTTCCCGACCGAGAATCGTGCGATCGCGGATATGCTCCCGCGCGACGCGATGGAACGATTGCGCACAGTCTTGAATCAAGTGGTGGGCCAGCCGCTGCGCGTCTGTGTTAAACTCGAAACTGGACGGGCAACTGTGGGACGCAGCACGGAGCTGCGGGCCCGGTTCGAAGAAGATCCGATCGTTAGGGCGATGTTGGAACGTTTCGGCGGGCAGATTACTAAAGTCAAGCGCCCAGGCGAGGAATAGCCCATGGAAGTGAAAGCTCTACAGCAGATGTTGACGCAGTTCCGCCAGGTGCAGGAAAAGCTCGAGAAGCAGATGGACGAGCTTGCCGTGGAAGCTTCGGCGGGCGGCGGGATGGTTTCCGTGAAGATGAACGGCCAGAAACAATTGACCGAAGTGCACATCGAACCGGAAGTCTTCAAGAGCAAAGATCAGGAGATGCTGCAAGAGCTGCTGCTCGCGGCCGTGAATGAAGCCACGCGGCGCGTGGACGATGAGCTTTCCAAACAGGTGAAGGACATCACCGGCGGTTTGCCGGGCATCATGGGCATGAAAATTCCGGGCCTGTTCTAAGCGACATGGCGTTTCCGGGAGCCGGACCTCGCGATTGGCTCCGCTTCCCTTCTCGTTTCAAATCCTCAGAAGGGTGATACCCTCGCAACGGATGGAATTGCATGCCTGATTTTGCGCCCTCGGTAACCCGATTGATTGACGAATTGAAGCGCCTGCCCGGCATTGGGCAGAAGACGGCGCAGCGGCTGGCTTTTTATTTGTTGCGCGTGGACCGCGAGCAGGCGATGGCGCTTTCCGAGGCTATTCGCGAGGCAAAGGAAAGGGTTCGCGAATGCTCGATCTGCAACAACATCACGGATGCGGATCCCTGCCTTTTTTGCACCGGCGCCACACGCGACCGGAAAATAATCTGTGTCGTCGAGGAAGCGACGAATATTCAGTCCGTTGAAAAAACCCGGCAGTTCAGCGGTCTGTACCACGTTCTCGGCGGCGCGCTCTCGCCGCTCCAAGGCGTGGGCCCGGATCAGCTCAAAATCAAGAGCCTGATCGAGCGGCTCAAGAGCGGGACGGTGGAGGAAATTATCATCGCCACGAACCCGACCGCCGAGGGCGAGGCGACGGCCGTTTATCTGTCGAAACTCATCAAACCGCTCGGGGTGCGCGTCACGCGCATTGCCATGGGCATTCCCGTCGGCTCGGACCTCGAATATGCGGACGAAGTGACTATGCTCAAGGCCATGGAAGGCCGCCGCGACCTGTAGCCTGAAACCAGCTATGCGGATTATTTTGCTTCCCTCGCGTGCGACACATCGGTTGTTCCATTTCTTGCTTCCCCCCTACCTGGAGCGTATATAAGAAGAAACGCGGAGGCTGGCGATGTCCTCTCTTGAGAAATATATTGCGCAGTACGACCACGAGCACACGAATCCCTGGAACAAGGCGATGCACGCCGTAGGAATACCCATCATCCTCGCAGGGATTATCCTCGCCATTCTCACGCTTTGGCGGATTGGCCTGGCCTTTTTCGTGGTGGGATGGATCCTGCTCTTGGCGGGCCACCGCATCGAGGGAAATAAGCCGGCATTCTTCCAGGGCGTGGTTTACTTCCTGGTCGGGCCCATCTGGGTCGGAAAGGAAATCGTGGAAGCGCTGTTCGGAAAATCGCACAGTTCGGGCGCTTCGCACTAATCCGAGCGCAGACTTGACCTTACCAGCCCCCTGCGCTCCTGCCTAAGTTACCTTTTCGCACCAACTGTCCAAGCCGCTCGACCCGCCAAAGGGGGAATGCTACCCTTACAAATCGACCCCCTCGGAGGAGTTTGTGACCGAGACCTTGCCCTCGAGCGACCCGGGCACACAGAAGCGCCGGAGCACGCGAATCGTGCAGGCCGTGCCGCTGACGGTGACGGGTGTGGATGCGCTCGGGCAGCCATTCAAGGAACGCACGACGACCGTGATGGTGAATTGTCACGGCTGCAAGTACCAATCGAAACATTACGTTCCGAAGAATTCGATCGTCACGCTGGATATTCCCCGGCAGAAGCCAGGCCTGCCCGCCCGCTCTGTGCAAGGCCGAGTTGTCTGGGTGCAACGGCCGCGCACGGTGCGCGAGTTATTTCAGATTGGACTGGAGTTTGAGGTCGCCGGAAACGTCTGGGGCATCGCATTCCCGCCCGACGACTGGTTCCCTTGCCCCGACGAGCTCGCGCCGGAGATTCCCGCACCTTCTGAGTGGACGGCCACCCCTGAGACCAAAGAGTCCGGCGCAGCGCCGCAGCAAGCACCGCCGCCTGCCGCGCCTCCCGAGAAAAAAGTAGAAGCGCCTTCGGCGGCTTCAACTGCCCCTGCAACTCCAGTGGCACCGGCTGTGCCAGCTCCATACGTGGCGGATGCAGCCGGCGCCGACGCGAAAATCCATGTGGTGCCGAGCCCTGCCCAGGATTCGCAGCTGGCGCTGGCCAAGCAGATGGCGAAGATGGTCGCCGAGGCCAAGGAAAATATCGACAAGTCGCTGCGCCAGGAGGCCGGCACAGTCATCGCCGAAGAAATGACGGTGGTGCGGCAACAGCTCGATGAACAGCTCCATGACGCGGTCGAGAAAGCCATCAAGGTTTCGATGGAGCGCGTTTCCGAGTCGGCCGTAAAGAAAGTGGTGCAGCAGGCCGCAGAGCGCACGGCCTCGATTGTCGAGGAAGCGCGCAAGGCCAGCGAAACGAACACCGAGCAACTGGACGCGAAGGTCCGCCAAGCCGTCCAGGAGGCGGTGAGCGGCGCGGCGGAGCAGGCCGCGCAGCAGGCGGCACAGCAAACCGCGGCTCAGAATTTAAAGCAAGCTGTCGAGGACGCCGTCGAGCGGGCCATCAGCGGGCGAGAGGCGAAAACGCCGTCGCTCGAAATTCTGTCCTCGCCGGAGGCGGCGCAGAAGCATCTCGACGAATGGAAAAAAAATCTTGAGGAGACGGCGCAAACCGTCCGGAGCCAAACAGTCGAGCAGACCAATGCAGAGGCGGCGGCCGCAAGCAAGCGATGGCAGGAACAATTCGAATCGGCTCTGACGGGCGCAACGGAGCAGCTTGGCGGCAAGTTGAACGAAGTTTCGCAGGCAGCCCTGGCGCAGGCCGAGCAGGACATTGCCGCCCGCAGCGCAGGTCTACGCTCGTCGCTTGATGAAGCGATCGCCGGCGCGCAGACGACAATTCAATCGCTCGGCGCCGGCATCGAGCAGGAACGGGCGCGCGCGGAAGAAACCAAGACACATCTCCAGGAATCCGCCCAGGCCACAGTCGAGCAGACTCGCCAAAAACTGGACGAGCTTCTCTCCGCGCAACATGAAGAAATGGCGCGGAAGGCCGACCAGGTGATCGCCGAGCGGGCGCAGCAGATCGAGCCGACGCTCGAGGCCGCCGCGCGAAAAGCCGCCGAACGCTTGTCGGGACAGCTCGATGAAACACTTGCACCGAAGCTCGAGCAGGTGCAGAGCGCCGTTTCGCAATTGGCCAATGCCGAGCAGCAAGCCGCGCAATTGAAGAACGCGCTCCGAGAAGAAGTGCAGCGGACGGCCGACGAGGCCCTGCAAATTCAAAACAATGTGCGCGAGCAAGTGCGGCAGGCTTCCGAACAGGCCACGCAGATTCAGGGGACGATCCGGGAGCAAATGCAACAGGCTTCGCAACAAGCGATGCAGGAATCGCTCGAGCGGCTGAAAGAGGAGACCGCGAAGGTTCCGGCCGAGGTCGAGAAATCGGCGCGCGAAATCGTTGCCAAAGTCGAGGAAGAGCTCGAAACCAAGAGAACCGAAACCGAGCACACGACCTACGAGGCGCTGCTGAAGGCATCGGAGTGGTATCAGAAGAAGGCGCAGACAACGATGCAGACGACGCTCGAGCGCGCCGTCGAGCAATCCACCACGTCGCTGCGCGAGCGGGCAGCGGAAATTTCAAGCTTGCTGGCGTCCGAGCTGGACCATTACCGCCGTACCTACGTTGATCACAGCCAGGCGCAGATTGAAGAAGCCGCCAAGGAAGTGGTGGACCGCGAGCGCAGCAAGCTGAACGAGACGGCGGACATCGCCTCGGCCACGTTCACCGACCGCGTCCACCGCGTGACGGGCGATTCGCTCAACCGTTTCGAGCAGGTCTCTCGCGGCGCGCTCGAGAAGGCTCGCTCCGACATGGAATACAACCGCGATGCCTCCCTCGCGCAATTCCAGGAAAAACTCGACGAGCGGCTGATGGAGGGCATCGAGCAGGCGCGCGCCCATTTGCACGCACAGCTCCTCCCCATGATGCAGGCCTGGGAGGCCAACCGCGAAGCGCAACAGAAAGAATGGATGGAGCAGTTGCAGAAATCCACCAACGAATCCATCGAGCAGTATAAGGGCCGCCTGGAAAACGCATCCAATTCCTGGCTGCTGGCGTCCGCAACCACGCTCGGCCAGCATTCCCAGACGGTGCTCGAAACCATCGCCAAAGCCGCGGAAAAGCGCCTCCGCGAGACTTGCTCCGAAGTTCTCGCCGGAATGGGCGACACACTGAAGGACCGGCTCGTCGGGCTTTCCACCGATTTCAGCGCGGAGGATGACGACGATCCTCCGAAGAAAAAGAAGTAGCCGCCTCCCACCCCTCCCCGCCGCGATTTCCGCCTCGAACGCACATCCCGCTATAATGTGCGCCATGTCCAATCAGGCGTACTTGAGCATCTGGTGCAAGGATTTTCCGGAGGAGCGAATCCTTGAGCGGTTTGGCGAGTTCCTCGCGACGATTCCCTTCTCGGCGGCGAAGCCCGGCTTCACGCACCTGGTGATTCGCGCGGTGGATTTCACCGAAAACCCCGTCCTCGAACAGGATTTGCGCTCCGTGCCGCATGATGCCGCTGGAATCATCGACATTGCGAAGGACCATCTGCACAGCGATTGCGCGTACGAGGTTCGCGCGGATTGGGACCTGTGGGTATTCGAGGGCGACCCGGAACGCTGGCAGCGTTTGCCGCAACCCCTCGGCCTTTCCTGCTATGGCGAGGATTTCGACGACGGCTACTGGCAGGAAAACGGCCACCTGGAAGTGAATTTCGGTTTCGAACACCTCTTCACGGGCCATGCCGGTTTGCTCGGCTTCCGCCAATCGGGCAAGGCGGCGCCGCAGAGTCCGGAAGAGGCGCGATTTCTTGCATCTATGGAGCAGCTGGTGAATCTACAGATGTATCGGGATAAGACGCGCGAAAACATTCGCAAGCTCTTCGAATGGGTGCGGTTTATCGAGAAGGCTCTGCCGGTGAAGGAAGTTCGATTGTGGTCCGAGGGAGAGGAAAATTTTGAGGCACGCCTGGAAGAAATTCTGGCCGCTCGCTAGCCTGGCCGCGATTTTCTTGATTCTTCCGCTGGCATCGCCCGCTGCGCCGGGCGAGAGAGAACCGGAGCGCGCAAACGAACTGACGCTCGCGGGGCTGCGTCCCGGCCATGACAAGATCGAATCGCCCAAAAAAATATTTCGGAGCCTGGAACGGGATGAGGCTGCCGTGGATGGATACGTCTGGGGCGATATCTGTACGCACCGCGATCTCCGCGTTGAGGTGGACGCGCATCACCTGGTGCGCACGGTCACGGTGAGCTCCTACTACAAGTCGGAAATATTGGCGAAGTGCCTCGAAACCGTGATGGCTCCGGAGCGGTTGAAAAAGCTCAAGAGCGGCCGCGGCCTGCTGCTCGGGGACGCGTGCAGCCGTGTCACCGAAATCTATGGAAAGCCGGAGTCCGAGACTCCTTCCGTGAAAGGCGCCGAGCAGCTACAATTGTTTTTTTACAGTTTCGGATGGGCCGGCTCGGACGTTCCTCAAGTGATGGAAATTTCATGCAGTCAGGCCACGGGAAAGGTGGCGGAGATAATGCTCGCGGCGTCGAGCCTGTGAATTCGCTCATGAAAAAAGCGGCACTCATCGCGGCGGCGGGCATCGTGGCGATCGCATGCGCTTCATGTTCGGGCTCTCCGTCCACGGCGCCTGCAAAGGCGGAGGCCGCAGCGCCTGCCGCTCCGGCCCCAGCGATTCCTGCGGACGTCCAGGCGGCAGCTGATGCCACGCTGGGCACCGACACGGATGTCCTCGTGTTTGGTGACCTGGCCAAGAACGGCCACCGGCAAGCCCTGGCCGTGAATCGGGTGAAAGGAAATCAGCAAATGGCTGCCGCGGGAACTCTGGTGTCGCGCGCGGCCGTGATTGAAAATGACGGCGTCAATTGGAAGGAACTCTTCCGCTGCGACGAGCATTTGAAAAATACCGAGGGATATCTTGCCGGCACTCCGCTCTCGGATGTAAACGGCTGGCGCTTGCAGTACGAGCAGGATGCTCAAAAAGGGCTGCAAATGTATTTTACTCCGATCGCCAAACCAGCGGGCGGCTACATCCAGACGATCGGTGTGCGCTGGAATCCGCAGACAAAGCGATATCAATCGCTCGACCGAACGTATGAGCAGTTTCTCGGCGAAGTTCCAGCACTCGAGACGCCGCAATCACAATTGCACTGATGAGCGCCATCGCACAACCCGTCGCTGCGAGTTCCCGACCGGCGCGCGCGCCTTCCGGCTGGGAGCACATGAGGACGCTCATTCCTTATGTGAAGCGCTACAAATTGATGACGTCCATCGGCCTGCTGACGACCACGCTGATGGCCATCGTGGGCGCGCTCCCCCAGCTCATTATTGGCGCCATCACGGATTGCCTGAAGGGTTCGCCGCAAGTGCTCTCGACTCTGACGGGAACATCGCGCTCGCTCCTGGGGCCGCTCTTTTCATTCTATGCGCCGCTCAGCCGCCACGCTCTGGGCCTTTACTGCCTGATCCTTATTGCGGCCATGCTCGTGAAGGGGTTCCTCTCGTTCTGGACCCGCTGGATTCTCATCGGCGTGTCGCGCGAGATCGAATACGACTTGCGCAACGACATGCTCGCGCGGCTTGTGCGCCTCGAGCCGGAATTCTACGTGCGGAATCGAACGGGCGACCTGATGTCGCGCGCCACGAACGATTTGAACGCGGTACGCATGGTTCTCGGCCCGGGAATCATGTACAGCGCAACGACCATTTTCACGATGATTTTCGCGATTTATTTCATGATCAAGCTTTCGCCGATGCTCACGCTGTGGGTTCTGCTTCCGGTTCCCGTAGTGGCTGTGGCGGTACGTTATTTTGGCGAGATCATCCATCGCCTATCGGAACAGATCCAGGCGGCACTCGGAATCCTCTCCACCCGCGCGCAGGAAAATCTCACCGGTGTCCGCGTGATTCGGGCTTATGCGCAGGAAAAACCGGAAGTCGCGAAATTCGACGAGGCCAACCGCGACTATGTGAATCGCAATATCCAGCTCATCAGCACCTGGAGCATGTTCTTCCCGTTTCTCCAGGCGCTGATCGGCGTGACGTTCATGATTCTGCTGTGGAAAGGCGGCCGCCAGGTCGTCGAGCATCGCATCTCGGTCGGCGCGCTCTGGGCGTTTTATGCTTTCCTGGTGCAGCTGGTTTGGCCGATGATCGCGCTCGGCTGGGTGACCAACATTTTTCAGCGCGGCGCGGCCTCCATGGGGAGATTGAACTACATCCTCGGCGCCGAGCCGAATATTTGCGACCCCGGCGCGACGCCGCAGACGATTTCCGCGCGGGGCCGGCAGTCGCGCGAGCGGAACGCGGCGGAGATTCGCAGTGCGGAAACTTCGATCCGTGGAGAAATCGAATTCCGCAATCTTACGTTCACCTACCCGACGGCCACCAATGGCTCCGCAGGCATCCCGGTCTTGCAGGACATCAATCTGCACATTCCCGCCGGCTCGACACTTGCCGTCGTTGGGCCCACAGGCAGCGGAAAATCCACGCTTGCGGCGTTGATGGCGCGGCTGTGGGATGCACCGCCGGGAACATTGCTGCTGGATGGGCGCTCGATCCGCGATTACCCGCTTTCGGAACTGCGCCGGTCGATCGGCTACGTGCCGCAGGACACGTTTCTCTTCAGCGACACGCTTCGGGAAAACATCGCCTTCGGCGTGAATAACGCGCTCGAAGAACACATTTACGAAGCCGCGGAGATCGCGAGTATCTCCGGCGAAATCCAAAGTTTCCCCCAACGTTTCGACACCATGGTGGGCGAGCGCGGCATCACGCTTTCCGGCGGCCAGAAGCAGCGAACAGCCCTGGCGCGTGCGGTTCTCCGGCAGCCGAGAATTTTGATCCTCGATGATGCGCTTTCGAGCGTTGATACGGACACCGAAGAGCGCATCCTGCGCCGCCTGCGCGACGTGATGCGCCAGCGGACGACGATTCTCGTCTCGCACCGTGTCTCCACCGTGAAAAGCGCCGATCAAATCGTGGTCCTGCGCGAGGGCCGCATTATCGAGCGGGGCACGCACGACGAATTGCTCGCTCTCGGCGGATATTACGCCGATCTGAATTTGAAACAATTGCTCGAGGAAGAGCTGGCACGCGAATGAGCGACTTCCGCGAAGAAGAGAAACTCGGAAAGCTTTACGATACGCAGCTCACGCGGCGGCTCATAAAATACTTGCGCCCGTACCGCTGGTATGTGGCGCTCGCGGTCTCTATCACGCTTGGCGTGACGGCCATGGAACTCGTCGGCCCCTATCTCTTCCATGTGGCCATTGACGACTACATCCTGCCGGGCTTTGCCGGAACGGTCACGAAGAATGTCGCTCTGTCCGGGCTTCTGTGGACCGTGGCCGTGTATGCGGGCTCCATCATTGGCGGCTTCGGCCTGCAATATATTCAGGTGCGCATCATGCAGTGGGTCGGCCAGGAGACCATGTACGACCTGCGCAAGGAAATTTTCGAGCATCTGCAACGCCTGCCGATGAGCTTTTACGATCGCACCCCGGTGGGGCGTCTCGTGACGCGCACGACCACGGACGTGGATGCCCTGAACGATCTATTTGCCGCGGGCGTCGTGGCCATGCTGAATGACTTCGTGCTGCTTTTCAGCATGGCGGCACTCCTGCTGAAGTGGCACCCCTATCTCGCCCTCGCCACGCTTTCGCCCTTGCCGTTCATGTTCGTGCTCACCTATTTCTTCCGCAACAAGGTGCGCGACGCGAACCGCCGCATTCGCACGGCCATTGCGCGAATCAATGGATTCCTGCAAGAGCACATCAGCGGAATGCCGGTCGTGCAGCTTTTCAACCGCGAGCGAAAATCACAGGAAAAATTTGCGGAGCTGAACCACATCCACATGGTGGCTTACAAGGACGCTATCGACGCCTTCGCATTCTTCTATCCAGCCGTGGAATTTCTCAGCATGGCGGGCGTCGCGCTGCTCTATTGGATAGGCGGCGTAAGCGTGATTGCCGGAACCATCGGCATCGGCGTCCTGCTTGCCTTCATGCAGTACGCCCAACGCTTCTTCCGGCCTATTCAGGACCTCAGCGAAAAATTCAATATCCTCCAGAGCGCGATGGCCGCTTCCGAGCGCATCTTCAAGCTGCTCGATGAACCGGTGACCATCGTATCGCCCGCGCGAGTGCATGCCCTCCCTGCGCCTCGCGGCGAAATCGAATTCCGCAACGTCTGGTTTGCCTACCATGGCGGGGCCACGCCGAAGGAAGAAGATTGGGTCCTGCGCGACGTCTCCTTCCGCGTCGAGCCCGGGCAGACGCTGGCCATCGTTGGCCACACGGGCGCCGGAAAAACCACTGTCATCCAGCTCCTGCTGCGTTTCTACGATATTCAGCGCGGCCAGATTCGCCTTGATGGCGTGGACATTCGCGAGATGGAACTTCAGGACCTGCGGCGGCTTTTCGGAATCGTGCTCCAGGATCCCTTCCTCTTTACTGGGACGCTCGAATCGAACGTGAAGCTCGGCACGGAAACAATCGATCGCGCGACGGCAGAACGCGCCCTCCGCGAAGTCGGCCTGGGCCCATATCTCGAAACACTTCCGCAGGGCATCGAAACTCCTGTCACGGAGCGCGGCTCCACGCTTTCCGTTGGCCAGCGGCAACTCGTCAGCTTTGCGCGCGCCTTGGCGCATAATCCAAAATTCCTGATTCTCGACGAAGCGACCTCGAGCGTGGATACCAAGACGGAGCTGCTGATCCGCGAAGCGCTCGATCGCTTGCTCGAAGGCCGCACGGCAGTGGTCATTGCACACCGCCTGAGCACCATCCAACACGCGCATCGCATCCTCGTCTTTCACAAGGGCCGTCTGCGCGAGCAGGGCTCGCATCAGGAACTCCTCGCTCTTCGCGGCATCTACTACCGCCTCTACCAACTTCAGTACAAAGAGCAGGAAGTCATGGCCCAATTGCCCGGCGCGGGGGCGTCCGGATTTCCGCAGCCGTTGCCCGCCGATGACTGACGCGGAGATGGCGGCGCGAGCTTCCTTTGATTCGCAATCCGCTGCTTTGCAGATTGTTCGAGTATGATGCTGGCGGCAGATCGCATGGCCAGCCCGCAAATCCTGATTTCCGCCGGAGAAGCTTCAGGCGACATGTATGGCGCGCGGCTTGCCGCGGCGTTGCGCGCGCGCACGGGCGCTCAGCTTTTCGGCATGGGCGGGCCGCGAATGGCCGCGGCGGGCGTCGAGCTGATCGCCGACTATCACGAAGTGGCCGTGGTCGGTCTCGCGGAAGCTTTGCACAAAATTCCCTCGGTCGTGAGCGTGCAACGGAGGCTGGCGCGCGAAGCAGAGAGCCGGAAAGCGTCACTCGCGATCCCGATTGACTCACCGGATACGCACTTCGGAGTCGCCCGCCGCTTGAAGAAAACTGAAATCCCGGTTGGATATTTCATCGGACCCCAGGTGTGGGCGTGGCGCGCGGGGCGGGTGCACACGATCCGGCGGCTGGTCCGGCGAATGGTGGTGATATTTCCGTTCGAAGAGAAAATTTACCGGGATGCGGGTGTTCCCGTGGATTTTGTCGGCCATCCACTGGTGGATGTGGTGCGGCCGATGATGGCGCGCGCGGAATTCGCTGCGCGCTACGGTCTCGACGCGGGCCGCCCGATTGTCGCGCTGCTTCCCGGCAGCCGCAGCGGAGAGATTGCGCTGCACTGGCCGCGCATCGTGGAGGCCTGCGAGCGACTGGCGGGCACCATGAAGGGCAGCGGAGTCCAGTTTGTTCACGCAGCCGCCCCTGGATTGAGCGCCGAAATTTTCGCGCGCTATGCCGGCCGCCCCGGGATCGAGATTACGCGTGTGGAGGGCGCGACCTACGACGCCCTAGCCGCGGCGGATTGCGCCATCGTGGCGAGCGGTACGGCAACAGTGGAAGCCGCGCTGCTGGGAACGCCTATGGTGGTGATCTACCGCGTGACGCCCGCAAGTGCTTTCGTTTTGCGGCGAATGATTCATACTCCTTTTATCGGCATGGTGAATCTGATTGCAGGCAAGCTTGTGGTCCCGGAATTGATCCAAGACCGATTCACGCCCGCGGCCGTCGAACGCGAAGTGCGCCGATTCCTGGAATCCCCGTCCGCGCGTGAGGAGACGAAGGCGGAACTCGCCCTGGTGCGGGCCCGGCTGGGGCCGGGCGGGGCCATCGAGCGAGCCGCAGACGTTTTCGCGCGGATGTTGTAATCTTTCTGGTTTGGGCAACTGCGGCTCGCTATCTGGTATCCTACTAAGCGGACGAAACCGCTCGTTTGAGAGAGGGATTTTCTTGTTCAAGATCGGCCGGTTCTTTTCCTTCCTGGCGCTCGCGCTCCTATTTGCCTTCGCTTCGCCCGCGCAGGCGCCCCCTGAATTTGCATTTCGCGCGACCAATTACAATGTTGAAGCAATCCTCCGCCCGGAGGATCAAACCCTGGTGGCCGAAGCGACGGTGAATTTTGTCGCCGATAAGGTGTCGAAAACGCTCGTCGTGGAACTGCATCCCGACCTGAAAATTGGCTCCATTCATGTGCCCGGCGGCAAGCCGCTGGAATTCGACCGCGACAAAAACTATCCGCTCCTGGTGGACATCGGTCTCCCGGAAGTGGCCACGCCCGGAAAACAAGTGACTCTCGTTTTCGATTATCTCGGGCCCGTCTCGAACGAAGATGACAGCCCCACAAGAGGTGTCCGTTTCGCCTCAATCGACAAAACAGCTGCCTACTTGCTGCTTCCCGCCCGCTGGTTTCCGCTCACGAATTTCCCTTCGAATCGCTACACCGGCACATTCAAGCTCGTCGTGCCCGATACGTTTGCCGTCGCGGGGACAGGCAAGGCGGATGCTCCCGTGATGATGCCTGCGATCGGAAAAGGGACGGGAGGCCAGGCGGCCTATACGTTTCATTGCGACCGCCCGGGCCCGGTGGGGACATTCGTTGCCGGGAGCCTGCAACTCACTCCCGCTCATGCGGAAGGCACGGATTTTTCCGTTTACACTCCGCCCGCACAGGCCGCCACAGCGACAACCTACGCAAATTCGCTCGAGCACATCCTTCAGTATTTTTCCGATGCTTTCGGCCCCCTGAAAGACGAGCCGGCCTGGACCATCGCACAGCTTCCCGATGGTTCGCTCCAAGGGTACGCTGCGCCGGGCTTGCTGCTGGTGAGCGCGCGGCAATGGTACCCGAAAGGAAATGACCGCCTGCTCTCGCAACTGGCGGCCCAGCAGTGGTGGGGCGACAGCGTCCTGCCCGCGACGCCTTCCGATGTGTGGGTCACGGACGGCTTATCGCGCTACGCCGAAGCATTGTACGCGGAACAATCGAACGGCGTGGCGGGCTTGCACAAAGCGCTCGAGGACTTTGCCGTGGGCGCGCTGATGTTCGAGGATACCTCGCCGGTTTCGCAATCGGCGCGCTTGAGCACGTATTCCAACGAGTATCGCTCCGTCGTCGCGGACAAAGGCGCGCTGATTTTCCACATGCTGCGCACCCAGCTGGGCGACGACGCCTTCACCGCCCTGCTGCGCGACTTTTACAAGAAATCCGAGGGCAAGACGGCAACAATTCTGGAATTCGAAAAAATGGCTGCCGCGAAGGCTCCTCCGCCCGTGAAAGGCCAGCCGCCGCTCAATCTCACTGCCTTTTTTTCGCAGTGGCTGAATTCCACGGGCATTCCGGAGTTCAAAATCGAGTACATTGTGTATCGGACTCCCAAGGGTTTTAAAGTGGTCGGAAAAGTCCACCAGGAACTCGACACGTTTCGCATGCCCGTCGAAGTGAAAGTGGATACGGAAGGAAACCCTGAGTACAAGAAGATCTTGGTCACTGGGACGACTTCGGAATTCGAGATTGACACGTTTGGGCGCCCCAGGCCCAACGGTATCACCATCGACCCGAACAACAATCTTCTGAAATCGAGCGCGCGCCTGCGCGTTCGTGCCGCCATTGCGCGCGGCGAAGGTCTGGCCGAGCTCGGGAAATACTACGAGGCCATCAAGGAGTATCAGCGCGCGCTGGATATCGCGCCCAGCAGCGCTCTCGCGCATTTCCGCATGGGCGAGGCCATGTTCTATCAGAAAAATTTCCAATCCGCCGCCAACGCTTTTCGCGCGGCGCTCGGCGGCGACCAGGATCCCAAGTGGGTGGAAGTCTGGAGTCACATTTACATCGGCAGAATTTATGATCTGCTCGATCAGCGCGCCCGGGCCGTCAACGAATATCAGCTCGCGCAACGCACCAACGACGATACTGCCGGGGCGCAGGAGCAAGTCACAAAATACATGCAGAAGCCCTACAGTGAGAATGCCTCGGCCGATGCCGCCGCCGCGCCCGCGGATTCGACGCCCGCGAAGGCTTCGTCCGCCTCAGGCTCCGGGACGGGGACGTCCGGCAGTTCGGCGGCGGGCGATGATTCAGCGGACAATAAACCTGTCCTCAAAAAAAGACCTCCGCAACCCTGATTGAATTTCCCGCCAGTGGATTAGAGCGGATCGAATCCCGCAAGGTGCGGCGATTCGATTCCCTTGTGTTGCGCCAGCACCTGAAATGTCTCGCCCATTCCCTCCGGATAAATCAGTGTCTTGAAGAGCAGCCGCGAGCGCTCTTGTTCCCGCTCGCTCCTGCCCTCGGCTTGCAGATCCTCCAGGCGCCCGTGCCGTGCAAGCGCCAGCAGAAAATTCGTTTGCGACGTGAGCCCGGTGCGGACAAGCCCGCCGCGGCGCCCCCACACATCCAGAGCGGTGAAGTTTACATGCGCGGTCAAATCCTGCTCACCCGGCGCGCGAAAATAATCCTCGCTTGCCCGGTGGCGCGAATACGCGAGCAATGTCCCGCGCATGTGCCGTTCATCATAGAGTTCGCGCGCTTCGTGGCCGTAGTCCACCGTGAGCACGAAGCCGCGCCCCAGCTTTCTGCCGGCTGCCTCGATCCAATCACAAGTGGCGAGTGACACCTCGGCCTGCTGCCGCTCCTGAAGCGCGGTTCCCTGTCGCGCGAAATACTCTCTCAGCGCCGATTTTGAGAGAGCACCGGTCGCCTCGCGGAAACCAGTCTCGCCCATCGCGACAAACAATTCGCGCAACGCGCCCTTTTCGGCCACCACGCGGTGGACCGGCATGGCATCGAACAATTCGTTCGAAAAGATGCAGCCACAATGAATTTCCGGCGGCATGTCCGCCGCCGATTGCGCGCGGCCAGAGGCGGCGTGCGGTTCGAGGGCTTCCGAGTGGGCGGCCCGGCGGGCGGCGGAACGCTCCACGGCCACGTAGCGCAACGCCGCATAAAAATCACCAAGCGAATCCGCCGCGCAGTCAAGAATCTGCTTTGCGAGCGCTCCTGTCCCCGCCCCCGCCTCCACGAGCCAGAAGGGATCCGGCCGGCCAAGCTGCGTCCACATCTCATGAAATTGCCGCGCGAGCAGGCGCCCAAACACCGGGCTGACGTCCACGCTTGTGAAATAATCCCTCCGCGGATCCTGAATCGCCTTCGCGTAGTAGCCGTGCTGCGGGTGATAGAGGCAAGCTTCCATGTATTCCGCGAAAGTGATGGGGCCGCGCGCGCGAATTCGCTCCGCAAGAATAGGGACGAGCGGCGTGGCCTCCGGGCGCACGGCCGTCAATTTTCCCGCTGTGGGTTGCGCGTGAACATCTCGATGATGTAGTCGTGCAGGCAATCGTAGAGGTGCTTCTGGAAGGTCCACGGAAATTGCGAGTGCTCGATTTCGCGCTGCCGGAGTTGAAACGTGTAATTGTGCACTTCGGTGCGCGCCGGCTTGAAGCGAATCTCGATTTCGACGCATTCCTCACCGGGGCGCGCTTCAAAGTCAAAAAGTGGATGCTCGTATTGCGTGAGCTCGTGACGCACTTTCTCGACCAACTCCTGCGTCACGGTGCCGCCGCTCCCTTTTCCTTCATTCCGTTCCAGACGCTCTCGAAGGCCTCAAACGCCTCCCTGTCGAACAGAACAAATGTCACCTTCACGAGCGTTGTCGGTCCTTCGAAATGTTTGGCCACTTCGCGCAACATGATTTCGGCGCATTCGTGCAGGGGAAAGCCCGCGATCCCCGTGCCCACGGCCGGAAATGCGATCGTTTTCAAGCCTTTTTGCGCCGCGATGCGCAGCGCATGCGCCGTCGAGCTGCGCAGCCCGTGCGCCTGAGTCCGCCCCCCCAATTCCATGCTGGCCGCGTGAATCACGTAGCGGGCTTTCAAGTTTCCGCCCGTCGTGATGGCCGCGCCGCCGACGGGAATCATGCCGATCTCGTTGCACTC
>Ga0187802_10000070_pt1 | contig 21023 bp, 15 predicted proteins | sample NC_wetland_sal_i_FD_130584 | JGI IMG/M metagenome (GOLD analysis project Ga0187802, IMG submission 130584) | Wetland sediment microbial communities from Neuse River Estuary, North Carolina, USA - Control_2 | ecosystem: Environmental > Aquatic > Freshwater > Wetlands > Sediment | place: USA... | reverse complement strand
GCTCGAGGGGTACGGGTGCACGGAATGTTCGCCGGTGGTGGCCGTGAACACGCGGGATTTTCGCGCGCCGGGATTCCGCCAAGTGGGAGCGAAACGTGGGCATATCGGGCATCCGCTGCCGGGGGTGAGCGTGCGCGTGGTGAATCCGGATACGGGCGAGCGAGTGGCCGTTGGGACGCCGGGGCTGCTTCTCGTGCGCGGGCCGAACGTGATGAAGGGCTATCTCGGCAAGCCGGAGAAGACGGCCGAGGTGTTGCGCGACGGCTGGTATGTGACGGGCGACATCGCGGCGGAGGATGAGGAAGGGTTTCTGACGATTACGGACCGGCTGAGCCGGTTCAGCAAAGTGGGCGGCGAGATGGTGCCCCATATCAAGATTGAGGATAAGTTGCACGAGTTGGCGGGAACGACGGAGAAGTGTTTCGTGGTGACGGGCGTTCCGGACGGGAAGAAAGGCGAACGGCTAGTGGTGTTGCATACGCTGAAGCCGGGGGAGTTGAAGGCTGTGCTGGAACACTTGCCGGAAGCGGGCTTGCCGAATTTGTGGACGCCGCGCGCGAACCAGTTTTTTCACGTGGAGGAATTGCCGCAGCTCGGCAGCGGAAAGCTCGATTTAAAGCGCGTGCACGAGATGGCGGTGGATTTGTCGCCGGGCAGTGAATAAGAGCGGAGATCGAATCAAAGAGTGCAGGCAGGAGTGCCTGCGCCACGAAAACCAATCCAGGACGAGAAAAAGCCGCGGGCAGCCTTCCGAAGAGATGGCGGGCGTGCCGGATGCTCCCTCGGCTACGTTTGGGACAATGCAGTGGTACGAGAGCCAAGTCAAAGGCAAGAATAAGCAGCCGGCGGGACACTCGCGCCGAGGAGGCGGAGACGGCGTTGCCGCAGATTATTTTGGGCGGGCTTGGCGAAGTTCGCGGAGGTGCTTGAGGATGGTGATCAAGTCGGCGTCCTTTGCGTTGGCATGTTCGAATTTCGGGTAATGAAAATTTACGAAGAGCCATTGGTCTTTTTTGCGGGTTAGCTCGGCGATTACTTTTTCCTTCTTCCCCGTGGAGGAGATGCCATTGACCTCGACGAAATAAGTGCCGCCTTTGTGGCCGACATCTGTGACGACAAAGCGTTCGCTGGGGTCCTGGCTGCTGAGAAAGGGATCGAATTCGAGGCCCACGATCTCGCCGGGATATTTGGCCTGGGATTCCGCGTCTTCCTGGAGCAGCTTGAAGAGCTCGGGACTGAAGCCGAAGACTTTGGAGCGGAGCGCTTCGTCGATGGCGTGGGTTTCATTCACGTCGAGCGCTTTGGGGAGATACCAGCTGTAAAAGCTTTGGACGTAATCGCGGCAGGATTTTTCGAGGTCAGTCTGCGGCTGCAATTGCGGGCTGGGGAAGGCGGCTGCGGCAAGGAGCAGGAGGAGAGTGCAGGCGGCGAGGGGCTTCATCGTTTTGGCTGGGCGATTCATTTACGTTCGCTTGGATTATAGCTGGAATGGCTTGATTGGCTGAATTCCTTAAGTTGCTTAACACAGAGAGCACTGAGAAATTCTGAGGGCATGGAGGGGCGTGCGGTGTGGACGGGTGTGGATGAAAATTGCGTTTCGGCCCCGGTAGATCGCCATTCGCTGCGGAAATCGGGCAACTCGCGGGGAAATCGTTGCGTCCTAGTAGGACATCGTTTAGGATCGGGCACGCTGGAGAAAGTTCGGCATGATGATTCGCAAACACAACTCGTTCCCATGGCAAGCGGTGCTGATGACGCGCTGGGATTGTGGCCGAACGGGGTCCAGTCCCTCACGCTAGCCGGTTTTTGACTCAGCCCATTTGCCAATAAGCACGCACTGACTGGGGCGGCGAAGTCCGCGTTGTCGCTGCCCATGCGACGAAACGCACGCAGGGGCGGGTGTGCGAACCGAGGCGGATTTCCGCGCCTCAAAGAAAGCGAGCTGCCATGGGCATACATGTGAAGAACGGCACGCCTTTACACGGCGATTCCATCTGTGGGAGCTGTTCGCACGCGCACATCGTGAAGGGACTTCGCGAGAGCGAGGAAATTGTCGTTTGCCGCGCGACATACCCCGAGCTAAGGGTCACGTTTCCCGTGCGCGAATGCTCGGGCCACGCGGACAAGACCCGGCAGGACCTGGAGGAAATGGAAAAAATCGCCTGGGTGCTGCAAATGCGCGGGTCGAGCCGCAGGGCGGGATTTGTTCCCGCGAGCGAGCTGCGGAAGGAGCCGGATGGCGAGGGGATCGAATTGATCTTGAAGGATGAGAGGTGATGCGCGCGTGCCGCCAATGGCGGCACGAGAGAGACCGAAGCGTGAACGCGACGGCGCAGAGATAGCGATTGGGGGAGCGGTGAGTTTCCCGCCCCCTGAAGAAATGGCAGAGCAATTCTGCGCCGTTGCTGCCACACGCGGCGGTGAGGGCGAAAATGGTTCGTCCTAAGACAACAACAACGAACGGGCGGAGGCGCGGCGGGATTGGATCTTGCTGCGTTTCCGCTCGATGCATCTTGCGGATGGAAAGCTAAGGGCAAATTCAGATTATTATTGCACGCGGTACGACGGTGAAATTGCCGTTCGTAGCGCAAGTGAACAGAAGAGCGCAGACAGGAGTGTCTGTGCCACACGAACCAAAGAGCCGGGCTCAGAAGATGGCCAGCTTTACGTGCAGGAATTTTTTCGGGTTTTGGCGGAAGTCGCTGACCATCAGGCGCAGGTCGCCGGCGAGACCGGTGAAATTGTCATAGAAGGCGGGATCGCTGAAAAATCTTCCGGCGGTGCCTTGATTGGAATTGAGCTTGGCGGAAGCGTCGCGGACATTCGCAGACGCGTCGCGCAGATTGCTGTACAGGGTCTCGTCGGTCGTGAGTTTGCCGAGCGTGCCTTTTCCGGCGCGGACGTCGGTGAGGAGCGCGTTGCCCTTTTCTACGAGGCCTTTCGCGTTTTCGTAGACGGCCGGGTCGTAGATAAGCTTCCCCATGGTGCCTTTCTGATCGCGCACGGCCTCGACCACATTTTCCACATGGCCGACAGTCGCGTCCACCTTGTTGTAGAGCTCATCCGAAGCGATCAATTTGCCGACGCTTCCCTGCCCCTGCTGAATGGAAGCGGTCATCGAGTCGATTCGGGCGACGGTGGCGTTGACGTGGTTATAGAGCGCCGGATCATTCAGGAATTTCCCGAGCGTGCCCTGGCCCTCCTGGACTTTGTTGACGATGCCGCGAATGTCCTCGGAGAGTGCGCCGAGATTTTGCATGAGGTCCGCGCCGCGCTCGACCATCTGTTTCATGGCGGCCTCCTCTTTGCCGGGAATCGTGCCATTGGCCTGGAGAGGCGTGCCGGAGAGCCCGCGGCTGATGGTGACGTAGCGATTGCCGAGCAAGCCTTCGGTGATGAGGCTGGCGTCGGAATCGGTGCGGATATCGTTCTGGAATTTTTTGTCAACGCGCAGGACGAGCGTGATGCTGTGCATGCGGTCCACGGGGTGCGGCGTCAAGTTAATGGATTGGACGTTGCCAATCTCGACGCCGTCCAGACGCACGGGGGCCCCCTGCGTCAGGCCCTCGACTTCGGGCAGATAAGTGACGAGACGGTACTTCGGCCCCAGGATTCCCGCACCGGTAACGTAAAAAATCGCCACGGCCAGAATGAACAGACCCGCGAGCACGAACATGCCCACGCGCAGCTCGGTCCACGTCAATTGCTTTCGTTGCGCCATCGCCTTCCCTCCTCAGGTATCCCGCATGAAAACTTTACTCCGCCGAAGCGAGAAATTCTTTCAGATATTGATCGGAGGAGTGCAGCATTTCCTCCGGCGCACCCTGGAAATAAACTTCGCCGTCGCGCAGCACGACGATATTGGTCGGCGGCGCCTCGGGGCGCCCCGCCTCTCGCGATGATGGGCGCGATCCATTTCCGATAACGTGCATCACGTGGCCGCTCGATTTGTCGAAGCGGTAATTGGCGAGGCCGAAGGCGTCCTGGACGCGGTGGGTGGCGAGGAGCGAAGTGACGTCCTGCGAATCGCGGCCGCGGAGAATCAGGGTGATAATGGTCTGCGACGTGACGGGATCGAGGCCGGCAGTGGGCGAATCGTAGAAAACGATGGGCGGGCGGTCCACCAGGGCGCGGGCGATGGAGACGCGCCGGCGCATGCCGCCAGAAAGCTCGGCGGGAAAAAGTTCCAGCGCGGCTTCGAGCTCGACGAAACGGAGTGCCTCGCGGACGCGCGCTTTGATTTCTTCCTCGGCGACATTTTCCTCGCGCAGGCGGAAGGCCACGTTTTCGGCGACGCTCATGGAATCGAAGAGCGCGCCTTCCTGAAAAACGAAGCCGATGCGGCGGCGAAAATCGAGGAGCTCCTTTTCGGGCATTTCGCTGACGTCGTGGCCCATGACGATGATGTGGCCGGCGTCGGGGCGCAGCAGGCCGGCGCCAAGCTTCATGAGCAGCGTTTTTCCCGAACCGCTTTCGCCGAGCAGGACCTTGGTTTCTCCGGGCTCGACTTCGAAGGAAACGCCGTGAAGGATGTCGCCTTCGTCGAAACCAATGCGGACATCCTGGAAAGTGATGAGCGGCTCGCCCGGGACCAGTTGGGTCATCGCGCGCACCGCCGCGGCGGCGGGAGAGGTGGCCTCATGCCCGAGATTATAGATGGAAACGGGGAGGAATCGCAGCGCGCGATTTTCGGGTGTGATTTTCGCGGCGGGAGCGGTGCGGGCGCGAAGAACTATTTTTGGAAGATGAAAAGCAGCACGCGAGCGAGGAAGAAGTCAACAACGAGGACGATGACGGAGGAGACGACGACGGCGGTGGTGGTGGCGCGGCCGACTCCTTGCGTGCCGCCTTTCACGCGCAGTCCTTGAAAGCAGCCGACTGTGGAAATAATCAGGCCGAAGATGAAGGGCTTGGTGAGGCCTTGCACGAGATCGCCGAATTCGAGCGAATGGATCGCGCGCCACCAGAACTGCGCGGCGCCCAGGCGCAGCGTGAAATAGGCGACGATGAAACCGCCAATGAGGCCGACGAAATCGAAGACGGCGGTCAGCAAGGGCAGCATGGCGATCATGGCCAGGACGCGCGGCGTCATGAGCTTGCGGATCGGATCGGTGCCCAGAGCGCGCATGGCGTCCACTTGCTCGGTGACGACCATGGAGCCCAACTCGGAGGCGATGCCGGAGGCGTTGCGGCCGGAAACGAGGAGCGCGGTGATGGCCGGACCGAGTTCGCGCACGAGAGCCAGAGCCACCGCATCGCCTGTCAGAGCCGTTTCACCGAAGCGCTCGAACTGCGCGGCGGTCTGGAGCACCATCACGCCGCCGATCGAAAGCGAGGTGATGACGACGATGGGAAGCGAGCCAACGCCGATAAAATCCATTTGCTCGAGCATGTCCGCCCAGTAGAACGGGGGCGTGACGGCGTTCTTCATGGATTGCAGGACCAGGAGCGAGTAGTCCTGCACGCCGAAAATCTGGCGTTTGAGCACGTCCCCGAGGACCGAGGGGAGCGATGGGGTTTCACTGGCTTCGAGCATTATGTAAGACGCCGGGCGCCGGGTGACGGCCGAGTCCCCGGAAGCGTAACCGTGGCGGCGCGGCGCGTCAAGCAATCATCCTCGGCGGCTCTGAGAGGCAGTAGCGGGTCACGCGATCGTTCGAGGCGGAAGACGGAAGTTATTTTTGGCTTAGGAGGAAAAGGTCGGCCTGGCCGCCGGGGCGGGCGTAAACGACGGCGGAGAGGTCGCGGGAGAAATCGTAAGCGTTGCCGCCTGCGAGCAGCGGAAAAGCGAAGGGGAGCTTTAGCGCGATTTGCGTGGGGCCGGTGAGTTTGCCGTCGTGCCAGGGCTGGCGGTAAATGGTGACATCGGATCGCGACGGGACTGCGTAGAGGAAGGATTTGCCGTCGCTCGCCATGTTGATGCCGAAGGTGACCACACCGGGCAACAACGAGGTGCAATTCTTGTCCGCGAGCGACAGTTCGGAAATGCCGCCGTTCTCGCCGAGGAGTAAGGTCAGCAAATATTTTCCGCCGGGGGGAGTCTCAAAAGCATGGCCGCATTCATTCGTTATCTGCTCCAGGTTCGAGCCGTCAGGGTTCGCTCTCCAAATCGTCCCCCGCGAGGCCCCTTGGTCAAAACTGTTTATATAAATCGATTTCTGGTCGGGGCTCGACAGCACGTTTTGCGTAACCCCGCCGTTCCAGGGAATCTGGTGGACGCTGCTGCCATTGGCCGCGGCGGAAAACATCTTGTTGGGTTCCTCTTGCATGAAGAATAGATGATTGCTGTCGGGTGACCAGTCCCCGGTTGCCAGTGAGTTCGCTGAGGCGATTTTCACCTTGTTGCCGGCGTCGAGATTCGCCACCCAAAGCTCCGCGCGCCCGTTGGATGGCGTCGTGATATACACCACGCGTTTGCCATCGGGCGAGATCACCGGTTGCGTTGCGTTTTCCGCTGCGATGTCAGTGGATTGTTTCGTGTGGACATTGTAAGCGGTCAAGACACCGGAGGCCTTGCCGTTGACGAAATAAATGCCTTTGCCGCCCGGATCGCGCATGGGCGAAAAATCCGGGCCCGTTCCGAACGTAACCTGCGTCAAAGCCTTACTTTTCAAATCGTACTCCCACAGATTGTTCAGCCCGTTCACGGTGCGGCTTAACAAGAGTGACTTTCCGGGGTCGCCCCAGGCCGCATCATCAAAATCCGCTGAAATTTCACCGAGATCGTCCGCCGCCTTCCGGCCCAGATCCACATCATAAACGTGGAATTGATCTTGGGCCACTGTAACGACCTTGGCATTGAGCACCAGCAAGTGAGTGCTGTTCGAAAACGGCAGAATCCTCCGCGGCGGCAAGGTGTTCGCCTCGAAGCTGTACACCACCTCTTCACCCAGTCCTGATTTGTCCGCGCGGAAGATTCCACGTTTTCCGGATTTCAGATAATAGATGAACGCGCCATCCGGCGAAGGAGCCAGGGAAAAACCGTTTGCCGCGCGTCTCGGATTTCCTCCCAGAGTCGGCACGGCCCATACTTCGAACCCCACGGTGCTCCTCACGTAGTAGATTTCCGTGCCGTCGGGAGAAAAGCTGTCCACGAACTTGGCGCCCTCGTCTTTCGTAAGCTGGAGCGGGTCGCCACCGGAAATCAGCATTACGAAGACCTGAGCGACTCCATCCACCGGGGAAGTGAATGCCACGGTGTGCCCATCGGGTGAAAGTCTCGCGCCATTCATCGGCTTGTTCCAGTGGCTGATTTGCGTGACCTTCGCGGGGCCGCTGGGAGTCGCGGAGCCATTCCTGAAGTGATAGACGGCGAATGCAGCCGCCGCGATTAGAACGGCCGCGGCGGCAACAAGATATTTTGTATGCGCAGGTTTCGCGGCAGGCTGGACGGCCGTCGCGCGCGTCGAGTTCGTCCCCGGCTCCGCGGCGGTATCCGGCACCACTCTGGTGGACGCGGATGAAATTCGGCTGGAGTCGGTGTCCCGCCGCAGACGCTTCAGGTCGGTGCGAATGTCGGAGGCGGATTGATAGCGCAGGTCGCGATCCTTTTCGAGCGCCTTATTTATGATGTCTTCGAGCTTGGGAGGGAGATCCGGGTTGAGGCGCACCGGGGCGACAGGCGCGCGATTCAGAATCGCGTCGGTGATCACGCCGGAAGTTTCGCCGCGAAACGGAAGCGCGCCGGTGGCCATTTCGTAGAGGACCACGCCAAACGAAAACAGATCGGTGCGGCCGTCGAGTTCTTTCCCCCGAACTTGCTCGGGCGACATGTAAGCGACCGTGCCCACGGCTGCACCCGGACTGGTGAGGTCCTCGAAATTCACTCCCCCAGCTTGCGCCGCTTGCGCCACGTCCTGCGTCACGGTGTGGAGCGCGGGCCTGTGGATCTGCTTGGCCAACCCAAAGTCGAGAATTTTTGCGTGGCTGCGGTCGGTGACGAAAATGTTGGCCGGCTTGATATCGCGGTGAACGATTCCCTTCCCGTGGGCGGCTTCGAGCGCATCCGCAATCTCGATGCTGAGATCGAGGAGCGACTCCAAATCCATGGGGCGCCCCGCGATGCGATGCTTTAGAGTGGCGCCGTCGAGAAACTCCATGGCCAGGTAGGTCTGCCCGTTCTCTTCGCCAATTTCGTAAATCGTGCAGATGTTGGGATGGTTCAGGGCCGAGGCGGCGCGCGCTTCGCGGCGGAATCGTTCGAGCGACTGCGGGTCTGAAGCCAAATCCTCGGGCAAAAATTTGAGCGCCACGTGGCGGCCCAGGCTTGTATCCTCGGCCTTGTACACCACGCCCATGCCACCGCCGCCGAGCTTGGAGACGATTCGGTAATGCGAGATGGTTTGCCCGATGAGTGAGCAGGAATCAGCCACTGGAGGCAGATGATAGGGGCTGCGATGCGCCAAGTCAACGCAGACGGAGGTTACGTGTGCGCGGCACGGCTTTACGCGCGGGGAAGCGTCCGGTAGAATTGCGCGTTTGTCGTGCGTGCGCGGTGCCGCTACACTGAGATCGCGGCGCGTGGTGGTTGGCGCACGTTGGGCGGCGGGCGACGTGGGGGGACATGCTGCGGTTTGTGAGCGCGGGGGAATCGCACGGGCAGGCGCTGGTGGCCTGGATCTCCGGGCTGCCGGCGGGCGTCCCCGTGGACCTCGAGCTCGTGCAGCGCGAATTGCACCGGCGGCAATTGGGATACGGGCGCGGGGGACGGCAGCGCATCGAGAAAGATCAGGCGGATCTTCTCGCGGGCGTGCGGCACGGCAAGACGATCGGCGCGCCGATCGCGATTCGCATCGAAAATCGCGACTGGGCAAATTGGGAGAAAGCGCTGCCGGTGGAAGACACTGAAGGCGCCGACGCCGAGAGCGGACAGGCGGGGCAGCGTCCGCTGACGGCGCCGCGCCCCGGCCACGCGGATCTGGCGGGCGCGCTGAAATTCAATTTCCACGATGCGCGCTATGTGCTCGAGCGTGCCTCGGCGCGCGAGACGGCGTCGCGCGTGGCGGCGGGCGCATTCGCGAAATTGCTGCTGCGGGAATTTGGCGCGGCGGTGCTAAGCCATACGATCGCCGTCGGGCACGCGCGCCTGGAACGCGAAGCCAAGTGGGAGGAAATCGAAGCGGTCTGCCAGAATCTGGAATCGCCGCTGCGCTGCGTGGACGCGAATGCCGAAGCGAAAATGAAAGCGGAAGTGGACCGCGTGCTCCGCGCGGGCGATTCGGTGGGCGGAATTTTCGAGGTGGTCGCGCGGGGCATTCCGCCGGGCCTCGGGACCCACGCGCAGTGGGACGAAAAATTGGACGCGCGGATTGCCCGCGCGGTGATGTCGATTCAGGCGGTGAAAGCGGTTGAAATCGGCACGGGCGTCGCGAATGCGGCAAGCTACGGCTCGGAAGTGCAGGACGAAATCCGCTACGATCCGTCGCGCAAGAGATTCGAGCGCTCCTCGAATCGCGCCGGAGGGCTCGAAGGCGGAATCACGAATGGCGAGCCGATGGTGGTGCGCGGATATTTGAAGCCGATTTCGACGCTGCGGCGCCCGCTGCTCACCGCCGATTTGAAAACGAAAGAAGCGGTAAAGGCGGCCTACGAGCGCTCGGACGTTTGCGTTGTGCCGGCCGCGGGAGTGGTGGGCGAAGCGATGGTAGCGCTCGAGCTGGCCGGGGCGCTGCTCGAAAAATTCGGCGGAGATTCCATCGAAGAGACGCGCCGGAATTTCCAGGGCTACCAGAAGCAGCTCGACAATTTCTAGTAGGATGAAAACGAGATGATTCACCCGATCGTGAAATTCGGCGACCCGGTGCTCGAGGCGCCGACCAAGCCGGTGACCAAATTCGACGACGAACTCCAGACGCTCGTGGCCGACATGTTCGAGTCCATGTACGCGGCGCAGGGAGTGGGCCTGGCGGCGCCGCAGATCGGCATCGGCCTGCGGGTGGCCGTGATTGATGTGAGCATCGGCAAAAATGTGGAAGCGAAAATCGTGTGCGCCAATCCGGAGATCATTCACTCCGAGGGCGAGCAGCGCGAGGAAGAAGGCTGCCTTTCGATTCCGGGGTTTCGCGGCTACGTGGCACGGCCGCAGTACGTCACCGTGCGCGCGCAGGACGCCTCGGGAAAAGAATTCGAGATGCGCGGCGAAGGATTGCTGGCCCGCGCTTTCTGCCATGAGATTGACCACCTCAATGGAACGCTCTTCATCGCGCACTTGAGCATGCTGAAGCGCGACATGATCAAGCGCAAAATCCGCAAAATGAAAAAAGCCGGCGACTGGTAGGCTGCCCGTGCCGCTGCGCATCGTCTTCTGTGGTACGCCCACGTTTGCCTTGCCTTCCCTGCGCCTGCTGCTCGCGCAGCCTGATTTCACTGTAGAAGGCGTGGTCACGCAGCCGGATCGCCCGCGCGGCCGCGGACAGGAAACCGCCGGCTCGCCCGTGAAGGACGCTGCGCTCGCAGCCGGCGTGGCCATCTATCAGCCAGAAAAAATTAAATCGGAGTCCGCGTACGATTATTTCCAGCGCGTGGCGCCGGACGTGGTGGTGATTATCGCCTACGGGCAAATCATTCCCGCGCGGCTAATCGAAATTCCGCGGCTCGGGTGGATTAATCTGCACGCGTCGCTGCTGCCGAAATACCGCGGCGCCGCGCCCATCAATTGGGCAATCGTGAATGGCGAGAAGCGCTCGGGCTTGACCACCATGAAAATTGACGCGGGGCTCGATACCGGGCCGATGCTCCTCAAGCATGCAACGGCGATCGGCCCCGACGAAACCGCGCCCGAGCTGGCGGCGCGGCTCGCCGAAGCGGGCGCGCCGCTGATGGCCGAGACGCTTCGAAAACTCGAGCGCGGGGAAATCACGCCCACGCCTCAGGATAATTCCAAGGCAACGCACGCGCCGCCGCTCAAAAAAGAAGACGGGCGCATCGATTGGAATTTGATTGCGCCGCAAATTTACAACCGCATTCGCGGTCTCCAGCCATGGCCCGGCGCCTACACCACGTTCCGTGGCAAGACTTGTCAGATTTGGGGCAAGCCGTTGCAGCCGGTCGCCGCGGGCGGCATGCCCGGGATTATTCTCCCGACAAAAGAAGATGGGCTGCTGGTGATTTGCGGCGGGCCCAGCGTGTTTCGAGTGGATCATGCGCGGCTGGAGGGCCGCAAGCGCGTGACGGGTTTCGAATTTATGAATGGCGCGCGGATTAAACCCGGCGAGATATTCGGCGTTTAGCAATCTTCGAGCGGCGGCTCCAGTCCGGCTGCCACCCATTTTCACTTTTCCATTTTCCAATTTCATATGCTTTGATGGATGCGTATGAGCGTTAGTGTCGCGAGACGAATTACCTTTGAAGCACTGCAGCGCGTGGAGGCGGAAGGCGCCTACGCGAGCGACGTCCTGCATGCGGAGCTTGGCGCGGGCGTGAAGGCGGACGACGCAGCGCTCGCGACGGAATTGACGCTGGGAGTGCTGCGCTGGCGGCGGACACTTGATTTTCTGCTCGAGCGGCAATTGAAGAAGCCTGTCGCGCGGCTCGACTTGCCGGTCGCGCTGGCGCTGCGCATGGGGCTTTACCAGCTTCGCTGGCTCGAGCGAATTCCGGCGCGGGCGGCGGTGAATGAGTCCGTCGAACTCGTGAAGCGCGCGAAGAAAGCTTCGGCGGCGTCGCTTGTGAATGCGGTGTTGCGCCGCCTGGCCGAGGAGGCGAGGCTGCCGGCGGATGGATTCGTTCCCGCAAGCGCTGCGCCTGCGGAGCGGCTCGGAATTCTGCGCTCGCACCCGACGTGGATAGTCGAGCGGTGGCTCGCGCGCTGGGGCGAAGCCCGGACGATTGCGCTGCTCGAGGCGAATAACCGCGCGCCGCGCTTGAGCTGCGCGCTGCATCAGGTGGCGCGCCGCAACGAGATTTTCAAGTCGCTCGAAAAAGCCGGGCTGCGCGTGGAGGCCGGGAAATTCTTGCAGTCGGCGTTTGCCGCGAGCGGTGGAAGCCCGGCGCGCGCGGATGCGTTTCGCAAGGGCTGGATTTCGATTCAGGACGAAGCTTCGCAGATGATTCCGCTGTTGCTGGACGTTCGGGCGGGCGACCGCGTGCTCGATCTTTGCGCGGCGCCGGGCGGAAAGACGCCGCCGCTCGTGCGCGCGGCCGGAGAGAAAGGACTGGTGGTCGCGGCGGACCGGCACGCGCACAGGCTGCGGGCGATGCGCGAACAATTTCAGCGGCTGTGCTTGCGCGACGTCCGTCCGGTCGAATTGGATGCGGCCTGCGTGCTTCCCTTTGCTGGCGCATTCGACCGCATCCTCGTGGATGCGCCGTGCTCAGGGATGGGCACGCTCGCGCGGCATCCGGAAATTCGCTGGCGTTTGCAGCCGGAGCAGCTATACGAGCTCCACGCCTTGCAGGTTGCCATGCTTTCGAACGCAGTTGCGCAGCTTGCGCGAGGAGCGCGGCTGGTCTATTCCACCTGTTCGCTCGAAGCGGAGGAAAATGAGGAGGTGGTTGCGCAGGTGCTGTGCGGCGCACGCTCGGTTCGGCGAGTGGCGCCTGGCGACGCGGCGCGCGCGCTGGCGGCGCATCTCTTGCCCGGCATCGAGGCCGCAAGCTTGTTTGACGGCAACGGATACTTTCGCACTTTCCCCGGCGAGCAGCAGACGGATGGATTTTTCGCCGCAGTTTTGGAGCAAACGTAGCTGTGCTTTTCTCGCCCACGTCGCGTTTAGGCCGCTGTCCGTTCACAGGCAACCGTGCTAGGCTCGTTTTCTTCCTAAGCATTGGGATATGGCCCCCCCGAGGATAGGCGCATGAAAATACAGCGGGAAGGAAACTGAAACGATGGCGACGCTGAAGGAGCGCGTGCAATGGATTTTCCGCATGTCGCTGCTGATGTTTATCCTGGCGTCGGTTTCGTTTCTAAGCGCGCTGACGGCCATGCGCTTCGCCATCCAGGGCCGCGAAGTGACCATGCCGGACGTGGTGGGGAAAAAGGCGGTCGAGGCCTCGCAAATTCTTCAGGGACGCGGCGTGGGATTGCGCGTGGAAGACCATATCTACAGCCCGTTGCCTGTGGACTCGGTGGTGCGGCAAAGCCCGCCCGGCGGAATGCGCGTGAAGATCGGGCAATACGCACATGTGGTGCTGAGCCTTGGCCCGCAAAAAGCGGTCATCCCGCGCCTTGAAGAAAGAAGCCTGCGCGCAGCGCGCATCGAATTATTGCGCAGCGGGATGCAGGTGGGCGAAATCTCGAGTCTCTATCTTCCGGGCTCTCCGGAAGAAACTGTGCTCCAGCAGGATCCCACGCCGGGAAATACGGACGCGACGAGCGCGCAGGTGGATCTCCTGGTGTCGCTCGGCTCGAGGCCACCCGCCTACGTGATGCCTGAGCTGATTGGACTTTCGCTCGCGGAAGCCGAATCGAGATTATCGCCGGCGAAGCTGAAGGTCTCGAAAATCATCTTTTCACCGGCGCCAGGGGCGCTTCACGGGACGGTGGTGGGGCAAACGCCGGGACACGGCGCCCGCGTGGAGACGGGAGCGGGGATCGAGATCCAAGTGGCCGAGTAGCGCGTCGGCGGCTGTGCTAGAATCCGCGAAGAAGCGATGAGCTACGCACGAATCGAACTCGCGCCGTCCATCCTGGCCGCGAATTTCGCGAAGCTGGCGGAGGAGGTGCGCGCCGTCGAGGAAGGCGGCGCGGACGTGATCCACGTGGACGTGATGGACGGGCACTTCGTGCCGAACATCTCGATCGGAATCCCCGTAGTTGCGTGCCTGCGCAAGGCAACCCGCCTGCCCCTGGATGTGCATCTGATGATCGAACGGCCCGAGGAGTTTATTGCGGAGTTTGCGCGGGCGGGCGCGGACCGCGTTCTGATCCACCAGGAAGCCACCGTGCACCTCGACCGGGCGCTCTCGATGATCCGCGAGCACGGAGCGCAGGCGGGCGCGGTAATCAACCCGGCGACCCCGGTGGCCATGCTGACGGAAGTGCTGGACAAGGTGGACACGGTGCTGGTTATGTCGGTGAACCCGGGATTCGGCGGGCAGAAATTCATTCCCGGGGCGATTGAAAAAATTCGGCAGCTCAACCAGTGGCGGGCGCGCTATAATGGCGCCTTCCGGATCGAAGTTGACGGGGGAGTGGATCTGGAAAATATCGGTGAGCTGACGCTGGCGGGCGCGAACACGTTTGTGGCCGGGACTTCGATTTTCGGCAAGCCCGATCCGACGGCGGCTGCGCGGCAGCTTCGCAAGACCGCGACGGAATCTCTGAGCCAAAAAGTCTAAGTGAAAAAGCCAAACCCAAGAAGAGTGATGGCCGGAATCCTGAAAAATAAGAGCACACTTCTCGCCGCCCTGCTCGCTTTCTGCCTGCTTTTCGGCCTCTGCCTGGATGCCGGCGCGCAAAAAAAGACCAGCAAGAAGAAAAAGAAAGCCACGGCGACAGAGGATCTCAGCAATTCGGCCGAGCCCGATAAGGAGCTTTACACGCGGGCCCTGGAAGACTTGAAGCACAGCCGCTACACCGAAGGACGCCTGGCGCTCCAGACCTTGATCAACACCTACCCGGACAGCGAATACCTCGCCAAGGCGAAGCTGGCCGTGGCCGATTCCTACTTCAAAGAGGGCGGCGTTTCAAATTTGACGCAAGCGATCTCTGAGTACAAAGATTTCAGAACATTTTTCCCGTTCCTCGACGAAGCCGCCTACGCGCAGATGCAGATCGGCATGGCGCATTTCAAGATGATGGAAAAGGCCGACCGCGACAACGCGCAGGCGCAGATGGCGGAAGACGAGTTCCAGACCATGCTGCTGAATTATCCGCAGAGCCCACTGGCCGCCGATGCGGCGCAGCGGCTGCGCGAAGTGCAGGAAATTCTCGCCGACGGCGATTTCCGCGTGGCGCGCTACTACTATACAAAAGGAGATACGCGCGCCGCAGGTGCGCGGCTCATCGAATTAACCGGACGCTATCCGCTTTACAGCCAGGGCGACGAAGCCTTGTGGATGCTCGGCGACATTTATATGAAAACGAAGCTGGCCACAAAGGACGAGGACGTCCGAAACATCTGGGCCGGTCAGGCTGCCAACGTCTACGGCCGGATCGCCAAAGACTACCCCCTCTCGAGACACGCCTCCGAAGCCAAGGCTCGGCTGAAGGCGATGGGCGTGGCTGTTCCGGCGGCGGACCCCGACGCCATGCTGCGGGAGCAAAAGGAACAGCAGTATGCCAGGGAGCATCACACTCCTTTCAGCGCCTTCCTGAATCCCACGAAAGGAATGCTGCATGGCGCGCCTGACGTCTCAACGGCGGCGCGTTCCGGGCAGCCAAACTTGAATCCCCCCACCGACACGATTTCGGCGACGGATGTGCTGAAACCGGATTCGGGCGGTGCGAAGTCCGAGGTGGGCGCGGGGAGTGCGAGCGGCGGGAACGGACCGACAACCCAGCTGGACGCTACGCCTTCGGGGCCAGCAACGAAATCGCCGACCGCTGGAATGCACGCAGGAGTTCAAATTATCACCCCGCAGGAAAATGGCGACGCGGTCCCTCCTGCGGCGGGCACCCCCGCGGCAGCGCCGGAGGCTGGCACTACGGCTGCACCATCGGCTGGCGGCACGGCGGCTCCGGTGACCTCCGAACCAGGTCCTGCTTCAGCGCCCCCTGCAGGCGCTCCAGCCAGGCCTGATGCGGCTTCCAGCACGCCCGCGCCGTCCAGCTCAGCACCGCCTGCTTCCACGCCTGCCGCAGCAGGGCAGGCCGGAACACCCAATCAAGGCCAGGAAAGCTCCTCCCAGGGTGCCACGGGCACTACACCGGCCGCAGCTCCCGCAGGGCAGCCTGCCGCCGCGCAGAGCAGCGCCAATAGCGACGACGATAAGAAAGAATCCACCAGCAAGAAAAAGAAGGGCCTCCGCAAGCTCGTCCCCTGGTAACCCCCTCTTTTACCCCCTGCTAACAACTGTAGCAACACGCCCCTTCGTCTCCGTTGACCATCCTGCCCGGGGGTGCTGCAATAGAGCGGAAGGGGTCGGTGCGCCAGCGTGCAGGTGCGCCACCAGAGGTTTACCGTGCCCAGAATTCTTGTCGCCGACGACAATACGAACATTCAAAAAATGGTCGTGCTGGCATTCGAAGAGCGCGGCATTGACGTCGTTACGGTCGGCAACGGCGAAGCCGCCGTCCGGCGCATTCCCGATGCGAATCCCGACCTGATCCTCGCCGACGTTTTCATGCCGGTCCGCAATGGGTATGAGGTTTGCGAATTCGTCAAGAAGGACACGCGATTCTCGCATGTCCCGGTGATTTTGCTGGTGGGCGCATTTGACCCGCTCGATGAAAAAGAAGCGCGGCGCGTGGGCGCGGACGGCGTGCTGAAGAAGCCGTTTGTTCCGCCGGACCCGCTGATTGCCATGGTGATGTCCGCGCTCGAAAAGAATCCGAAAGTCGCCGCGGAACTCGCGAAGGCCAGGGAAGTTCCCGTCGAGCCGCCTACCCCTCCGATGCCCGCGCTCGAAATTCCCGCCAAGGCAGAGCCCAAGCCGCTCCCGGATTTCCCAGAGCCCACTCCGGAAGAGGCCGCCGCCATCTATGGATTCGGCAAGGGCGTGCGTTCGCTCGACGACGAAGAGGAACCCAAGGCCAAGGGGAAGGCGCCGAAAGCGCCGAAAGCCCCGGTCACGGAGACCGAGGACGAAGAAACCGACGATTTCGATGGCGCCGCCACGGCAACTGATTGGCGGCGCAAGTCCGGCATGGATTTGGAAATTCCCGAAAATGTCGCGTCCGAACCCGCGTTCTCCTATGGACGCGATCTTTCGGCGATTACGTTTCCTTCCGAGCGCGATGTTCCGCCCCGGCGCGTCCATGTACCGGATGAAGTGGAAGAGCATCCGACGGTCGTGCGAAATGCCGTGCCGCCGGCGCCCAAGGCCCCAGCGCCCAAGCCCACTCCCGCGAACGCCGCGCCCCCGAAGCCTGAGCCCGCACCCGTGGATGATTATTTCAAGTCTCCCCTGCACCAAGCTGTGCAGCAGGCGGAATCAAGCGCCGCCGAGGAGCACGCTTCCGAATCCCTCACGCAGCAAGCGCCCCATGCCGATTACGTGCTCCCGAGTCGCGGGACCAGTTGGATGGACGCGATGTCCGTATCGCCATCCGAACACCGCGAAAAACATTGGATGTCCGACGCCAGCGCAAGCCCCGAGGAGACGCACACAACCGAAGTTCCCTCTTCCTCCTACGCTTCGCATGTCGAAGAAGAATCCTCTGCGTCCACGCCCGCGATTTCCGAGTCGGAGCTTGAACCTCAGCAGGAATCGCAGTACATGGAAGACGAGCAGCCCAAACGGAAATCCTGGTTCACCGACGCGGTCGAAGCTGTCCGCGAAGCTGTGCAAAGCGTCGTGCAAGATAAAGACCACGAGGAAGCTGCTGCCGAGGCAAGCGAAGCCATCGAGGAAGACATTCACGAGCCGGCCCACGAACCCGCTCCCGTGCAAGCCGCGAGTGCGGCCTCCGAACCGGCCCACGAAACTCTTCCCGAACCGATTTCCAGCGCGCCTTTCGAGCCGGCGAGCGAGCCTGCTCCCGAACCGGTTTCGAGCGCGCCTCCCGCTCCCATTTCGTTCCCTGAATTCGCGCCGGCAACTTCGGAAGCTCGCTTCTCGTTCCGCGATCCCGCGCTCGAGGAGCCGCCGGCCGCGCACGTCACGCCCGAGCCGCTGCTCGTGAAGGACGAGCCTTCCGGCCCCTCCGAATACGGCAAGCGCGCCGAGTATCGTCCGCCGATGCACACCTTCATGCCGCCTCCCCCCGAGGAGCCCATGATTGAAAACGCCTCCGCGAATGGCGGCTCTCCATTTTTCGAGCCGTCGCCGAGCGAGCCGCAATTCCCCGGCTTCAGCGAACGCATTCCCACCGCTCCGCCGCCGAATCGCGAAGCTCTCGCGCAGATTCCCTTCCTCACTCCTCCGCCGCCCGCGATGGATTCGGGCAAAGTGGACGAAGGGCAAGTGGACGCGGTTGTCCAGCGAGTTCTCGAGCGCCTCGAACCTCAGCTCCACGATTTGCTCTCGAAAGGCTTGCTGAAGCCGCTGATTGAAAACATGCTCCAGGCCGAGCTCTCAAAGAAGGATAAGTAGTTCAAACTCGGTGGCGCGGTGAAAAGCTTTGGCCGAAAGCACTGTCCGGGTAAAACCCTTCCTTCTGATTGCCGTCGGATTGTCCTGGCTCGCGGTAGTCGCTAATCTGTTCGTCGCTTCGGTCAGCTTCAGCGCCCTGCTCAAACACACCACCGGCTTCGTGCTCACCTCGCCCGTTTGGTTTCCCGCCTGGGCCGAACGCTCCGCCTTCCCCTCCTCTTACCTCCTGCTCCTGCTCGCCGAGATTGTCCCCGTCGCGATTGGTTTCAAGCTTCTCCTCGGCCACGACTAGCTCCCATCTCGCGCGCGTCCCCGGCCTGACCATTTGACGCCCCGCACGTTCGCCGCTTATATTCATGGATTCATCTTCGCCTGAAATTCATCTAAGCCGGAGGCGCATGCCGCGCGAAATACCCAAGGCCTACGAGCCGCAGGAGATCGAAGCGCGCTGGGCGAAAGCCTGGTACGACGAGAAATTATTCCGCGCGGAAAATTCCGCGCCTTCGGGCGAGGCGCCGGGCAGCGAACTCGTATTCTCGATCGTCCTGCCGCCGCCCAACGTCACCGGCTCGATCCACATCGGCCACATGCTCGAGCATACGCAAATTGACATGCTCGTCCGCTGGCACCGCATGCGCGGCGATCACACTCTCTGGCTCCCCGGCATGGACCACGCCGGCATCGCCACGCAATTCGTGGTCGAGCGCATGCTCGCGAAGGAAGGCATCCGCCGCCAGGATCTGGGCCGCGAGGAATTCGAGCGGCGCGTCTGGCAATGGAAGGCCGAAAGCGGCGGCGTCATCAAGCAGCAAATGATCCGCCTGGGCGCGTCCTGCGATTGGACGCGCGAGCGCTTCACGCTCGAGCCGGCCCTCTACCGCGCGGTGCTCGAAGCGTTCCTGCGCCTCTATCGCGAGGGGCTGATTTACCGCGGGCGGTACATGGTGAATTGGTGCCCGCGCTGCCTCACCGCCATCAGCGATCTCGAAGTCGTCCACCACGAGCGCGCGGGCCAGCTCTGGTTCATCCGCTACCCGGTTGTCGGCAGCGGCCAGTTCCTCGTCGTCGCCACCACGCGCCCGGAAACCATGCTCGGCGATACCGCCCTTGCCGTGCATCCCGATGACGAGCGCTATCACGCGCTCGTCGGCAAAAAAGTGCTGCTGCCGCTGATGGACCGCGAAATTCCCATCATCGCGGATACCTACGTTGACCGCGAATTCGGCACCGGCGTCGTGAAAATCACGCCCGCGCACGACCCCAACGATTTCGAGGTCGGCAAGCGCCACCACCTGCCCGAAATCGACGTCATGACCGACGACGCGCACATGAGCGCCGCCGCGGGAAAATATTCCGGCCTCGAACGCTTTGCCGCCCGCGCGCGCATCGTCGAAGACCTCGAAAAACTCGACCTCATCGAGCGCGCCGTCGAGCACACCCACTCCATCGGCACCTGCGACCGCTGCAAATCCATCGTCGAGCCGCGTCTCTCGACGCAATGGTTCTGCAAGATGAAGCCGCTGGCGGGGCCCGCGAGCAAAGCCGTGCTAGATGGGCTCATCGAAGTCGTCCCCGATAACCAGCGCACCATCCTTTTGCAGTGGCTCGAGAATATCCGCGACTGGTGCATTTCCCGCCAGCTTTGGTGGGGACATCGCATTCCCATCTGGCATTGCGCCGGGTGCGGGGAAATGGTCCCGGCGCTCGATTCAAAAGTCGAAATTGTGGATGGCCACACGCGCGCCGCCAGCGTCCCGCAAAAGTGCCCCAAATGCAGCGGAGAAATCCTCGCGCAGGATAAGGACGTCCTCGACACCTGGTTCAGTTCGGCGCTGTGGCCCTTCTCGACGCTCGGCTGGCCCGACGACACGCCCGATCTCCGCACCTTCTATCCGACGAGCCTGCTCATCAGCGGCTACGACATCCTGTTTTTCTGGGACGCGCGCATGATCATGATGGGCCTGCACCTCACCGGTACGCCACTACTCAGTCCGACTATCGGCGTCCCCATTCCAGAAGGCGCGCTCGCGAGGGTAATTCCCTTCCGCCGCCTCTATCTCCATTCGCTCGTCCGCCTCGCTGGCGGAGAGAAAATGTCGAAAACCAAGGGGACAGGTGTGGACCCGCTGCAAATGACCGAGCAATACGGCACGGACGCGCTGCGCTTCATGCTCGTCAGCATGGCCGCGCCCGGCACGGACATCATCCCGAGCGAGGACCGCATCCTGAGCGCGCGCGCCTTCGCCAATAAAATCTGGAACGCCGCGCGCTTCCTCTTCTTCAACCTCGAAAAAATCGAGGCCCAGGGCGTCTCCATCGAGGAGCTGGCCTCGCCGGAAATTCGCGCCCGCGCTCCATACCTCGCGAACGACGAAAACGCGCTTATCCACGATTGGATCTTCTCGCGCCTTTCCTCCGTGGCCGCCGAGACCAGCAAAGCCCTCGAGGAATTCCGCTTCCACGAAGCCTGCCGCACCATCTACCAATTTTTCTGGGGCGATTTTTGCGATTGGTACATCGAGTGGGTGAAGCCGCAGCTTACGAACGCCGACCGCGACGTTGCGCTCGCCGCCTGGCGCAACATCTTCGCCGTCTTCGAAGCCGCGCTCCGCCTGCTCCACCCCGTGATGCCCTTCCTCACCGAAGAGCTCTGGCACAAGCTGCCCAAGCATCACGCCGCGCGGTCGATCGCGCTCCAGAGCTTTCCCGAGGCGCGCGAAGATTGGTCCGATCCCGAAGGCGAGGCCCATATGGCCACGCTCCAAGAAATCATCGTCGCCGCCCGCAATATTCGCGCCGAGATGAAGCTCGACCAGAAACGCAAAGTGGCCGCCGAATTCTCGGCGCAGGATCCCGCCACACGCAAGCTCGTCGAGCAAAATCTCGAG
>Ga0187802_10000068_pt1 | contig 21722 bp, 15 predicted proteins | sample NC_wetland_sal_i_FD_130584 | JGI IMG/M metagenome (GOLD analysis project Ga0187802, IMG submission 130584) | Wetland sediment microbial communities from Neuse River Estuary, North Carolina, USA - Control_2 | ecosystem: Environmental > Aquatic > Freshwater > Wetlands > Sediment | place: USA... | reverse complement strand
CTCCATGAAGCGCTCGCCTTCTGAATTGACGAGGTAGGCGCCTTCGCCGCGCGCGCCTTCGGTGATGAGCACGCCGGCCCCGTAAACGCCGGTGGGATGGAATTGGACGAATTCCATGTCCTGCAGCGGCAGGCCCGCGCGCAACATCATGGCATTGCCATCGCCGGTCTGGGTGTGCGCACCGGTGCAGGAGGCATAGATGCGGCCGTAGCCGCCGGTCGCCAGGATCGTCATCTGCGCGGAAAACCGGTGGATCGAGCCGTCATCGAGATTGATGGCGACGACGCCGCGGCAGCGGCCGTCGTCATCCATGATCAGATCGATGGCGAAATATTCGATGAAGAACTCGGTCGAATGCCGCAGCGCCTGCCCGTACATGGTGTGCAGCATGGCGTGGCCGGTGCGGTCTGCCGCGGCGCAGGTGCGCTGCGCGGTGCCTTTGCCGTAGTGGGTGGTCATGCCGCCGAACGGGCGCTGGTAGATCTTGCCGTCGTCTCGCCGCGAGAATGGCAGGCCCCAATGCTCCAGCTCGTAGACGGCTTCCGGCGCATTCCGGCACATATATTCAATGGCGTCCTGGTCGCCGAGCCAGTCCGACCCTTTGACGGTGTCGTACATGTGCCAGCGCCAATCGTCCTCGCCCATATTGCCGAGCGCAGCGGCAATCCCGCCTTGCGCCGCTACGGTGTGGGAGCGGGTGGGAAAAACCTTAGTGATGCAGGCGGTGCGCAGGCCAGCTTCGCTACAGCCGACCACCGCACGCAATCCGGCGCCGCCGGCGCCGATCACCACGACGTCGTAGGCGTGATCCTCGATCGGGTAAGCACGGCCGTTGATGGCCGGTGCGGTGCCGCCGTTTTGTCCAGTCTCGGCCATGCTCACAATCCGAATGACAGCTTTAATATGCCGTAGACCGAGGCGAGCCCGACGGCGATGACAAAGAAGGTATTTGCCATCAGCAAGGTGAGTTTGAGTGAATCATCGTGGACGTAATCCTCGATGATCACGGCCATGCCGATCCGCATATGGATCGTGATCGACATGATGAACAATAGCATGATGATGGCGACCGTCGGCGAGCCCAGAATTTGCGCCACCGCGGCCTGGTTGCGGCCAAGGAGCGTAATGAGAATGGCGATCGCGGCGATGGTCAGCGGCACATTGGCCACCGCTGTGAGCCGCTGATGCCAGAAATGCTCGGTGCCGGACTTGGCGGCGCCGCGGCCGAGTACACGGCCGAGCGGTGTGCGGATGTGCAAGGGCCCGGGCATTATGAAATCCCCATCGTCAACATGATGAACAGCCACAGCACGATTGTGATGGCGATCGACGCGATGAGATTGGCGGCCGCCAACCACTCGCGCTCCTTGGGTCCGAAGCCGCGCCCGGTGTCCCAGATCAGATGGCGGATGCCGCCCAGCATGTGATGGATCACGCTCCAGGTATAGCCGAACAGGATCAGACGCCCGATCCATGAGCCGGCGAACCATTGAAAGCGGGCATAGCCGTTGGGACTGGCCGCGGCGATGAGCCACCAAGCCAACAGCAACGTGCCGAAATAATTGGCAAAGCCGGTGATGCGATGAACGATCGACATCATCATCGTCAGCATCGGCCGGTAGATCTGCAGATGCGGCGATAATGGCCGCTTGGCGCCTGCGTTTTGTTCGAGCGAATGTGTGTCTGCCATCATGGTCATCCGCTTGGGGAGCGCCGCCGCGATGCGGCGCTTGGAGTTCCTATCGAATTCACGCGGCCGCCGCAACGCGCGTGCACCGCGATGCATAGCGGCACCCCAAATCTGGCACAGCGGCGAGCTTTCGTATTTTGCGAAAATATAGCTCGTTTTTGTCAGTGCAATCAGCAATATTTAAAACCTGATTTCGCAAAATACGAAGGATCGCATCCGCCAATGCGTTTCGACCTCGCCGATCTCAGCCTGTTCCGCCACGTCGTCGAAGCCGGCAGCATTACGCACGGCGCCGAACGCGCACATCTGGCGCTCGCCGCGGCCTCGACCCGCATCCGCAATATGGAAGACGTGCTCGGCGTGCCGCTGTTGACGCGCGGCCGCCAGGGCGTGACGCCGACCCAAGCAGGCCGAACGCTGTTGCAGCATGCCCGCGCCATTTTGCGCCAATCGGAGCGGCTGCACGAAGACTTAAGCGCCTATGGCGGCGGTCTCGGCGGACAGATCCGGGTGTTGTCGAACACCAATGCGCTGACCGAATTCCTCCCCGAAGCCCTGAGCTCGTTTCTCGCCGCGCATCCGCATGTCAGCATCGACCTCGAGGAGCGGCTGAGCGATGAGATCGTCGGTTTGATCGCGGAAGGAGTCGCCGATCTCGGCATCGTCGCCGGCACGGTCGATGCCGGCGCGCTCGAGACCTATCCGTTCCGCCGCGACCGCTTTGTGCTTGTGGTTGCGCGCGGCCATCCGCTCGCCAAGCGCGCCAAGATCAGCTTCACGGAAGTGCTCGAACACGATTTCGTCGGTCTCGATCGCGCCAGCGCGCTGCAGCGTTTCCTGGCCAGCAAAGCCGCCCGCATCGGTCGGCCGCTGCGATTGCGGGTGCAATTGCGCAGTTTCGACGCGGTGTGCCGGCTGGTCGAGTGCGGAGTCGGCATCGGCATCGTGCCGCAGACCACGGCGCGCCGCGTGGCTAAGACCATGGCGATCAAACCGGTGATGCTGTCGGATCCGTGGGCGGTACGCGATCTCACCATTTGCGTCAAAAGCCGTGACGAATTGCCGGTCTATGCGCGGCAGCTGGTGGAGCATCTGCGGGATCAGCGATCTCAGGGATCAGAAATCAGAAATCGGGAAATCGGTTAAATATGCTGATCCCTGATCCCTGATCTCTGATCCCTGTCATCTGGGAATCAGCACCCAGTAATCCAAATCCAGCAGCACCGCGGGTTCGTAATCCTCGCCGGATTGCAGCGGAAAATCCGCGCACGGCCGGTCGCGCGTAGCCACGGTGCGCAGCCGCAACGCGCCGACATCGGCGCGGCCCGGTAATTCTGCTTTCGCCAGCACTTCCGACCAGGCGAAGACCGTGCCGCCGGCAAACAGCGGCGCAACGTGGCGGCCGCCATTGATCGCGGCGACGTGAAACGCATTGGCGAGCCCGTTGAACGACAGCGCGCGCGCCAACGAAATGACGTGGCCGCCATAGATCAGCCGCCGCCCGAACCGGGCCTTGCCCTCGACGAATTGATTGAAATGAATGCGGGCGGTGTTCTGATAGAGCCGGGTCGCGATCTGATGCTCGGCTTCCTCCACCGTGACGCCGTCGACATGATCGATCCGCTCGCCGACTTCGTAGTCGCCGAAACGGTCGGCGCTGCCGGCGAGCGCGAAATCATAGGCGGCGACGTCGATCGGCGGACAGGCTTCGCCCAGCAATTTGGGATCGAGCGTGGTCGGCAGGCGCGGCACGTGATCGCCCGGCGCCGGCGCCGCCTCGTCACGCTTGCGCACCATGACCCAACGCACATATTCGAGCACCGGCGCGCTGTCCTGGTTGTAGCCGGTGGTGCGGACGTAAACGATGCCGGTCTTTCGGCTCGAATTCTCCTTCAATCCGATCACCTCGGATTGTGCGGCGAGCGTGTCGCCGGGATAGACCGGCTTGCGGAAACAGCAATTGGCGTAGCCGAGATTGGCGACCGCGTTGAGCGACACGTCGGGCACGGTCTTGCCGAACACCACGTGAAAAACGAGCAAATCGTCGAGCGGCGAGCGCGGGTAACCGATCGCCTTGGCAAACGCATCGGAGGACTGAACCGCAAAACGAGGTCCGAACAATCCGGTGTAAAGCGCCGTGTCGCCGGTGGTCAGCGTGCGCGGCGTGGCGTGTCGGATGACCTGCCCAACGCGGAAATCCTCAAAAAAATTGCCGGGACTGTTCTTGGACATGACTTTCATATGGCTTTGAGATAGCTCGGCGGCGACCGGCGTTCCGCTTGCCCTGTTTTATTGCGCGCCTGTCTTAACCGGCCCGGCGGACCGGGGAAAGCGTCCCGCTTGACTGACGGGAATGTGAGGGGAATCTGACCTGCCGTTTTGCTAAAGCTGCGCCGCCACATGGCCGGATAAATGGCCGGATAAATGGCCGGATAACCACTTGGCCGGATAATATGAGCATCGAAGCCGCATCTCATTCTTCGGGTCTGCATGCGCCGGCGACCAGCGGGCCCGTGATTCATCCGCGCTGGGTGCGCATCACGCATTGGATCAATGCGCTGGCGATGTTCATGATGATTGGCTCGGGCTGGCAGATCTACGATGCCTCGCCGCTGTTCGATTTCCTCAATTTTCCGCCCGCGCTGGCGCTCGGCGGATGGCTTGCCGGAGCACTGTTGTGGCACTTCGCCGCCATGTGGCTTCTGGTCATCAATGGCATCGTCTACGTTACGCTCGGCTTCGCAACGGGGCGATTTCGCCGCAAGCTGCTGCCGATCCGGCCACGCGCCGTGCTCAGCGATTTCTTTGCGGCCTTGCGCGGCCAGCTCTCGCATGACGATCTCACCGTCTACAATTCGGTGCAGCGGCTGCTCTATGCCGGCGTGCTCGTGGCCGGCGTCGGCATCGTTCTTTCCGGGCTGTCGATCTGGAAGCCGGTGCAATTCAAGTACCTTACCGTTTTATTCGGAGGCTATGACACCGCGCGCTATGTCCACTTCTTCGCCATGGCCACAATCGTGGCTTTTCTGACAATCCATGTCGTGCTTGCGCTGATCGTGCCAAAAAGCCTGCGCGCCAGTATCTTAGGCCGATAGAGGACGGCTCTGATGCCCCAAAAGCGCAAAGCACCTCCCGGCGTCGATGCCAAACTGCTGATCACGGATGCGGCGAAACTGTTGCCGCAACCGTCGCGCCGGCTGTTTCTCCGCGGCGCCGCCAGCCTCGGCTCGCTGGCGATGCTGACCGGCTGCGACATCATCGACGGGCCGACGGCCGAGAATGCCTTGCGCGTCGTGTCGCGGTTTAACGACCGCGTCCAGGCGCTACTGTTCAGCGCGACGACGTTGGCGCCCGAATTTCCGGAAAGCGCGATCACGCGGCCATTCCCGTTCAATGCCTATTATTCGGCGGACGAAGCGCCGGATATCGACGGCGACACTTATCAGCTCGAGATCGGCGGCCTCGTGGAGAACAAGAAGCCGTGGACGCTTGCCGAGCTCAATGGCTTGCCGCAAGTGTCGCAGATCACTCGGCTCGTTTGCGTGGAAGGCTGGAGCGCCATCGGCTCCTGGCAGGGCGTGCGGCTGTCCGATTTCCTTAAACGGATCGGCGCCGATTTGAGCGCCAAATATGTCTGGTTCCAGTGCGCGGAGGGCTATTCCAACACCATCGACATGCCGACCGCCTTGCACCCGCAAACGCAATTGACGCTCAAATTCGATCACCAGACCTTGCCGACCGCTTACGGTTTCCCGATCAAGATTCGCATTCCGACCAAGCTCGGGTTCAAGAATCCGAAATATGTCACGGCGATGTGGGTGCAGAACAACGACGCCGGCGGCTATTGGGAAAACCAGGGCTACAACTGGTTCAGCGGGCTTTGAGAATTTTTCCGGTCCGCTCCAGATCTGCCTGAAAACATTGCATTCACGAGGCGTCCTTATGGCAAGCTATAAGCTCCTTCTCCTCGCCGGCGACGGCATCGGCCCGGAAGTGATGGCCGAGGTCAAGCGGCTGCTCGCCCTTTACGGCAAGACAGGCACTGCCGATTTCGACATCGAGGAGGATCTGGTCGGCGGCGCCGCCTACGACGCACATCAGATGGCGATTACCGACGCCACCATGGCGAAAGCGCATGCCGCGGACGCGGTGATCTTTGGCGCTGTCGGTGGGCCGAAGTGGGACAAGGTGCCGTTCGAAGCGCGGCCGGAAGCCGGCTTGCTGCGGCTGCGCAAGGAACTCGGATTGTTCGCCAATATCCGCCCCGCGATCGTCTATCCGGCGCTGGCCGACGCTTCCAGTCTCAAACGCGAAGCGGTCGAGGGGCTCGACATCGTCATCCTGCGCGAGCTCACCGGTGGGGTTTATTTCGGCGAGCCCAAGACCATCACCGATCTCGGCAACGGCCAGAAGCGCGCCGTCGACACCCAGGTCTACGATACTTACGAAATCGAGCGTATCGCGCGGGTCGGCTTCGAATTGGCGCGGCGGCGGCGCAACAAGCTGACCTCGATGGAAAAACGCAATGTGATGAAGACCGGCGTGCTGTGGCACGAGGTAGTCGAGGAGCTGCACAAGCGTGAATACAAGGACGTCGCGCTCGAACACATGCTGGCAGATGCCGGCGGCATGCAGCTGGTGCGCTGGCCGAAACAGTTCGACGTCATCGTCACCGACAATTTGTTTGGCGACATGCTGTCCGACGTGGCGGCGATGCTGACCGGATCGCTCGGCATGCTGCCGTCGGCGTCGCTCGGCGAAGTCGATCCAAAGACCAAGCGGCGCAAGGCCATGTACGAGCCGGTGCACGGCTCGGCGCCGGACATCGCCGGCAAGGGAATGGCCAATCCGATCGCCATGCTCGCATCGTTCGGCATGGCGTTGCGCTATTCCTTCAATATGGCGAAAGCGGCCGATCAGCTCGATGCCGCGATTGCGGCGACGCTGGCGAAGGGGCTGCGCACCGCCGACATCAAATCCGAAGGCGCCAAGGTGGTCAGTACCGCGGAGATGGGCGCGGCCATTGTCGGCGAATTGGAGCGACTTGCGGCTTAAGCCGTTCAATCTTTACGGAAAACGAGATTGGGCCCGAAATCCTGCGCCAGCCGGAATCCGGCTGCGCTCATCAGCTCGACAGTCTCCTCGCGCGCTTCCAGCACTTCGATCTGCACAATCCCCCGATTGTCGCGCAGCGTGCGCGCCATGCCGGCGAGCACTTTGCGCTCGTAGCGTTCGACGTCGATCTTGATTGCGAGGGTTTGGCCGGTGAGCGCGACAAACTCATCGAAGCGCACGACCTCGATGTCGTAACCTTGTCCTTGCGGGGCGGCCTCCACGATCTGGGAGAGGCCGATATCACGCTCCGGTCCGGGCACCAGCCGAAATCGCCCGGGCTCGGCGCCGAGCGCCACCGCATGGATTTCCAGATTGGCGTCGAGCAGGCCGTTGATCAGGAGATTGGCGCCAAGATGCACGCGATTGCGGCGATCAGGCTCGAACAGGATGGCGCGCGGCACCAACCGGTTCTTCATAAGGATGCAAGTGTAAAGCCCGAGATTGGCGCCGACATCGATAAAGATGTCCGGTTTGATCGCGGCGGCGCTGCGCATGAAATCTTTCAGCTCGCCATGCTCGGCGATCTTGGCGGAAATTTCGAGCCCGCCGACATTGGCCGAGCGCACCAGAAACTCGGCGCCGAAATAGCGGCAGATGAAATAGCGGCCGCGATGGATGAGTTTATTGTACGGGCTGTAGAAGCGGCGCCGGACCTTGTTGCGCCAGCGTGACGCGAGCTTCATGACCCCACCCCAGTTTGCTCGCGTGTCGGGGCGCGTGCCGCCGTGGCAAAACCTGCTTAAAACGGCGTGTTTGGACTAAGGCCAGTGCCGTCAAAGGCACTTGGCAGAGGATGCCGGCCAGCCCCTTGAACGTCCGGCCCATAGAACCAGTACGGCCGGCCGGGGTCGCCGCCGGGCGGCAGAACGTAATCCCGGAAGGTGCGATCGCCGATCGAGACCTCGGTCCCGGTGTCGAGATAGGAGCGCCGCCGCGGGATCACGATGACCCTGCTGTGGCCGTTGCCGTCGGGAACGATTGTCGTGGTCGGCTGGATGATGGTGCCGCTGGCGGAGCGCTCGACGACCGGCTGCGGCGTGAGCGGCTGCTTTTTGGCGGCTGCGGCCGGCAGTGCGGTGGCGGCAAGCACGGCGGCGATCAGGCCGCTAAAGCTGGCACCGGTCAACGGACGCACAACTGAAGACATGGTTCCTCGCTTTCCTCTCACCAATCTAGCCTGATTTGCCGGCCGGCGACAGCACCATGAATAACCCTCGCTGCCGCCACAGGTTTTTTCAAGCTCCGGCGACAGCGCCGGTAGGAAAGGGCTGGCTGCCGCGTCTGTGATTTTGGCTGGAGCGCCTATATTCCCGGGACCCAGCGTTGTGTTTGCGTGTGTTCTCGCTTAGAAGCGCTTCCGCTTCCTCCCCGCCCCGCGGGAAACGGGCCGTTTGTTCGGTGGAGAGTTAAGGATGGGTTACAGCGTCGCCATTGTCGGTGCGACCGGCAATGTCGGCCGGGAAATGCTCGGGATTCTGGCCGAGCGTTCGTTCCCTGCCGATGAAATCGTGGCGCTCGCTTCGCGCAGGAGCCAGGGCGTGGACGTGTCCTATGGCGAGCGCACGCTGAAGATCAAAGCTCTCGAACACCATGATTTCTCCGGTACCGACATCTGCCTGATGTCGGCGGGCGCGGCGGTGTCGAAAGAATACTCGCCAAAGATCGCCGCCGCCGGCGCTGTGGTGATCGATAATTCGTCGGCGTGGCGCTACGATTCCGACGTCCCCCTGATCGTGCCCGAGGTTAATGCCGATGCGGTCGCCGGTTTTCGCAAGCGCGGCATCATTGCCAATCCGAATTGCTCGACGGCACAGCTTGTCGTCGCGCTTAAGCCGCTGCACGATCGCGCCCGAATCAAGCGCGTGGTCGTCGCCACCTATCAGTCGGTGTCCGGCGCCGGCAAGGAGGCCATGGACGAGCTGTTCACTCAGACCAAGGCGGTGTTCCAGATCGACGAGGTTGCGGCGAACAAATTTCCGAAGCGGATCGCATTCAATGTCATTCCGCAAATCGACGCGTTCATGGAGGACGGTTACACCAGGGAAGAATGGAAGATGGTGGTCGAGACCAAGAAGATTCTCGATCCCAAGATCAAGCTGACCGCGACCTGCGTGCGCGTTCCGGTCTTCATCAGCCACTGCGAAGCGGTGAACATCGAGTTCGAGCAGCCGATCACGGCCGACGAGGCGCGCGGGCTGTTGCGCAATGCGCCGGGCTGCCTGGTGATCGATTCACACGAGCCCGGCGGCTACGTGACGCCGTATGAAGCGGCCGGCGAGGACGCCACCTATATCAGCCGCATCCGCGAGGACGCCACGGTCGAGAACGGGCTGTCGATGTGGATTGTGTCGGATAATTTGCGCAAAGGGGCGGCGCTCAATGCCATTCAGATCGCCGATTGCCTGATCAACCGCAAGCTGATCACAGCCAAGCGCAGGGCGGCGTAGGGACTGGGCTACGTGTCCCGGGCGCAGCGCACCACCAAAAGCGCGTTTACGCGCGTCTTCGCGCGCTATGGTGATGCGCTGCTGAACCGGGACCTTTACATACTCCGAGTTTGTTACGATCCCGGATCTGCGGTGCACCAGCAATGGCGCGTTCACGCGCGTAGACGCGCTTTTGCGCGCTGCACCGCGTCGGGGAAACTGGCGCATAGCGGGCCGAGAGCAAAGCCTTTGGCGGGACGCTAGGGAGAATGGGGTCATGACCGTCCGGCCGCGCCGAAGCGTTCTCTACATGCCCGGGTCGAACGCGCGCGCGCTGGAAAAAGCGCGCGATCTGCCGGCCGACGGCGTTATTCTCGATCTTGAAGACGCGGTGGCGCCGGAGGCCAAGGTGCCGGCGCGCGAAGCCGTTGTCAAAGCATTGCAGCAAGGCTTCGGCGAGCGCGAAGTGCTGGTGCGCATCAACGGCCTCGATACGCGCTGGTGGGTCGAGGATATCAACGCCGTCGCAGCCGTCCGGCCGGACGGCGTGCTGGTGCCAAAAGTCTCGTCGCCGCGGCAATTGCAGGACCTCGCGGCGCGGCTCGTCGATATGGGCACCGATCCGCATGTCCGCGTCTGGGCGATGATGGAAACGCCGCTCGCCATGCTCAACGTCCGCGACATTGCATCCGCCGCGCTCGATTCAGAGACGCGGCTTGCCGGTTTCGTGATGGGCACCAACGATCTCGCCAAAGATACGCGCGCCCATCTCATTGCCGGCCGCGCGCCGATGGTGCCGTGGTTGATGAATTGCATCGCCGCCGCGCGCGCCTACGGACTCGATATTCTCGATGGCGTTTACAACGACCTCGGCGACGCGGAAGGATTCGCTGCGGAATGCCGGCAAGCGCGCGACTTCGGTTTCGACGGCAAGACCCTTATTCATCCGCGCCAGATCGAGCCCTGCAATGCGGCCTTCTCGCCGAACTCGGAAGAGGTGGAAACGGCGCGCAAAATCATCGCCGCGTTCGATCTGCCGGAAAACGAAAACAAGGGGGTGCTGCAAGTCGACGGCCGCATGGTCGAGCGCCTGCACGCCGAGATGGCGCGGCGGACGGTCGCCATCGCCGACGCAATCGCCAAAAGAACGCAGCCGGCTTAAGCTACCGCCGCATTCCCAGATTTCGGGCGCCTTAGGAACCTGCGAACCGGGGCGAGGTTGTTTCAAGTAAACCTCGCAGTCATTCGCATCCGAGACAGCAATGCACATCGCAGAAATTGCGCCGCTCGCCGAAAGCGGCTGTTCAGTCCAAAGACGAGCCGAGCAGTAGGTTGTCTTATTGACTTGCTAGTTTGACAAACTCATTGTTGATGATCTGCAAAATGTACTCTCGATCCTCCTCCATCAAAAAATGGGAACCCTTGCGTACATGATTGGTGAACCTGCCGCAGGTGTGCTCACGCCATGCGGCCGAGTCTTCTTCTGATACCCACGGGTCTACATCACCAACAAAACTGCTGATCGGAAAAGAAAACCGCTGCACAGGCTGATAGTTATAATTGTACGCCATTCCAAACTCGGCGCGGATGGTGGGCAATAACAGCTTCCTTAACTTCGATATCCCCAACATCTTATCGGCGGCCGGCGTGTCGAAGTGACGTACTATATCGACAAAGATTTCGTCGGCCTGAGCATAAGGCGGGACTCTAATGTCAAACTCCTTATGCAGCATCATGTCATAAACCAGATTGTCCTCAAACTCACCCCTGCGCTTTAACAGATGCGGCGGTCTCACGCCGCAGGCAAAGACGTGCTTGATGAACTCCGCACCCCCGTTGGGTAGCGCACAAAGTGCCGCAAACATCGTCAGTCCGCCCAAGCAGTGGCCAAAAAAAGCCGACGGTCTGTCCAACCACTCAAGCAATTCCGGCAACATGCATTCGACGAAACTATCCATGTTGTCGATGGGCGGTTCATTGATACGGGTCCCGCGTCCTGGTGGCTCAACGGCCACGATCTCTACGGACTCGTCGAGTAATTGCGGCCAAGCGCGAAACGATACAACGCCGCCGCCAGCATAAGGAAAACAAAACAAACGGGCTTTCGCGGCGGGGTTGGGCTGGGGCGCGATCAACCACCTTCGCGCTCTGGGCAACGCGGGCTCATTGCCAACGTCAGCCATTGGACTAAAATCTTCTCTACCAACTCCATTTCCTCTGCTGGTTGCAATCCCAACCCGTTGTTCGAACTGAGCCGGCAAAGGCGCGAAGGGCGGCGTCTCTGCAGGCGCGCCACCAATCTCATCGTCGGTCGATATCACCGATGCCGGGTATTCATTCTTCGCCGTGGCCGCAATAGCCGCCCCTCTTACGGTGACATTCGGCGCTGCAACGGCTGCAGTGCCGCGAGGTTGATTGCGCTCCGTGGGGAAGCTGCCGACCAACTCGCGAAACACACCGTCGACGAGCTGGTTAATAGTCGGTCCGCTGATGAGTTCGGCAACTGGGACTGGAATACCGAATTCGTCTTCGAGGCTATTCGACACACTGACCGACATCAACGAGTCGAGGCCGACTTCGTTTAACGGCTGATCCGGGTCGATCGCTTCGGAGAAACCGAGTTTGACCGTGATGTGTTGTTGTAGCCTGTTCAATAGGTGTTGGCGTGCGTGGCCGTTCACTGCGCCATGCGGTGCATCCAGGGTGACGCTTGCTTGGGCAAATTTCGCTCCTGTGGACCCCTCGTCCCCATTCAGAAGCTCCGCCAAGAATGGGGACCTGCCGGTTTTGTCGGCATAAGTCGGCCAATCAGTAAGAGCTATCGCGATCTGATCGATGTCGCGTTGCATCACGTTATCGAACATCGCCATGGCGCGATCGGGAGACACGAATTTCATGCCGAGCGAGGACAGCATCGCCTCGCCACGGGCGCCCGAAACGGTGGCCAGTCCGCCGCCTGACCAGGCAGACCAATTGATCGCCATCGCCGGCAATCCGCTGGCGCGGCGGTGAACGGCTAGAGCGTCGAGAAAAGCGCTACTCGCGGTGTAATTTCCCTGGCCTGCAGAGCCCAACACGCTCCATAAAGACGATTGCAAAATAAAGAAATCCAGTTCTAAACCTTTGGTGTGTTCATGGAGCAGCCAGCTTCCATATACGCGCGGCTCGAATAGGGGTTCGAATCGATCCCAGTTGAGTTGCGCCAATATTCCATCATCTAAGACGCCGGCCGATTGCACCACACCTCTCAGCGGTGGCAGCTGATCGCCGATTGTCCGGATGAGCCGGCTTACGTCCTCATCGCGGCTGATGTCGGCCGCCACGACATGGATTGTTGCACCGTTTGTTGCCGCCATGCGCAAGACTGCTTGTGCGGCTTCGGCGCTGGCATTGCGTCCCGTCAGAACCAGGTGTTTTGCACCCTTGTTTATCAGCCACTCGGCCACGCTGCGCCCCAACATTCCCAACCCACCGGTGACAAGGTAGGTGGCGTCGCTACGCACGCGCAGCGGGTGCGGCGACAGATCTGCAAGAGATTGCCTGACCAACCTCAAGACATGTCGTTGGCCGCCAGCGGAGATGGCAATCTGAGTTTCACGACTCGGCTGGAGCAATTCTGTCGCGAGTAAATCAATGTCCGGCGTCCGATCGCCGTTCAGTTGTAGATCGATCAGCCCCCCCCATAGCCCCGGGTACTCGATCGCGACGGTTCGCCCCAAGCCCCACAGCGGCGCCTGGACCGGATCGACATGCTGTTCCCGGCCGTCCGTCCTCTGTGTGTTTGCAGTTACAAACCAGAGACGCCTGCCAGTCGGGTTGGTCGATCTCGTTGCCGCAAGCGCCTGCAAGATCGCCAAGGCCCCACGACACATCATCTCACTACCGCTCTTCAACTGTGCGGGGGTGAGATCCTGTATCGACGGGGCGTCCAGGGCCCACAGGTAAACGACGCCCTCACACGGTAGCGCCTCGCTAGCAGCGAATTGCTCCAGCAATTTACGAAAATCCTGTGGCTGCTGTTCGTTCACGCTCCAGTTTCGAGTACTTTGTTGGGCGAATGCGTTGCCCCTGCAGACGACGTGGCAATGATGACCGGCCGCTTCTAATCTCCTCGCCAGTGCCGCACCTAGACCTTTTCCGTCGGCGAAGATCAGCCAGCTTGCTGGAGCACGACGCTCTTGGTTGACAGGTCTTCTGATACTCTTGCGCCACGCCAGCCGATAATACACGTCGTCGGCCTCGGCCCGGATCTGTATCACCTTATCGAGCGGCAATGACCGAACGGCCAATCCTTCCAGTTCAGCTACCAATCGCTCTGCCGTGTCGTAGACCCGAATGTCGAATAGCTGTGTGTCCTCCTTCACGGCATTGCGCCGCTTGGTGTGTACCCATGCTTCTTCGATACCGTCTTGGTAACAGCGAAATCCTGCCAGCGAGATAGGCAGATACAAATTTCGGCGATCGCTTGCGGGCAGCTCGGCGCCATCAAGCACAAACGGGTAAACATGCAGGCAGGCATCCAAAAATGCAGGGTGCAGCGCGTACTGCGGATTTGCCAAACCCTCCGACGACCGCACTTTCGTCAACGCTTCATGCTCACCGAGGTACAATTCGCGAATGCCACGAAAGCTTGGTCCATATTCAAGCCCGCGCTGTTCAAGGGCGTCATACAAATCGGAAACGCTCCACGTTTGCTGGCACCGAGCCCGGACCTGTTTCAGCGAAAAGTCGGACGCGGACGGCGCCTCTGATCTGCGCAGGGTGCCGGTCATGTGAGTGTGCCAAACCTCCGAATCGGCGCTGTTCGCACTGACCAGGCTGAAACGTGCCCTGTCCGACTGCAGCGGCGTCAGCAACAACCGCACCACCCGATCTTCCCCATCTGTGAAGGGCATCGCTTTGTGATGCACCGCATCGTCGAAACTCAAGCGCGGCGTGCCAAAATGCATCCGACCGAGAATCGTGGCCGCCTCCAATTCCGCAGTGGTTGGCAGGACAACCGTTCCTCTGACTCTATGATCGGATAAGTAGGCGGTGTGCTGCACGCCGTACCGCGTTTCGCAGCGCACATCGTTGCTGATCGACTTTATACGCGTGCCCACCAAGGGGTGCGGCCGCTCAGTAGCATTGCGGGCTTTTTCCGTAACGACCTTATCGTCCTCTATCCAGTAACGCTGCCGCTGAAACGGATAAGTGGGCAGTGGAATTCTTCGCCTCGAAGCGTCGGCATGCACCGCCGTCCAATTTACGTTATGGCCGGCGAGATACAACGCGACTAGCATTTCGGTAACGGTTTCGGAGTTTGGCCTTTTACGATTTAGCGTTGCAATCCATGTTGCGGATTTGCCTTTGGCGCCAAGGCAGATTTGTGCAATCGGCAGTAGCACCGAGTGTGGTCCGATTTCGATAAAGGTTCGGCACTCGAGCTTGGCTAGCGCCTGCATACCATCGCCGAACCGCACCGTTTCACGCAGATGTCGACGCCAATAGGCCTTATCGGGCGCGGCGGACATTCGCTCGCCAGTGAGGTTGGATATCAGCGGCAGCTTAGGCGCGTGCTGTATGATCTGAGCTGCGACGCTTTCGAAGTCATCGAGAATGGGCTCGGTTCGCGGCGAATGAAAGCCATTGGAAATTCGTAACTCCCGATAGCTGATATTCTGCCGGTCCAGCTCCTGTGAGAGTATTCTCAGTGCCTCGCGCTCACCCGACACCACCGTATTTAGCGGCCCGTTCAGTGCGGCCACGGTAATTTGCGGGGCGATCTTCTCAATGAGCGCACCTACGACGGATTCGTCGGCAAAGATCGCCGCCATGGCTCCGCCGCTCGGTACACGATGCATCAACTGGCCGCGGGCCGTAACCAATCGCATCGCGTCTTCGAGCGTCATTACATCGGCGAGGCAAGCAGCGGCGATTTCTCCCAAGCTGTGGCCAATCACCGCGTCCGGCAGGATGCCCCAGGATTTCACGAGTTGCGCCAGAGCATACTCGACTGCAAACAGTGCAGGCTGGGTGTAGTCAGTGCGGTTGACCAGTGCATCATCGCTTTCCGCAGCAAAAATCACCTCGAGCAAGTCCCGCTCAAGGCAGGGCGCTACCAAAGCACGACACCGATCCATGGCATTCCGAAAAACGGAATGCGTGCGATATAGCTCCGCGGCCATGCCGGCATTCTGCGAGCCCTGGCCGGAAAACATGAAAGCGATCGAAGCTTTGCTGGTGCGCTGTAGCCTCGAGGAATCTTCGCTCACCGTTCGTAGCCATGTCGTGAGCCGACTTTTCAGTTCAGCTACCGATCGGGCAGGCGCGGCGAAACGAAATGCAAACTGGCTTCGGCTAACATTAGTGGTGTAGCAAAGGTCAGCAATTGCTGCATCGGGATTGTAGTTCAGCCAGTTCAGAAGCTGCTTGACACGTGCCACCAGCGCGTCCGCGGTTTTGGCTGAGAGGGTCACCAAGCACGGGAAAGTGTCTGACGATTGGTCCTTGGTCGCCGCAATCGGCGGCGCCTCTTCGAGGATGGCAAAAACGTTCGTGCCACCGATCCCGAGACTGTTTAGCCCAGCTCGCCGCGACGTGTCCGTGCGGGGAAAATCCTGCAGTTTTGTGTTTACGTAAAAGGGCGACGAGGCGAAATCGATTCGAGGGTTCGGCGTTTCATAATTGATGCTCGGCGGGATTCGTTTGTGATGCAGCACGAGCGCGGTTTTGATCAGGCCTGCAATTGACGCCGCTTGTTCGGGATGGCCGATATTGGCTTTAACTGAACCGACGCCACAGTACTGCTTGCGTTCAGTCTCGTTGCGAAAAGCTGTGGTCAGCGCTTCGATTTCCAACGGATCGCCGACGGTCGTGCCGGTTGAGTGGCATTCGACATAGCCGAGGCTGTCTGCACTCACCCCAGCCGATTTCAGCGCATCCACGACCGCCTGGGACTGCTGACCCAGACTGGGCGCAGTGTAGCTAATTTTGGCTGAACCATCGTTATTCGCGGCCGTCCCCTTGATAACCGCAAAGATGTGGTCGCGGTCAGAGATCGCTTGTTGCAAAGGTTTGAGCAACACGGCGCCGACGCCGCTGCCAAAGATCGTTCCCTGGCCAACCGAGTCGAAGGGGCGACAGTGCCCGTCCAGCGAATAAAGATTGCGCTTTTCCGCCAAGTATCCCTGCACTTGCGGTACTCGGACCACCGAGCCGCCCACCAACATCATATCGCACTCATTGAATCTCAAGTTCTGGCAGGCCTGGTGGACCGCCACCAAAGATGACGAACACGCCGACTGAATCGTGAAGCTGGGGCCCCTGAGGTTCAGCTTGAAAGAAACACGCGTGCTCAAGAAATCCTTGTCGTTATTGATGTGTGTAGTGCTCGCTGTCTGACCGGGAAAATCGGCGTGGTGCACTTTTGCCATCAGATAACTTGATACGATGCCACCGGCGGCCGAAAGAACACCGACCTTTCCGGGGTAATTAGTCGGGTCATAACCTGCGTTTTCGAACGCCTCCCAGCATACTTCGAGGAACAGGCGTTGCTGTGGGTCCATCAACGCGGCGTCTTTGGGGGAGTAACCGAAGAACGCGGCGTCGAACAATTCGACGTCGCGCAACACCGGCGCGGCTTTGACGTAATTGGGGTTCGCTACCAAAGCCGGATCGACGCCGGCTTGCACAAGTTCTTGGTCTGAAAAAAAAGTGATCGACTCAACGCCGTCACATAGATTCTTCCAGAATTCTTCAGCTGTTGCCGCCCCGGGGAATCGACAAGACAGTCCGATGATCGCAATGTCGACATTCTGCCGTGGAGCTTTCATGCTGACCTCGGCCATCACAGGCACTTGGAAGTTAATTTTCGTCCTTTGAACGTTTGTTTGCTTGCTCGGCTTTTCTCAGAGTATTCAATGCATCAAACATGGTGGCCAGAATTGCTTCTTGAGCCTCGATCAATTGAACGGAAGCCGAGGACACTTTTGGAAGGATTTCCTTATATGAGTCTTCCACTTTCTTTTCGAAATCGCTGTCGAGGCGATTCCTTAACGTTCGCGATGGATCCAGGATCATCATCAGAGCTTGGAATTGACGTAACGCGAAATTCTCAGTCGGCTTTACATGGCTGGCATCGGTAACGGACTTTTTCGCGATTTCGAGTACTTCGCGTTGGAAGGATAACCAAGGTAATGTCAGCAAAATCAAATTTCTAACGGCATCTTCGTCAATCTGAGGCTGATCTGGTTTGCTGTCGTTTGGCATGTCAGCGCCCTTTCAACTAACTTCCCTAAATCTCCAGCGTAACGGCGCAACGCCTCAGCGTGTCACCACGCTGGATGCTGCATCGGTTTTCGGATCGGGACAACGGGCCTCCTTTGCTCTGAGGCCTTGCCGTATTTCAAAGGTCTATTTGAAGACGGTTTGCCACGACCGAGGTTCGCGATCCGGTGCGCAGGATAGCCCACCACGGACCGCGCAGTAAACCGCGCCTTCCGAGCCGCTATATGACTGCGATCATTTGGAAAACGCGCGCGATAAGCCAGGTAATGTGGCGTTACGCTCTCCGATTGCGCTTCTCGGAGCAATTGACGCGACTAAACACAACCCGACACAACCCCGTTTTTTTCTTACAAGCTGGCTACAGCTGTTAAAACGGCATTGACCAAGGGTACCGCGGGGTCGACCGACGCCGAATCTAGACCACCGCCGGCGTCATTTGATCAAACGCCTGGACCGATGCACTCAAAGTGCTATTAGGTTGCTTCAGGTGGCGTAGATATGCTCGAGCGAATGACCGCTCGCCTTAAAGTCGTAGTTGTTTACCTACCGAGGATTGAGACCCAGGAGTAAATGACATGGCAAAAAAACCGGAACCCTTTACTTGGACAGGATGGGGCATCAGCCACGCGACCAGACACGCTAACGCTGCCACTACCTACGCACAGAAACTGAGCCAAGCCGCGGATTTGCGCGACAGGCTCAGAGCTCACGCCGAGTTTGTGCATATGCATATCGATATGTGCAATGAGCGCGCAAAATTACTCAACGAGGCGGTAGCGGTGGCGGGCAACCTTATGGGCGGCTTCGTCTCGATTTTACACCGGAGCAAGCTTCTTGATGAGATGGTGACGCGCAATTCGCCCGCATCCAGTTCGCCCACATCCAGTGAGACCGGCGCAGAGACGCGGAAACGCAATCGGAGCCGCAAAAGACGAGGCGGATAGTCGGCGAAGCGCAGTCACTAGCGGGACGGCGCCCATGCTCGTTCCAAGGCACGGCCAAACGCGAGAGGCGATGAAATAGGCATTATGGCGATGGCGGATACATCGCAGCGTGAAAGCCACGATTCCAGCCCGGACGAACGCTACAAAATGGAGGCCAGTCAAATGGTGCAGGGGCTGCCGTCGATGCACGAAATCTGGGGCTGGCACAAAAAACTCGCGGGGATGGGGACGCGGTACACCGGCAGTCCGGGTCACGCGCACTTCATCGATTGGCTTAAACAGAAGTTCTCGGCCGTGCCGAATTTTAAGCTCTACACCGATCCCCTCACGTTACACCGCTGGCTCGCGGAGCTCGAGGATTGCTCACTGTCAATTAGTCAGGACCCCGCGGTGGGTCGCTCCGGGTCGGTGCCGATCACCTACTACTATCCGTACTCGGGCAAGACGGGACCGGGTGGAATCACCGGCAGGCTGATTGACCTCGGCGACTACGCGCCAGCGTGGTACACGGCGGCGTTCTGGGCACCCGCGACCGGCGAGATCGCGCTCGTGCGGGTGCCTCCGTGCGCCTTCACGCTCGATGTTGGACAGTTGCCGACCGGCGGTTTCGAACCTGGGCAGACCTCACCGGACTCACCGGACGCTGCGGTCGACTATCTAGCCGACGCCGAGTTGGTGACCAATCCGGCGTTCCAGATGTTCGCCGCCGTTCCGTTGCTGGACGCGAGGAAGGCCGGCGTTCGCGGGGTGATCTGCGTCTGGACGGGGATGTCGGACGACCAGGTCGCCAACCAGTACAACCCTCTCATCACGGGGTACCCGAACGACCAAGGAGTGCCGAAGAAAGGTGACGACGGATGCCCGGCCTTGTGGGTCGGTGATGGCACCGGTCAGTGGCTCGCCACCTGCGCAGCAATGGGCCAGCCCAAGGTTACGCTGACGCTCAACGCCTCGATTACAGCCAAGGCCGCCACCGAAACGATATGGGGCGTGCTGCCGGGTTCCGGCGCCGACCACGAACGCGGCCTCATCGTGAACACGCATACCGATGGCCCGAACGTGCCCGAGGAGAACGGCGCATTGGGGCTGCTCGCGCTTGCGAAGTACTTCTCCCAGCGTCAGCACCGCCGTGACCTCTACTTCGTGATGGTGACCGGACACTTTCAGCTTCCGCAGTTCATTCAGAAAATCCCGAACCCGCGGTTTGTGGTCGGCAACGACGCGACCAGCCGGTGGATGAACGACCATCCCGCGATCTACCAGAAGGCCGTCGCCGGCCTGACGATCGAGCACCTCGGCTGTCAAAGGTGGACCGACGATGCCAATGGCAAGTACGTGTGGACCGGTGACTATGAGTGGGGTGCCACCTACACGACCCAGCGGCAAGGCTCGCTGAACCTGATCAACCTCGAACAGCAGGCCTACCTCAACGCGCTCTGGACTACGAATCATTCCGGCGCCATCGCCTACCCGGTTGTCACGATGCTGCCGGTGCCGCTTTTCTTCGGCGAGGGCGCGCCGCTCTACGCTGGCGGCCTCGGCACGGTTTCGCTGTGTCCGCTGCCGTCGTACCTGTTGCAGGCGGGTTCCCGGACTCATCCGAAAAAGCTGAACCTCGACAAGCTCGACAAGCGGCTGATCTATGGACAGATCCTCAGCTTCGCCAAGACGATCAGCACGTTGGATGCAGCGCCGGCAGAAGATTTCTGAGCGAACCCTGCCGCGCCGCGGCTGCGACTCCTTGGCTCGCGCTCGCACGAACGCCGCGGCTCTGCCGCGTCGATCGGGCGGATTAGGATGGGACATTATGCGTGCGGCCTAACGACCGGTGCGAATCCAAGGATCTCCGAGCCACGCGACCTCGCCTCCGGCACGGCTGCGACTCTGAACAGACATGCACCCCGGGCCAAGACCAGCTAGAATCTTAAGTGTTCAGGAGGAACACAAGGTGCTGCGGCTTTCAAATCTGAGTAAGGTCTTTTCCGGCGGGCTGCGATGAAGACGATTGCGGACTGGCTCAGCCAAGTCGGTATGCACGAGTATACCCAACGCTTTGCTGAGAACAGCATTGATTTTGATATTCTCACCGACCTGAGTGACCAGGATCTTGAAAAGATTGGCGTCACGTCGCTTGGCCATCGTCGAAAGCTATTGCGTGCGATTGCTAATCTGAAAGCCGCCGAGAAAGTCACATCCGTGCCTCCGGTTGCCGTTGCGCCGCCTGCCCCGCGAACCGCGGATACGGCCGAGCGCCGGCAAGTCACCGTGATGTTCTCGGACCTCGTTGGTTCGACCGCACTCGCAGCTCGGATGGATCCCGAAGACCTACGGGAGCTCATCTCGGCTTATCACAAATGCGTCGCTGAAGCCGTGGGCCGTTTCGGCGGTTTCGTGGCGCAATATCTGGGCGATGGCGTGCTTGTATACTTTGGCTATCCTGAGGCCCACGAGGATGACGCCGAGCGAGCGGTGCGCGCGGGACTAGAGGTGATAGCAGCCCTGGGCGCAATAAAAACGTCGGCTTTGTTGCAAACCCGTATTGGTATCGCCACTGGGCTGGTTGTTGTGGGCGATCAGACTGGACCGGGCGAAGGATGGGAACGCGGTATCGTCGGCGAGACACCAAACCTTGCAGCGCGTCTGCAGGGGATTGCCGAGCCGAATTCGGTTGTCATTGCCGAAGCAACGCGCCGGCTTCTTGGCAATCTCTTTGAGCTGAGGGACCTCGGCACCAGAGAGCTTAAAGGCCTCGCCAAGCCCGTGCTCGCCTGGGTAGCGCTGCGGGAGAGTACTGTCGAAAGCCGGTTCGAGGCACTGCATCCGAGCGGTCTGACCGCCCTCGTCGGGCGCGAGGAGGAAACCGAGCTGTTGTTGCGGCGCTGGTCGCGGGCGAAGAGCGGCAATGGTCAGGTGGTGCTGATTTCCGGCGAACCGGGCGTCGGCAAATCCCGGCTCACAGCCGCCCTTCTGGAAACTGTCGCTCCTGAACCGCATACACGTTTGCGCTATTTCTGCTCGCCCCAGCACACCGACAGCGCGTTTTACCCGATCATCGGTCAGATGGAACGTGCGGCTGGATTCTTATACAACGATACGCCCCAGCAAAAACTCGACAAGCTCGATGCTCCGCTCGCGCAGACTTCGACCTCGATCGAGGACGCCGTGCTCATTGCGGAGATGCTTTCGCTGCCGAACGATGGCCGGTATCCCGCCCTCGAGCTGATGCCGCAGCAGCGCCGGCAAAAAACCATGGAGGCGCTCACCGCACAAATAGAGACG